>Ga0105049_10003943_pt1 | contig 17479 bp, 10 predicted proteins | sample MAT06_FD_78087 | JGI IMG/M metagenome (GOLD analysis project Ga0105049, IMG submission 78087) | Freshwater microbial communities from Lake Fryxell liftoff mats and glacier meltwater in Antarctica - MAT-06 | ecosystem: Environmental > Aquatic > Freshwater > Ice > Liftoff microbial mat | place...
AAGACATACAGCGAGCATCCTACGCCGTTCACCTGGACCAAAGGGCCGGAACACTTCCGGCACATCATCGAAGCCACCAAGGAATGCCAGGCAACCCATCCCAAGCCACCAAGACCACGGAAGGCCGAAGTAGATACTACAAATAACTAACTGGACGATGTGCCAGGTGCGTCTCGTCGATGGCCTATCCCATCCACTGCAGCACCGGCGCCGCGGCGTCTTCGAGCGACTGCACGACGATGTCGACGAGCGCCGGCCCGTCGTGCTCGACCGCCTCGCGCAGCACGGCGCCGAGTTGTGCGGGATCGTCGACGCGCCACGACCGCACGCCGTAGCCGGCGGCAATGAGTGCGTGGTCGGTGCGCGAGAAGTCCACGGAGAAGTAGCGTGCCCGGTAGCTGACCTTCTGACTGGCCTTGATCCATCCGTAGGTGGCATTCGACAGCACCACCATCAGCAGCGGCACCTTCAGACGCACCACCGTCTCGAGCTCGCCAACCGCAAAGCCGAAGCTGCCGTCGCCCATGACCGACACGCACTTGGCCTGCGGGCGCGCGAACCAGGCGCCCACCGCCGCGGCCAGCGAGTAGCCGAGCGCGCCGTGCGCGCGGTTGGTCAGGAACTGACGCCCGGCGTGGTGCTGCTCGTAGTAGGCCGACAGGTAGGGGCACGGCGTGCCGGGATCGGCCACCACAATCGCGTCGCGCGGCAGCACGCGGTTCAATTCTGCGATCACGCGCTCGGGGCGGATGGGCCGCGCGGCCTCCGCGGCGAGCGGCGCAAACGCCGCGGCCTTGGCCTGGCGGGCCTGCGCCACCACGGCCCGGCCGTCGCGGTCGGTGGGCGCGTGCTCGGCCAGACGCGACTGCACGGCACCGAGCAGGGCCTCGAGCACCAGCTGGGCATCGCCGATGAGCGCGTGATCGGTGCGGTAGTTGGCCGAGACCGCCATCGGGTCGACGTCGATGTGCACGATCGGCACGTCGCGCCCCGGAGTGGTGGCCCGTTCGGTCGTGGTGGATCCGGCGCGGCAGCCGACAAACACCACCAGGTCGGCCTGCTGCACCACCGCGCGCGTGGCCACGACGCCGCCGTTCAGCCCGACCACGCCGACGCTGAGCGGATGGCTGTCGGCAATGCTGCCCTTGCCGCTCACCGTCGTGCACACCGGCGCGTCGAGCAGTGTGGCCACCTCGGCGAGCACCTCGGTGGCGCCAGCGGCAAGCACGCCGCCGCCGCAGATGAACACCGGCCGGCGGGCGCGCAGGATGGCGTCCGCGGCCGCGGTCACCGCGCCTGGGTCGGCGCCGGATCGCCGAGCGGGAGACCGGTCGTGGCCCGGCTGCGCCCAGAGCTCGGCAGGGTCCACGGGCTGCTTCAACACGTCGTAGGGCAGGCCGATGTGGGCCGCGCCCGGACGTCCGGTGGTCATGTAGCGAAAGGCGGTGCGAATCGCCTGCGGCACCTGATCGGCCCGGTCGCACACCGTGTTCCACTTGGTGAGCGGCCGATAGAGCGCCTTCTGATCGAGCTCGGTGAGCGGATAGCGGCCGCGCGCCAGCACCGGCACGTCGGACGTGATCCCGAGCACCGGCGAGCTCGACTCGTTGGCTTCGACGAGCCCCGGCAGCAGGTAGGTGGCGCCGCCTCCGCTCGGGCCCTCACACACCCCGGGCCGCCCGCTGACGCGCGCGTAGCCGTCGGCCATGTAGGCCGCGCTCCGTTCGTCACGCGTGAGCACATGCGTGATCTGGTGATCCAGGCGGAACAGCGCGTCGTAGAACGGCAGGCTGGTGTCGCCACACAAACCGAAGATGTGGCGCACGCCGTAGAGGTCGAGCATGCGCACCGCAGCTTCCGCGCCGTTCATCGAATCCATGCACCCGCTCCGTGGCTGGAAAGAGAACCCGCGCGAGTGTACGCCGAGATCGCGCGCCGTCGCGCGGCACGCTAGGATCGCGTCATGCCGCTTGCCGCCGACGCCTGCGACCCGCGCGACCGGCCCGACCGGCTCGACCCGGCCAGCCGCGAGCGTGAGTACTCGCCCAGCTCCGCCATCGGCGGCAACTATGCCCCGTTCCTGGCGCAGTATGCGGCGCTCAGTGCGCGCGCCCATGCGCGGCTGCCGGCGCAGCGCGACCTGCGCTACGGCGCGGCGCCGCGCGCGACGCTCGACTACTTCCCGGCACGGGCTGACGCACTTCGACCTGGACTCCTGATCTACATCCACGGTGGCTACTGGCAAGAGGGCACGAAAGACCACTCCGCGTTCCTCGCTCCGGCCTGGCACGACGCGGGGATGGCGCACGCGGTCGTGGGCTACACGCTGGCGCCCGAAGCACGCCTGCCGCAGATCGTGGCGGAGTGCCGCGCGGCGCTGGCGTGGCTCGCGGCCCGCGCCGACACGCTGGGGTTCGACGCCGCCAACGTGGTCGTCGCCGGCAGCTCGGCGGGCGGCTACCTGGCGGCGGCGAGCGTCGACCGGTCGCCCGTGCCGGTGCGCGGCATCGTGCCAGTGTCGGGCGTGTTCGACGTGGCGCCGCTCATCGGCACCTCGATCAACGATCTGCTCGGCCTGGATGCGGCGGCCGCCGCGGCGCTCGACCTGCTCACGCCCGAGCGCCGCTACTGCCCTGCCGTGGTGGCGTGGGGCGAGGTGGAGACGGGCGCGTTCAAGCAGCAGAGCCGCGCCTTTGCGGCGTGCGTGCGCGCGAGCGGCACGTCCTGCGCCACGCTCGAGGTGCCGGGCCGCAATCACTTCGACGTGATTCTGGAGCTGGGTGACGCGGCCTCGCCGCTCTTCGCCACGGCCCTCGGCCTGTTCGCGCGCTGAGGCGATCGCCCAGCCACGCCGCGACACGGCCCGCCTCGCCTACGTCACCGTCGAGCGTACGGCGAAGCGGGCGTCGCGCCACTCGCCCGACCCGAGCACGTGCCCGAGCCGATCAACGGCGTCCCACACGTCGACGAAACGGGTGTAGAGCGGCGTGAAGCCGAAGCGCAGGATGTCGGGCGCTCTGAAGTCGCCGATGACCCCGCGCGCGATGAGCGCCTGCATCATCGCGTAGCCGCCGCACTCGTGGGCCAGACTGGCCTGACTGCCCCGCGCGTGGCCTTCGCGCGGAGTCACCAGCGACAAGCCGTGGCCACCGCAGCGCGCCTCCACCAGCTGGATGAAGAGGTCACTGAGCGCCAGCGACTTGTGCCGCAGCGCCGCCATGCCGCCATAAGGCTCGGCCGCGAGCAGCGTGTCGACACCGCACTCGAGCGCCGCCAGCGACAGCACCGGCGGCGTGCCGCAGAGGAAGCGTGCGATGCCTGTGCCGGGGGTATAGTCGGGCGAGAACGCGAAAGGCGCGGCATGGCCAAGCCAGCCGGAGAGCGGCTGTCGCCAGCCCTCGCCGTCCATGCGCCGTGTGTGCGTTGGATGCGCCCAGATGAAGGCCGGCGCCCCGGGGCCGCCGTTCAGGTACTTGTAACCGCAGCCCACGGCGAAGTCGGCTGCGGCCTCGGGGGCAGCGCCGTGCAGGGTCAGGGGCACGGCGCCGGCCGAGTGCGCCAGGTCCCAGATCACGAGAGCACCAGCGGCGCGAGCCGCGCGGGTCACCGCCGCCATGTCGTGCATGCGGCCCGTGCGGTAGTTCACGTGCGTGAGCATCACGATGGCCGTGTCGTCGCCAAACATCTTTGCCAGGCTGGCCAGGTCGGCCAGGATTTCCGCATCGACCAACCGCAGCGAGAACCCGCGCTCTCGTGCCGCCGTGTCGGCGATGTAGAGATCGGTCGGAAAATTCGTGCGCTCAGACACGATAGTGCGGCGCCTGGCAGGTGCGTCGGCGGTCACGAGCGACATCGCGGCGGCCAGCGCTTTGTAGAGATTCACCGAGGTGGAGTCGGCCACCACCAGTTCGCCCGGCCCGGCGCCGACGAGCCGCGCGATCTTGTCGCCGATCCGCCGCGACAGGGTGATCCAGCCGGCCGTGTTCCAACTGCGAATCAGGTCGCGTCCCCACTCGTCGTGCAGCACCTGCCGCACCCGCGCCGCGGTCGCGCGCGGCAGCGGCCCGAGCGAGTTGCCATCCAGGTAGATGTCGCCGCGTGCGTCGGCGGCGTCGAGATCGAAATGCCCGCGCATGGGCGCCGTTGGATCGGCCGCATCGAGCGCGGCGCACGCGTCTCTGGTCGGAACAGCCATGGCCGCCACGATAGCACCGGCGTTCGGGGGCGGGCGAGGGGTCATCGACTCGCCTTGGATGTGATTCGGCGGGGCGGCTGCCGGCTCTGGACTCGGCCGACGTGGCCGACGTGCTGGCGGGACTGGCCGCGGCGTCGGTGCAAGGCCAACTGGCGCTCGCCGGTCCGCCCGGCGCCCGCCCGCGACGGTTCGGCGAGACGGATAATGAGGATTGCGTCACCCTGGCCCCGCGCTGATACTTACTATCGTCCCGCAGTCCATGAATCGACGTCACTTCCTCATGTCGCCCGCCTACCTGCCGGCGTTGACTGCCGCCCGTGCATCGGCGCAGGGCGCGGCCGGCCTGCCGCTGCCGCCCGTCCGCACGCCGGTGCCTGTGAACGATAGCGAGGTCATCGAGCTCACGAAGGCGCTGGCGCGAATTCCCAGCTTCACGACCGAAGAACAGAAGGTGGCGGCGTTCCTGCACGCGCTGTTCACGCGGGAAGGGCTCGACCCCGAGCTGATGGAGGTCGACCCGGGCCGCGTCCAGGTCATCGCACGGCTCAAGGGCGAAGGCGGCGGGCGGTCGCTGATGTTGAACGGCCACATGGACATCGACCCGCTGCCGTCGGGCATGACGCGCGACCCGTGGCAGCCGTCGATCGAGGGCGACCGCTTCTATGGTGCCGGCATCGGCAACATGAAGGGCGGACTGGCATCGATGATCGTCGGCACGCTGGCGGCAAAACGCGCCGGGTTCCGACGTCGTGGCGACGTGGTCCTGGCCTGCGTCGTCGGCGAACTGCAGGGCGGCGTGGGCACAGTGCGGCTGCTGAAGTCGGGCCTGCGCACCGACGCCGCCATCGTGACCGAACCCCACGGCGCGGCCAATGTGTTCACGAAGCACGCCGGCGTGCTGGAGTTCGCTGTGCACGTGCTCGGCAGAACTGCCCACATCTCGCGCAAGGAAGAAGGCGACAATGCCATCCTCCGCGCCGGCGACGCTGCGGTGGCGCTCGAGGCGATGACGCTGAGCGGCCCGCGCGACGCCGATCTGCCCGGGCTGCCGCGCCTCAACGTCGGCAGCATCATCGGCGGACGTGGCCGCGACGTCGAGCTGCGCGGACCCAACTGGGTGCCCGATTTCGCCACGCTCTACGTCGACGTGCGCTTCACCCAGGGCATGACGCCCGACACCATCCTCGCGGACGTGCGCCGCGTGCTCGACGCGCGTCCCGGGCTGCGCTACGAGGTCGAGTTCCCGCCCGACCCGAAGCGCCGCATCCTGCGCGAGGTGATGATGCCGGTGTCGATGCCGGCCGATTCGCCGATCGTGCGGGAGGTTGCGGCCTCCGTGCAGGAGGTGTCGGGGAAGGCGCCGCATGTCGGCGTGGTGCTGCCCAACGGCTACTCCGGCAACGACACGTCTCATCTGGCGGCCGTCGGGATTCCGTGCCTACTCTACGGCCCCTCCGGGGACATGGACGGGGCCGACCGCTGGACGTCGGTGTCGCAGATGCTGACTTGCACGCGGGTCTACGCAGACGTGATCCGGCGGGTGTGCGGCTGAAGGCCGGCCTACTGGGTGCTGGCACGGGTCGGCCCAAGGACGGAAAGAGCTGCGTCGCCGCGGCGTCGCTCGTCTACGCGGTCAGGTCCGGCGCGCGACCAGCACCGTGATGTCGTCGAACTGCGGTGCCGACCCGGCAAAGGCGTCAATCGCCGCCATGATGTCCGCAATCACCGCGTCCACCGGCGCGCCCGCTGACGCGCGCAGGCACTCCACCAGACGGGCCTCGCCGAATTCGTCGTCAGCCACGTTCTGCGCGTCGGTCACGCCGTCGGAGAACAGCACCAGCGTGTCGCCGGGCTCGAGCTGCAGAGACACCTCGCCGTAGGGAATGAGCGGCGGCAGCATGCCCAGCGGCATGCCGGTGGAGGCGAGCGTGACAGTCTGGCCATCGGCCCTGAGGATGAGCGTGTCGACGTGACCGGCGCCCACGAAGCGGATCGCGCCCGATGACGGCGCCAGGTCCACGAGCGCGGCGGTGACGTACTTCTCAGGCGCCGTCGAGGCAAACAGCAAGTCGCTGGCCTCGGCCGCCAGGGCCGGCAGCGACGCGCTGCGGCCGAGCAGTGCGCGCAGGGTCGCCTGCATGTTGGCCATCACGAGCGAGGCCGGCAAGCCCTTGCCCGACACATCCGCCACGCACAGCAGCACGCGCCCGCCGGCCTCGTCAGCCGTGGCGATCGCATCGTAGTAGTCGCCGCCGCACTGGCGGGCCGGCCGGTTCCGCGCGGCCAGCTCGTAGCCTGGCACCACCGGCATCGCCGCTGGAAAGAGGTCGGCCTGGATGCGGGCCGCCAGCGTCATCTCGCTTTCGAGCTTCGCGCGCGCCACTTCCACCTGCTGGTGCAGCGCCATCAGGCGTTCGCGTTCGAGCGCGGCCTGCACGGTGCGCTCGAACAGCCGCGCGTTCTCGATGGCTGTCGCCGTCTGCAAGGCCAGCGTGTTGAGCAGCTTCAGCTCGGCGGCCGTGTAGGCCATCGGCACCGTGCTGCCGAGCGCAACCACGCCGGTGACGCGCTCGCCCACGCGCAACGCCGCGCCGATGAACGCCTTGATGGTCGTGTGCTCGACGGCGCGCCGCGGATCCTGATCCACGTCGTTCACGATTTCGGCCACGCCGGTCGCGGCCACGGCGCCGACGATCCCATGCCCCTTCCGGAATCCCTCGAGCAACGGCATCTCGTCGCCGAAGCCCGACACCGTGCGGAGCGCGACGGTGTCGTCGTCGAGCAGCATCACCACGCCGTCGGTAGCGACGATGAGATGGCGCGCTTGCTGCAGCGTGAGCGCCGCCACGCGCTCCACATCGAGCAGCGCGGCCAGCTTCTCTGAGAAGCTGTAGATGAGGTTGATCTCGCGATAGAGGTGCAGCACCTCGGCGCCCAGCGCCCTGCGCTCCACGTCTTTCGCCACGAGGTGCTCGAGCACGGCCGCCACGGCGCCGGCGGCGCCCGATCCGATCGCCCAGCCCAGCACTGCCCCGTCGTGCGTCACGGGATGGCGCGCGGCCCCGGCGCCGGCCACACCTCCGTGCAGCACACGGCCGTCGGCGTCTTCGATGGCCACGGCGCCGGCCGCGGACGACCAGGCATCCACGATCGCGCGCGCCTCGGCCGACCGGCCGAGCACCTGCTTCAGCCCGACCCGACTCATCGCCGGGTCACAGACCGAGCACGGCGCGCGCCTTGTCGAGCAGGGCGTCGGGGTCGAACGGCTTGGTCATGTAGAGATCGGCGCCTGCCTCCTGGCCCTTCTGGCGATCCAGCTCCTGCCCCTTGGCGGTGAGCAGCACGATGTAGACGTCGCTCAGCCCCAGCTCGCGCTTGGCGCGGTGACACACGTCGAAGCCGCTCAGCTTGGGCATCATCACGTCGAGGAACACCAGGTTCGGCTTCGTCGCTTCGATGATCGCCAGCGCCTCTTCGCCGTTGGTGGCCGTGAGCAGTTCCACGCCCTCGTCCTCCAGTTCCTCGAGCGTCTGCTGAAGCAGCGTGCGCAGGTGTGGTTCGTCGTCCACGATCAGAATCGTCCGGGTCACAGGGGCCTCATTGGTAGACGAGGAAGAGGACATGGTCCATCCCCTTCTCGAAGCGGAGCATCCGCACGTTGTCCGACTGGGCGGACAGCACGGAGTTGAGCAGGATGATGTCGGGCTTGAGCGCCCGCGCCTTCTCGACCAGGTCGGCGTCGCGCGCGTCCGACACGCTGTAGCCGCGGCTCGTGAGCACGTCGGCCAACGTCTTCACCGTGGACGCGTCCTCGTCGACCACCAGCACGTGGCGGTGCGACTTGCGCTGCTCGATGAGCGCGCCGACCTCGCGGAACAGCAGATCGGTGTCGATCGGCTTGGTGAGGTAACGATCGACGCCGATGCGGATGCCGCGCTCGCGGTCCTGCACGATCGACAGGATCACGATCGGGATGTCCATCGTGAGCGGGTCGTTCTTGAGCACCGCGGCCACGTCGAAGCCGTTCATCTCGGGCATCATCACGTCGAGCACGACCAGATCCGGGCGCTCGCGCCGCACGTCGGCGATCGCCTCGCGACCGTTGGTGGCCACGCGCACGACGTAGCCGGCCTCGGTCAGCTCCTGGGTGAGCAGCTCGCGGATGTTCGGGTCGTCGTCGACCACGAGCAGGCGCGGCGCACGCTCGGCCGTGCGCGGCGTGGTCACCACGACCTGGTCGCGCAACTGGCGGATCAGCGCCGCCAGTTCCATCGGGGTGCCGCCGGTGCCGGCCGTCGTGACCTGCGCGGCGGGGAGCGGCACCGAGAACGAGAAGGTGCTGCCGTGGCCGAGTTCGCTCTCGACCCACACTCGCCCACCGTGATGTTCGACGATCTCGCGGCAGATCGGCAGACCCAGACCGGTGCCCTTGGGCTTGTCGGTGAGCGTGTCACCGACCTGCTTGAAGCGCTCGAACACCTTGGGTTGATCGGCCGGCGCGATGCCCATGCCGGTGTCGACCACGCTCACCACGATCTCGCCGCCCCGTCGCGCGGCGCGGCACGTGACCGAGCCAGTGCCTGTGAACTTCACGGCGTTCGAGATCAGGTTGATGACCACCTGGATGAGCCGATCGCTGTCGCCCGTGACCGTCGGCAGGCCGGGCGCCACGTCGGTCACCAGGCGCAGCCCCTTCTGCTCGAAGAGCGACGCCGTGGCGGCGGTGGCCCGGTCGATCACCTCGCCGAGCGACACCGGTTCCATGTGCCACTCGAGCTTGCCGGCCTCGATCTTCGCCAGGTCGAGCACGTCGTCGATGAGCTTGGTGAGCCGCTCGCCCTCGCTGACCACGACCTTCAGGTTGTCTTCCACCTGCTGGATGGTCTGCACCACCTTCTTGTCGTCCCGCGGCACCAGCGGGAAGATGCGATCGTCGAGGCGTTTCTTGATGATCTTGGCAAAGCCCAGTACCGAGGTGAGCGGCGTGCGCAGCTCGTGGCTGACCGTGGACAGGAACGCGCTCTTGGCGGCGTCAGCTTCTTCGGCCACGGCACGGGCGCGCTGCGCCTCCTCGAAGAGGCGGCGGTTCTCGTGTTCCTGCTCGTTGAGCTGACGGTAGGCGGCGGCGTTGTCGAGCGCAATCGCGGTGTACGACGCCAGGCTGCGCATCATGCTCACGTGCTGTTCGGTGTAGGCGCCCTGCTCGAAGCTCTGGATGGTGATGAGCCCGAGCACGCGGTCCTTGGCCTCGAGCGGCAGGTAGATGATGGATTGCGGCGCCTTCGACATCGACCCGTCCTCGAGCGGACGGCTCTGCTCGTCGAAGCGGCTGACGTACTTGGCGAACTCGCGATGGACGTCATTGATGAACACCGGCTGGCGATGGGTGATGCACCACACCGGCAACTGGTCGGGGTCGGCCGTGCTGCGTGAGTACGGGGCGTAGCGCTTGCCCTGCTCGATGGCGAGCCGGTACTCGATTTCCTGGCGCTCGGGATGGTAGAGACCCACGCCGAAGACATCGGCATCGGCGAGCTGGTTCACGCGCTCGTAGAGCTTGCCGAAGATGGTGTCGAAGTCGAGTGACGCCGTGATCTCGCGGCCGATGTCGCTCAGCAGCTCGATGTTCTTCTTGCCGTCGCTCTCGGACCGGGCCAGGGCCTCGGCCGACTCCGCGCGCAGCCGGGCCTCGGCGAACTCGGACCGTTGCCGTTCCTTGCCGACCACGCGGTGGCGCTGGGTGCGCGCCGCGCCGAAGACGAGGCCGATGAACCCCAGCAGGTAGGCCGCGTTGGCCCACCAGGTGCGGTACCAGGGCGGCAGGATCGTGAAGGCGTAGGCGCCCTCGTCGCTCACCTGGCTGAGCTCATTGCGGGCACGCACGTGGAAGCGGTAGTCGCCAAGCGAGAGGTTGGTATAGTCGCGGCGCGATTCGGTCGACCAGACCGACCAGTCGGCGTCGACGCCGTCGAGGCGCGCCTGGTACTGGGTGGTTCGTTCGTTGACAAACGAGGGCGCCGCGAACTCGAACCGCATCGACCGGGTTGCAGCGTCCAGCGCGGGCGGCTCGCCGGGGCTGGAGACCGGTGAGAGGGCGTCAGCTTGATTGACGGTAATCCGGCGAATCAGGGCGGCGTAGGCCGGCGACGAGCGCGAAAAGAGCCGGGTGTCGAACCGTACCAGGCGGCCACCGGCTGAGAACCAGACGACCCCGTCAGTTTCCGGGAAGAAGGCGCCGGTGCGCTCCGCCGAAAATCGGCTCAAGAGCTGCCGGTCTGTGATGTAGGTGCCGTCCGGTCGCCGAGTGAGTACGGCGGCACCGCGTGCGGAGGCCACGTAGATGCGACCGTCTGGACCTTCCTTGAAGTTGATGAATCGGGATTCGGGGTCGCGTTCCACCACTTCGAAGGTCTTGTCCTCGACAAATCGCCCGGAAGCGTCCAGCACGGCGATCTTTCCCAACACCGAAACATAGAAGCGACCGGCGACGCTTCGGACCGTCGCGAAGCCAGCGGCCAGGCCCTGCTCGGCGCCGTAGCGCTCGATCACCGGACGCTCCGGCCGGGCGCTGCCAGCGGGTGCGTCAGCAGAGCGAACCATCAGCAAGCCAGACGACTGCGTGCCCGCCCAGAGCGTGCCGTCCGAGGCCTGCTTCAGCGAACGCACCTGCTCGGTGATGCCTGGCACGCGCCCCTCGTTGATCCATCGGGCGTTGCTCCACCGCACCGACGCCAAGCCGTCCGCCAGCCCAACCCACATCCGGTGGGGATCGATCCGCGACTGTTCCAGTACGAACGTGCCAAACGAGCGGTCGGGCGAGGGCACGATGGCGCGTGCCGCGGCGCCTTCGATCAGGAACAGACCGTCGGAGGCTGTCACCAGAAGTTGAGGGGGAACCTTGCCGTCGGGATCGACGAATTCCTTGAGTTCCCAGCATTGGTTCACCAGGCCGGTTACCGACGGCAGTTCCGGAAGCCCGCCACGACGGGGGTTCAGGTACTGCACACCCTGGCCGTGCGCGATGTAGAGCCGGCCGTCGTGGCGGATCAGGTCGGACGACGCGGCGCGAAGGCCTTCATCGCGACCGAAGAGCGAAAAGGGCGACTGCGCCTCCACTCTGGCCAGGCCCACCGACAGGCCCAACCAGAGCCCGCCTTCGCGGTCCGGCATGGCGTAGTAAATCTGGTCGGTTGGCAGACCACTTCGCTGGTCGATGTGCTCCAGAAGGCGGCCCTGCCGGTCCATCAGCACGACCCCAACGTTGGTTGTGGTGAAGGCCAGGGCGCCGTTCGGCAGGACGAAGCCGCGATAGAGATTGGCCTTGATGAGCGCGTCTGCCTCGGTGGCAAACGGCCGCATCACCTGCCCGTCATACAGAAACAAGCCGTTGGTCCGCGTGCCCATCAGCAGGTGGGTGTCGTCGTAGGGGAGGACGATCGGGTAGATCTCGTCGCCCATGCGCTCTGCGCCGGGAACAGGCTGCAGGGTGTCGCCGCGAAGCGCCATCAGCGCGAGACCCGGCTGCCCGACATACAGCGTGTTGTTGGCAAACTGGGCGCGATTGAAGATCCGGGCCGTGGGCTTCCAGACCGTGAAGGCGTCGTTCGCCCAGCGGAAGATCCCGATCTGCGTCTGGAAGTAGACACCGTCCGGCGCGGTATACAGCCGCCACACGTCCTCGAACACGCGGACGTCGGCCGGAAGCTTGTCGATGAGTGACACGAACTGCGTCTGGCCGTCCTTATCGGGCTCGATATAGCCGAGGTCGCCGACGGCACCGACCCAGATGCGCCCCGAGGCATCGGCGGCGAGCGACCGGATGGTGGTGCGCGTGGGCGTGATGATGCGGCGCCACGTCACACCGTCGTATTCAAGCAGCGCGTTGGTCGAGCCCACGTAGATCACGCCGCGCGCGTCTTGCAGCAGCGACCAGTTCTGCGCGCCGCCGTCATAGGTCTCCGGCGGGTACTGGCGAACGAGGAGGCCTCCGGCCTCGGGATGCCTGAGCACGAGCGCACCCGGAGCAGAGGATGCCTGAGGGGCCGTCAACCCGGCACCTGCCGTCGGCGCCTGGGCACCGGGTGCCCCTGACATCGCCAACGAAAAGACGCTGACCGCGAAGAGGAGAGTCGGGAGCCGCATCACGGGTCGGAGCCGGGGGATGGCTGTCAAGGTGGGCTGATTCTAACCCTACCCCTTGCCCTGGAGCTTGGCGAATGCTGCGGCAAAGGCCGTGCTCGGTGCGGGTGCTGGACGCGCAGGCGGCACCGGGCGCGGTGCAGGCACGGCGCGCGGCACGGCCCGCGGCACGGCTGCGGGCGTTCCGCCCCTGGGCGCCGTGGGCGCCGGCCTGGCCTCACCGGGCTTGGCTGCTGGCCGCACCTCGCCGCTCTTCATCGTGAGCGCGATGCGCTTGCGCGCGCCGTCCACTTCCACGACGCGCACCCTCACGACATCGCCGGCCTTCACCACCTCGCGCGGGTCCTTCACGAAGCGATCGGCCAGCTGCGACACGTGCACCAGGCCGTCCTGATGCACGCCCACATCGACGAACGCGCCGAAGTTGGTCACGTTCGTGACCACGCCCTCGAGCTGCATGCCGGGCACGAGGTCGCGCAGCTCCTGCACGCCGTCCTTGAACGTGGCCCGCTTGAATTCGGGACGCGGGTCACGGCTCGGCTTGTCGAGTTCCGCGAGGATGTCCTTCACCGTGGGCACGCCGAACCGCGCGTCTGCGAAGTCCTCCGGCGCCAAGGTCTTCAGCACCGCGGACTTGCCGATCAGGTCGCCGACCGCCAGGCCCGTGCGCACGACGATCCGTTCCACCACCGGGTAGGCCTCGGGATGCACGGCCGAGGCATCGAGCGGGTCATCGCCGTTCACCACGCGCAGGAAGCCGGCGGCCTGTTGGAACGTGCGCTCGCCCACGCGCGGCACCTGCAGCAACTGCTTGCGGCTGCGGAACGGGCCGTTGGCGTCGCGGAACGCCACGATGTTGCTGGCGAGCGAGTCGGTCAGGCCCGAGATGCGCGCCAGCAGCGGCACCGACGCCGTGTTCAAGTCCGCGCCCACGGCGTTCACGCAGTCTTCCACCACGGCATCGAGCGTCTTGCCGAGCTGCAACGGGCTGACATCGTGCTGATACTGGCCCACGCCGATCGCCTTGGGATCGATGCGCACGAGTTCCGCGAGCGGGTCCTGCAGACGGCGCGCAATCGACACGGCCCCGCGCAACGACACGTCGAGATCGGGGAACTCCTTGGCGGCCAGCGCCGACGCCGAGTAGACCGAGGCGCCCGCTTCCGACACCATCACCTTGGTGAGCGGCAGGTCGGGCAGCGCCTTGATCAGGTCGGCCGCGAGTGTGTCGGTTTCGCGCGACGCAGTGCCGTTGCCGATCGCGACGAGTTCGACCTTGTGCCTGGCAGCCAGCGCGCCCAGCGTGCGCAGCGAGCCCACCCAGTCCTTGCGCGGCTCGTGCGGAAAGACCGTGGCCGTGTCGAGCACTTTGCCGGTGCCGTCCACGACCGCCACCTTCACGCCCGTGCGGATGCCCGGGTCGAGGCCCATCGTCACGCGCTGACCAGCCGGCGCCGCCAGCAGCAGGTCGTGCAGGTTGCGGCCGAACACGCGGATCGCCTCGAGCTCGGCCTGTTCGCGCAAGCGCGTCTCGGTCTCCACCTCGAGATGCAGCAGCATCTTCACCTTCCAGGTGAGGCGCACCGTGTCGAGCAGCCACGGGTCGGCGGGCCGGCCCTGGTTGGCGATGCCCACCCGCGCGGCGATACGACGTTCGGGCTCAGAGGGTCCGGCCACGCCTTCGTCGGGCAGCCCCACCGACAGGCGCAGCACGCCTTCATTGCGGCCACGCAGCAGGGCGAGCACGCGATGCGACGGCACGGTCTTCACCTGCTCGGTCGCGCTGAAGTAGTCGGAGAACTTCACGCCTTCGGCCTCCTTGCCGGGCGCCACCGCGGACTTCCACTCGCCGCGCTCCCACACCACGGCGCGGAAGTGGCCGATGAGCTCGGCGTCTTCGGCAAAGGTCTCCATCAGGATCCAGCGCGCGCCGTCGAGCGCGGCCGCCACGTCGGGCACGCCCTTCTCCACGTCCACGTAGGCGGCAGCGGCCACCTGCGGCTGCTGGGAGGGATCCTGCAGCAGGCCCGTCGCGAGCGGCTCCAGGCCAGCCTCACGCGCGATCTGCGCCTTGGTGCGGCGCTTCTGTTTGTAGGGCAGGTACAAATCCTCGAGGCGCGCCTTCGTGACGGCCTCGTGGATCGATCGCGTCAGCTCGGGCGTGAGCTTGCCCTGCTCCTCGATGCTCTCGAGGATCGCCGCGCGGCGGTCCTCGAGCTCGCGCAGGTAGGTGAGGCGCTCGTCGAGCGTGCGCAACTGCGTGTCGTCGAGCCCACCGGTGGCTTCCTTGCGGTAGCGCGCGATGAAGGGCACCGTGGCCTTGTCGTCGAGCAGCGCCACGGCGGCCTCGACCTGCGCGACACGAACGTTGAGCTCTTCGGCGATGCGTGCGGAAATTGATGTCATGAAGGGACCGACATTGTAGCAAGGCCACCAGCGCGTTCGCGGCGCGATAAGAGCAGCCACGCCGTCTACAGTGACACGATCGTCACGCCGGGATTGCGCGGGTCGAGGCGCAACCCACGTACCGCGCCGATGGCGCGCAGCCGCTCGTGAAGGGCGCCGCGCAGGCGTCCGCCGGATCGGCCGTGGATGAACCGCAGCTCCGCGTGCCCGGCCAGCAAGGCCGCGTCGAGCGCCCCGTCGATGCACGCCAGGGCCTCATCCACGCGCAGTCCGTGCAGGTCGACCTCGCTCGGCGCATGACGCTGAGGATCGGCGGCACGAGGGCCGTCCGTGGCTGGCTGGGCCAATCGCCGACGCGGCGCCACGGCGGTTGCGGTCGCGGCCTCGACGACCAGCGTGCGCTGCTGAATCAACACCAGCAGTTGGCCGTTGTTGCGCACGGCGTGGACGACGCCCTTGCCGTACGGCGTCTGCACCGCGTCGCCTGGTGCGAACCGCGCGTCCATCGGCACACGATACCCCGGCCAGCGACGGCGTTGGAATGATTCGCGCCGACGAGGTGCCCTGGTGGAGAATTGAAGGCTGTGTCTGACGTGAAGCCCGTCCCTGCAACCGACCTGGCCGAGCCGTTGAAGGCCGCCACCGCTCTACTCGAATCCGTGGCCGCCGATCGCACGCTGCTCGCGGGCTTATCGGATGACGAACGCAACCGGCTGGTGCGGGCGGCCGGCGACGTGTTCTGTCCGTCGGTGCCCGACCGGCGCCGCCTGGTGAAGGCCCGCGTGCGCCATCGCACCGCCGAGAAGGTGCAGCGCGATCAGCGGGTGTTGTCGGAAACGGGCATCCGCTCGCTGCGTCGCAAGCCGGTGTTCACGACACCCAACGTGCGTCCGCCCGCCGGTTTCATGCAGCACGAGGTGCTCGGCGAGCCGGACTTCCGCGACGTGGTCGAGCCGCAGAACTGCTACATCTGCAAACTGGACTACTCGACCGTGCACCACTTCTACGATCAGCTCTGCCCGGCCTGCGCGGAGCTGAACTTCCGCAAGCGCACCGAGACGGCCGACCTGCGCGGGCGCGTGGCCCTGCTCACCGGCGGACGCGTGAAGATCGGCTACCAGGCCGGCATCAAGCTGCTGCGCGCCGGCGCGCACCTCATCGTCACCACGCGCTTCCCCCGGGATTCCGCCGCGCGCTACGCGGCCGAGCCGGACTTCTCGGAATGGGGCCACCGGCTCGAGATCTTCGGCTTGGACCTGCGCCACACGCCCAGCGTCGAGGGCTTCTGTCAGCACCTGCTCGCGACCCGCGCACGCCTCGACTTCATCGTCAACAACGCCTGTCAGACCGTGCGGCGCCCGCCCGCCTTCTACGAGCACATGATGGCGAACGAAGCCGCCGCTCTTGGCGGCCTCTCCAAACAGGCGCGCCCGCTGCTCGGCGCCTACGAAGGGCTGCGCGGCACGACCGGCCTCAGCCACGCCGCCGCGCTCTCGCAGGTGCCGCTGCTGGCCGACGATCTGGCGGCGCCCAGGGATCTCTTCCCCGAGGGCCAGCTCGATCAGGACCTGCAGCAGGTGGACCTGCGCGATCACAACTCGTGGCGCTTGATGCTCGACGAGGTGCCGGCCGTGGAGTTGCTCGAAGTGCAGCTCGTGAATGCCGTGGCGCCGTTCATCCTCAACGCCCGGCTCAAGCCGTTGCTGCTGCGCACGCCCGAGCGCGACAAGCACATCGTGAACGTGTCGGCGGTGGAGGGGCAGTTCTACCGCAAGTTCAAGACCACGCGGCACCCCCACACCAACATGGCCAAGGCCGCGCTCAACATGATGACGCGGACGTCGGCGGCCGACTACCACGCGGCCGGCATCCACATGAACAGCGTCGACACCGGCTGGGTCACCGACGAGGATGCCGCGCAGATTGCCGCGCGGAAGGTGGCCGAGCACCGCTTCCACCCGCCGCTCGACATCGTCGACGGTGCCGCGCGCATCGTCGACCCGATCATCGCCGGCATCAACTCCGGCACACACGTCTGGGGACAGTTCCTGAAGGACTATCAGCCCACCGACTGGTAGCGTGGAAATGCCCGGTTCTGCCAGTGACGGAGAAGCGTCCGGCCGCCGGCAGGTTAAACTAATCACAGCATGAACACGATCGCAGTCATCGGCCTTGGCTACGTGGGCCTTCCGCTTGCCGTCGAATTCGGCAAGAAGTTCACGACCCTTGGCTTCGATCTGTCCGCCGAGAAAGTGGCCGCCTACGGCCGTCACGTGGATCCCACCGGTGAAGTGAGCAGCGCGGATCTGAAGGCCGCCGTGCACCTCACGTGCAGCACCGACCCGGCCATCATCGCCGACGCCGACTTCATCATCGTCGCCGTGCCCACGCCGGTGGACGACGCGCACACGCCCGATTTCGGACCGCTCATCTCGTCGTCGGAAACCGTCGGCAGGCACCTCAAGAAGGGCGCGATCGTGGTGTTCGAATCCACGGTCTACCCGGGCGCCACCGAGGAAGTGTGCATCCCGATCATCGAGAAGCATTCGGGCCTCACCTGGAAGCAGGACTTCTTCGTGGGCTACAGCCCCGAGCGCATCAATCCCGGTGACAAGGAACGCACGCTCACGAAGATCACCAAGGTGGTGTCGGGCGATACGCCGGCCACGCTGGCCAAGGTGAGCGAAATCTACGGGTCGATCATCACCGCCGGCGTCTATCCGGCCAGCAGCATCAAGG
>Ga0105049_10003946_pt1 | contig 17469 bp, 13 predicted proteins | sample MAT06_FD_78087 | JGI IMG/M metagenome (GOLD analysis project Ga0105049, IMG submission 78087) | Freshwater microbial communities from Lake Fryxell liftoff mats and glacier meltwater in Antarctica - MAT-06 | ecosystem: Environmental > Aquatic > Freshwater > Ice > Liftoff microbial mat | place...
CCGGATCGATGGGTGTCCAGAAACCTCTGCGGCTTCGGTGAGCGCCGCCTGTGCCACTTTAGCCTCGCTTTGCAAGGTGCGATCGTCGAGCGTCTGCAGCACTTGGCCGCGGCGCACGCACTCGTCCACCTCGACATTCAAAGCTGTCACGCTCTGGCCTGAAAGCTCAACACCCAGCAGCATTTCCTCCCACGCACCGCTAAAGCCAAGCAGCACCGTAAAGCGTCGGTCAACGGTTGGTCAAAAAGGTTTAGATTGGGTTGCTGTTTGCCGACAGAGGGCAGATGGGGGCGGACGCGAAGCCCTCGCGCCGATCTGCTCTTTAGGGCACTTTGAAAAACCTACTGCGCGAGCCGATAGCGGCGTTCCGTGCTCGGAATCCTTAACGAGACTCCATGTCCGCTGCGGTTCCTGCGCGCGGTGCGCCTTGCTCTCGACTCGCTCGTTTAAGGTTTTTCAAACTGCCCTTTAGGTCACTGAGAATGCGTTGACACACGCCAAGGTGCCAAGCTAACTTCGCAGCGCCTAAGCAAGCCACTAGTCGCAGTAATCAATCTGCTTAGTCGAATCACTCTTTTTACTCAAACTTGATTTTCACTTCGAAGGTTGCATGAGTTTACTTCGCCACATTTTTTTTCTCGCTTCTCTGCTCATCTCAATTCCTGTGTTCGCAGATCCAATCTGGATCGGCTGCAGGGCTTGTTCAGAGCCTCAGCTGGATTACAAGGTTCGCACCACGCCCCCGTTCAATATTGATGAAGTCTCGTTCTACGTGATCGATGACATCAATAATGGTTTTTCAGTTCGAAAGTTCACTCGATTTATTGACTTTAAAAGCGGCGGCGCTATGCGGGTTTTCGAGCATGTTTTAGATGCGACAGACGCCGTTAGAATTCTGCAGGCGAACGATCTCCGAAGCGAATGGGATGCAGGCAAGGATTTGCAAATTCCTTTATCCGAAGGCCGGGAGACATATGGCGCTACGGATGTACTTGGCAACCAAACAGAACTCTTACGCGTGAGCGACGTCATTCGGTCAGATAGTGCCACGCGAGATATGTTTGTGCGCGTGCTTGAATCTGCCAATCAAGGGTTACTTTCATATTTCTTTGAGCGGGAAACAAAGTTTTTTGTGAGGGTTAGATTCCCAGATGGTTCAATAGGTGTTTTCGAAGCTGTGGTTCTGTTGCTGGCTGGCACGGTTGGCGCAGACATCAGGTACGTACCCGTTCCTGGCACTTTTTATAGTGACGACGATGATTCCGATAGGATTTCATTACCAGTGAACGCAAACGACTTGGGGACAAGCGGCCTAGTTCCCAGGAATTACATAGGAAATTTCGAAGGTTTACTCGATAGCCATGCGATCGGACGCACTAATAATCCCTTCACACTAAATTGCAGCCAGTACATTCGCACAGTTCGATGGAACATAACCGGAGGACCTGGCGCGAATGGGACGACTCAATTTATAACTTATCAATGCGGTCGGTTCTAGCCGCAGAATGATAGTTTCTGGCGACAAGCAACCGTCGCTTCGATGGAATGCGGCTAGCGGGCACTTTGAAAAACCCACTACGAACCCCCTCAACGCCGCCGCGGCATCCCCAGTATGGCCAATGAAAACTTCACCCCTTCGCCGTCCGGTAGGTTTTCGGCGAGTGCGTGGCCTTGGTGGAGGGTGGCAATTAGTCGCACGATATACAGGCCCAGCCCTAAGTGAGGCGCTTCTGAGCGTCCTTGGCGCAGGCTGACCAACGAGTCAAAGAGCTTGGCACGCATTTCTTCTTTGAGCGGCGGGCCGGAATTGCTGACGCTTAGTTCAAAACCGCGTTTATTGGCCTTTACTTGTAGCGCGATAAACCCCGCCGACGGTGTGAAACTCAGCGCGTTGTCGATCAGCTTGTCGAGCGCTTGCGCGATCAAATCGGGCGCGCCTGAAATCACGCACGGCTCGTTGGGCACCAGCAGCTTCAGTTCGCGCGGCGCGGTGAGTTCGGCGTAGGCGAGATGCAGGTTTTTTAAAAGCACGACGAGATCAAATTCTTCGCTTTCCGCCGATTCGATTGCGCGCTCGATGCGGCTCGCCTCGCCCATGGCGCGCAAAATGCCGTTGAGTCGGTCAGCGCCTTGGCGCGCGCGTTCGGCGTAGGGTCGCGCGTCGTCGGGCATGGCGATGTGTTCGAGGTTATCCAGCGACGAGCGCACCACGGCAAGCGGCGTGTTGAGCTCGTGGCTGAGCTTGCCGGCGAGCGAGTTCAAATAGCCGGTGTAGTCGGCGACGTCACGTTTGAGCGTGGCGATACTGGCGGCCAGATCGCTGATTTCATCGGGCAGCGCAAACACCAGGCGCTGCTCGGCTGATTTAAGCGAGGCAAGGCCGGCGCCGGAAACCGCACGGGTCAACACGCGCAGCCGCGCGCGTTTGAATTCAATCCAGCCATACAGCGCAACCAGCGCCAACAGCGCGAGCGATAAACCGGTGCGCGAAAAGGCTTTATCGATACCGTCCTCTAAGCCGGGTGTGACGGCGTAGTCGCGACTCATCCACAGGTTTAGCGCGGCAGATTGCAGCGGTATCAACACCTCCAAACGCCGCTGACAGCTGCGTCCGGCGGGCGCCGACCAGCGCACTTCAGGCGCCTCACGGTCCAGTTTCGGCGGTGAGCGTACTGAAAACGGCTCGGCGTCGGCCACCCACCAGCCGCGCGCATCCAAGCCGCCGGACAGGAAACACGCCAGCCGCACGAAGACGCCCGGATCGGCGGGCTCGCGGTAATCCGGCGCGGCCGCGTAGCTCAACAGCGCGCCGTTGGCATTCAGCAACGCCAACCGCGTGCGCGACGAGGCCAGCCGCAACAGCGCGCGCTCCACTTCAATGGGCGCGCGCAAAACCGGCCGTAACGCCAGCGCATGGCCTTCTTCGCGCAGCGAGAATCCAAGCGCGCGGATGTCGGCCTTCGGACTCAACTGCAGCGCCATCCAGTAGCCGCTCGGCGTGGACTGCAACACGCCGCTCACCGCGGGTGCAAAACGCAGGCTGTAAGTACCGGCTTCCGGCTCACCGAGCACTTCAAATTCATTGCTGGCCTTTAGCGCGTAGCGAAAATTGCCGGTCGGCGAATCGATACCAAGAATCAATTCATCGCGATACGCAGCGCCGCCAAAGCCGCGTCTAGGTGCGTCCACTTTGACCTTCAGCAGCAAACTAGCAGTATCTTCGCTGAGTTCGATCGACGCGCTGCTGGCCGCGCCCAAATCGATGCGCTCAACGTGGCTTGAGTCGGCAGCGGCCAAAAAATCCTCAAGCGTCAGCTCCACATCAGTCGGCGCAGACACCGTCAAGCCGTTGGTTGACGTGCCGCTCAAGCGATCCAAATCAAGTGCTGCACTCAGCGTGCGCGCCTCGCTGAGCAACAGCGTCGCGGTGCTTAAACGCCCCGCGCGTTCGGTGCGCACAATCAGCGCCAACAGCAGCAGCAAAAACACCAGCATGCCCGCCGCACGCCACCACCAGCGAGCTTGTGCGGTTACCTTCAACGCCATCGATAACCCGCGCCGTGGACGGTATCGATTGCATCAAAATCAGCATCCACGCCCAAGAACTTGCGGCGGATGCGCTTGATGTGTGAGGTGATCGTGGTGTCGTCAACCACCACTTGCGCATCGCCCATCAGCTGGTCGCGCGACTTCACATGGCCCGGAAAACGCGCCAACGAATGCACCATCCAAAACTCGGTCACGGTCAATGGCACCTCGCGATCGCACCACGTCACGCGCATGCGCTCGGTCTCAATTTTGAGATTGCCCGCCAGAAATACCTGATCCGACGGCAGTGGCCGCTTGATCGCATCCATCCGCCGAAACAGCGTGACAATGCGCGCCGTCAGATGCGGTATCGAGATGTCTTTGGTTAGGTAATCGTCCGCCCCAAGGCGCAGGCCGGAAATAATGTCGAAATCCTGATCACGGGCGGTTAAAAACATAATCGGCAGCTGCGCTGAACGCGCGCGCAGCTCGCGACACAGGTCAAAACCGCCTTCGGGCTCGTCACCCAAACCCACATCAATGATCACCAAATCCGGCAGACGCAACAAAAACGCCTCTGTCGCCGCCGCTCGCGACGCATAGCCTTGCACCGCGTAGCCCACGCGACTCAGCGCATCCATATAGTTCAAGCGGATAGCCGGCTCGTCTTCGACAATTGCGATCGTTTTTGCCATGGCGCTAAATCTAAGCTCAAAAGTAAGGCTTAAGTATCCTCGAAACGCGGGGGACACTCAGACTGAGCGCAGCGATAGGCAAAGTAGAAAGAGAGTGGCCGCTGTCGCACTCGTAGCAGGCTCATTCGAGGCCGTCACTCAGGTTACTTGAAGTTGAGTGCGTGTGGTGCTCGACAGGGACCAACACCCCAAACATCTAGCTGGCCGCCGCTTTTGGCAGCGGCCAGCATGCACTTAAGGACTAACCGCTTAAGTTAGTTTTCTTGCTTGGCGCTGTATTTACCAAGTGATGCCAGGCCGTTTAGGCGGGCGCGTTTGACCAGGGCGGCTTGTGCGGCGCCGACGTTGGCGGCGGTGTCTTTGGACCAGGTGTTTAAGGCGGCTACTTGCAGGGCGCGGCCGTAGCTGAACGATAGCGGCCACGGATTGCCGCCCATCTGGTTCATGGCATTGAGGTGGGCGGTGGCGTCGGTGTCGGACTGGCCGCCGCTTAGAAAGACCACGCCCGGTACGATCGCGGGGACGGCTGAGCGCAAGCAGCGCAGGGTTGCTTCGGCCACTTCTTCAACGGATGCTTTTTCATCGCAATCCTTGCCCGGCACGACCATTGATGCTTTCAAAATGATGCCTTCCAGCATCACGTTGTGCTCGTAAAGCGCGCCGAATAGCGAGCGCAGCGTTACTTCGGTGACCTCGTAGCACACCTCAATATCGTGGCTGCCGTCCATCAGAACTTCCGGCTCGACGATCGGCACGATGCCCTGTTCCTGGCACAGCGCGGCGTAGCGGGCGAGCGCGTGGGCGTTGGATTCGATGCAGGTTGACGAAGGAATATCGTCAGAAATGGTGATTACCGCGCGCCACTTGGCGAACTTGGCGCCCATGCGCGCGTATTCCTTCAAGCGATCGCGCAGGCCGTCGAGGCCCTCGGTGACCATCTCGCCGGGGAAGCCCGCTAGCGACTGGGTGCCTTTGTCCACTTTGATGCCGGGCAAAATGCCGGCGTCGAGCATCACCTGGGTAAACGCTTTGCCAGCTTTGGTCGATTGGCGAAGGGTCTCGTCGTACAAAATTGCGCCGGAGATGTGTTCGCCGAGGCCTTTGGCGGTCAACAGCAGCTCGCGATAGGCGCGGCGTGAGTCTTCGCTGCAATCGATTTTGACCGCGTCGAAGCGCTTCTTGATCGTGCTGGTGGATTCATCAATCGCCAGGATCCCTTTGCCGGGGGCAATCATCGCTTGGGCAATATCTTCGAGTTCAGTCACGCTGCTCATGGTTTTTAGCCTCAATGGGTTCGTCAAAAGTTAGCCGCGCAGTGTAGACGATCCCAACCGCAGCTCATGCCAGCGCGCGTTTACGACAAATTTACGGCGAAGGCGTTCGCAGCGGCTGGTGACTAAACATAGCCCCGCGCGATGTGAGCGTTTAAGAACTTCTGCTCGCGCTGTTTGTATTTCTGGTTAGTCGGCTATCGTTTTATCGGCAGCGTTTGAGCAGGGTTGACCCAAGTTAGCCCGGCAAACCGCCCAAAGTCGCGATCAAAGCTGACCATTGTTGCCTTGCGCTCGATCGCAAGCGCTGCAAGATGCGCGTCATTGGTCAGATTGCCAGCGCTGCCAGTCGCGCCCAGCAGCGCGCGCAATATGGCCACATGGCGTGCGCCGGGCTCGGGCGTTGAGACACTGGGATGGTCGAGCCAGTGGTTAACTTGATCCAGTGCTGCTGCAATGGATCGGGGATTTCCGAACATGGTCTTCGATGTAGCAATCCGAATAAACCCGACAACACAAATCCACGGAATGCCGATCGCCGTGCCGCTCGCCAAATTGAGATCCAAAAAACTGCGGCTTGGCGCGTGAAATTCGAACTGTGGCTCTACCGAGTAGATCAGTACATTGATATCGACGATGATCACTTTGACTGCGCCGTGACCCGTAAAAAATCCTCATCATCAAGCATCGCGAGCAAATCGCTGGTTTTATTGAAGTCGATATCAGGCCGAGGATCACCGGAATGATGCGGCAGAAAAAACGGCTTTGCCTCTAGCGGCGCGGGCGTGCGCAAGTCGCGCAAACCGCGCTTGAGCAAGTCGTTGATGACAAATTTGAACGGCTTTTTTGTCTCAAAAGCGATGCGATCAAGCTCGCTTGCGATGTCGTCGTCGAGGGTAACGGTGGTGCGCATAGCGGCTCTCTGAAGGGCAATGCCACGACGATAGCATCAAAGCATCACGTAAACGCATCAAATTTAGAGAGTGTTTCCGGCAATCTCAACGCGGTTGCGGCCCTGGCCTTTGGCTCGATAGAGAGCGGCGTCTGTTCGCAAAATAAGCGCTTCTGGGCTGTCGTTGGGAATTGCCAGGGCAACGCCTAAGCTGACGGTAGTCGGGTTGAGCTTGGCCTCAATGCAAGCGCGCAGGCGTTCCGCTAAGTCGCTTAAATCGGTGGGCGTCGTGGGCTGCACGATCAGTGCAAACTCCTCGCCGCCGTAGCGCGCGACCATGGTGTCGCTGCGGGTGTTCGAGCTCAAAATAGCGGCGATGCGCTTGAGCAGCTCATCGCCAGCCGGATGGCCAAAGCGGTCGTTGTAGCTTTTGAAATGATCCGCGTCGATTAAGATCAAACCGCAATTAGGGCGCTCGATGGCTAAGTGCAGCGCGTGGTCAAATCGGCGGCGATTGGCGATACCGGTGAGTCCGTCGCGCTCGGCCAATTCACGCAGCTGCACGTTAGCGCGCGCGAGGTCTTCGGTGCGTGCTATCACCAGCTCATCGAGCGTATCGTTGCTGGCGCGCAATCGGCTCACGCGCCCGCGCTGGCGCTGCAAGGCCGCTCCGGCAAGCAAGCTAATTAGCAAAATCACAGCCGTTGGCAGCACCCATTGCCGCTCGTACCAGCGCGGCACGATTACAAACGAAAAATCAGCGCCTCCAACTGTCGGTCCAAACATCCGTCGCGCGCGACTGCGCAGGCGAAACTCACCTGCTGGCAGCGCAAAAAAACGGTAGCTGTCCTGGGTGCTCCAATCCGACCATTTGTCATCGAAGCCCGCCAGCATGACCTGATACTGCTTGGTCCCGGCAGCAAAATCACTGAAGCCTAGCGAAACAGTAAGGCCGCCGCCGCCCAGTTGGATGGGCGTTGGCTGATCTAGGCGCAAGCGCTGCGGAGTTTGACCGGGCGCGGCGAACGAAACTTCCTCCACGCGCAGCGCCGGTGTGTCAGCCAGACTTAAATCCAAGGCTTGTCGGTAGTGTGCGAAGCCATTGTGGGTACCGAGCAGCGCGTCACCGCCGGGCAGCGCAGAAAGCGTGTTGATCGTGCCGATTTGATCTATCAGCACCAGCGCTCGCCAAGCGTCCTGATTGGACTTGCGCACATAAGCACTGTGATAGCTGTACGCCCAAAGTGCGCCATCGGCGGCGCGCATAAAGCTCAATTCTTCGTCGGTAGCAAGCATTGCGCCCAAGCCGTCAAGATCGTCTCGCACAAATACACCCTCGCGCAGGCGATAAATCCCATTTATGGCGCTGACCAAGGTTAGCTCTCGCGAGCTGTGTACCGATGCGCTTGACGTCGGCAGCCCCGGCACCGCTTGAAGCGAGAAGCCATCCGGCTCGCGTGCATCGGCTTGCGCGCGAAATACGCCCGTGCTGGTGCCCAACCACACGCCGCTCAGCGCATTGGCGATTGAGGTCACTTGCCAGTCGTTGCTTCGCCGCCAGCCCACTTGGGCGAAATTCTGCGAGACCCTGAGCAGCGCCAGTCCGTGATCGCTGCCGACCCACAAAAGGTCGGCATCGTTTGGATCGCGATGCAGAACGCGCGGATAGAAATCATCGCTGCTGAGCGCGATTGGTGCTTGCTCAGCGATGACCTTCAGCAGCGAGCGCGACTCGGCGAACAGCAGTTCGCCGTTGACGTTGAGCACATCCCAGACTTCTTCTGGGCTCCAATTCAGTGGCGTCACTGATCCGCGCAAGCCGTTGCGCCAGCGCGCGCGGTGTGCGCCATCGGCCCCAACGATATACAGCCAATCGCCGGCAAATTTAAGCGCGTACACGTCGCCGCTGATGCCGCTTTCACGGCCGTAGCGGGTGATTGGGCTGGGCCAGCTAAAGCGCAAAATGCCCTCGTCATCGAGCGCTAGCAGGGCGCCGTCGCGATCGCGTGCGACTTGCGCGATGTAGGCGTTGCCGAGCGGCAGTTTTGTAATTGAGCGAGCTGCGAGATTCAAAACACGCACAATTCCATCGCTTCCGGCAAACATAAATTGGTCGTCACCGAGGGCAATTCCTGTGCCCATTTGCGGCAGCTCGACGCGAATGTCCGCTGAATCGAGTTGGGTTAGGCTGCCGTTGCCAAGCAGGTGCAACGCTGTAGCGTCATGGACCAACATGCCTCCGTCGGCGGTCGGCAGCAGATTGACGATCAGCCGCTTTGCCAGCTCAACGGTCCCTGGGATCGCTGAAAATCCCTTTCCATCGAATTGCCTCAGGCCCTCGTCGCGCCACTGCAGGTAAAGCTTGCCGTGCAACGCCGTCAAGGCACCGAAACGCCCGGCGTGCTGCCAGTGTTGCAGTGCAGCGCCGTCTAGGCTGACTCGAAAAACGTGGTTTAAGGTGTTAATAAACAGGCTTTGGTCGAACTCGGCGATCTCCCAAACGTCGGTAAAACTGGCGCCGGCAAGTTGGGCTGCGAACGCCGGACTGACATCAACCAGCGATTCGGTGCCGTCGGCTGCGCGCTCAAGATAGCCGAAGAAATTATCGCCACCCACCCAAAGTCGACCGCGACTATCGACCTCAAGCGCGCGAACTGCGCCTGGCTTTGGCGTTGCAAGCCAATGCCAGCGCGAACCGTCATAGCGCAACAGGCCATCGGTTGCGCCGATATAGATTTGCCGCTGCGCGTCTTGGGCGATCGAAAAGTATTGCGGAAACACACGTAAATCCGGCTTCAAGCGCGTTGCGCTGAGATCCATTGTGTGGCCGCCAATCGCCACAAACAACGCCAGACAAGCCGCGATGAACTGCCACCCGCGTGCCATTAAAAGAAGCCCGAAACTAAGTTTGAACGCATGCGCAATCCTACTTGCAAGTCGCGCGCCAAGGCTCGCTTGAAGCGCCGCCGATCAGCGGCGTTCTAGTAAAACCACCACTTCAAAATGCGTGGTGTGCGGAAACATATCGAGCATGCGCGCGCGCTTGAGCTTAAACGCGGGCATCGCGCTCAAGTCCTGTGCAAGCGACGCCACGTTGCAACTGGAATAAATCAGCCAGCGGGTGCGGCTTAACTCTAACCGTGCGCTTAGCTCACGGCCAATTCCACGACGCGGTGGATTGACGATCACGCATTCGGCAGGATCGTCGGTAAAAGCAGCTGCATCAAGCGTCAAAAATTGCACGCCCGACAAACCCATCAACGTTGCAGCCTCGCGGGCAGCGTCCAGCGCGTCGGCGCTGATTTCAACACCCAGCACCGCGCGACCCGGCTTGGCACACTTCAGTGCAAAACCACCCACGCCGCAAAATAAATCCCACACGCTTGAGGGTTGCAGCTCATCCACCCAAGCGCCCACCTGCTCGTACAGCCGATTGGCTAAATCGCTATTGGTTTGAAAGAATGCGCGCTGTCCCAGTTGCAGGGTGAGGTTGCCTAGCTGCATTTTGAGCGCACGTTGCTCGCTAAGAACGATCTCGACTTCGCCCTCCAAAATTGCCTTGTGCTCGGGCTGAATGTTCAGCGAAACGACTTTAAGCAGCGGCAGGCGGTCTAGCAGCTCACTTAAGTGCTTGCGGATCCGTGCTTCGCTGGCCCGCGAGCGTAGCACCAGGCGCAGCATCATCAAGGCCGATTTTGGCGCCTCGGTGAGCAGCACGTATTTCAATTCTCCCCTACGGGTTTGCAGATCGTAAGGTGCCAGCTCAACGAGGCTAATCCACTCAGCGATTGCGGCCAGTGCAGGTTGAAAGCTCGGCGGGTAAAGCAGGCAATCGCGCAAATCGACTGCCGCACCTCGCGCATTGACGATGCCCAGAATGGGCGCGTCGTGCGTACCTGAGACCGCCATTTTGGCCTTGTTGCGAAAGCCGCTGTCACGGCTGCCAATGGGTGGCAGCCAGTGAACGTCGGGGTGGGCGTTGAGTGCTAGCTCCGCGCGCAGCTGCTTGACGCCAAGCTGCGCGGCGTAGGGCTGCCGAATCTCGCTGCAGGAGGTGCAGCGCGCGGCTTCAAAATGCGGGCAGTGCACTTGCTGGCAGCACCACGCCGCCGCCTAGCGTCGGCACGCGCGCGTGACTACCTGGACCTGATCGACAATCGCGACGCGGCGCTCCTGAAAATTCATCTCGCGCGCGGAGCCGGTGATCGCATCGGTGGTGGTCATGCTTGGCGCGGCTTCCATCACATCAAGCTTGGTCTTGGCCTCAGCGCACGCGGCCGAACGTGGGCCAGTGCCGGGCAGGGCAGGCGCGGGCGGACTGCTGCCGGCCGGCGTCGCGCGCGGAATACTGCTCGTCGCGGGCGGCGTACTGCTGGCGCGGCGCGGCGGCGGCGCTACGGCAATCGTTGAATACTTAATGCCTTTTGGCGGCGCTTTCGAGCTGTAGTGGGTGATGCCTTGCGCGTCGACCCATTTGTAAACGGCCTGTGCGGAAAGTGCCGGTGCCAGCGCTAGCAAAAGCAAAATCGTCAAGCCCAGCGTCAGCGCGCGCATTAGCTGCTAACCACAATGCGCAGCTCTTTCGGCAACGCGAACACCACGTTTTCGATGCGCCCGCTGGCTTCGCGCACCGCAGTAACGCCCTCAAGCCTGAGCCGCGCGACCACCCCTTCGACCAAGCTTTCTGGTGCCGAAGCACCCGCCGTAACGCCGATGCGCGCGCGGCCTGTGAGCCACGCGCTGTCGATGTCGTCCGCGCCATCAATCAAATACGCGGGCGTGCCTTGTTTCTCAGCCAGCTCGCGCAAGCGGTTGGAATTGGAGCTGTTAATCGAGCCGACCACTAGCACCACATCGGTTTCAGCGGCGAGATCGCGTACCGCGTCCTGGCGATTCTGCGTGGCGTAGCAAATATCGTCGTGGCGCGGGCCTTGAATGTCTGGAAACCGAACGACCAGCGCCGCGATCACCTCGCGGGTGTCGTCAACTGACAGCGTGGTTTGCGTGACGTATGCGATCGAGTTTGGATTGCTAACCGCCAGCCGCGCGACGTCGTCGACATTTTCAACCAGATAAATGGAATTCGGCGAACCGCGCGTCCACTGCCCCAGCGTGCCTTCCACTTCTGGGTGTCCGTGGTGTCCGATCATGACCAAATCGCGCCCGGCCTTGCAGTGGCGGGTGACCTCGATATGCACCTTGGTCACCAGCGGACAGGTCGCGTCGAAGACCTTTAAGCCGCGCCGCAGGCCTTCATCGCGGACCGCTTGGCTAACGCCGTGGGCTGAAAAAATCACCGTCGCGCCATCGGGCACTTCCGCTAGCTCATCGACAAACACCGCGCCTTTTTTGCGCAGCGATTCAACCACGTAGCGGTTGTGCACCACCTCGTGGCGCACGTAAATGGGCGCGCCCAGGTTTTCAAGCGCGCGATCAACGATTTCGATCGCGCGGTCGACCCCGGCGCAAAAACCGCGTGGATTGGCGAGCACAACTTGCACTGGTCTCTAGCCTCTCAATTGGCCGTCTTTACGGCTTTTAAAGCTGAACCATACCAGCATCACCGCGCCCACGCTAATGCAACTATCGGCAACGTTGAACACAGGCCACGACCACTGACCTGCGTAAAGTTGCACAAAATCAACCACGTAGCCGAAGCGCAGGCGATCAATTAAGTTGCCAATGGCCCCTGAGATGATCAGCGCAAAGGGCAAGCACTGGCGCCAATCGGACTTGAGCTCGCGGCGCAGCCAATAGATCAGCAGAGCCGACACTACCACCGCTAGGCTCGAGAAAAACCAGCTTTGCCAGCCGCTCGCATCGCTCAAAAAGCTAAACGCCGCGCCTTTATTGTGGACCAAGGTCCAATTCAAACCGGGGACCACCGGCACGGGCAGGTTGTAGCTTAAGTGCGCGGTGGCCAGCGATTTGGTCCATTGATCCAACACAATGAGCGGCGGAAAAAGAGCCAACCAGCTGAGCCCAGATTCGCTTAACCGCGGAAACGCTGCGCGCTGCTCGCTCATGCAATCACCCGTAATTCACCGCCACCGTCCACGTTGAGCACGCAGCGCGCGCACAGCTCTGGATGCTCAGCAATTGAGCCCACATCCGCACTGTGGTGCCAGCAGCGCACGCACGCCGTCTCCTCCATCGGCGTAACGCTCACGCCTACCTGCATATCGGGTTTGAGCTCGCCGATTAACGCAAGCTCAGTATTGGCCTCAAGCGGCAGAACGGTCACTTTGGAGGCGATCAGCACAAACTTGAGCTCGTCTATGAAACGCTCGAGCAAGGCTTGCGCAGCTGCATCGGCGTGCAAGGTGACGTGCGCTTGCAGCGAGCTGCCGATCTGTTTGTTGATGCGCAAGCCCTCGCTGACTTTCGCCACCGCCTGGCGGATCAGCAGCATTTGCGCCCATTGCTCGTCATTGACCAAAGCGTCCTCGCCCAGCGGCTCGAGCTGATCAAACCAGGTATTAAACAGCACCGAATCGCTGCGCTCGCCGGGCATTAGCCGCCAAATTTCATCAGCGGTGAACGAGCAAATGGGCGCAATCCAGCGCACCAGCGCTTCCAGAATCATCCACAGCGCGGTTTGCGCGGAGCGCCGCCCGTGGCTGTCGGGCTGCATCGTATACAGGCGGTCTTTGATGACATCCAGATAAAACGCGCCGAGATCGATCGAGCAAAATTGATGCACTTTTTGATAGATCGAGTTGAACTGGTAGGTGTCGTACGCCTCGACGACCTCGTTTTGCACGCGCAAAGTTAAGCCGATCGCCCACTGATCGAGCGCCACGCAATCACTTGGGCGCAGCGCATCTTTGAGCGGATCAAACCCGTTCAGATTGCCGAGCAAATAGCGCGCGGTGTTGCGGATGCGCCGATAGGAATCGGCCACGCGTTTAAGAATCTCATCGGACACCGTCATCTCTTGGCGGTAGTCGGTGGCCGCGACCCACAGGCGCAAAATATCAGCGCCGAGCGAATCCATCACCTTCTGCGGTGCCACCACATTGCCCAGCGATTTCGACATCTTGCGGCCTTGCGCGTCCACCGCGAAGCCGTGGGTGAGTACCTGTTTGTAAGGCGCGCGCCCGTGCATCGCCACTGAGGTGAGCAGGCTCGACTGAAACCAGCCGCGGTGTTGATCGGAGCCTTCCAGATACAAATCCGCAATGCCGCCGAGCTCGGGTCTGGCGGCCACCACCGCTGCGTGGGTGACGCCTGAGTCAAACCACACATCCAGGATGTCCGTGATCTTCTCGTAGGACGCGCTTTCCTCGCCTAGCCAATCGTGTAAGTCGAGCGTAAACCAAGCGTCGGCACCGCCTGCTTCGATCAAATCGGCGGCGCGCTGCATTAGCGCCAGCGCGTCGGGATGGAGTTCAGCGCTCACCCGATGCACGACCAGCGTGATGGGCACACCCCAAGTGCGCTGCCGCGAGATGCACCAGTCTGGGCGATTGCTAACCATGGCCTCAATGCGCTGCTCGCCCCACGCCGGCACCCAGCGCACATTCTTGATCTCATCGAGCGCCTGCGCGCGCAAGCCTGCTTTGGCCATCGAGATAAACCACTGCGGCGTGACGCGAAATGCGGTCGGCGTTTTGTGGCGCCAGCAGTGCGGGTAGCTGTGCGAAAACGTCTCGTGATGCACCAGCGCGCCGTTCTCGCGCAATTTCTCGATGATTGCCGCCTGCGCCTTCCACACAAACTGTCCTGCAAAAAACGCCGTGCCCTCGACAAATACGCCGTTGCCACCCACCGGATTACTGACCTTCAGAGCATAGGTTTGGCCCACCGCAAAATCCTCTTGGCCATGTCCGGGCGCGGTGTGGACCAAGCCGGTGCCCGCCTCGAGCGTCACGTGGTCGCCCAAAATCAGCGGCACCTCGTAGTCATTGAACGGGTGGCGCACGCGCTGGAATTCAAGCGCTTTACCGGTGGCTAGGCCTAAGCGTGTGCAGTCGGTCCAGCCGTAGCGGGCCGCAGCGGCATCGGCTAAGCCTTCGGCCAGCACGTAACAATGGCCATCGGGCGCGCGCAGCAGCACGTAGTCGAGTTCGGCGTTCAAGCACACCGCTTGGTTGGCGGGCAAAGTCCACGGCGTGGTCGTCCAAATCACCGCGCTGACGCGCTCGCCGGTATATGCGTGACCAAATAGCCTGCTTAACGCGGCTGGATCAACGGCTGCAAATGCCACATCAATCGCGCTCGATGATTTGTCTTCGTATTCGATTTCAGCCTCGGCCAGCGCGGAGCCACAGTCGAAACACCAGTGCACCGGCTTCTCGCCTTTTTCCAGGTGCCCGCGCGCCACGATCTGCGCCAGCGAGCGCACCATATCGGCCTCAAACCGAAAATCCATCGTGCGGTAGGGATGCTCCCAAGCGCCTAACACGCCCAAGCGTTTGAAGTCGCGGCGCTGCGTATCGATTTGTTCAGCCGCATAGGTGCGACACGCCGCGCGAAATTCAGCTGCATCCAGCTTCGCGCCAACCTTGCCAAACTTCTTCTCGACTTGCAGCTCAATGGGCAAACCGTGGCAATCCCAGCCCGGCACATACGGCGCCTGATAGCCGGCTAACATTTTGGATTTGACGACAAAATCCTTGAGAACCTTGTTGACCGCGTGACCGATGTGAATCTCGCCGTTGGCGTACGGTGGGCCGTCGTGCAAGATGAACTTCGCGCGCCCTGCGTGCGCCGTTTGCAGGCGAGTGTAGAGGGCGCTCGATTCCCAGTGCGCCAGCATTTGCGGCTCGCGTGCGGCCAGATCGGCCTTCATCGCGAAATCGGTTTGCGGCAGGTTGATGGTGTGCTTGTAGTCAGTCATTTAAGTGCTTCTCGCGCTTCACGCGCATCGTGGTGCATTTGCACGATCATCGGATCGAGCGATTCAAATTTTAGTTCCGGGCGCAAAAATTGCACAAATTCCACCTCGACGCGACGCCCGTAGATGTCCTGGTCGAAATCGAACAAGTGCGTCTCCAGCAGCCACTCAACGCCACCCACGGTTGGGCGCGTGCCAATGCTGGCGACGCCCGGCAGCGCCGTGGCCCCAATCCCATGCAAGCGCACCGCGTAAATGCCATGCAGCGGCGACTGTAGCCGCTTGATCCGCACATTGGCGGTCGGGAAACCCAGCTTGCGGCCTAGCTGTTTGCCGCGAACCACGCGCCCGCACATCGAATACGCGCGCCCTAGCAGCCGCGCGGCATGCGCGAAATCGTGGGCTTTAAGCGCCGAGCGTACAGCGGTGGAGCTGACCCGCTCACCCTCAATTCGCACATCTTCAACCACTTCGAGCGCACAGCCAAACGCTTGCGCTAGCGCCTTAAGCGTTGAGGCGTCACCCGCACGCTTGGCGCCAAAGCGAAAATCCTGACCAATCACCAGCGCACTTGGTTGCAACGGTTTGAGCGCTAAATCAACAAACTCAGACGCGCTTAAACCCGCCAGCGCGCGGTTGAAGCGCAACTGCACCACGCCAGCCAAGTTGTTACGCTTGAATTGCAGCAGCCGTTCAAGCGCGTTGCTTAAACGCATCGGTGCGTGCGCCGGATCAAACAGCTCGCGCGGCGCCGGCTCAAAACAAAGTGCGCCCACCGGACCGAGCTTAAGCGAACGCGCCCGTTCAAGCAGCGCCAAATGGCCGAGATGCAAACCATCAAACGTACCCAGGCACAGCACCGGCGCGGTTAAGTGTGGCAAGGAATAGGGCAGACCGCGAAGCAATCGCATAGCGCCAACAAGCAGCCTTCAAAAAGCGCGCGAGTATAGCAACGGGGTTGGGCTGTACATGCCCAAACGGCTGATTACAGGCGGGCTTGCAGCTGCGAGCCCGCGCCTTAATCCCAACAACTAGCGTTCCATTAATCTGCTGATGCTCATCACTTTCTCGAAAGCATTTGCCAGGACCGGTTTGGCCGTCGCACTGAACAGCACATTACCGGTCACTCCTGCTGTTTTACCGACATCCACTTGCCCTAGATCACGCAGTCGTTCAATGACGGCGGCATCTAGTTGCATCGCTTTTATCTCCGCATCAATCGCCCCATTCAACGCACGAAGTGTGGCGATTAATGGCGTATTGACCGCTAGTGGCTCTTCAGTTTTGACAGCTAGGGCATCTTTATAGGCTTTCCACGCCCTAGCCACCGTAGTTCGCTGGTGCAATCTTGCTATCAAGAGCCGCGTTTGATCTGCCGGTTGATAAATCCGTGCTAACCACGCAGCAATATTTCTCGGATACTGTCGCACATGGTCCCAGGCATAATTCTGAAACGGCGGTTCTGATATTTGCTTGATATTGACCCACGTCCAGTGGTGAAAAGTGCTATCGGCCACGACTCGACTAATATTGGGGTGATCAAAGCAGGAGACAACCGGATGTATAACCGGCATGGCCGCCTTTGAGCGAGGCCCCATTCCGGCGCGAACGGTCCATCCGGCAATGCAGGTTTTTGAATCTGGTGGGAAATCTATTGAAATTAAATCACGCTCCTGATCACTTGCAAACGCGCTGGGCGCCTCACGGACACGGCCCTCGTGCATATGATCCGGCAGAAAGGAAAGTCGATGAAAATCGGGATGGAAGAACAGCGGATGCGCATCAATATTTGCTTCGCCCCCATTCGAAAGCATGGCAATAGGCGACCAGATTGCCTTTGGCATGGCATCGTATTCCTCGCCGTCGCTACTTCCCCCGCCCTGTATCAATCGTGGGAAATGGGTTTCCGCGCGATGCCGCCCATCTGCATGCGGCGCCGATTGCTCGGAATCCTCGTGGAGGTGCCAAAACCGCAGGTAGCGCACCCGCGGGATATCGGCACACAGCTGCGCGCCGATATTTTCATGGTCGCCAGTGGCAAACACGCCCAACTCCCCGTTATCCATCAGCGCTTTGATCCCAGCGTGCTCGGCTTCGCTTAAAACCGAAGAAGATGGATCCGTTGGTCTTGATCCGCCAAAAAGCCAGAGCTGCGAAATATATTCCTTGCTAATGAAGTCAAGCAGATTATTGGAACTAAGTTCAGCTTCGTGCCATTTTGTAACTGCGAATTCGTAGCGAATC
>Ga0105049_10003947_pt1 | contig 17467 bp, 18 predicted proteins | sample MAT06_FD_78087 | JGI IMG/M metagenome (GOLD analysis project Ga0105049, IMG submission 78087) | Freshwater microbial communities from Lake Fryxell liftoff mats and glacier meltwater in Antarctica - MAT-06 | ecosystem: Environmental > Aquatic > Freshwater > Ice > Liftoff microbial mat | place...
GGGTTCGGGCAGGGAGAATTCGTGTCTATCAGTGTCCATTCGTGGTAGGCTCCCGGCGCCGCGAGAGGGTTACCACGAATGGACACAAATGAACACAAATGGAATCGAGCACGGGCCGCGGGTAGGACTCTTGAAACTCCTCAAGCAAGCTGGGCTATCGCCGGATCAGATACCTCGTTTACCACAGGGGGATCGCTCCCCGTTGGGCCGCATTGGGAGTTCCTGCCCGCCGCCGCCCCCCCGCAAACCATGACCCTTGCGCTCGACCGCCCCTGTTTGGTGTCCTTCCCGCCCTTGACATGAAAGCCCTCGCCCTCCACATGCCCCGCCTTCTCTCCGTGCTGATTCTTTGCGTCATTGTCGCCTTGTGGGCGTCGGTGGCCGTGGGCCAGTCGGCCACGTCGGATACCGCTACGTTGGCGGCTCCGTCGCGGGTGGCGTTCGTGGATATCGAGTTGGTGCTGGAGCGCAGTGCCTCCGTCCGCAAGATCATGGCGGAACTGGATAGCGAACTCGCCAAGGAATCGGACGCGATCGACGCGAAGAAGCAGGAGGCCCGCCGCCTGCGCCTTCAGCTGGAGCAGCAGAACGCCGTGCTTTCGGACGAGGAGCGCGCGACGCGGCGGCAGAAGGCGCTGGACCTGTTGGCGGAGGTCGACGAGCTGGAATTCAAGTTCACCCGCAAGGTCCGCGAGACCCAGCGCGCCACGGTGGAGCCGCTTCTGGAGCAGGTGATCGTGCATATCGGCAAGGTGGCCGACCGGCGGGGAATCGACTTGGTGGTGCGCGGAGAAATGGTGCTCTATGGCCGGTCCACGGTGGACCTGACGCCGCAGGTGATCCGCGAGCTGGACACCAATTTCGAGGAATTGCGCGCCGCCGCGATGAAGGACAAGCTGGAGTCCGAAGGCAAGGCTGGGCGCCAGCCGGAGATCCTCCCCCTCGTCCCGTGAGCATCGCGCCGCCCATGACCACCCGCACGCTGCGCCGCGACGTCGCCATCGAGGGCGCCGGCATCCACAGCGGCGCGCCCTGCCGCGCGACTCTGCGTCCGTGCGCCGCGGGGCACGGCATTGCCTTTACCCGGGGCCGCGCCGTGGTGGCGGCAACGTGGCGGCACGCGGATGCCGAGGCCAGCGACCGCCGGACGGTGATCGTGGGCGATGGCGGCGAGCGATTCGAGCAGATCGAGCACCTGATGGCGGCGCTGTATGCGGCGGGGATCAGCGACGCGCTGGTGGAGCAGGCCGGCCCGGAGGTTCCCTTTCTCGGCGGCGGCGCGCTGGAGTTCCTGAACGCGATCCGCGAGGCCGGGACCGAGGACACCGGCGCCCCGCGCCCCGTGCTGGCCATTGGCGCGGCGGAGACGGTGGAGGATGGCAACGCCCTGATGGTGGCCACGGCCCACGATGGCCTGCGGCTTTCGTGCTTCGTGGAGTTCCCCGGCACCATCGTTGGCAACATGGGCTTTTCGATGGAGGTGGACGAGGAGAGTTTCCTGCGCGAGGCGGCGCCAGCGCGGACGTTTGCCCTGGCGTCGGACCTGGAAAAGCTTCGCGCGGCGGGCCTCATTCGCGGCGGGAACCTTCAGAATGCCGTTGTTTTCGACCACGAACGTTACTACAATGAGTCTTTGGCCTTTCCCGACGAGGTTGTTCGTCACAAGATCGTGGACCTTCTGGGTGACTTGGCGCTGATCCCCGCCGTCCTGAGGGGGCATTTCTGGGCCTGGCGCGCCGGGCACCGCGGTCACGTAAAGTTTGCGCAACGCCTGGCAGCCACATGGCAGGAGCAAGGATAACCGAATGAGCGTCATCGAAACCTCCAGCGCGCGCGACCTGTTTGCCTACTGGCCGCCCTTCGACTCGGCCACGATCCAGAAGATCCTTCCCCATCGCCACCCGTTCCTGCTGGTGGATGGCATCACCGATTTCACCGCCGATGGCATGACGGGCTACAAGCTGCTTTCCAACGCGGAGTGGGTCTTTCGCGGCCACTTTCCCGGAGAGCCCATCTATCCCGGCGTCCTCCAGATTGAAACCGTCGCCCAGGTCGGCGCGTGCTGGATCCTTTCCCGCAAGGAGAACGTCGGCAAGATCGCCTATCTGATGACCGTGGAGGAGGCCAAGTTCCGCCGCCCCGCCGTCCCCGGCATGCGCCTGGACGTTACCGGGAAAATCTCCAATCTGAAGTCGCGCACCGGGCGCCTGATCGCCGAGGTCCACTGCGACGGAAAACTGATCTCCAATGTCACTCTCCTTTTCGCCTTCCAGAAAGGCTCCGGTTCCCCCGTTGAGTAGCCCCGGCATCTATATCGATGCGACCAAGCCGCGCCTGGAGCAGATGCCCACGCGCATCGGCCTGATCGCGGGAGAGGGCAACTTCCCCGTGACGCTGGCGAAGGCCGCGCGGAGCGAGGGCGTCGCCGTGGTCGTCTTCGGCATCAAGGGCTATGCGAGCGAGGAGCTGCGCCAGCACGCCGACGAGATGCACTTCCTGAAGATATCAGAGCTTTCCAAGCTGATCGAACTCTCCCGCGGCACCGGCGTTCGCCACCTCGTCCTCGCCGGGCGCGTTCCCCACGGCATCCTGCTCTTGAAGCAGCTCACGCTGGACCCGCGGGTGATCCGCCTGCTGGCGACGCTCCCCAACAAGAAGGCCGACTCGCTCCTCAAGCGCGCCGTGGACGAGCTGGAGGGCGAGGGCTTCACCGTCCTCAACTCCACCATGTTCCTCAAGAGCTGCATGCCCGAGGAAGGCATCCTAACCCCGCGCGTCCGCCCCACGGAGGATATCCTGCGCGACATCGAGTTCGGCTATCCGTTGGCCAAGGAGCTTGGGCGGCTGGACATCGGCCAGACCATCGCGGTGAAGAACCAGGTGGTGGTGGCCGTGGAGGCGCTGGAGGGAACCGACAACTTGATCAAGCGTTGCGGCGCGATCTCCGGAGCGGGAGAGGGCGTCGTCTTTATCAAGGTCAGCAAGCCACGCCAGGACATGCGATTCGACGTTCCCGTGGTGGGCCTCACCACGATCAAGCACCTGGTGGCGGCCCGCGCCGCCGCCCTCTGCGTCACCGCGGGAAGCTCGCTGTTCTTCGACCGCAAGGAAGCGGTGGAACTCGCCGAAAAGAGCCACATCTCCATCGTCGCCCGCGCCGACCGGGATTCCGGCGCGACGCCAGTGCCCGCTACGTAACCCAACGGCCGCATGGGCAGGAAGACGCGAACAATTCGCGAGAGCATCTTCCGAAATGCCAGAGCCAAGTCGTCGCCTGAAAACAAAACGGCATTCATTACAGAGGCACGCAGATCGCAGAGTTTGAGGTGGAGAGATTCACGGAGATGCCTGGAAGTCCTTTGCATGAATCTGTGAAATCTGTTCAATCTGTGGATAGGCGGTTGGCCTCGGCCTGTCGGCATCTGTGCCGCCCCTGTCGGGGCCTTGGAGCGTATATACAATGACCCCCGGGTTCCGCCATTCGGCTGCATCCGGGGCTATCCCAGTTCCGCCCACCGGGCTCGCCGCGATTGGGAATAGGGCTTGAGCGCATTCACGCCGCGTTGTCTATACATCCCGAAGCCGCAACGCAACGCGGATCGGGAGTACGACGATGGCGAAGTACCATCAGCCGCCCAGCCCGCGGGCCTATTCCTTCCGCCTTGCTGCGCGGGGGGCCTTGGTCGCAGTGCTCGCGGCGTTTCCCGTCGCGGCGCTTCTGGTCGGCGTCTATCGGTTCCCGGTTCCATTTGTCGGCTACGTGTCGGGATTCGGCCAGATCGTCGGTGCCATGATCGCCACGGTTATCTATGGGCTGATCGGGGGCTTCGTGCTCCTCGGCATGGGCGGCGCGTTGGCCTCCGTGATCGCGCGCTTCGCGGTCGCCGACGCCCGGATGCAGGGCTGGGCCACCACCGCGCTCGCCTTCGGGTGGAGCGCCGCCATGGGGCTGCTGCTCGCCAACCTCGACCTGATCATCGGCCCCTGGTAGCGGGAGCCCCTGCCGTTTCCCTGCCGCTCCCTGCCTTTCCCCGCCGTTTCCCCCTTGTGCTCGCCCGGTGCTTTTCCGTCTTTTGTTGGCGTGAGTGAGGAAATGGCCCGCCCCCGAAAAGACATCTCCAAGCCGACCCCGCCGCCCGCGGGGAAGGGTAGCGCCATGGCGCGCGACCGCAACGGGGCGGACCTCGACGCGCGGAAGATTCCCAGCGCGGTGATCAAGCGCCTTTCCCTGTATGCGCGCATTCTCCAGCTTCTGGAGTTCGAGAAAGTGGAGAAGGTCAGCTCCGCCGAGCTGGCGCGGCGCCTTGGCCTGAACTCGGCCCAGGTGCGCAAGGACCTCGCGTGCTTCGGCCAGTTTGGCATCCCGGGTTTCGGATACCATGTGGGCGAGTTGCGGCGGGAACTGCGCCGGATCCTGGGCAAGGACCGCGAGGTGCGCGTGGTGCTGGTGGGGGTCGGAAACCTCGGGTCGGCGCTGCTGTCCTATAGGGGCTTCCTCAAGCAGGGCTTCACGATGCTGTGGGGATTCGACGACAACCCCGAGGCGGCCCGCGCGCGGTCGCGATCGTCCATCGTGATCTATGACGTCGAGGAGCTGGAGACGCGCCTTGAGGGGCAGCACGTGGACATCGCCGTGCTGGCGGTGCCCGACGAGGTTGTTCAGGACATCGCCAACCGCCTTGTCGGGCTTGGGATCCACGCCTTCCTGAACTTCGTGCCCACGCGGCTGGAGGTCCCCGCCGACGTTCACGTGCGCTATGTGGACTTGTCGCTGGAACTGGAAAGCCTGAGTTTCTATGTGCAGGACGACTAGAGTAACTCCCGGAACTCCTGCCGCACTCCAAGGTATCGTGGGCGTCTCGCCCGCGCCCCGGCGGCATCTCGGGTTCCACGTGGCCGCGTCTTCTTGCGGCGCGGGCGAGACGCCCACGCTACTCCCTTACAGCCCTCCGTATCGCGACGTGTCATTCGGGAACTGCTCGCGATAGACGGATCGGACCTCGCCATCCGCCCAACAAGCGCGTTGACCGCTCAAGGGGGTGGCGTTCACATGCTCTCCCGAGTCCGTTCCGCGGAGGCGAGCCGTTGGCAGCCATGAAACGAAAGTCACGCAGCGAGGCCGACGCGATCGGCGTCGCGGCTCCGAACTTGGAGGCCTATGGCGCGCTGAGCGAGGCCGTGGGCGACCGCCGCCGCGAGCCCGGGCACTTGGTGGTCCTTGGCACGCACCGCGAGCTGCCGGGCGAGGCCGCGCTGGCGGAGTTTGCCCGCGTGATGGAGTTGGATGTCTATACAGCGCGCCAGCGCCTGCTGGCGCCGACGCCCCGCATCGTCCGCCGCGAGGATCGCGAGGCGGAGGCCCAGCGGTGGGTCGATGTGCTCTCGGCGAAGGGACTCCGCGCGTTCCGCGTCTCCGAGGAGGAGTTTGCGCGGCAGGAGCTGATCGTGCAGGGGGAGCTGTACTCCAAGGATTCGCATTTCCTTTTCGAGCGCGCCGGCGACGCGCGCCTTGCGGTGCCCCGGGCCGATGTTGCCTGCGTGGTGGTCGGCGAGGTCAGCGAGCGCACCGTGGCCGTCAGCACCGCGTCGCAGGGAATGCTCGCGGGGGCTCCGATGCGGGAGAACCTTTCGGCCCACGCCCAGATGGTGATCGACATCCACCTGCGCTCCTCGCCGGTTGGCATCCGGCTGGAGCAGGACTCGTTTCGCTTTCAGGTCTTCGACCACGGCGCGACCGGCGGCTCGGCGATTCTGGTGAGGCAGTTGCTGCACCGGCTGCGCCAGGCGCTTCCCGGCACGCCGTTCTGCGAGCAGTTTGCCGCGGCGTCGATGATCCTCGGCGCGTCGGAGCAGATCGTGTCGAACTCAAGCTACATCGTCGCAAGCTGGTCGCGCCCGGGCCCGCGCATGAGGCTGGTGAACCAGAAGACCGTCTCCGAATCGACCGTGCTCGCATTCGACATCTACTCGGCGCTCTGCCGCCTCGAAACGCTGCGCGGGTGAAGGAAGCGCCGCGCCTTACCGATGCCCAGGCGGAGCGCTATGCCCGCCACGTGATCCTTCCCCAAGTGGGCGGAAAGGGCCAGCGCCGCCTGCTGGCGTCGCGCGTGTTCGTGGTGGGCGCGGGCGGGCTTGGCTCGCCGGCGATCATGTATCTCGCCGCCGCCGGGGTCGGCACCATCGAGGTCGCCGATTTCGACAACGTGGACCTGAGCAACCTGCAGCGCCAGATCATCCACGCCACCCACAGCATCGGAACGCCCAAGGTGGAGTCGGCGCGCGAATCCGTGGCCGCGCGCAATCCCGACGTGGAGTTCATCGCCCACAACGAGCGCCTCACCGCCGCCAATATCATGGAGCGTATCGCCCACGCCGACGTGGTCATCGACGGCAGCGACAATTTCCCGACGCGGTTCCTCGTCAACGACGCCTGCTGGCTGGCGCGCAAGCCGCTCGTCAGCGGCGCGATGCAGCGATTCGAGGGGCAGGTCACCGTGTTTGCCAACGATGGCGGCGCGAATTCGCCCTGCTACCGCTGCCTCTTCCCCGAGCCCCCGCCGCCGGGCCTTGTCCCCTCCTGCCAGGAGGCCGGCATCCTCGGTGTCATCTCCGGCGTCGTCGGCAGCCTCCAGGCCACCGAGGCCATCAAGCTCCTCCTTGGTATCGGCGACAGCCTCGCCGGCCGCCTCCTCGTGTACGACGCGCTCGGCGCCAGCTTCCGAACCATCAAGCTCCGACGCGACCCCAAGTGCGCACTCAACGGCGACGCGCCGACGATCAGGGAGTTGGTGGAGTATGGGGATGAGCGGTGCGAGGCGGGGAGTACGCCACAGTAGCACGGTGCGCCCCGCCCGTGCAGCGGTACACGGAAACCTTCGCGTAACTGGGAGGCTGGTTGGGCAAGGGCAGGAGGTCCATGCTACTTTGGGGGGCGACCACGGTACTCCGATGTCAGCTCCCCCGCGAAGCCCCAGTTCTCCTCGTCGATTTCGTCGATGACGATGTGGGTGTGGTCGGGCTTCTTGCCGAGAACGTTGACGAGGGTGTCGGTGATCTCGCGGATGATGCGGGCCTTCTGGTCCTTCGTTGCGCCTTTGGTGATGCGGACATTGACGTAAGGCATGGGCTCGTTCCTTGTGTTTGTTTGACTGCCATTCCCTATTCCCCATTCCCCTTTCTCCGGAGTCCCAACTGCACGATGTCGCGGTGGAAGAATAGATCGACCGTCCAATCGAGTGCGACGCGGAACTTGCGGCCGAGGCCGGGCATCTTCATAAGGTACACCGACCGCCAGAGCCACCACGCGGCGAAGCCGGCGATCTGGAGACCGAAGACCTGGGCCACGCCGTCCCTTCCGCCCAGGGCGCAGAGGGACCCGACGTCGCGGAAGTTGATGGGGCGCGTGGCGCGGCCGGCGATCGCGCGGGCGATGTTGGCGCCGGCACGCGCGCCGAGCCGGATGGCGGCCTGGGCGGTGGCGGGGTAGGTGCCGCCCTTGGGCCGCGGGTTGATGGCGCCGTCTCCGATGGCCCAGATGTTCTGGAATCCCTCCACCCGGCCATCGACGTTGCACTTGATGAAGCCGCGCGCGTCGCCGGGAAGGGGGAGCGACCGCGCCCGTGGATTCTGGGAGATGCCTCCGCACCAGATCAGCGTGTCGGCCTGAACGATGGTGCCGTCGTCCATGGTGACGGTGCGGGACTCGGCGCTCCTGATCGTCCGGCCAGTCAGGACGCGAATGCCACGTTTCTCAAGGCGCTGCTGGGCATAGCGGGCGAGAGACTCGCTCAGCGGGGCCAGAATGCGGGGTCCGCGATCCAGCAGCATCACGTCCACGTCCTCTTCCTTCAAGTTGCGGTAGGAATGGACGCCTTCGTGCAGGAAGTGGTGGAATTCGCCGGCCACCTCGACTCCGGTGAAGCTGGCGCCAACGACCACGAAGCGCAGGAGGCGGCGGCGCTCCTCCAGCGATTCCGCGACGTTGGCGCGCTCCATGAGCTGCACCATCTGGTCGCGGAGGGCCACGGCGTCGCCGAGGGATTTGACCTGCCAGGCGTTCTCGCGCAGGCCGGGGATCTCGGGAAAGGCGGTCACACTGCCGAGCGCGACGACGAGGTGGTCGTAGCGGGCCGTGCGGCGGGCCTGCTCACCCACGATGCGGTAGCCGACTGTTTGGGCCGAAGTGTCCAGATCGAGGACCTCGCCGAGGCGAAACCGCACACCCCGACCAAGGAAGTCGCGGATGGGAACGACAGCGTGGCGCGGTTCCAGGCTGCCGCTGCCGGCCTCTACCAGAAGGGGGTAAAAAACGAAGTAGTTGTGGGCGTCGAGGACGAGGATATCCGCCCGGGCACCCAAGCGGCGGCTGAGTTCGCTGGCGCAATAGGCCCCGGCAAAACCGGCACCCAGCACCACGATCCGGGTCCGGGTATCTCCCGGTCCAACAGGATGGGATACGGTCATCGGTGTAATCCTCCGTTTACTGGGGACAGCATAAGCCGTTCCGGCCCCGAACTGGCTGCTCGGGCGGGGCGGGGGCGACCAGCCCAGAGTTTCTTTGACAGGGTCTGCCTTTGTGCCCAAGTTCTGCAATCAGAGTTCGATGGAAGGATGACCGCTTGAAGCTGGAAACACCTCGCATCGAGGACCCCTGGCCACGGGAATACCGCGAGTATGTGGCGTTGTTCAACGCGGGGGACTACTTCGAGGCGCATGAGGTGCTGGAGGACCTGTGGGCGATCGAGGTGGCGCCGCTCAAGGACTTCTACAAGGGCCTGATCCAGATGGCCGTGGCGATCTGCCATTGGGAACGGGGCAACCCCTCGGGCGCGCGTCGCCTGTGGGTAAGTTCGCGGGACTACCTGACCCCGTATGGGGCCCGGTACGAAGGTCTTGAAATCGGGGCGGTGCTGGGGCAGCTCGGCAACGTCTTCGCCCCGCTCCTTTCCGGCGGTGTGGAATGCCCGCCCGCGCCGGAACGCCGTTCGATCCCCAAGCTGGAGATTATCTCCGAACATGGATAAGCGCCTGACTGAACCACAGCATGCCGCGGCCTATGGAGTCCGCTTCACCCAGCGCGAGATCGACCTCGCGCACCAGATGGCGGCGCTCGGCCTCGCGTGGAACCCCGCGGCGGGGATGTTCCTCTATGACGACAAGGAGCGCTTTGGCGGCTCCTCGCCGATTCAAGACCACGTTTACGTAATTCTGGACATCGCCCTGTTCGTCAAGATCGCGGGCGGGGTGGAGAAGCTGCGCACGGAATGGACGTGGCTCCCCACGTGGGAGGAAGGCCGCGCGTGGCTGCGCGCCGAGGGCCGGACCGACGCCGAGGTCCTCGACCGCGTCCGCGAGCGCGTGGTGGACGCGGGGCTGCACGACCGCGAGGCGCTGTATGAGCTGATGGTCGCGGCGCGGCGGTAGGTGGGGAGGCCCCGCCACCCAGGAAAGGGAGCCCCGCCGCCCCCGACCACCATCGACCTCTGCGGAAAGTGGACGCTGCTGCGTCCATCCACCGGCCAGCGGGTTTCCGCCAAGCGCCCGGCGCCCTATGTTTATCCCGAGCTGGGCGCCATCGACGCCAAGTGGTCGGACCGCTATTTCCATATCACGCCCGGCGAGGAAGTGGAACTGCGCGTGGAGACATCGGTGGCGATGTCGCTCGACCAGTTCCGCGCGGCGTTGACGGTGAGAAGCCTGTGGGATACGTTCGAGCATACCTTGCCGGTCGCTCCCGCGCTACTCTTAAGCAGAGGCAATTGAAGAATGAAGAATCTACTCGCATCAATTCTTGTCGCCGCCGTTTCGACTGCAACGGCGGCGGAGGCACCGCAGGACTTCGGCGGCATCTTTGGCCGCGGCATCAATCTGGGGAATGCCCTGGAGGCGCCGGCCGAGGGCGAGTGGGGCGTGACGCTGCGCGAGGAGTACTTCGCCGCGATCAAGGACGCCGGGTTCCAACACGTCCGGATTCCCGTTCGCTGGTCGGCCCACGCCGCGCTCGAATCGCCCTACACCATCGATCCCAAGTTCTTGGCGCGGGTCGATTGGGCGATCGCGCAGGCAACGGACAGGGGTCTCGCCGTGGTGCTTAACATGCACCACTATGACGAAATCTTCGAGGATCCCGACGCGGAGCGCGATCGCTTCCTGGGCATCTGGGGCCAGTTGGCAACGCACTATCACGACGCCCCCGCGACGCTCGCCCTGGAGCCGCTGAACGAGCCGCACAAGAAGCTCACCAACGAGCGCTGGAACGAACTCTCCGCCGCCGCGATCACCCTGATTCGCAAATCGAATCCGACCCGGTTTATCGTCGTGGGGCCGGGAGGCTACAACAACTTCCAGCAGCTTCCCCACTTCAAGATTCCCGCTGGCGATTCCAATATCGTCGCCACGTTTCACTACTACGATCCGTTCCACTTTACACACCAGGGCGCGGCTTGGGTTGGCGAGCAATCGAAGGAGTGGCTCGGCAAGACGTGGTCGGGCACCGACGCGGAGAAAGCCGACGTGCGCAAGGCCTTCGACGCCGCCTCCGCGTGGGCGAAGGAACACGGCGTCGCGATGTATCTGGGGGAGTTTGGCGCCTACGGAAAGGCCGACATCGAGAGCCGCGTCGCGTGGACGCGCTTCATCGCGGAGGAATGCCGCCAGCGCGGCATGGCATCGGCCTACTGGGAATTCTGCAGCGGATTCGGCGCCTATGACCCCAAGACAAACGAATGGCGCAAGCCGCTGCTGGAGGCGCTGGGCGGGCGCTGATGGAGTGGAACACGGGTGTCGCAAATAATACACATTGGGGACGCGCAATGGGTCCACTCGCAATCATTGATCGCCGGTCTGATGGAAGGAGCAACGCGCCTTGAACCGCCATCGCACATGGAGAGAAGTGGAAGTGGAACGAATTCGCAACCACTCTACAGAGACTCCCCTCTACCTCGACGTCGCCTTGGACGAGGCGGAGAAGGACGGCGCTGAGGGGCTTTTATGGCCGCCCTGCAAACTGTGGCGGAGACGCTCTCCGAGGACGGCAACCCGCGCCTCTCCACGCTGTGACCAATCCTGCACGAGCTGGGGCTGGGGCTCTCGGTGCAGCCGCTGGAATCCACCGCCGCCGGGCAGTAGGGGTGAAATGGCGGCGGAGTATCGGGAGGGTTCATGCGTCATTGATTCCGATGGGATTGAATCGCTAGGCAACCCATGCGCTCGCCAAGGGATCGCGAGGATGCGAATCCCTGGGGCGTGGCGAAGGGGCCGCGGATCGCGCGGGTCTCGCGGATTGGGTGCGGGGGGCGGAGGACGGATCGGGCGGATCCACGAAACACGCGGCCGATTGCGCCGTTTTTCCGGGGTTCCCTGCCATTAAACAGCGGGGGGAACAGCGTCTCCGGATGCCCCCCAGCACCGGTTTCGCTGTTCCCCCTGCTTCTTCTGGTCCGTGCGGGCCGCCCCTCTCCCCTCCCAAGGATTGTTGGCGGCTGCCCGGCCCTCTCTCCTCCTGCCCTCCCGCCGGGAAACTCTGGTTGGTGCCTTTGGCGTAACCTCGGGCCCTTCCGGAATCTCTCTCCTCCGGCTTTCCTTCCTTCCCTCCTACTGGTCCGTCCCCCCGTCCAAATCTTAGTCACTACGCCCTTATGCGTTTGCAAGAGGGGCGCCGCTTTCGGCATGGCCTCGCGAAAAAGTTGAGGCCGACCCGGGCTCAATCGCCGGAGCACTGAAAACGCTTGCTTTATGGCTTTATTGGGTTGGCCGGTGGCTTGATTGGAGCGGGGAATCCCCCGAGTGTGGGGGTTGTCTTCTTGCAACTCGTCGCAAAATCACAACATGGCCACGTTGCCGATTCGCACCGTCGCGGCCCCGAACCGTGAACCTACAGGAGCGCCGCCACGGCATCTGTCAGGGAATTCCTGACGATGAGCCCGGCGGGTGGTAGCGCGCCGGGCTCCCTGAGGATCAGGCACTGGCGCCATCCCGCGCGAAGGGCCCCGTGGCCGTCGGATTCCGGCTCGTCGCCGATCAGGCCAATGGAGGCGGGTTCCGGGTTCCCCGCCGCGCGGAGGGCGACCTGGTAGATCCCCGGGCGTGGCTTCTCGCACCCGGCCTCGCTGGAGATCACCAGTGCCGACAGCCGGGGGCCCAACCCCAGGGCATCCAGCACGGGCCGAAGCCGAGGATCCCAGTTGCTCAATACGCCAAAGGGGATGCCCCGCTCCTCCAGAAGCGCCAGCGCGGGATTCACATCGGGATAAAGACGCCAGCACCGGGCCTCCGCAAAGCGGTCAAAGACGGCATCGTGGAACGCCTGCTCCGTCGGGGCCGCCGCGCCTGCGAGACGAAAGCACTCCGTGACGACTCCCGCCCAGAAGACCCGCGCCTCCGCGAGGTTCCGGCCATAGGGGAGCGCACTATCCCGCCCCGCCAGCGCACCGCGCCATGCGCCCCGGAACGCGGCGTCCAGCGCCGGAGCCGAAGCGGAGACACTCCACTCCGCCGCGACCTCCGCATAGTGATGCCCCACCGACGGCCACGGGTGCAGCAGCGTGAAACCGGCATCGAAGTAGAGGAAGCGGAGGGGCATCGCCAATTGGGAACGCCGATCTCCTGATCGGCTGGGTCAGAGTTAGCCTGCGGCGGAACCATCGGAGCATCGGGCCCCGGCGCCAATCGGGAGATTGGCGGGCCCAGGGGGGCGGAAATCGCTCGCCAAGGGGCCGCGTTTTCGCTTCCCTTGTTCGCATGATTGCCGCCCTCCAACGTCCCGCCCCCGTGATCGACCGCTATGGCCGGCGGCTGAGGTATGTGCGCGTGTCGGTGACGGACCTGTGCAATCTTTCCTGCTCCTATTGCAATCCCGTAAAGGGGTGCGCCACCACGCATCCGCATCGGCTAAGCTGGGACGACCTGGATTTTCTGGTGGATGTGTGCGTGAACGAGCTGGGCGTGGAGGCAATCCGCGTGACCGGAGGCGAGCCCACGATCCGCCCGGGCCTGACGGAGTGGATCGCCGGCATCCGCCGCCACACGGGCCTGACCGACGTGGCAATGACGACCAACGGCATCCGGCTGGCGGCGATGGCGGGGGAACTCCATCGCGCCGGGCTGACGCGGGTGAACGTGTCGCTGGACAGCTTCGACGCGGGGCGCTACGCGGAGCTGACGCGCGGCGGATCGCTGGAGCGTTGCCTCTCAGGGATCCGCGCGGCCCGCGCGCTGTTTCGCCGGGTGAAGGTAAACTGCGTGCTGCTGCGCGGAGTGAACGATGGCGAGCTGGGCGAATTCGTCCGCTTCTCCCACGGGCACGATATCGAGGCTCGCTTCATCGAGTTGATGCCGATCTTTGGCGACAAGGACTACTTCCACCGCCACTTCCTCTCTGCCGGGGACGCGATGGAACTGCTGGCGGCGGATGGATACATGCTGGAGCCGGAAGGCGATGGCGCCGCCGCGGGGAACCGCACGGGCTATGGCCCCGCCACGACCTATCGCGTGCGCGGGACGAACGCGCGCATCGGCTTCATCAGCCAGATGTCCAACACCAAGTGCCTCACGTGCAACAAGCTGCGCCTGACCAGCGACGGCGCGCTGAAGGCGTGCCTGCTCTCTCCCGATGAGCAGGACCTTTCGATCCCCATCCACGCCCGCGACCGCTCCGCCGTGGCCGACGCGATGCGCCACCAGTTTCTGGCGCGGGCGGAACGCTATGACGCGATGCAGGCGCTGACTGATCCGTTTGCGCGCGGGATGCAGGCGATCGGGGGATGAGCGCTTCCTTGGCTGGGCGGCAACGTCCAACGGTGGGGCTGCGCTGTGCGCGTGCCATGCCCTATCTGGTCGGTCGGCGTCGCGGTTACAGGGTATTGGATGGGGCGCTTCGTCATGCTTTTCCCGGAACATTCGCCGGAGAGCAGATCGTTCCCCACGGCGACGGGTTGATTTCCTACAATCTGGGATCGTATATACACCGGTTGATGGCCTACGAGTGGTTCGGCGAGGAGAGCCGTCTGTTGCTTGCGCGGCTGCTGAGGCCCGGCGACACGTTCGTGGACGCGGGGTCGCACCTCGGCTTTTTCACGGTTCAGGCGGCGGCGCTGGTTGGCACGCAGGGCGTTGTTCATGCGATCGAGGCGAACCCGGCGACCGTTGTACGTCTCAGGAGAAACGCATCTCTGAACTCGGGTCTGGCCAAGATCGAGGTTCATGCTTTTGCACTCTCGGATCAGGGGGGCGAGCGACTGCTCCTCCACGGCGCCGAGGCGGAGAGCGACTCGTTCATCCAGCGCGATGGCAGCGCTACGGGCACTGTCGAGGTGGCCGGTGCCAGTTTGGACGACCTCTCCGCGACATGGGGCAAGATTCGCCTGCTAAAGATCGATATCGAAGGTTCCGAGACTCTGGCCTTCCGTGGCGCGTCGCGCTGGCTGGCTTCCCCCGGCGCCCCGGCCTTCATCCTGGCTGAAGTCAATCCGGCGATGCTGGCCCGCGCGGGGAGTTCCGCAGCGGAGCTGATCGAGCTGCTTGCCAGCCACGGCTACCGGCCATTCTCCATGCGCTTTCGCACGAGCCGCCGCGTCGCCCTAGGGCCGGCGCATCCGGTGGAGCAGAATGAAGACTTCCTTTTCGCCCGCGACAGCTCTCTCGACGAACTCACCCGCCTCGGACTGATGTAGCGCCCTTGGAGGGCTTTTCAGAATGTGGTAGCCGAGTCCAGCCTCAAAAGGCAGTTCACCACGGAGGCCACCGAGGACACGGAGAACGGCCGGCGTGAGCAGGCCTCATCGTCCTCTCGCCCATCCTTCCCACGATCAATGCCGGATTGTGCTCAGTGTTCTCCGAGACCTCCGTGGCAAATGAAGTTTTCGGGGTGCCGCAACGACGACATGGATTTCCAAACAGCCTTAACAGGAAACGGCCCGACGCATTCCCCCGCGCCGAGCCGTTTCCTTCTTTTGGCCGTTCCCGCCGTTCCCTGCCTTAGAACATGTTGTACGCCTTCTCGGTCTCGACCTTTTCCGGTGCGTGGATCGTGCGTGGCTTGATCCATTCGCCGGTGGTCATTTCCTTGTAGCCCTTGCCGGGTCCCACCATCGGGTAAACGCAGGCGTCGGGGTCGATCATGACCTCGAGGAAGGCGGGGCCGTCGAAGGCGACGAACTTCTCGATGGTCTCGCGGACCAGGGCGGGGTCGCTGAGGCGGACGGCGTACTTGTAGCCGTCGGCCTCGGCGGCCTTGACGAAGTCCTTCATGTGAAGGGTCTTGTCGGTGCCGGAGAAGCGGTTCTCGTACATCATCTTCTGCCACTGGCGAACCATGCCGTCCCCGTTGTTGTTGAGGAGGAGCACCTTGACCGGCGTGCCGTAAGTGGTCGCGGTCTCCAGCTCTCCCAGGTTCATGCGGATGGAGCCGTCGCCGTCGATGTCGATCACCAGGCGGTCGGGACAGGCAAACTGGGCGCCGATGGCGGCGGGAAGGCCAAAGCCCATGGTGCCCATGCTGCCGCTGGTCAGCCAGCTGCGCGGGTGGCGGTACTTGTAGTACTGGGCGGCCCACATCTGGTGCTGGCCCACGCCGGTGGCAATGATGGCCTCTCCGTTGGTGACTTCGCTGAGGGTTTCGATCACATAGTAGGGTTGGATGAACTTGCTGTTCCGGTCATAGTTCATCGCGTGCTCCACCTTCAACTCCGCCAGGTGGGCGTGCCACGCGGTGTAGTCCTTCTTGAAGGTGGTGGCGCCGAAGTCGATCAGGGCGCGAAGGCCCGTCTTGGCGTCGGCGACAAAGGACCAGTTGATGTTCTTGACCTTGCCGATTTCGGCGGCGTCGATGTCGATGTGGGCGATGAAGCGGGCGTTGGGGGCGAACTCCTTGACCTTGCCGGCCACGCGGTCGTCGAAGCGGCTGCCCACGGCGATCAGCATGTCGCAGTCCTCGACCGAATAGTTGGCGTAGGCGGTGCCGTGCATGCCGAGCATGTGCATGGAGAGGTCGCTGTGGACGTCGATGGCGCCGATGCCCATGAGCGTGGTGACCACGGGGATCTGGAAGCGGTCGCTGAACTCGCGCAGCTCCAGCGAGGCGTTGGCGTTGACGACGCCGCCACCGACATAGAGCAGGGGGCGCTCGCTCTGGGCGAGCATCTGGAAGAAGCGCGCCGCGAGCTTGTCGTTCATGCGCGCCGCCTCCAACTCCTCCATCCGCGCCTCATGGCCGCGGAAGTTGAGGACGCCCTCGCCCTTGAACTCGCCGACCCAGTTCTGGACGTCCTTGGGCAGGTCGATCACCACGGGACCGGGGCGGCCGCTGCGGGCGATCTCGAAGGCGGAGCGGACGGTTGCCTCCAGCTTCGTGGGGTCGGTCACCAGAAAGCAGTGCTTCGCGCTGGCGCTCATGATATTGAAGATCGGGGCCTCCTGAAACGCGTCGGTTCCCACCGCCGCCGTCGGCACCTGGCCACAGATCAGCACCACGGGAATCGAATCGGCCATGCAGTCGCGAATGGGGGTTACGCAGTTGGTGGCACCGGGGCCGGACGTTACCAGGAAAACGCCCACCTTGCCACTGGCGCGGGAATAGCCCGCCGCCATGAAGCCGGCGCCCTGCTCGTTGGCGGGCACGATCAGCTTCACTTCCTCGGTCTGGCGGTCCTTGCTCTCGTTGTAGCGGAACACGGCGTCATAGGTCGGCAGGATGGCCCCGCCGCTATAGCCGAAGATCACATCGACGCCCTCGTCGGCGAGTACCTGGACAACCATATCGGCTCCCGTCATCTTCTTGCCCGCAAAGGGGTGTCGGGCTTCCGTCGGTTGCTGCCGGGTAATCGTTGCCACACTCATGGTAATGCGTCCTTTTGGAATGCGCCGTGGTCGGGGGACAGGGACAGCGGGCAGGGGTCCTGGCCCCAAGCCCGCGCGCCACCGCCCGGCGAACGGTGAGTCAACCCGGCACTTGGCCGGTCGGTCAATGGGGAAGGGGGGGGCGGCGCAGGAACGGAAAATAATTAGGCCACAATGCAATCCTTTGTGATGAATGGCTTTTTGTCTGTCACGCAGGGCGGGAGGCCGGGGCCGGTGACTTCGAGAAGCTGACCTTCGCGATCGGCCACCTCGTGGTTCAGCTTGAGGAGGAAGGCGAGGATGTCCTCCGATTTCTTCATGCCATAGGCCGCGCGGACGACGGTGTCCAGCGCCTCTTGCGCGTCGCGCAGGGGATTCGATCCCGGAGTTTCGAGCGTCCGGTACAGGTCGCGCAGACTCCAGCCGTGCTCCTGCATCACCTCGCGGCGAAGCTTGCGCAACTCGACGGCGGCCTTCGCGACGGCCTGAGCCTGCTTCAGCGTCGGCGACTGCGGCCACGGGAATCCGGACAGAGCCTCAATGCGGAAATGGGCGTGTGGCCCGATTGCGTACTGCCCGTCCCCATTCCCAATCAGGGCATCTCGATTGACCCACGGGCCCTGGTACGTGGGTA
>Ga0105049_10003950_pt1 | contig 17463 bp, 8 predicted proteins | sample MAT06_FD_78087 | JGI IMG/M metagenome (GOLD analysis project Ga0105049, IMG submission 78087) | Freshwater microbial communities from Lake Fryxell liftoff mats and glacier meltwater in Antarctica - MAT-06 | ecosystem: Environmental > Aquatic > Freshwater > Ice > Liftoff microbial mat | place...
AGATTGTACGAACGGCAAGGATTCTAGATGCTTTGCTGCAGCTGAATCGGCCATGATGGCGGCGGCATTGAGCCAGCGAGAGGTATTGTGGATTTGTACCCCCCTGGTTTTCAATGCTTCGAGATAACTTGGGTTGACGGGCAAATCATTCTCCACAACTTCAATGCTGGCGCGAGCGCGGCGTTCGAGGGCCCGAGCGGAAAGAAATTCAGCAGGGCGGCAAGTACAATAAGGTGAGTTGTTTTTATTGCTGAATTCAACCCAATATTTGTTGATTTTTTGGGAAAAGACTGGCTGTTGCAAGAGCAAACAAAATAGGAAGAAAAGTAGTTTTTTCATAATTCAAACGGTGGCACGAAGAAACTCGTCGTTCGGTTTCAAGCCGTAGGACGGGTTGATTGCAATTTTAAGGCACGAAGAAACGACAGGCCGCTACTTTTGCAGTTCTTTCCTTCTAACTTGAGCATAAAAAATCTCAGGTTTTGTCCAAAATCCAATGTCCAGTATCCTACGTCCAAGTTTCTCCGTCATCACCGTCGTTTATAACGGTGAAAACCTGCTTGCTGACACCATGGAAAGTGTGCTTCGACAAACTTACCCACAGGTCGAGTATATCGTGGTGGACGGCGCATCGAAGGACAACTCCTTGAAAATCATTCAGGAATACGCTGCCAAAATGCCCCATCTGCGCTGGATATCAGAGCCCGACCGTGGGCTTTACGATGCCATGAACAAGGGACTTCGCATGGCAACGGGCGATTTTGTGCAGTTTCTCAATGCGGGCGACTGGCTACATGCATCGGACACTTTGGAAAAAATGGCAGGGATGGTTACTCCACGCACGGGTGTTTTGTATGGGGAAACGATGCTTGTAGACGATGCTCGCGTACCGCACGGCACCATGAGCGAACTCAGCACCCGCAAGTGCCCAACCCAGTTGAATTGGGAGAAATACCTTGCTGGGATGTTGGTCGTCCACCAGTCTTTTGTGCCACGTCGCTCAATTTCGCCGGAGTATAGTGCTGCCGCCGCATTGTGCGCTGACTACGATTGGTGCATCGAAATCCTCAAAAAGAGCCAGGAAAATGTTCACGTCGGTGGCATCATTACCGATTATCTGATGGGTGGGCTTTCCAAAAAACGCCACCAACAGAGTTTGCGAAACCGTTTTGACGTGATGCGGCATCATTTTGGACTGGTGCCCACGCTTTGGGCACATGTTTGGATCGTGATTCGGGCGGGTTTGCATCGAATCCGAAGATGGGGGAAGGAGCGATATTAATTATTTGAACACCGAGTCTCAGCCCATTTCCCCAAACAGCTCCACCAACTTTTTCGTCCTGAAATCAAAAATCCCCTTCAACTGATTGCGTACAAATAGCCAGTTGGCAAAATCGCCCAGCCAACCGAGCGGTAACCTGTAATGTACCAAATCGGTCATTTCTACCCCTCCAGGTATTGCTTTAAAATGGTGTTGGTGGTGCCAAAGCGCATAAGGCCCTACCCGTTGTTCGTCAACAAAAAACTGACCTTCCTGAACGTGAGTGATTTCTGTCATCCAGAAAAGCGGAATACCCAAAATGGGGGTTACCGTGTAGGTGATAACTTGCCCTGCGTACATTTTTCGACTGGAAAAATCGGTATCCGAAGTAACGTGAAATCCCATTTTGGCGGGTGTTATTGCCTTGAGATTCATTGGATTGGAGAAAAAATCCCAGGCCGATTCGGGAGAAATGGGCAGGCGTTGTACGCTCTTTGAAGTATAGACGGACATTTAATTATGAAGTAGATGTGTCGGTGATTGTGGGCTTTGAAAAGTTGCAGCACATTAACTGCGTTAAACCCATTTTGTTCAAAAAAGAAGCGACGGCACAGTTTTAAACACTGTGCCGCCGCTCAAAGTCATTTGCCCAATAGACCCTGTTAATATCACATATTCTCCGCAACGAATTTTTCCAGATTCTCAGGGTACTCCTTCGTGTGCTCGTACCGAATAATATCGGTGCTGGTCACAATCCCTAAAAGTTCGTGGTCGTCATTTACGATGGGCACGGCGTGGAAAAGGTGCCGGCTCAAAACATCGGCTACTGCGCCCAGGTGCTGGTCTGGATCAAGTGTAGCAACCCGTTTGGTCATAACTTCGCTGACTTTCATCGTGCTATATTCCTCGGCAGATTTGCCAAGTTTGAACATATCCCAAGAAGTGACCATGCCTACCAACTTTTTACCTTCTAATATCGGGATGTGGTGGATATGCTTGCTGAGCATGATCTCTCGGGCTTCACCAAGCATGCTATCTGGATTAAGGGTGATGACATCCTTTGTCATGTGCGATTGTACAGATTCGTTCATCATAGGCCGTCAAAATATTTGTTTTGTGAAACGGAATTAGTTTGCCCCGAATGTATGACACTTGGCGTCTTATTTCCAAAACAAAATTAATGTTGTCCAAAAATTTTCATGCCAAGGGACAAATTGCTCGATTAAAGCATCATTTACCAAGCGCCCGCGCCCGCGCCAACGCTGCCTCTGCGCCCGCCGTGATTCCCTCGTACAAGGCCGTTTCGCGGAAAACCTGCAACGCTGCTTCTGTGGTGCCGCCCTTGGAGGCAACCTTGGAAATCCAGTTTTCGCAACTCAAATCTGACTTGTTGTACAGGCCAATGGCCCCTGTGAAAGTTTGGCCCACCAACAGTTCAGCTTCCGAGGGCGAAAAGCCCATCTGCTTGGCCGCTTCGATCATCGCGTTCATAAAGAAGTAAACATACGCCGGGCCAGAACCCGAAATGGCCGTGGCAGCATCGAGCATTGCTTCCTGCTCCACATAAAGCGTTTTACCCGTAGTGTTCAGGAGGTTTTGCACCATCACCAACTCTATGCGGGTCACCTCGTCTGTGGAGGTAAATGCCGTCACGCCCTCGCCGATCTGGGCGGGAAGGTTGGGCATGGCCCGGGTGATTTTTTTCATTCCAAGTGCCTTGCCGATCACTTCCATCCGTACGCCTGCCATAATACTGAGCAACACCTGCCCGGAATCTGTAAGGCCCTGAATTTCTCTAAACAACTTGGCTGAATCCTGAGGTTTCACGGCCAGTATCAGTAAGTCGGCCTCGGGCACGCACAAGCGAGGATCACTAAAAAAGCGAGCTTCGTAGTTTGCGCTCAAATGATTGGCTTTTTCATAGGTGCGGCAAAGCACCATCATGTTTTCGGAGGTGACAATGCGGCTGCGTACGAAACATTGCGCGTAGGTGAGACCCATATTGCCGCCACCAAGTATTAAGATTTTCATATAAACGTGATTTTATCGGTACTTAGAGGTTGGAGCATTGGACAAAGAAACTAGGATATTGGACAGGCCATAATATCTGAATATCACAATTCCTGAATACCCCAAGCTACTTTTGTGAAAAGACCACTAACAGAGTCGCCTCTTCAGGGCCGACTACCCGATCCACGCGCACAAAAACGCCGGGCTGCACCTCTCGGGACTCACCGATGCGCATATCGCCACGGCGCAGTTCGATCATATCGCCCCAATCTTTCAGGGCCGCCTGTTTTGGCGAAAATGAACTAAGGAAAACGAACTGACGCGAGGCTTCTTTCAGCCAAAATGAATCGGGTTGCGCAGCATAATCGCCCTGCACGGTGAAACGGAACTCCTGTTTGGTGTCTCCACAAACTTCCTGTCCGACTTCGAGCAGAATGCCCCGGTCAAGCATCACACTTTCGAGGGATTGGGAGCCTTCTTTCTCAAAATTATACTGCACTATATGAGGCAGGTCTTTGGAAAAGATCGGCTCGGGTTTGAACTTGCAGGTAGTTTTTTCTTGGCAAGCTAAAAGCAGGATGAGTGCCCCAAATACGAGGATTCCACAAATTTTTTCCATGTTAATTGTTTGATTATGAATCTACTATAATATGAGTGGTGCAAATCTGGGGTAAGTTCGGACCAATAAAGCAACAAAGTGGTTCCGAGTAAACTCCTGTTTGGAAACGTAAGGATAAATTGACTTTCACGCTACATATTTGGGCGGCAAAAGTAGGTAGTTTTGCGCCACCTTATTCACCCGCCATAGCACTAAGTGCGAAGGAGGGTAAACCGCCACAGCACTAAGTGCGAAGGAGGGTAAACCGCCATAGCACTAAGTGCGAAGGAGGGTAAACCGCCATAGCACAAAGTGCGAAGGAGGGTAAAACTGCTCTGCTCATGTCCAACTTGCTCATCCGAAATATTCGCACGCTCGTACAAGCTGAAATCACCCGCCGCCCTTTTGTAAAGGGTTTGGATATGGCTTCGGTTCCGATGCTGCACAATGCCTATCTTTTGATCGAAAACGAGCGAATTGCCGCTTTTGGCCCCATGGTCGAATGTCCCGAACGTGCCGACGAAGTTTTGGACGCAACGGGGCGGCTCGTACTGCCTTCTTGGTGTGATTCGCATACGCATATCGTCTTCGCTGCCACGCGAGAAGAAGAATTTGTGGACAGGATACGGGGACTTTCTTATGAGGAAATCGCGGAGCGCGGCGGGGGCATCCTGAATTCTGCGAGAAAGCTGCAAGCTGCTGGCGACGACGAACTGTTTGAGGGCGCATGGGGGCGTTTGCAGGAGGTCATCGGCTTGGGCACAGGCGCCATTGAGATAAAAAGTGGCTATGGTCTTACACTCGAAAGCGAATTGAAAATGCTGCGGGTGGTGCGACGCTTGAAAGAAAAATCACCCATCCCGGTCAAAGCTACATTTTTGGGCGCACACGCCGTTCCGTTTGAATTCAAAACCCGCCGCGAGGAGTACATTTCATTGGTTATCAACGAAATGCTGCCGCGTGTGGCTGGCGAGGGCTTGGCGGACTACTGTGATGTTTTTTGCGACCAAGGCTTTTTTACACCTGAAGAAACCGATCGAATTTTGAAGGCTGGCTGGAAATGGGGATTAAAGCCCAAAATCCACGCCAATGAACTTGGTCTCACGGGCGGGGTACAGGTAGGGGTGGCAAACCACGCCATTTCTGTGGATCACCTCGAATACACCAGCGAAGCAGAAATCGAGGTGCTGAAAAACAGCGACACAATGCCCACTTTGCTGCCTGGCTGTGCCTTTTTCCTTGGCATCCCCTTTGCCCCAGCACGGCAAATGATGGACGCGGGGCTGCCCGTCGTGCTGGCCTCAGACTATAACCCCGGCTCTTGCCCCTCGGGAAATATGCCCTTTGTGCTTTCGCTGGCTTGTGCCAAAATGAAGATGCTGCCTGAAGAAGCAGTGAACGCGGCTACCCTCAATGGGGCACGCGCGATGGAGTTGGAGGCGGATTATGGCACTCTTGCTGTCGGGAAGATTGCAAATGTGTTCATAACAAGACCAATGATGTCGCTTGCCGGACTTCCATATTCCTTTGGCAGTAAGGTTGTAGAAGCGGTAGTTCTACGCGGGAAGCGGTACTGAAGATCAGAAAAGCGGTCGGCAATAAAAGGCGATAGAAATGCGTTTCGGCGCGTTTTTAGGTATAGGTTGCTGTTAAATTCGGGGATTTGTTTCAATTCAGATATGTCGGATAGACGGCGTTTTTCTACTTTTGCGGCTTCATCCGCCATAGCCCTTCAGGGCGAAGGCGGGTTTGTCCCCTAAGCAATCTAAAAGGCTAAAGTCCGAAAAGAATATTTCATCAAGGCGAAGCACATCCTTATGTTAAAACAGATCCATCCAAACAGCATTCCCAAGTCTCAATGAATCTTTTGAAAATTGTTGCAAAACAGCCCATCCCAACGAGAAATCCCGTATTCGGTTCACATTATCCATCAACTTTTGTTAAATTTTTTCTACTGATGCACAGACTTCTAATCCCTATGCTTGCTTGCTTTTTCCTAAGCACGCCTGCGCTTTTGCGCGCCCAAGTACCTCATGAAATCAAATACCTCCCTTTCGACCTCCCAAAGCTTCATGTTGCAGCTCAAACTCCTGACATGCCCTGCGGTGACGCAGGCTCCTACACGTTCGGGCAATTCATCGGCTCAAGCAACGACGTGACAACATCGCCCATTTTTCTTTGCTTTGGCGACTCCTTGCTTGTGCAGCACAATGGCCTTGCAGACTTGAGTGGCGACCCCAACCCGGGTACGATACCCGGGATAGCTTATGGGTTTTACACCTGCCCACCCACGATCACGGGGCCAACATTGCAGGATATCATCGGAGCTTCTATTCCTCCACCTAATCCGGATCCCTGCCTTTTGCCTGGTTCGATGAATGGCATGTACATTACCCAACCCGTCGCCAATGGAGGCGGCACCTGGTTTTTCAACAGCGGGGCGCTCCAAACAACGTTTAATATGGGGCAGCCGATTTCTTTGATTTTTGCACCGATCACCATTGATGATTTTGCCGGGAACAATTATGAATCCGGTCAACCCGGCTTTCCTCCCGGCCCTTGTGTGGCCGTGAACACCGCGGCTGCTTTTGAAGTGGTGTATTTGAATGCAATTACGGTTACCGGTATTGACAACAACTTTGGCAACGACTGCCTGGGCCGGTTCACCGTTCGTGGTGGTTTCCCTCAATATGACAATCCAATGGGTGGAAACGCGGTGTATACGATCACCATTTCGCTGGCGAGCAACCCAGCCGTGAAGGCAATTGTCCACACTTCGGCTTCAAATCTTTTTCACTTGTCGAGCGTGGCATTTTCGGCGCCCATTGCGGGCGTTTACGATGTCGTTATTGAAGATGGTAAAAGTTGCCCTCACAGTTTCACGATTGATATGAATGTCTGCAACCCAACGGACAACGTGATGCTGACATTTCCCGATGATGTTGTGCCGCCGGCTTCCCAAATTTGTGTTCCCATCACGGTGGAGAATTTTTCCATTTTCTCCGGAACTTTCTCTGTTGAATGGGACGAAACGGTATTGCAATACAATAGCATTAATAACATAAATCCGCTCATCGCTTCTTTTTTTGGCCCCACCACATTGAATGCGAATCTGACAGCGAATGGTCAGTTGGGGGCACTAATCTTCAACAACAATATTCCTTCCACGATTAATATCCCCGATGGTGGCATTTTGTTCGAAATTTGCTTTACAGCCATTGGGCAACTGGGGGATTGTTCAGGAATGATCGTGACAAATAGTCCAACCGGCGTGGAAATGGCAGACAGCGTTGGCCAAAACCTTGCCCTTTCGGTGGATACAGGTCAAATATGTATCGCCTTTTTGCCGCTGGAATTTACATTTGCCGTCATTGACACTACCTGTTTAGGTCAGGCAACTTTGATTATTGTTCCCGATGGTGGCGTAACCCCCTACGATATTATTGTGCGTGAATTACCAGCAGGCCCAATTTACAATACGATTGGCGGCACTATCGTAATGGTCAATGATACTTTTATTGTACAAAGCCAGGTAGGGAGTACCAATAATACCCCACTGTCCTATGAAATATGCGTTACAGACAACAACGGACTAGGGGCAACGCAATGCACCACGTTTGTAGTAAACATTCAGCGCCTGGGGGCTCAGATTAACTTTGCTCAGCAACCTCTTTGCAATGGCGGAAGTACAGGTTCTATCAATGCGGTGGTGTTGCAGGGTGGTGTGATCGTACCTAGCCCTGGCACAAATTATACCTATGCCTGGGCGCCAGCCAACTTGACTGTTCAAGGAAGCCGGGTGCAAAACGGTGTGCCCGCAGGTCTATACACCGTAACGGTTACGGACTTGAATACAGGATGTTCAGAAGTGGCATCTGGCTCGCTGGGTCAGCCAGCCCCGCTCAGTTCTCAAAGTGTAATGACGATGCCAGCCTCTTGTTCCGGAGTAGGGGATGGTACCATCACTTACGATGCCGAAGGGGGCACTCCATTTGCCGGCCCTTCCTACCAATACACTTGGATATACGAAACGACCACCACCACCCTGGGTTCCGGCTTTGACAATCCAATCCTGCTGGGAGCTGCTTTTGCTGGGGAATACCGCATTATAATCACTGATGCCAATGGATGTGTGTTTGTTGACAGCAACTTGATACTGACCGATTTGCGTGCTCTTTCTATTACACAAAACAGCCTTCAAAACGTATTGTGCAATGGAGATAATACAGGCTCGATTGCTATTACAGTAGTAGAATCGGTTATTACGGGCAATAACTTTACCTTTAACTGGACACCAACGGGTGGGGTCCTAGGAGGCAGTAGCCCGGCTTCCTCGTATAGCAGTCTGACAGCGGGTACCTATGCGGTACTGGCATTTGACAACCTTGGATGCCAGATTACGGATACCTTTTTAATTACAGAACCATCGGTACTTAGGATTGACAGTATTGGACAATCTAACCCAGGATGCGCCCAGGTAAACAGTGGTTCTATTAGTGTTTCAGCTGCTGGCGGCAATGGCAGCCCAGCCACTTATGCTTATCTTTGGAGCAATGCTGCGGTAACCAGTTCCATCAGTGGGCTTCCTTTTGGCACCTACACAGTGACGGTAACAGATCTCAACGGCTGTACCGTCACAAGGCAATTCAATTTGCCCGTACCAGTCCCACCCATTGTAAACATTGCTATTACCTCCACTGTAAAATGCGGCGGAGACGGTATTCTTACAGCCACCGCCCCCACGGGCGTGTTGTTTGTTTGGTCCGATATAAACGGGGTCTTGATTGATTCTCTTGACACCTCACCTGCCACCATAGATAGTTTGAATGGTGGTGATTATATATTACAGGTGTACGATGGAGGCGGGTGTCTCTCGATAGACACCGTTATGTTGAACGGAGTTGTCCCGATGTCCTTCTCCGACACCACTTTGATGGAACCTACTTGTTTTGGATTTAACAATGGTCAAATCGCAATTGGCGTACAAGATGGTCAGCCCCCGTATGTTCAGTACAATTGGGATCAGGTGGTACAGCCTCCAAATAGCCCCGTTATTTTCGCACTAACTGCGGGCACCTATGTTCTTACCGTGACAGACAATGTGGGCTGCACGCTGGTAGGAACCTTCGTGCTGGGCGAACCAGCGGCCATTGTGAACGCATTTGACCCTACGGTGCTTGGTCGGGTGACTTGTTTTGGTGCAGTTCCTTGTGATGGTGCAGCCTCTCCCGTAGCTGCCTATACAAATGGCCCTGGCGACTTTAATTTCCTTTGGAGTGATGGCAGTTTTGATTCAACACGCGTTAACCTGTGTGCTGGCATTAATATTGTGACGATCACAGACGGAAACAACTGTTTTACCATTGATACAGTGGACATTACCACTCCACCACAAATCACAGGGGCGGTAATGACGATCGAAACACTTTGTTTTGGGGACAATACAGGTAGCGCGAGCGTAACAGCTTCGGGGGGTAATGGCGGCCCATACCTCTATGTATGGAATACTGGGGCTACTACTTCTAATATTACAGGCTTGCTTGCTGGAAATTATACTGTTACATTGACGGATAATTTGATGTGCACGAATTCGATCAATACGATCGTTGTTGGGCAGCCAGCCCAAATTGCACTGACCACTTCCTTTACGAACCCAACTTGTTTTGGTGGTAAAAATGGCCAAACGCAAGTAGACGTTTTGGGAGGCGTTCCAAACTACACCTACATCTGGGAAGATGCCTTCGGTGATGAAGTGGGTGATGAACAAACGGCCGAGATGCTAATTGCGGGTACTTACAATGTGACGGTGACCGATATGAATGCATGTACCTCTGTTACGAGCGCTACCATCACAGACCCACCTCCAGTTATTGGTTCTTATGTACCATTGGCACCGCTTACCTGCAATGGCGACGAAACAATCCTGAGAATCCTTTCTATCTCAGGAGGCTCAGGAGGCCCATACCGTTTTAGTGTTGACTTTGGCGCAGTGCTTGACCCAAACTTCCCTGTGACCATCGGTGGTGGACTACACTTCATCACTTATATTGACCGATTAGAGTGTGCAATTACTGATTCTCTCCTTGTGCCCGAACCAGCCCCGATTACCGTGACTTTTGATCCAAATGTCATTGAAATTGAATTGGGTGACTCGATTGTATTGGAGCCAATCATCACGGGTGCTGCGGTAATTGGTGGTTTCAGTTGGACCAATCCTCTGTTCTTGCTTAATCCCGATGTTTTGGACGCCACAGCGTACACGTTCTCGAACTTGACGTACACACTCACGGTACTGGATTCGTTCGGTTGCTCCGGCTCCGGCTCGGTAGTGGTAAATGTAGACCCGAACCGCAACGTGTATATGCCCAATGTTTTCATTCCTGCCAACCCAAGTGGTCTGAACGACCACTTCAATATATACACGGGCTTGGGGGTCGAAATCGTTAATTTCATGCGGGTCTATGATCGTTGGGGAGAATTGCTTTATGAGCGTGAAAAATTTCTTCCCAACAGTGACAATTTGTCGGAAGGTTGGGACGGGCGCTACAATGGCGACTTTGTCAATCCAGGCGTGTTTGTTTACCTCGCTGAGGTCAGGTTCCTGGATGGGCGGGTGCTGCTTTATCGAGGCGACGTGACGGTGGTGCGATAATTGGGAAGTAAGGAACGCGGCATCAAATGACTAAGTTATGGGTGCCGCGTTCCTAAGGGTTCAATTTAACCGTAAAACTGAAAAAGTTAATTTTGTTTATGGTCTTCGATATGAGTCATCTCGAATTTCCGGGGTGACTCATATCTTTTAGATAAATCCCTAACAAAATGTGACCTCCTTGACCAATTCCTGTCTACTAAACTGCTCGAAACGTATGTGAAAAAAGTATGATTCTGCAAATTTGTTTTCTTCTGAAAGTTGCCTGCCCAAAATAAAAAAAAACGTAATAAAGTGGAGCTCGGGTGGGATTTTCTAAGGTGTGACACGATCAAAAAAAATACTACTCCAAAATTGGTACGGTTTTTGGCTTAGCCCTATCAACGCTGCAAGCCAGCCGACAAATCCCCAAACAACTGCCGACTGTCACGCGATTTTATCATGACATTGGCGATGCGCAAGTTGTTGACAAACAATCATTTGCGCGCGAAACGACGGAGAAGCCTATAAAAAAGTGTTTCACCGTTTGACGATTTTAGCAGTAATCTTGTGCCTTGAATGCAGATTGGCGAGTAGAGAAGACGAAATAAAACTATTAAATTTCTGAATTCTCAGTCTGCTGAAAGGCAGGCGTGCTCTTTTTAATCCATAATCCTCGCCGCCTTTATGGTTGGTTTCTTGTGTTTTCCGAAGTTTTTGAAAAGTTGAGTTTGGTTTAAGGTTGATTGTTAGGAATGAGATCAGTAGGTTGATTTTTTTCAACCAGGCGGGTTCTCTAATATTCTAGCAATTCAATTTCCAAACGGCTCAATACATCATTGATTCACCGAAATACACGAAACTTGAACTGTAAACATCATCTGTCAATTCCAAACCGATTAACATTGATGAAGAGTCCTATACACTCCTTCTCAAAGACGTACAGCGTCTCACCTTTTTCCTCATCCACTAATTTTTTGACCATGAACATCTCAACAACTCCGCGCCGCGTGGCGCAAGGGCTGCTCGTGCTGTGCTTCACTCTGGCCTCCATGGTCGGGGCCAAGGCCCAGTGTTCGGATTTTACGGCATTCCCTCCCGGCGCCGTCACCATCAACTTAACCCTGGATGCATTTGGCAACGTTAGTTTGAACGAAGCGGTACTGAATGCCAACGCGTTTGTAAAAGACCCCATGTGCTTTTACTGGTTGAGCCAGACGCCTGCTATCCTGGCGTCTTATACGAATGCGCCCATTAACTTCGACTGCTTTGATGTGGCTACTTCGCCCCAAACTTGGTATGTCCGGGCTGGTGGCAACCCTGGTATAGGCGACGATATGGGCCCAGGTGCTACCGTTATCCAGATCACGGTAAATGTTATTGACAACATTCCCCCTACGATTACTTGCATTGCAAACCAAGTTCGCAATGCGGGTGGCACATGCTCCTATACTGCCGCGGGTGTCGAATTCGACTGGCTCACGGCTGCAGACAATTGTGCCTCAAACATTACCTATAACCTTTCGGGCGCTACCTCTGGGGCAGGGGGCAGCACACTTGCGGGTGTTGTCTTTGGACAAGGGCTCACGACAGTTACATGGAAAGTAGCAGACAATGCACTTCCCATGGCCAACCAAACGACTTGTAGTTTCTCTGTTACGGTGAACGATGTGACACCTCCTACCATTACTTGCCCCGTCAATGTAGTGGCCCCGAATGCCCCTGCCAATGGCATTTGCCAATGGGTAGGCACGGGCCTTGGTGTCAGCGCTGCCATGGTTGCCGACAATTGTGCAACGGATGCTGCGCTTCTGGGAACTCTGATTAATAATATTACGGGCCTTGGAAATCTAAACGGGTTTAATTTCAACCTGGGAGTCACCAACGTGACTTATACCATCAACGATGGGGTAAACCCACCCGTGAACTGTATGTTTTCAGTAGATGTGACCGATCAGACCAACCCGGTGATAACTTGCCCAACGAACAAAACAGTGAACGCCCTCGGGTCGCCAGCTTGTAACTTCACCGTACCAAACAATACCTATAATGCTACTGCTACCGACAACTGTAGCATAATGGCTGGAACACCCGTTGTTGTGAGCACGCCTGGCTACAATGGTCTTACGACTTTAAATGGTGCTGTCTTCAATGTTGGAACTACCAATGTGACCTGGAGTGTGACCGATGGATCGGGAAACATGTCGAATTGTGTTTTTACTGTAATTGTAAACGACGTTACGGCTCCAACTGTAGTACTACTTCCCCCTGGCATAGTAAATTTCCAGTCAGTTTTCAATGTGAGCACTGCTCCGGGCTCCTGTTCGCAGAGTGTGAGCTGGTATCGCCCAAGCGGACTGACCCATGCCTTTTCGGACTGTAGCGGTGTTCCTACTTTAACAGAGAATGACACGGCACGTATTAACTGCCCTGGTCTTACTTGTGTTCAAGACCCCACTTTCTTGGTAACCAATGGTGTGACACCATATCCTTATGATCCTTCCAACTTCCTGCATACGGTAACACCGGTTTCGGCCAATTTCCCAGTAGGAACTACGGTGATTGAATACGACTTTGAGGATGCTTTTGGCAACATAACCAAGATAAAGGTTACGGTGAATGTAGCAGAGACTGAAAAACCAGTGGCCAAATGCGTCACAGGTCCTGTTGCTATTCCGCTTGACCCGCTTTTTGGACAATCCATCGTTACGGCGGGCCTTTTAAACAATGGCTCCACCGACAATTGTGGCATTCAAAGCATAACGGTAAGCCCGTCGGATTTTAATTGCACTCAATTAGGGGTTCAAAATGTGACCTTGTTGGTGACTGACAATGCAGGAAATACGCACACTTGTGCCACCACCGTTTTTGTGTCAGACAACACATTGCCTGTGATTGGCTGTCCGTCTTCATTTGTAGTTCCAGCAGGTGCTAACTGTCAAGCAGTGGTGCCTAGTCTGATATTCAACACAGGATCATCGAGCCCTGCGGTATTGGAATATTTTGACAATGCGCTGGATCCCTGTGGCCTTACTTTTGAATACAAAGTAAATGCAGGCATGTTCAACAATCTGGGCTTGTTTGTTAGCAACCCAGTTGATTTGAGCGGTGTAGTATTTACAGCGGGCAACCACTCAGTTACGCTTCGCGCTACCGACGGTTCTGGCAACATCGCCGTTTGCAATTTCACCGTGAGCGTGCAAGACCAGATGGCTCCAATTTATAAGCCAAACACCGTGATACCCGCGTACACAAACCCTGGCCCGGCGGCTGGTGCTACCATTACTGCCAACGTTCCAAATATCGGCTCTTGCTCTGCAAAAGCGATTTGGAACGACCCAGAGTTTGTCGACAACTGTGGCGGCGTTGTTACCATCGTTTCTCAATCGGCCTTCTCTAACGTCACCATTTTTAGTGCTGACAATGGTGGTATCACACCAGTGACCTACGTTGTAAAAGACGCTGCGGGTAATTTGTACTCTCACACGTTCAACGTACACGCCCAAGATACCCAGTTACCTGTGGCAAAATGCAAAGACATCACAGTAAACCTAAGCCCAACCATTGGCGCGGGTTCAGTGCAGGTATGCCACTCCAATGTGGACGATGTCAGCACAGATAACTGTGGCTACTTTTATGTTAATCCACTTACCTTCACAACCCCAGCTTTGTGTACCAACTACACTTGCGCCAATCTTGGCACGAACAACTATGTTCTTGCTATCAGTGATGCAGCAGGAAATACCAGTACAAAAACTTGCGTCGTGACGGTGAAAGACATCACAGCACCGACCTTCACTTGCCCTGCAAATACCACGGTAAATGCAAATGCAGTATGTCAAGGCTTGTTGACTGGTACGGTTACGGCTACCGACAACTGTTCGATCAGCAAATACGAATATGACCTTGACCCGCCTGTAGCGGTAGCGTTCGCGCTGTTGAACAACGGCTTGACGGGCAATTTGGCCAATATTCCTGCGCTTCCATTGGGTGTTACCACAGTTACGCTTCGCGCTTCTGACGCTGGTTCGCCAGCCAACAGCAGCACCTGTGCCTTTACCGTGACGGTGAAAGACGTGACACCTCCGATGTTTGCAGGTGTCCCAGCCAATGTAACAGTAGCATGTAATGCAATTCCTCCAGTAACCAACCCAACGGCTACAGACAACTGCGGTACTGCCACGGTTTCGTTCTCTGGCCAAACTTTTGGCCCGGGCGTTTGTACGTTTACGATTACACGCACTTGGGTGGCTTCAGACGATGCGATGCCAGCCAATACCGTTTCAGTAAGCCAGGTCATTACCGTGCAAGACATTGTGGGGCCAGTATTCAATGCGGCCTTCCTTCCAACGGGCACTGTAAACGTGAACGTCACCAGTGCATTGGTCTGTACCGGCAACTACACCCTGAATGTGGTGAATATCACGGATATAGCAGACGCTTGTAACGGTGTATCTGGTATATCCTATACCCTGCTTCCAGCAGGAGGTGTGCTTTCTGCTGGCAATCTGACCTTCGCGGCAGGCACCTACACGCTTCCCGTCTCTAGCTTCCCAATCGGCACCAACGTGGTGACCTTGACGGCATCTGACGGCTGCGGCAATACGACCAGTAAGGTGATCAACATCATAGTGACGGACAACCAAGCTCCAGTATTCCAGAATGCTTATGCACCTGCTCCGGCAGGTAACTGTGGCAAGGTGTTCACGTTGCCAAACACTACGAACAACTGTGATCAGTTGTTCAACTGGACGCGCCCAGCAGCCACGGATATTTTTGACTGTGGCAATAAAGTGGTTACAGAGGCTATAAGCAATACATCAGTACAGGCCTTCGTGAACTTGCTCAATTCTTATGTGAGCAATCCTAATGGCCAAGTGATTGCTCAGTTCCCGGTTGGAGAAACGACGGTGACTTATACAGCTACACAAGGCGCTAATGTGAGCACCTGCTCTTTCATTGTTAAAATTCTTGATACCCAGGCGCCAAGCATTACCTGCCCAAGCAACCTGAGCCTTTCTATTTCTGTAGGTTGTTCCAGTGCACAAGCAGTGCCCACTTACCCACCCACATCAGTTTCAGACAACTGCCTGAACAATGTTGTAATCACACAATTCCCGGGTGCAGGGGTTTTGCTGGCAAATATTCCAGGGTTGATGATCACTGCGGGCGATACTTTCCATGTAACGCTCACAGCCAAAGATTTGCAGCCGAACATGAACCAATCTGCGCCATGTTCCTTCGTGGTAACTTTGGTAGACGGTCAGGCTCCCACGCCGGTGGTTAATTTGCTGGCAAATATCGTGAGCAATTGCACCAAAGATACCGTCACGGCACCCGCTGCCACCGATTGTAACGGCACGAACCTTGTGACCATTTATGGTACACCTTCGGTGCCCGTAATGATGATTTTGCCCCCGCTGGTACCTGGTGGCCCTCCACGATACGTGTTGAATCCTGGAATCTATGCCATTATTTGGTCCTACACAGATCCACAAAACAACACCTCGAACCAGTCTCAAAATGTTTTTATTACGGTAGACCTAACCCCCCCGGTGGCGATTGCACAGCCGCTTACGGTGAATTTGGATGCCATGGGCAATGCTTTCGTAACAGCGGCCCAATTGAACAATGGCAGCTTCGACCAGGATGGTTGTGGTCCTGTTGATGTGTCAATCCGCACAGGCACCGGCCCGAACTTTGTATATGTTGACACCTTGGATCTTGATTGCTCCAATCTTGCCAATATGGGTTTGAATACCGTGGTGTTCGCGGCTACAGATATAAATGGCAACATTTCTACCTTCCAAACGACTGTGACGGTAAAGGATGTGACCAAACCTACCTTTGTAGGCCCCTGGACTGCTGGTCAGATGGACACCGTAATCCAAGCTTGCGCAGCCATTCCGCCTGCTTCAGCATTCCTGCAGACTGCTACCGACCAGTGTGACCTTGTGGTCAATATCGCATTTGTGGAGACTTCCACCCAATCTGCCACTGGATGCGGCCTATACAGCTATGTCATCAACCGCAGTTGGACGGCCACTGACGACTCAGGCAATTCGGCAACTCGCACACAGAAGATCATCGTTACCGATACCCAAGCCCCTGTTTATGCGGCAAATACGCCGGGTACCGTGGTAGGTAATACAGCTCCTAACGCACTGGTTTGCACCGCTGCCGTTACGTTCAATATGGCAGCATTTGTCTCCGATTGCGAGGCCGCAGCCGATTTAACCATTACGAATACACTCATTTCTGCCCCTGCTGGAAACCAGTTTGTGATTCCATCTGGTTCGAATATCGGTGCGCCAAATTATCCGATCGGCACTTATGTTTTGCGCTTTACGGCCACTGACAAATGTGGCAACAGTTCGACCAAAGACGTTACGATCCAAGTAAACGATGCTACAGCCCCTACGGCGGTTTGTATCAATGGCGTAAGCGCATCGCTTCAGCCATCAGGTTTCGTTGTGGTCACGGTTAACCAGTTCAACAACAACAGTTACGACAACTGTACCAATGTGCTAAATATGCTTATCCAGCGCCTGGATCAAAACCCATTGGAAGCGCCAACACCTTCTTTGGAGTACGATTGTGACGATGCAGATGGTGTGACGCAACATGGCGTCAAACTTTTTGTGACGGATGCTGCTGGGAATATGTCAATGTGCCTCACTTACATCGTGATACAGGACAATGTGGCTCCTTTCATTACCTGCCCAGTCAATGACACGCTTGATTGCGCCGCCAATACAGCTCCACAGTTGTTGGGCTTTGCAGCGGCTGTTGACAACTGTCCAAACAACGTAGCGATCACGTTTGAGGATGTTTTGGCCAACGGAACCGGTAATTTCTGTGAATTGCTTACGCGTACCTGGAAGGCTCAAGATTTGGCGAACAATATTTCGAGTTGCGTGCAACTTATAAGCTTACAGGATACCGTTAAGCCAGTGTTGAGCGCAT
>Ga0105049_10003955_pt1 | contig 17454 bp, 10 predicted proteins | sample MAT06_FD_78087 | JGI IMG/M metagenome (GOLD analysis project Ga0105049, IMG submission 78087) | Freshwater microbial communities from Lake Fryxell liftoff mats and glacier meltwater in Antarctica - MAT-06 | ecosystem: Environmental > Aquatic > Freshwater > Ice > Liftoff microbial mat | place...
CCTTCGGGTGGTGGACCTGGGCTCAGGCATCCCAGGGCTCGGCGCTGGAAAGAAGGTGGTTGCAGGCCCAATCTTCAACACAAGCGTGTGTACGCGGGCGGCGTACCTGGCGGTGCTCAATGGCCTGGTGGGAGACGCCGGTTCAACCTGGGGGGCGTTCAACCAGACGTGGGGCGCGGCGAGCGATCCGTGCGGATTCCAGGATCGCAGTTTGAATATCCCCCAGCATTGTGCGGCGCAGATCCCGTTGCATACTGCGGTCCTCGACGACGGCGCAGGGCCAGCGTTGTACGTCATCGGCGGATTCATCAACGTGGCGGGGACGCCCAGTGACGGCATCGCCCGGTTTGGTTGCCCCCTGCCGCAGCCGTGTGCCGCTGATTTTAACAACTCCGGGGGACAGCCGACGGTGCAGGACATCTTTGACTATCTGACGGCCTACTTCTCGAACTCAGCACAAGCGGACTTCAACGATTCTGGAGCAATCTCAGTCCAAGACATCTTCGACTTCCTGACCGCCTACTTCAGCGGTTGTTGAACACAGCAAGGGCTGCTGGTCCGTCTTCTGCCCGCCATTGGCCCGAACGCGGACCCGCCAAAGGTTGTCGGTGAACCGTTTACGGCTTTCGATTGGCCGCTGCGCCTTTGCCCAAACCTCCTGTTTCCCCAAACCTTCCGCGATTGTGCACGGCTTATGCAAAGAGTCCATTGCGGTTGGAGCCTTTTGCCCGCGGCCGTCGTAAGAATGCACTCCTGCATTCAGCGTAGTGCAGGGCGTGTTGAGCCTTTGTCTGTGCGGGTATTGGGCCGGCGTGCTGCGCTGGTTGGGAGTCCTTTGAGAATGAACCTGATGTGTGTGTCGAGGTGCGGGGTGGTTGGGGTGTTGGTCGTTGCCGCGATGGGCGCGGCGGCGGGTGCTGAGGTTCGGTATGTGCGTGCATCGCTCGCGACCGGCGCGGACAGCGGAACGGGCTGGGGTGATGCTTTTCGCGGGCGCGATGGGTTGAGCCGGGCATTGTCTGTTGCTGTTGCGGGCGATGAAGTCTGGGTCGCGGCGGGGACGTATGTGCCGAGCATCAGCGGCGACCGCGCAACTTCGTTTGTGCTGCGCAGCGGGGTGGCGATCTATGGTGGGTTTGCGGGGAGCGAGACCGCGCGGGACCAGCGAGATTTGGGCACGAACGTGACGGTGCTCAGCGGCGATCTTAGCGGCAATGATGCGCCCGCGCCCTCGACGACGGGGACGGAGGAAAACAGCTACCACGTTGTCCATGCAGGGATTGCCAACACGTCAGGCATCCTCGACGGGTTCACCATCAGCGCGGGGAACGCGAATGGTCTTTTGGCCGAGGACAAGGATCGCGGCGGGGGGATCATCGCCATCAGCGCGGCACCGACGATCGTGAACTGCCGCATTGTGAACAACCGGTGCTCGTTTGGTGGCGGGGGCATCTACATGCGCATGGCCAGCCCGACGATCACAGGATGTACGATCGAAGCGAACAACGGCGGCTCGTTCGGTGGGGCGTGCGACATGTTCTCCTCGTGCAGCCCGGTCTGGACGCGGTGCTCTATCATCGGCAACCGGGCCGTGCGTGCGGGCGGAGTTGAGGTATTCGGCAACTGCCAGCCGCAGTTCATCAACTGCGTGTTTGTCGGCAACACTTCGACCTCGACCAACATCGGGCAGAGCGGCGGCGGCGGCCTGTACATCGCCTCAAACTCAATGGTCACGCTGCGGAACTGCACGATTGTCGGCAACACGACGACGGCCGCAGGCGGCGGAGTTCGTGCCTCGGCATCGGATGTGCAGATCTACAACAGCATCGTGTATGCAAACACCGGCCCGAACGCGGCGACAACGGGGCAGCAACTCGTGGGCGCGACCTTCACGGTGCGCTCGTCGGATGTTCAGGGCGGGTATGCTGGAACGGGGAACATTGATCTCGCACCGATCTATGAGAATGCCGGGCTTGGTGACTATCGCCCGGGCGCGGGCTCGCCGGGTATCGATGCTGGGAACAACGCGTACGTGCTGGCGAGCATGACGACCGATCGGTCAGGGAAGACGCGGCTTGTGAATGACCCGAACATCACCGACACGGGCGCGGGGACCGCGCCGATTGTGGATTTGGGCTGCTTCGAGCGTCAGTTGCCCCCGCCCCCCGCGTGCGCGGCCGACTTCAACGGTGTGGGCGGCGTAACAGTGCAGGACATCTTCGACTTTCTGGATGCCTTCTTCCGCAACGATCTGCGGGCCAACATCAACGGGGTGGGGGGCGTGACGGTGCAGGATATCTTTGATTATGTTGGTGCGTACTTCACCGGATGTTGAAGGACATCACTTGGGCGCGGTCTGGTTCATGTTGCCGCGTTTGATGCGGTCGGCCTCGGCGAGCAGTTCGGCACGCGCCTCTTCAACACCGGGCGGGGGCGGGAACCAAACATCGAACGCCGGCGAGCCCTGCTCGGCGGCTTTGTCGATCGCGCCCCGAAGCCCGTTGAACTCGAGCAGAACGTAGGTTCTGGCGCGGAGCGCCTCGGGGGCGCGCTGGTAGATCGTCGGGCCTTGCGGCACATTGGCGGCGATGATGATGCGAGAGAGAAAGTCGGAGGCGAAGACCATGAATGGCGGGAAGCCGAGGCGGCCCTGCTCGCCCGCGACCCATGTGCGGAAGCTCTGGCTCTGCTGATATTCTGCGTGAAACTTGCGGGCGTAGGTGAAGTTGGCGACGAAGATGGGTGTGTTGCCGCCGAGCAGGCCCTCGATGTAGGCCGATTCGAGCGCGCCCTGGATCTCCTGCGTAGCAACCTGCGGGCTGGTGATGCGGTCATCATCGGTGATTTCGCGCACGACAAACTCTTCGAGCGGGAGACTGAGCTTGAACTTCTTGTCCGGGCTGTTGTCGTTGAGCCAGTCGGCGGTACGGAGCTTCTGGTAATATTTCTCGGCACGCTCGCGGTCGCCGCGGCGGTAGAGGTAGCGGATGGCATCACGGTAGAAGTTCTCGAGACCCTCGCGGTACTCGGTTCGGGTGCGGCGGGCCGACTCGAAGACTCCGCCGCGTTTGGTGGCTTCTTCGCGGTATTCCTCGTACGTGTCGAGGAAATCGGGGTTGACCAGCGCGACGTAGAAATCGGGGTTGGCGGTATCGGTGAAGAGCAGGCCGGTGCGGAAGAGGGACTGCACGGATTGCACGACGAGGCGGTCGGTGTTGACGAAATCGAAATCGCTGCGGTTTTCGACGGTGACGCGGCGCTCGGCTTCTTCTACGCCGCGACGGGCCCAGTAGAGGGCGTGGGCGGCGGGGTGACGCCAGTCGAGGGGGCCGAAGTCCTGGGTGTAGCGGATCATCCGCTCAAGCTCCATGTGGTAGGTCTCGGTCAGGAGCTTGCGTCGGACGTAGCGTTTGACATCGGTGCCAGCATCCTTGAACTTCGGGTCGGCGATGATTCTGGCGAGCGGGTCGGAGTTGAGGTCGGGGGCGTGGTTGATGATGCCAGCTGCGCGGATGGCGTTGGTGATGCGGTCGAGATACTCGAGGAAGTCCATGTTGAGTTCGAGACCGGCTTCGCTCTTGATGCGTTCGACAAGCTCGCGGTTCTCGGGGCGTGCCTGATAAAGCTCATCGAGCGAGGAAGCAGCGTTGGTGAGGGGGAGTAGCCACTCGTCAATGTAGAGCTTGCTGGCGGCCTCTCGGGTGTGCAGGCCGAGGGGCATCTGTGGGGGCTTGCCCATGAGAAGGCCCCACTCAAGCGCGTGGGCGCGCTTGTAATACTGGTGGGCATCATCCATGTAGCCTTCTACTTTGTGGAGATAGATCCAGGCCAGTTCTTTGTGGAGGACAAGATCAGAGTTGTTTGCGGGAATGCCCTGATCACGGAGCAGGCGGATTCCCGAATCGACCCACTTCCAACGCTCCTGTGGCGTCTGGGTGGCGACGGAGATGTTGTAGGCAAGATTCCAGGCATGGAAGGACCAGACCTTGGGTGAGCGGGGCTGGAGTCGCGTTATAGTTTTTGCAAGATCGATCGCTTCGTAATACTTTCCTGCTTCTTTGAGGTTGTTGGCCCTGATCCAGAGGAAGTTGACGAAGATACCCCGGAACGCCCCCATCGCGATGCCGGCGGCCACTTCCGGCGGATCGCCCGCTTCGGCGGTATCGGCGTAGACAAGGCGGTTGCGGCCTGCCGAGGCGGAGACGCGTGTCGAGAGAAAGATCGATGCGATGAGGCAGAGCGTCATGACGCTGAGAGCAAAGAGTTGGATCAGTGTATCGCGTCGCACGGTTGCCCTTCGGGAGAGGCGTGGTCGTCGGCCTCACTCACCTGCATGATTTAACGTCCGGAGTAGGTCGCCAGTTCGCGCCTGCGGAAGATCAGCACCGCGGCGATGTAGAGCACCAGTGTCACCGTACCGAGCACACCCGCGGTCAGCAGTACCTTATCCCACGGTACCACCAGGCCATCGACGAGGTTGGCGGTAGGTTTGAGCTGCGCGTAAAAGCTGAACATGCGTGAGATGGGGACCGCGATGGCGCGAATCAGAACACGGTGCAAGATGATCTCGCCCTGGGTGCCGGTCGAGGCGTAGTAGTCGAGCGCATCGTAGAGAAAACCGGCCGACTCGGCGATCATGAATGTGCCGAAGGCCACGAGTGAGGCAACGGCAAATGAGAGGAATGTGGCGGCCAGAATCGCGATCATGGCGAGGAAGGCGAGCTTTATCCAGAGGACCAGCATGACACGCAGGAAGTTGGCGTGGTATGAGCCGACGCTGTAGAAAATATCCAGACCATCTGGCGGGAACGTCATCGTGTCGGCGCCCGCCCATTCGGGATCACCGGATTGGGCGCGATAAAAATCGCCGTTGATGATACTGACGATCAGTATGCCCTTGGAGTCGATCGCGGAGGGCGAGATCGTCATCTGCATCGTCTGTCCGAGGGGGATCTCTTTGACCTCGGGCTGCGCGTTGGGCGTTACGATTGTGAGTCGGTGCAGTTGCTTGGGGTCGTTGGCGCCGATATCGACTTTGTAACGAAGCGTGACGGAGCTGTCACGGTCTTTGGCCGGGCTCAGGCCGGTGAAGATGTATCGCTGGGTTCGGCCCCCGCCGATGGCGAAAAACTTGCTGCGGATCTCGTCGCTGAACTCTTTGGCCAGGCGGGTCTTCTCCGCATCGGTGTATTCGTAGTTCAGGTCGGCGGCCTTGAGCTTCGCGGCACGCTCGTCGATCTCCTTGTAGACCGCCTCGAGATCAAGGTCGGGGAGCTCGGGGCCGACTGATGTGCGTGCGGTCAGAACCTGGGTTTCGAGCACCATGCGGTCTTCGCTTGGCAGAACGCTCTCGGTGTCTTTGTTCTGGTAAGGGGCGGATTCGCCGTAGGCCTTCTGATCGCGGAGGTATTCGGTGAAGAGGAAGACACCGGTCGAACTGACCAGCAGCAGCACCGCGGCGACACCGACGACACCGAGCCACTTGCCGAGCACATACTGCCACGCGGCGACCGGCTTAGTCATGGTCTGCCAGATGACTTTGTCACGCTGCTCGAACGCGACGCTGGCGACCGCGAGGAAGAGCACGAGGATGGCGATGATCCAGAATGTGCCGCCAGAGCCGTATTGCAGGAAGGTCTGAACACGATAGCGCAGCGGGGTCTCGGGATCGGATAGACCGGGCAGGGCCGCGAGCACGAGCAACAGGAGCACGATAAAGACCAGCGAAACCTTGATGCGGACAGCTTCCTGAACGACATTGCGTGCGATCGCGGAGATTGCGTTTGATCCGCTGAGCGCGACGCGAAGCATCTGCATCAGGACCACGAACGCAAAGCTCAGCGACCCTACCGCCGCGATGAACCGACCGGTATCGCGTGCGGTAGGCCCGCCAAAGCGCATCAACGGAATAGCCACCGCGCCCAAGAGGAACAAGATGCCGAGGGCCGTCAATCCCGCCTCGAGCCAGATGACGGCGAGAAGAACGCCCGCAACACCCGCCGCGCCGACGAAAACGACGGTTGCATCAGTCTGCGATTCTCGCAGTTTGTTCAAGGCTCGGGCGGTGCTTTCTGCGGCGGTTCGCGCAGCGGTACGCATACGTTCGGCATCACCCGCGGCCTTTGCATCCGGGGCTTGAGCTCCCGGGGCCGTGCCTGCGGGCGGTGCTTCTCCCGGGCGTTCGATGACCGAGAGCTTGTTTTCCTGACGCTTGGCTTCGAGTCGAACCCAGTAGGAAGCCGAGACCGCGATGGCCGCGGCGATAACCACGAACGAGGCGACCAGTTTGAACCAGCGAGCGTGCTGGAGGCGGTTCGCCCAAACGAGCAGATTCACCAGCGGACCGCTGCTCACGGCTTGGAACCTCCGCCCTTGGGCGACTGACCATCGTCAAGCAGCGACCCGATGACACCCATATCGACATCGCGCGGCGGGAGCGGCGCGGCGGCTGGCTGTGCCGGGCTTTGGGCGGTTGGTGGCGCTTCGGGCTCGGGCTGTTTCATGAGTTTGCCAAGGACATCCTCGGTGACAGTGTGAGGAGGCTTGGCGACGGGCATGAGCAGTGCGGGGACGGTTGCGGGCTCTTCGCGGCCAGCGCTGATCAGTGAGGAGATCAACTGCTCGCCCGCCGGAGCCTCTTGGCCCTTAAGGAACGATGCGGTCTCGCCGCCGTGCTGTGCGCCGTAGGTTTCAACTTTCGCAGCGCGGGCACGCTCGACGATATTGACGAAAAGCTCTTCGAGCTTCTGACGCGGGCGGGCTACACGCAGGATGGCCTGCGAACCGTGCGATCGATCTCGAATGATCTGATCGATACGGCTGACGGTTTCATCGTCGAGCGTGTCGGCCTCGATGACTGTCCGATCTTGAACTTCGAGCAACTGGTCGCACGTGCCTTCGGCCTGCACCTTGCCGCCATAAAGAATGACCATGCGGTCAACACAGTCTTCAACATCGGCGAGAAGGTGGCTCGAGAGCAGAACGGTCTTGCCGCGACGCCCGAGCTCGATGATGAGGTCTTTGATCTGGCGCGTTCCGATCGGGTCAAGCCCTGTGGTGGGCTCATCAAGAATGAGGAACTCGGGATCGTTGATGAGGGCCTGGGCGATGCCGATGCGCCGCTGCATGCCCTTGGAGTATTCACGCACCTGACGGAACTGCACACTGGTCAGCCCGACCATGTTGAGCAGTTCATCAATGCGACGCTTGCGGACCGCCGCGCTCAGGCCGAAGAGCTTGCCGTAGTAATCGAGAGTTTCGCGGGCATTGAGGAAGGGGTAAAGGTATGACTCTTCGGGGAGGTAGCCGATGCGTTTCTTGATGGCCACATCGGAGGGCAAGCCGCCGAAGACGGCGACGCGGCCTGAAGTTTTGTGAAGAAGACCGAGAATGATCTTGATGGTGGTGGATTTGCCGGAGCCGTTTGGGCCAAGAAGGCCGAAGACCTCGCCGCGGCGGATGTCGAAGGTCACATCTTCAACCGCGCGAACGCGGTTGCGCATCCAGAAATCACGGAAGGTTTTGCTCAACCGCTGCACGATGACCACGGGCTCGCCCGGATCGGTCGCGCCAGGCGACAACTTTGCTGGAGAGGATCTCGACGCGATTTCTACCATGGGCTACCTGCGAGTGTTCACGAGTGCAGATGTGCACTGGGCTTTGGACGGAACATTCCGAGACGCCGATTGCCCGGCGAACCGTTTACTCGGTACGCTTGCGAGATTCAGGATCGGTCCGCTGTATCCATTGTTGACGGCGTCGCTCGGCCTGACGCTTGGCCTCAAACTCTGTAGCTTCCTTCAGGTTTCGCGTCTTCTCCTGATCAGCGGCGATACGCGGATCGCGCGTGAGCTCGAGCGTCTGGCGCGATGTTCCCGGTGGGAGCCAGATCGACTGGAGCGTGTCGCCACTCATGAACTTCGTGAATGCTTCGGACCAGTCGCCGTGAATCATGACGAGCGGGTTCGAGTCGAAGAGGGCACGCTTCGCCTCGAAGAAAGCGACCTCGCCCTGAGCATCGTTGACGACGCTGGAGCGGTATTGAAGGGCGTTGCTGATGGTTGCTGTGACATCCCCCGATGTGCTTGCCTTGACCACGCGTCCGTCGATCTGCACTTCCTCATTCTTCAACACGCTCTCGATCTGCCCGAGCGTCACCACGGCCTTGTCTCTTTCACCCAGCCCGAGTTGCCGCTCATAGGTATCGATCAGCGTGAGGATGATCGGGGCCGATGCGCCCGCCATGGTCGTGAGCGTGTCAGCGCGGCTGGTGCGGGCCTGCTCGACAAGCGTGCTCCGCTTGCTCTGGGCGGCCTGAACTTCTTCAAACTGCTTCATCACATAGCGTGGCGGAATGACGGTGGTCATCGCGAGCTGCGTGATCGTGATGCCCGACTCGATGCGGTCGAGCGAGAGCTGGGCCTCTTCCTTTGCCCGGAGTTCGATCTTGCTCCGTCCGACCTGCTGTGTGGAATCCGACTCGACCTGCTTCTTCAGGATGTCGTCGATGGGCAGGCTGGCCGCGGCATGCACGATGCCCTGTGAAGCGGCGGCCGTAACGATCTTGCGCTCGAACTCGGGGTCGATGTTCTGGGCCGCGAGCCATGCCTGTGTTCGCTGGTAATCGACCGTCCACCGCGCGTGGACAATATTTCCGTCGGCGGTGAGCAACTGGCCGTCCGCATCGGGATCAAGGGAATCGGGGCCGCCTTCGGCGAGCGATTGTGCGCCCTTGTCTTTGTCGGTCATCTGCTTTTCTTCGGTTTCCGAAAGCCGAGGAAAAAACTCGCGGTTGAGATCCTGCGTTTGAAGTCCGGTCTGTACCTTCACGAGCTCGCCGATTGGTGCGGGGAAGCTGAACTGAAAGCCCGATGGAAGGTCGCGAGATTCGACACGCCCGAAGAGAAGACGAATGCCGCGTTCCGATTCTTTGATGGACTGAAAACCACTGAGCAGATAAAGGCCAACGAGGAGTACCATCGACAGCTGAAGCAACCGATAGCTGATGCGAAGCGCATCGCCGAGCGACTTGGTCGCGGGGTCGATCAATGGGCCGACGTTCTGGACACCATCAGACTCGCCGCGCTGACGCAGCGTCACCGATGCGGAGCCACGTCGCCGCGGATTGGCTGGTGCGGATTGGCCACCACCGGGTCCGTCCGGGTCGTTAGGTCCATCAAACTGCCAACTCGTGCCGCTCATCGCGCCTCCTCACCGCTGCCAATGGCGGACGAAGCAGGCTTCTTTGCCGGAGCGGGGTCCGAGGGCACCATCTCAGCGGCGGATTTCTCCATGGCTTTGAAGTTTGGTCCGGGGATCTGGCCGGCCTTCAAGTCCTTGAGTGCGCCGGGGCTGAAGAACTCGAAGCCGGGCAGGCTGGTCGGCAAGACGAGCGTGGTCGTGGTTCCCTGCGCATTCCGGAGAAACTCCATGTTGCGAAGAAAGACCGCGAGCTGAGGGTTACTGCGCATCTGCTTGATCCATTCGGCCGCTTCGATCTCACCCTGACGCCGGATGTCGAGTGAGAGACGGTCCGCGAAGCTCTCAATCTTGCGCTTGTCCGCTTCGGCGCTGGAGCGGAGTGAGTCGGCCTCGGCCTGGCCCTGCGAGATCGCCTGATCGGCAATCTTCTTCCGCTCTTCGTTCATGCGTGCGAAGACGGCGCGCGTGGTGTTCTGCGGCAGACCGATTCGGCTGATCCCCACCGACTTGGCCTTGATGCCCAAGTCCGACAACGCGCCCTCGTTCCCGGCTGTCTGCTCCATATTCCTGAGAATGTTGGCTTCGAGCTCGGAAAGCTTTGATGCCTTCTCGTCGGGCGAAAGCAGTTGTCCGAACTGAAAGCGGCTCACCTCGCCCATGGCGGAGCGCAGTTTGGTTTTCAGCGTGTTCTCCGCGGCCCGGTAATGGTCTTTCTCGGAGTCTCCGGCCGCGGAGAACTTCTTGAAAAACTTGAGCGGGTCATCCACCTGCCAGGTCATGTATGCGGTCACGAGGATCTGCGAATCGTCGGCGGTCTGCTGCGTCTCCTGGTTGGTTTCCAGATATCGCGCGCGCGAGTCATACTTGGTGACCTGCTGAATGTATGGAATCTTGAACCTCAGACCCGGTTCGGTCTTCACGGATCGCTCATCAGCGCGGCCAAACGTGGTGACCACGGCCTTCTCGGTGAACCTCACGGTGTAAGTCACCATGAACCCTACGAAGACGACGACAATCAGAGCGATGATCAGCAGACGTTGCACGTGTTCGGCTCCACTCGGAGTGGTTGGGATGATCAGTGAGACACAAAAACAGGCTGCGAAGAACGCGATATGCAGTTGAAGCCTGAGGAACTACTCGGCCGCCTATTCAGCCGAAGGCTTCTTAGGCTCGTCTTTGAAGAGGTCGCCCGTCGCCGAGCTTTCCTTCAGGTCGATGGTTGTCCAGAGACGTTCGCCATCGTCGGAGACGATGTATAGGCGCGACTTGCGCATGACTTCGACCAGCGATTCAAAGTAGACCTGCGCCGTGTAAAACTCCGGACACGCCTGGTAAGACGCGAGTTGACCGGCGTACGCCTCGGACCGCGCCCGCGCCTTCATGTGCGTGGCCCATCGTGCGGCCTTCGCGCTTTGCAGCTTTGATGCCGCGCTTCCCTGGGTGCGGCTCAACAATGCTTCCGCGTCGAGCTCGAGTTCGAGTGATCGCTTGGCCGGTTCACCCGCGGCCCGTGAACGCTCCGCAGAGTTAATGGCTTTGACGATATCGCGTGCCGTATCGACACTTCCCGCGACCTTGATAAGCGTTTCATTGGCCTCGCGCTGTCCGTTCTCGATGCCGCCCGCACGCTTCTGAAGGCTCTGGACAACCTCCTCAAACATCTCGGCGGTGTCCTTCGGCGGGTGAACACCCTCGATACCCACGTGCAGAACTTTGATGCCCGCGTTCAGTTCGTTCAGTCGAGCCTCAACATGCTTGCGGATCGCCGCCGAAGCCTCGGTGCGGCCGCGACCGATCACACCATCAACACCTTCGGTCGCGAGAAACTTGAAGACTTCGCGGCGGGCGACCGCGCGGATCATGTCTTCCCGGTGCTCGGGCGCGGTGAGTTGCTCGAAGGCCGCAAGATCGGTGATCGAGTAGAGCAGCGGAACTTCCGCCGAGACCAGCGAGACATCGTTCGCGTTACGGGCTTGTGTCCCCGGAGCGATGATCCCGCTTGCTGATGGCTGAACGATGAAGAAGCCTTCGGCAACACCGTGGTCATTGGTCCAGAGGATCGAGTTGCGAACCTTTGGCTGTTCGCCACCAAGATTGACACGTCGAACCGTCGTCGCATCGAATCGTTCGATCCGCTCAAATGGCCACGGATACTTCAGGTATGGCCCAGCCTCGAGTGTCGAACCTAGCTGCTGTCCGAATCGAATCCGCAATCCCTGTTCATTGGGTTGAACAATGCCGACCGTCGTGAGTGCCCACATGACCACCAGACCCACAAGCACCAGCGCGGCCAGCGAGCGGCTCAGCAGTTGATAAAACCAGCTCCCGGTGACATCAAAGCCGAACTGATAGTTCAGGGCGCCGCCGATCGACTCGGCAATCCTATCAGGCGCTGCCACAAAGCCCAGAATGCGAGACTCGAACGCCGGGCGGGGGATTTCACCCTTCCGCCGCGGCCGGTAGAGGCCGAGCAGAAGGTTGCCGATCGTCTCGACGGCAATGACAAACATCAGCACCGGAAGAATGATCACCAGGTATCGGGCAAAGATGTTCGAGCCGACGTAGTCCACAGACTGAGCGATGCCGATCGACAGGCCGATCAGCGCGGTGCCCGCGGATTGTGCGGCGCCTGCGCGAAGGATCTCCCACCCCGGCTGCTTGCTCAGTGCCGATGTGTATCGAGCGAACAGGAAACCCACGAACGCGAGCGCGATGCTCAGGGCGATGGTCCACCCGAAGTCGCTCACCGAGCGGAACTGATCATTCGCCAGAAGCAAGCGCCCGACACGAAATGTCCAGATGCCCAGTCCCGTCAGCACGAGTGCAAAGAGCACGCTCGCGGCGGGGATTAGAAACTTGTGCATCCATGCCAGCCGCTTGGCGGCGATGCGCATGTCATCCGGGCGTTCACCAAAGACGCTCGATTCACGTGCACTCGCGCCGATCAGCGAATCGGCTTCCATAGCTTCGATCCGCTCGCGACGATGCTGGTCGAACACAATCGCGAGCGCGATCCAGACGATCGAGCCGGCGAGGATCAACATCGCTCCAACCATCGCGGCGGGATCACGCAAAATGATGGCGTAGGTCAGCAGCACAAGGCCTATGACGAGCTGAAGACCAAGCCCGGTCAATGAAACCCCGGTTGCACGTTTGAAACTAACATGGTCCGCTTTCACTCGGACTCCTGAAATAGGGTGAGGGAGAGCACCTCACGACTTCGCTTCGAAAAATCAGACCCGACCAAAATGCCGACGCAGGTCCTGACCAGACTCCGAGCACCGACGACCGTCTTCACAAGCCCACCCCGTCGCTCCGGGTTGAACGCGAACTGGGGGATCATTGTCCGCAAGTTGTACCAGACTGTCCACACGCATGCTCTGCGAATGGTAAGACGATGAACACTCAATCAACCCGATTGCCAACCATTATCCTTCCGGTTCGAGATCAGAACGCGGCGAACCGAGCGCCGGCGAAGATGCGCAAGAGCCGCGCGAACGGTGGATCGCCATCAATTAAGGATCACTCCGCGATCGCTCCACAAACGTTGAAGTGACGCCAAAGGACTGAAAGTTCCCGTTAGCTCGCCGGTAGTGGGGGGGGGGTGGGGGGTGGGTTGATCGAATCTCTTTCTCCGCCGACAGAACGCCAAACGAAGATCCCATGGATAGGCCACCCGCAGATTGATCACACATTTCCAGAATATCCAACCAGTGGCGAACTCCGGGTAGGATTCACCAGTACGTCCAAGTACGACCTGAGGTCATGGATGTTCGTATGAGTTGAGAATTATTTCACTTCTGTTCCCTTCCCCGCTCCCTTACCTTACCCGGCACCCATCCGTTCCCGGATGGCGCGAACGTGGATTCGTTCGCTCACGCGAGGATCAGGCGCGGGCCAGTAAGCACAAGCACGCTATTGTTGCCGACTCCCAGACCTCATGCTAACCCAACTCATCACCATCGCCCGCAACACGTTTGTCGAAAGCGTTCGGCAACCCATCTATTTCATCATCATCGCTCTGGCCGGGCTCTTCCAGATCTTTACGACCTGGTCGGCGGGCTTCAGCATGGGTATGTCCGACTCCAGCGAGGTTTCGGGCGATGACAAGCTGATGTTCGAGATCAGCCTTGCCACCGTCTTTGTGTGTGGAACGCTGCTCGCCGCCTTTCTGGCCACGGCGGTGCTTTCAAGAGAAATCGAGAACAAAACCGTCCTGACCGTGGTCAGCAAACCCGTGGGACGCCCGACGGTGGTGCTCGGCAAATACCTGGGTGTGGCCGCGGCGATCATGATCGCTGTGGTGACGATGCTGCTCTTCCTGCAGATGGGCCTGCGTCATGGGGTTTTATCAACCGCTGCGGATGATGTCGATGGACCGGTCGTGGTCTTCAGCACGGCCGCGGTGCTGCTGGCCGTCGGCATCGGCATCTGGGGCAACTTCTTCTACGGATGGGCCTTTACGCAGACCGCAAGTCTGCTTCTGTGCCCGTTCATGTTCATCGCCGTGGCCCTCGTCTTTTTAATCTCCAAGAAGTGGGGGTTCCGCGATCTGCATTCGATCGGTACGGATTTCAAACCACAGATTGCCCTTGCCAGCCTCGGCGTGCTTCTGGCTCACATGGTGCTCACAGCCATCGCCACCGCGGCATCAGCACGGCTCGGACAGGTCATGACGCTGGTTATCTGTTGCGGCGTATTTCTCGGCGGTTTGCTCTCAAACCACTTTATCGGCCGACATGCCATCACCAACACCCTGGTCGCTCGGGTTGCCGAGGCCACCCCGGAGATTCCCAGTCAGGAGGAGTTCTCTCGCAATGGCGACACCTACATCGTCAAGTTCGAGGAGCCTCCACGGGTGCGAGTTCCTTCGGGTGCGCCGTTCTATTACGGGCCAAACTCCGACGGACTTTCGCTGGTCAACGTTGGGAAGATCCCCGATGTCTCGAAGCTCTCCGAAACCGAGCGACTGATCGCTCGTGATCTCGCCCCGGGCATCATCGTCACCAAGTCGGATACGAAGACGGCAGTTGTTCGAAAAATCGGCTCCGAAGGCGAGGCGGCCACCCGCCCACCCCGCAAGGGCGACTTTATTTTCCTGCAACCGACGCGGTTCAACCCCGCGGCACTCGGACTTTGGGGAATCGTGCCGAACATACAGTCCTTCTGGCTGACCGATGCGGTCAGTCAGAATCAGGACATCCCCTTAAGCCACATCGGTCTGGTGGCACTTTACGGATTTGTTCAAATAGGGGCTTTTCTTTCGCTCGGTGTCGTCTTGTTTCAGAAGCGCGAAGTCGGATAAGATACGCGAGCAAGGAGTTCACATGCGAGTATCCATCGAAAACAGCGGATCCAAAGGCTCGTCAAGTTCATCCGACAAGCGTTCGAGCCATTCTGGCGGCCACTCCGACAAAAAGTCATCGCGCAAGTCGTCAACGCTTGACGACAAACAAAAGATCAAGGCCGCCGTTGCCGTTGCCATAATCGTGCTTGCCGCTGGATGGATTGCGTACTCCACTGGTCTCTTCGATGGCGGCGCGCCGGTAAGCACGGCTACCGAGCCCACGCCCGAGCAACTTCAGGAACTCGCCAAGCAGGCGGTTCAAGAGAACTCCGAGTCTGGCGGAGGCGCGAGATTGAACCCGGCCATGCCGCTCGGAGCGCAATAACCTTCAACGTTAACTTTCAACGGCCGTGTTCAACGCTTACGCCTTCGCAAGTATTTGCGTGCCTGCGCGGCCTAATGAGCCGTGGCGGAGATCCTGCCGCACGACCGCGCTTCGGCCACTTCACCCTCGCCGATCACAAACACCCGCTCACCCGCTTTTGCAAAAATGTCGCGCGAGCCGGTGAATCGCCCGAACGCGGGCAAGACCAGTTCATCCTTACGCATCCAAAAACACCGGGCGCGGAGCGTGTTTCGGCCGTTACCCAGTTTCACCGATGGGTGCAAGTGCCCGCAGATCCGCGCCTTTCCGTCTCCTTGGCGGTCGGGGTCATGAGCAAACGTCACCCGGTCTGTTGTCGCAAGCGCAAATGGCTCCGTCACCACTTCAAACCCCAGACTCGCTGGCGGGTCTCCCGCACCAACATCGTGGTTTCCTCTGACAAGCACAACCTGCAAGTGTTGATGGTTCTTACGCCATATCGCAAGCGGGCCAAAGACCGCATCGGTGCGCCCACTGCTTGTATGGATCAGATCCCCCGCGATGATCAGACACATGGGTCGGCACCTTTCGAGAAGCACATCCAGGGTCGCAAGGTCGCCCTGGATCACTTCAGGAACCGGAACGCCCGCGGCACGAAAGGCCGCCGCCTTCCCAAGATGAACATCAGCGACCACCAACGCACCATGCCGAGACCAATACAGCGCACGCTCCGGGTGCAGCTGAAAGTCTTCATCATGCCATGAGATCGAAATCATCGTGCTTGAAGCGTACACCGAGCCATCGATTGCGGCGCACAAACTCACAAGTGCCACGAATCTGACCACACAGCCTACTTCCGTCTGCTCGTCCGCTTTCGCCGCGGCCTCGCCAGCGGTGGGGTGGCACGGGTGATAACGGTGGGCGATCTTCTCGCCCCTTCATTGGCCACCGTTTCAAGCCGCATCACCATGCGTTCGACCACCTGAGACCACTTTTCCGAACTCAGGTGAATCGATCGTAGATGCTCCGCCCAGATCGGAAAGGCCAGTGGTGTGAGTCTGTCAAGCGGCACAACCAGCATTCTCTGTTTGCAGATTCGTTCGAGCGCGCCGCTCAGCCTGCCGATCTCAAGCTGCGCCTCCAGCACCTCGCGCCGTGCCTGATCAAGCAGCAGATTGTGCGGGTCAAACTCCGTAAATACATCAAAGAACATCTCGCTCGACGCCTGCAACTGGCGCCCCGGCTTGCGTTGTCCCGGATAGCCCGGCACGATCAGGCCCGCAACTCTTGCAATATCACGAAACTGCCGGCGCGCCAGCTCGGTTGTGTTCAGACAAGCCAGCAGATCTTCGAGCAAGCGGTCCTGCGAAAGCAGCCTCCGCCACGCCTCATCATCCAACGCAAGCGGTTGTGAAGAGTTCAATGCGAACCCATAATCGCTGACGTTGACCACGACTGTCAGCGCACGTTCGCGGCTCAGTCGATACGCCGCCAGTGCGCCCAGGCCTTCATGCACAAGCCTCCCCTCAAACGGGTAGATGATCGCGCTCGACCCGCCACCCCCGCCCTCTGGTCCGGAAATCTCGATATGCTCGACCAGCACTTCATCCATGGCGGGAATGCGTGACCAGAGTCCCTGCAATCGCAGCAGCGAACTCGCCGCGATCATCTCTGGGCCAGCGAAGATTCCTTGTCTGGCTTCGTTGAGTTTTTCGCGCACGGCGAGTGCGAGCTGGCTCGAAAGCGGGAACCTACCACCATTCCACTTCGGCACCGTCGCACTCTTGCGCTTGGCGGGTCGAACATACGCGGTCATCCCACGAACCCTGATCAACTCCAACACCCTCCCAGCAAACACAAACCTCGCGCCCGGTGTCAACCTCGCAACAAACCCTTCCTCGATCGTGCCCAGCCTGCGGCCTGAGAGGTACTGCACGTTCATCGAGATCTCACCCGTGATGGTCCCGATCCCCATCCGGTGCGAGCGGGCGATGCGCTCCGAAACCGGCACCCACACCCCGTCTTCGCGCTGCCCGATTCGTGCATACTCCGCATAGGCGTTCAACGCCTGCCCACCCCGACAGACAAAGTCCATCACCCACATCCATTGCTCGTCGCTGAGGTTCCGGAACGCGTGCGTCGTGCGGACCTCCGCAAGCAACTCACCATCAACAAACCCGCCACCACACGCGCACGTCACCACATGCTGAGCCAGCACGTCGAGCGAAAGTTCCAACGGCGCGCGAGATTCAATTCGCCCCGCCATCGCGGCCTCTCGCGCCGCGGCAAACTCCACCAGCTCAAAGCTGTGCGTCGGCACGCCGATCACGCTGCTCACCGCGCCGGGCCGGTGCCCGCTCCGGCCCGCCCGTTGCACGAGCCGCGCCACACCCTTGGGTGAGCCAAGCTGATATACCTGATCCACTGGCTGAAAGTCCACACCAAGATCAAGGCTCGATGTACACACCACGCAACGCAGCTTGCCCTCATCAAGCAGCTGCTCGATCTTGTCGCGAACCTTACGATCGAGCGACCCGTGATGAATCGCCACCTCGCCGATCCACTCACCCTTCAACTCCATCAGCCGCCTGAACCAGATCTC
>Ga0105049_10003956_pt1 | contig 17451 bp, 17 predicted proteins | sample MAT06_FD_78087 | JGI IMG/M metagenome (GOLD analysis project Ga0105049, IMG submission 78087) | Freshwater microbial communities from Lake Fryxell liftoff mats and glacier meltwater in Antarctica - MAT-06 | ecosystem: Environmental > Aquatic > Freshwater > Ice > Liftoff microbial mat | place...
CACATTCTTGGGTTTTTCGTTCATCGGCGCGTTGTTTGCCTCAAATGCAATTCCTTGGCCGCTGCGTCCAGGCTATATCGCAGCATTGCTGCTTATCGGATTAGCCTGGTTTCAACGATGGCATTGGCAAAAGTTGCAACGCTCAGGGCGCGACCCGAGCATCTCTGAGCGACGCATCTGGCTCTATATGGCGGGCACAGCGATGATCGCAGCGTACGTGATTGTCGTGCTCGCCACACCAGGCTCTGAGGTGCATCGCCGCACCGGCGACACCGGCGGCTTCGATAGCTGGCTCATGGTGTTCGGGGGATTGGTTGCCTACCTCATTGTCTATGACAGTAAGCTCATCCGTGATGAACGTGATCTGGCAATTGCTGCGGTTGGCAATCGGGTGGGCTATGCCGCACTCGTTTTATTGCTAATCGCGTTTTTACTCACGCTCGGCTTTGCGCCGCGCGAATGGCTGCAGCGATTCACGCATTGGTTGATCGCCAATAGTTTAATCACGCTCATCATGCTGTCGTGCTTAGCCCGGTATCTGGCGGAGCTGATTTTCTATTGGCGCGATCATCGCTTGATGCTGGCTGAAGAACGTGATGTCGTATGACTGAGGCCGTACGCCCGTCCAATTTAATTGGCAATCACATTCGACGATTGCGTTTTGAACACGGCGAGATGACGCAGGAGGCGCTCGCCCAAGCCACCGGCATCACCAGACAAACCGTGATCGCACTTGAAGCCCTGCGATACGCGCCCTCCCTCGATCTCGCGATGAAAATCGCCGATGTATTCGGCCAAAAAGTCGATGCCGTTTTTTTTCGTCAACGACCAATTATTGAAAAATGAACAACATGAAAAAAATTCTTAAATGGAGCGCCATCGTTTTCACCAGTTTAGTTGTTTTGGTCGCTGGCTACACAGCCTACATCATGCAAAGTGTTGATACGGTCAACATGCCGTTAAACCATGGCAAGGTAGAAACCAAACTTTATCTGGGCAAGGGCGATAAACAGCCGCTGATCGTCGGCTTTGGTGGCGGCGAGGGCGGTAATGCATGGACGAGAAACTATTGGAAAAGCACCCGCGACAAATTTATCGACGACGGCTACTCCTTTCTCGCGGTGGGATATTTTGGATCACCCGGCACACCCGAAAAGCTCGACCGCATTGCACTAGAGGGCGTGCATGCTGCTATCGTTAAGGCGGCAGAAAATCCTGCGATTGAGGCGCGCTGTATTGCGTTAATCGGCGGCTCAAAAGGCGGCGAGTTAGCGCTGCTGTTGGCGAGTCGTTATCCAGACATTAAAGCGGTTGTTGCCATGGCGCCGGCGAACGCCGTCTATGTTGCAATAACCGACGCATTAACAACATCATCATTTAGTCATAACGGCCAGTCGCTGCCGTTTGTGCCGTTCCCCTGGCGGGCGACTGTGCCGCTCATTACGGGTGACAAGCGCAAAGTATTTGACATCATGGCGCAAGATGTTGCGGCAGTGGCAACAGCCAAAATTGAGGTCGAAAAGATTAACGGCCCGGTTTTTTTGATGTCTGCGACAAACGATGAATGGTGGGCGTCAAAAGAAATGTCGGACGACATCATGGCGCGCTTGAAGGCCAAACAATTTGTGCATGAACATGAACATTTAGCGGTCGTTGGTCGTCACGCTGCGCCAGTCAAAGAAATAGATAAAGCGCGGCAGTTTTTGAATGACCATTTCAAACAAGGTGCGGCAAATGGATGCCAGCGCAATTGAGCTGAAAATCGGGCTAACTAAAACGCTAGGCGTTGGGTAAATGCGTAGATGCAAAATATTTTGTTTCACCACATAACCGGCTTCGCTGTTACTAGTTTTTGCTAAGTACCCTCGTCATGCCCAGCATCCAACCCCGAATTCAACAATCCCCGCGCTTCAAAAATAACGTCAGACGCGGTTAAGCCGTGCGGGCCCATGCCGTGATGGCATGCCGCGTTACCCGCAGCACCATGCAGATATACGCCTAGCCGTGCCGCGTCCCAAGTGGTGCAGCCCATCGCTAGCAAGGCGGCTAACATGCCTGAGAGCGCGTCACCCATCCCACCGGAAGCCATGCCAGGGTTACCAGTGGGATTGATAGCGATGCGGCCATCGGGGTGAGCGATGATGCTGCCTGCGCCTTTGAGGACGGTGACGGCGTTAAATAGTTGGGCGATTTTTAAGGCGCTGTTAAGCCGATCTGCTTGTATGTCGGCGGTCTTAATATCAAGTAACCGTGCCGCTTCGCCGGGGTGCGGGGTAAAAATGAAAGGCAAGGTAGGAAGCGAACTTTCAATCTTTTTTGCTTGAAAAGCCGCTCTAATGCTAGGGTTTGATGCAACCGCATTCAGCGCATCGGCATCCACGACGATCGGTTTATTTAGCGTGAGCAAGCTCATGATGGAGGCCATGCCCGTCTCGCCCGCACCCATGCCGATGGCGAATGCGGTCATCGTATCGTCCTTAGCAAGCTCACGTGCGTCGCGCAGCATGATTTCGGGGTTTAGCACGTCATAGGCCGGGCGATCTTTATCGAATAATCCTAAAAATACTTTGCCCGGTCCCATGCTTAACGCCGCGCGTGCGGCGAGCACGGCAGCACCGGCCATCCCTTCTGCGCCGCCAATAATGCCGACATTGCCGTAACTACCTTTGTGCGAGTTTTGGCGGCGCGGGGGAATTAAGTTAGCGGCTTCTGTTTGTTGGAGTAGGCTGATTTTGCTTTCTAAGCTTGCCGTGCCAAGTGTTCTCACGATGACGTTGCCCGCATTGTCGCGCCCATCGGCGGTGTGGAGGCCGGGTTTATCGGCGATGAACGTAATGGTTTCGTCGGCTGCAATTGACGGCTCAAACGCCTGACCCGTATTGGCGTTTAGCCCGCTTGGGATATCAATGGCGAGAACTAGGCAGACCTTGTTTGCGCGAAGACGATTGGCCACAACGATGGCATCTGCAAATGCGCCCGACGGTGCTCTAGTTAGGCCTACGCCAAATAAACCATCGACAATTAAATCAATCTTTATTTGCTTCTGCCACGCTTTAATGATGTTGCTGATGTTGTTGTCGCTAGCTTGCGCCGCATGAAATTCCTCAAACGCTTTTTTAGCGGCGCCATCCCCTAACGTTTGTTCGCCTAGGCTTAGCACGGTGACGTTCGCTTTACCCATGCGTAGCTGGTTGGCGGCCACCCATGCGTCACCACCGTTGTTGCCGGGGCCGGCTAGCACTAGTATATTTTTCGTTTTGGATTTTTTCAGCATCGCGAGCGCATGCTTAGCCACCGCCTCGCCCGCGAGCTGCATGAGCGAATTTTTTAGATTTTTGGCGGCAAGTTGCGCCACATAGGCTTCTTCAATCTGGCGAATAACGTCAACGGAAAAGAGGTAGTGAGAGGTCATGGGGTAAGTACCGTATCGTTAGCGTTGTTGAGCGTATTGGGATAATCCGCGCTGAAATGTAGTCCACGGCTTTCTTTACGCGCCATGGCGCATTCAACGATTAACTCCGCCGTTTGCACCAAATTACGCAATTCGATCAGGTCATTCGTGACGCGAAAATTTGCGTAGTAATCGTGGATTTCTGATTTTAATAAATTGATCCGGTGCATTGCGCGTTCCAGCCGTTTATCGGTGCGCACAATGCCAACGTAATCCCACATAAAGCGACGCAGCTCATCCCAGTTATGCGAGATGATGACTTCTTCATCGGCGTTAGTGACGCGGCTTTCATCCCATGCGGGCAATGGCGGTAATGGTGCATCGGTGCGGCTATCAAGGTCATTTAATACGGCTTCCGAAAACACTAAACATTCCAGCAGCGAATTTGACGCCAGCCGATTCGCCCCATGTAGCCCGGTGCAAGAAACCTCGCCAATCGCATACAAGCAATCGACATCGGTGCGTCCACGCAAATCGGTGACTAGGCCACCGCAGGTGTAGTGTGCGGCGGGCACAACGGGGATGGGGTCGCGGGTAATGTCGATGCCGAGCGACAAACATTTTTCGTAGATGTTAGGGAAGTGAGAAATAAGAAAATCCGCAGGTTTGTGCGAAATATCTAGATTGACAAAATCAAGCCCGCGTTTTTTCATTTCATGGTCGATAGCGCGCGCCACAATATCGCGCGGGGCGAGTTCTGCGCGTTCATCGTGCCTCAACATAAAGCGTTCATTAGTGTGAGGAATTTTCAGATGCCCACCTTCACCCCGTACCGCCTCGGTGATTAAGTACGATTTAGCCTGTGGATGGTAAAGGCAGGTCGGATGAAATTGCATAAATTCCATATTCGCCACCCGACATCCCGCCCGCCAGCCCATCGCCACGCCATCGCCTGTGGCCACATCTGGGTTGGTGGTGTAGAGATAAACTTTGCCTGCACCGCCGGTAGCCAAGGCGGTGTATTTCGCGGCGATGGTATTGACTTGCCCGGTTTTTTTATCCAACACATAGGCGCCGTAACAGCGGTTTTCATCTGTTAAACCCAGCCGTTTAGAGGTGATGAGGTCAATGGCAATTGCATGTGGTAGCACTTCAATATTGGGATGCGATTTTAGTTGCTGGGCTAGCGTTTTTTGTACCGCGCGCCCGGTAGCATCCGCGGCATGAACAATACGGCGGTGAGAGTGCCCGCCTTCACGGGTTAAGTGAAGTTCACGATGGTTGTCATCATCCATTGTGAAGGGTACGCCCTGCGCAACCAACCACTCGACAGCGCGTTTGCCGTTTTCCACCACAAACCGTACCGCCTCGTCGCGGCACAATCCAGCACCCGCAATATGCGTATCGCGGATATGATTTTCCGGTGAATCGTCATCGGCCAACACCGCCGCAATGCCGCCTTGCGCCCATGCGCTGGCGGCATCATGCAGGTCACCCTTCGTTAATAGCGCAACTTTTTTACTTTCAGCCAGTCGCAGCGCCAACGACATTCCTGCCAAGCCCGAACCAATAATCAGTACATCAACGTTTTTAAAGTAAAGAGACATCTGAATTCCATGAGTTTTGAACTTTTGAATAGCCGTTTGGTCAGTTGTATGGTTAAGTTTAGTGGCTTTGTAGGTGTGTAGGTGAATCCACAGACGCGATTTTAGGTAAGAACATCCAACTGTACTTAAGGAGAAGGTTATGTCGGAGATGACGTTTATAATGCCAAGTATGAAAAAGACGGGGCTAGCTATCGTAGAAGGTTTAATGAAACCACGCGGTGCAAAAGCACATAAGGCTACCTCTACAGCAGCACGATCAACACAAACTCAATCCGCGGCAAGCATGACGGATGCTACAAAAGGGGCGGCATCCATGAGCGATCGCGAGATCGACCAACAATTAGTGGTGAAAGCGCAGGGGGGCGATAAACGCGCCTTTGAGCTGCTAGTAATCAAATATCAGCGCAAGGTTGAGCGTTTGTTATCGCGCATTATTCGTGACCAGTCCGAGATTGAAGATGTGGCGCAGGAGTCCTTCATTAAAGCCTATCGTGCCCTTGGTAGTTTTCGTGGCGATAGTGCCTTCTACACGTGGCTTTATCGCATTTCGATCAATACCGCTAAGAATTATTTAATCAGCAAAAAGCGCCGCGCGCCAACCTCCACTGGCTACGACGCAGAGGAAGCCGAGAATTTCGAAGACGCTGTTGGTTTGCAGGACGTAGCAACACCTGATGCCGTATTGATGAGTAAGCAAATTGGTGAGATTGTGAACCGCACCATTGATGGTCTGCCAGACGAACTTCGCACCGCCATCACGCTGCGTGAGATCGAAGGTTTATCCTACGAAGAAATTGCCGTGATTATGGATTGTCCGATCGGCACGGTAAGGTCACGTATTTTTCGCGCACGTGAAGCGGTTGCCACGCAACTGCGTCCGCAGTTGGGGACAAATAAAGATACACGTTGGTAATGGTTTGAATGGATTTTTTAGATTTAATTAGACAGGGTGTAACAGCAGACTTAGCGCAACTTAATTTATAAATTCTGCAAACAAGCGAAGCCGGAGAATTTTGAACATGAATGAAAAAATATCGACATTGATGGATGGTGAATTAGAGCGTGATGAGGCCATGCAGACGATCCGTCATCTTGGTCAAGACGCCAATCGGCGGGCTCTTTGGGACGAATACCATTTGATTGGTGACGTTTTGCGAGGTGAGTCCTCCGGTGAAATTCAGCGTCGCAAAGTGTCTGCCGATGCCATTTTTGTCAGGCTTGCCAACGAGCCTACCGTGCTTGTGCCCGCCGCGATGAAAACGATCCCGGTTGAAAAGAAAACCCGGTTGGCGCTAGCATTGGCGGCCTCCATTGTTACGGTTTCAGCAATTGCGGTGGTTGCACTTAAGCAGCAAGTTGGCGTGGTAGCCCCGGTGCAAATGGTGCAGCAAAACGGCATCCAACCAATCATGCAAGTCAATAACAGAGCCAGCCCAACTACGCCGGCTGAAATTCGCGTCAATGATTATTTAGCGATTCACCGCCAATTTGCCGGGCAGTCAGGCTTTCAGGCGGCCTCAGTGCAAGTTGATGTACCGCGTGCGGCTTCACAAGGCAAATAATTGGCCATGCTCAAGCCGTTGCTATGTTGAATTCGTTAACAGTTTCAATTAAGACAATTTTTTTGTGCACCTCGGTGCTGGTGTTCAGCATTGTTTCAGACGTATTTGCACAGTCTTCTCAGCCAACCAACGCTAAAAGAGCAGTCGATTGGTTAGACCGTATTGCGAAATCCGCGCGCGAACTTCCCTACACAGGCGTTTTTGTCCATCAGACCACTGAAGGGGCAACCACGTCTCGTATTACTCACCTGGTAGATCGTCAAGGCAACGAGCATGAAAAACTCGAAATGCTTGATGGGCCAATGCGCGAAGTGGTGCGCCGTAACGAAGAAATGTTTTGCTATCAGCCGGATCAAAAAACGGTGCGGGTTGATCGGCGGGCCACCGGACGGTTTTTTCCTTCGCTGATTAGCGGCAACCCTGCCGTTATTGTGGAGAATTATTTTGTCAAACTGGGACAAGTTGAGCGTATTGCCGGTCACGATTGTCAGTGGGTAATTTTACAGCCCAAAGACACGATGCGCTACATGCAAAAGCTGTGTGCTGAGCTAGGGACTGGCTTATTGCTCCGCGCCAGAATGTATAACGAGCGCAGCCAACTGCTAGAGCAATTTATGTTTACCCAGCTAGACGTGACTGGTGGCGTTTCGCCAAAAAATGTGCGCTCACAATTTGAAGAAAAAGGCTGGCAGCGCGACTACTCAATTAGGAATAGCTTGAAACCAGCCGATACCGGCTGGCAGGTTACGAACTTACCTCCTGGCTTCAAGAAAATTACCGAGATGGTGCGTAACCTTACGGGTCGTAAAGAGACCGTCTCGCATTTGGTGTATTCCGATGGCTTGTTACATGTGTCGGTATTTGTTGAGCCAATGGCAGGGACCGCTGTGCAGTCTAGTAATCGTATGACCGATGATAGCCCAATTAGCATGGCGATTCGCCCGCTATTAGATCATCAGGTAACTGTCATGGGCGAGGTGCCGATGGCGGCAGTACAGGCGATTGCAGATAGCGTATCGCGTCGTAAATAAAATTTTTGTCGTTGCAAAAAACTTAAATAGGATTCACAACAATCATGGTCAGCCCAGCAAAAATGAGGAATAAAAATCTTAGTTTCCACGCTCTGTTTGTCGCAGTTGCACTCGTCGCTACCGCCTTTTTAATTCCCGCTCAAGCGCAGCGGGCGGTATTCCCCGATTTTTCTGATCTGGTTGAAAAAGAAGGGGCGGCTGTCGTCAATGTCAATACTAAGGCGCGCCCTACATCTGCCATGCGTGGAAACATGCAAGACGAAGAGCAGCTTGAGTTTTTCCGCCGCTTTATGCCGCCAGAAATGTTTCCGCAGCTGCCGCAAAGCCCACAAAATCCCCGTTCACCGCGAAACCCGCGTGAACGCACGCCAGCGCCCACACCTGAGCAGCCATTGCGCGAAGTTGGTCAAGGTTCGGGATTTGTAATCTCGGCCGATGGTTTTATTATTACCAATCGACATGTGGTCACTATCATGCAGCCGGATCCTAAAAATCCGCGTCAAGGTATTGTTACCATTGCCGACGAGGTGATTATTACGTTCAGCGATAAACGTGAATTAAAAGCCAAAGTGGTCGGGACTGATGCGCGTACTGATATTGCTGTTTTAAAAGTTGAGGCGGCAAATTTAACCAAAGTGACCATGGGCAACTCGGACAAAGTGCGTGTGGGCGAATGGGTGTTGGCAATCGGCTCACCATTTGGTTTTGAAAGCACAGTGACGGCGGGTATTGTTAGCGCCAAATCACGCGAAACCCAAAATGATTTAGTGCCGTTTATTCAAACCGATGCAGCGGTCAATCCCGGTAACTCAGGCGGGCCACTATTCAATACCAAGGGGGAAGTCATTGGCGTGAATTCGCAAATTTTCACTGGAACTGGTGGCTATCTAGGTATCTCATTTGCGATTCCTGCGAATACGGCGATGGATGTGGCAAATCAGCTTATGAAAAATGGCAAGGTACAGCGTAGTCGTATTGGTATCACCATGGGGCAAATGCCGATCAGTGAAGAGTTAGCCGAAGCATTAGGCTTACCTAAAAAAGACCCAGGCGTAATGGTCGATGCAGTCGAAGAGGGTGGCCCTGCGGATAAAGCGGGTCTAAAAGCGCAAGACGTTATTCAAAAAGTCGACGGTAAAGTAGTGCGCGGGAATATCGATATACAGCGCCTTGTTTTCCCGAAAGCACCCGGCGCAAAGGTCGTGCTCTCGGTCTGGCGCGATGGCAAGGTGCGGGATTTGACGGCAATTGTGGTTGAGTTAATTGAGACTGCGGATGCTTCCCCTAGAGTGACCCCGAAGTCAGAAAAAGACACTGCCAAAAAATCAAAGCCAGACCGTTTAGGGCTGATCGTGGAAGAAGTCGATGCAGACGATAAAAAAGCCATGTCGATTACGGGCGGGGTCATCATTAGCGACGTCGCTGGTGCTGCAGTGCGAGCTGGGTTACGTGCGGGGGATGCGATTTTGCGGGTGAATTCGACCGAGATTAAAACCGTCGCGCAGTTTAATGACCTCATCAGCAAGCTCGATGAAAAGCGGGCGGTTGCATTACTTGTGAAACGTGATGAGCTGCCTGCACGCTTCGTGACACTCCGGTTAGACGCCGGCAAATAATGAGTTCGGAAGCGACGTTGCGGCTAACGCTCGTTGGTCGCCGCTATTGCAGTCTGTGCGACAAAATGCGCGTTGCCGTTTTTGAATACGCAAGAGCGGGCGGCATTGTGCTCGAATTGGCAGATATTGATCTCGATGAATCGCCAGAGCTTGAAGAAAAATTTGGCATCCGTGTGCCGATTTTAATGTTTGGTGAATTTCCAACTGGCCAAGAAATTTGCTACTACCATTTTGATGACGCGCTGTTTTACGCTGCCTATATTTCACAGCGCGTCGGAGATACTGGCGTAGAGATTAGCTCGTAAAAACGTTCGTATTGGGCTAAAATGCAAAGCTGGTTTCAATCTAAATGGGCACCAATTGGTGCCCATTGCGTTTTGCATCGCATCTTCCTCATCTTTACACTTTAGTTAGCCGCCTTAATGAACCTGATTCGCAATTTCTCTATCATCGCCCATATTGATCACGGCAAATCCACGCTGGCAGATCGCATCATTGAGCGTTGCGGTGGCTTATCCTCCCGTGAGATGGAGTCGCAGGTGTTGGACTCGATGGCCATTGAGCGCGAACGCGGCATCACTATTAAAGCGCAGACCGCAGCACTCTCCTATAAGGCTAAAGACGGAATTACGTATCAGCTTAACCTTATTGACACCCCCGGCCACGTGGATTTCTCTTATGAGGTTTCACGGTCGCTTTCTGCCTGTGAAGGTGCGCTGTTGGTGGTGGATGCCTCGCAAGGTGTGGAAGCCCAAACAGTAGCAAATTGCTACACCGCGATTGATTTAGGCGTGGATGTTTACCCAGTATTAAACAAAATTGACCTGCCATCAGCAGACCCTGATCGAGTGATGGATGAGATTGAAGACATCATTGGTATCGAGGCGCACGATGCCGTGCGCTGTAGTGCCAAGACTGGCGTTGGTATTGATGATGTGATTGAAACGGTGATTGCGCGTGTGCCGCATCCCCGTGGCGATGCCAGCGCTCCTCTGAAAGCGTTGATTATTGATTCATGGTTTGATAACTATGTGGGCGTGGTTATGTTGGTGCGCGTTGTCGATGGAGTACTGAAGCCTAAAGACAAAATACTGCTGATGGCCACCAATTCGCCGCAGCTTTGTGAGCAAGTTGGCGTATTTGCGCCAAAATCAACACCGCGTCTCGAACTCAGAGCAGGTGAAGTTGGCTTTGTGATTGCCGGTATAAAGGAATTGAAATCCGCTAAGGTGGGTGACACCATAACGCTCATTGATCGCCCCGCGAGCGTGGCGCTACCTGGTTTCAAAGAAATCAAGCCGCAGGTGTTTGCTGGTCTGTATCCGATTGAATCAAATCAATACGATAGTCTGCGTGATGCCCTTACCAAGCTGCAATTAAACGACGCTAGCTTACGTTTTGAGCCAGAAACCTCACAAGCGCTAGGGTTTGGTTTTCGTTGTGGATTTTTAGGCTTGTTGCATATGGAAATTGTGCAAGAGCGGTTGGAGCGCGAGTTCGATCAAGATTTAATTACCACCGCGCCAACGGAGATATATCAAATATTGCTGCACGATAAAACCGTCATTGAGATTGAAAACCCATCGCGCCTACCTGAGCTTTCAAAAATTGAAGAGATTCGCGAGCCGATCATTACCGCGACGATGATGATGCCGCAAGAGTATCTAGGCGCCGTCATTATTTTGTGCAATCAAAAACGCGGCGCGCAGGTGGATATGCAATACCACGGTCGCCAAGTGGTGCTCAAATATGATATGCCGATGAATGAGGTAGTAATGGACTTTTTTGATAAATTAAAATCGGTGTCACGCGGCTATGCGTCGCTCGATTATGAATTCAAAGAGTACCGCACCTCTGACTTGGTGAAGCTCGATATCCTCATTAACGGCGACAAAGTGGACGCCTTGTCGCTGATCGTGCACCGTGCAAATAGCCAGTTTCGTGGTCGTGAGTTGGCGTCAAAAATGCGTGAACTTATTCCGCGTCAAATGTTTGACGTGGCGGTGCAAGCGGCCATTGGCGCAAACATTATCGCGCGTGAAAATATTAAAGCGTTGCGTAAAAACGTTATTGCCAAGTGCTACGGCGGCGACATCTCGCGTAAACGCAAACTGTTAGAAAAGCAAAAAGCCGGTAAAAAACGTATGAAGCAGGTGGGTAATGTGGAAATACCGCAAGAAGCGTTTTTAGCGATTTTGCAACTGGGCGATAAGTAGTAACACTCATCGCCTCGGCATCTAGATTGGTCGCAAATTGAATGCAGTTGTCACCAAGCGCAAATACAATGCGTTGAGCATATTTAAAAATAATGGAATAAGTTATGAATTGGGAAATAGTCGCTTGGGTTGTCATTGCATTGAGTATCGCGGTGATTCTTGCCAGCTTTTTTAGCGCGAAAGGCGATGTGGTTGAGGTCTCGGGTAAGAAAGTATCTGTCCCTAACGCCGTACCGACAACGCTAAATTTATTTTTAGAAGTTGCATGGCCCGCCCTTTTTATCGCGTCCCTCGGTATGCTCACCTTCAAAGAGGTGATGGGCTTTGCGGCAGTGCTGTTGACGGCAACGGTAATCACCGGCGTTATTTGGCTCATCGATAGTCTATTTTTCAAGAAAAAACGTCTTGCCTTAAATTCCGTTGGCGGTGCTATTGAAGCTGAGTCAAATACCAACAATGCCGCGCGTGACCCAGTGCTCGTCGAGATGGCAAAAAGTTTTTTCCCAGTGATTTTGATTGTTTTTTTTCTACGCTCATTTTTGTACGAGCCGTTCAAAATCCCGTCTGGTTCGATGGTGCCAACGCTGTTGATTGGTGACTTTATTCTGGTCAACAAATACACCTACGGCATTCGTATTCCGGTGATCAATAAAAAAATAATTGAAGTCGGCGCACCCAAGCGCTCTGACGTGATGGTTTTTCGCTATCCGGAAGACAAAACAAAGGATTTTATCAAGCGTGTAGTGGGTATTCCTGGTGACATGATTACATACCAAAATAAACGTCTGACGGTAAATGGTGTCGCGGTTGAAACTAAAGAAAATGGCAGCTACACCGATACCGATGGCGGCGTCCGTTTTTTTGAAATGTTTATTGAGAAACTTGGCGATAAACCGCACGCGATGATGGTTGACCCAAATTGGCCAGCAATGAATTTAGGCCAAGTGCGCGAATTTCCGATGAAATCCAATTGCACTTACAATGACACTGGGCTCACGTGTAAAGTACCCGATGGTCACTATTTCATGATGGGCGACAGCCGGGATAATAGCGACGATGGTCGTTTTTGGGGCTTTGTGCCGGAGGCCAATATCGTCGGCAAAGCGGTGTTGGTTTGGATGAATTTTGGCAGCATGAAGCGCGTCGGCACGACAATCGAATAATGGAAAGGTGATGAAATGATGCTCAATAAATTTACGACACACCGTCGCAGTTTTGGTCACAGCCAAGACGGTGCAGGCTTCATCACTATATTGCTTTACTTAGTGGTGGGTGGTATTGCGGTACTTGGCTTCCTTAAAATTCTGCCGCATTACATCGAGTATTTTTCAATCAAAAAAGTTTTTTCGGCTCTTGCGCAAAGCGAGGAAATCAAAACTGGCACCGTTGCCGATATTCGCGCAAGCTTCGATAAGCGCGCAATCGTTGATAACATCACTGCAATTAAAAGTGTTGACCTAGACATTGCCAAAGAAAATAACGACACTGTCATTACTGCCGCTTGGCAGCAGCGTATTTCGCTGTTTAAGGGCTACACCCTGCTCATCGATTTTGCCGTTAGCACGACCGATAAGTAATACATGACATCGGCGACGCACCCGCTTGAAGTAACGCTCGGTCATGCATTCGTCGATAGCAAATTATTCGCACGGGCGTTAACGCACCGTAGCGTTGGCGTGCCACATAACGAGCGCCTCGAATTTTTAGGCGATGGATTATTAAATTTGGCGATTGCCAATTTGCTTTATAACAAATTTCCGCAGATGGCGGAGGGAGAACTAAGCCGCCTTCGTGCGAATTTGGTCAATCAATCGGTGCTCGCCAAAATCGCCGCTGATATCGCGCTGGGCGACATGATCCGCTTAGGTGAGGGCGAGCTTAAAACAGGCGGCGCAAATCGCCCCTCCATCTTGGCCAATACCGTGGAGTCATTGATTGGCGCGGTATTTATTGATGCTGGATTTGACGCTGCCAATGCGGTGGTAGCAAAACTATTCGCCAACATCATCGATAACCCAGACACGTTAGCACCGACTAAAGACGCAAAAACGCAGTTGCAAGAAATCATGCAGGGACAACGTCAAGCGCTGCCGCAATACATGGTAAAACGCATTGAAGGCCAAGCGCATCAGCAAACGTTTTTTGTTGAATGTATCACCGAGCGGCCCGCCCATAAAGTTGAAGGCCAAGGCAGTACTAGGCGGCTCGCCGAGCAAGATGCAGCGAGTAAAGTGCTCGCTAAAATGACAACGACAGGCCTAACCACATGAATGAAATAAACCCTGAACACTTTCGCTGCGGCAGTATCGCCATTGTTGGTCGGCCTAACGTCGGTAAATCAACGTTGCTCAATCACTTGGTCGGGCAAAAAGTCAGCATCACCTCTAACAAAGCGCAAACTACGCGTCATCGCATCACCGGTATTTTGACGGATGCGAATACGCAATATTTATTTCTCGATACGCCAGGCTTTCAAAAGACGCATCAAAACGCGTTAAATCGCGTCCTAAACCGCACAGTAGCGAATACCGCGAGCGATGCTGACGTGATTGTCTTTGCGGTGGAGGCGATGCGTTATACCGATGCCGATGCTACCGTTCTCAAATCATTGCCTGCGGAGGCAAAAGTAATTTTGGCGGTCACAAAGATTGATCGCGAGACCGTAAAAGCAGACAAGTCGCGTCTGATGACGTGGCTAGCCGAGATGCAAGCGCGTCATGCGTTTACGGCGGTGGTGCCATTAAGCGTGAAAAACGCTGCTACGTTGACTGAATTAAAGCGCGCCATTCGACCGCATTTACCAGAGCAAGCTGCGATATTTGGTGCGGACGACATGACAGATAAATCAGAGCGCTTCATCGCGTCGGAATTCATCCGCGAAAAAGTCTTCCGCCAGTTGGGCGACGAGTTGCCGTATAGCGTAAACGTGGTGATTGAGCAATTTCAACTGGATGGTACTATGCGCCGCATCCACGCGACCATTGTGGTTGAAAAGCAAAGCCAAAAGGCAATTATCATCGGCGAAAAAGGTGAGCGCCTAAAACGTATTGGCACGGACGCGCGTAAAGAGATGGAGGGCATCTTCGGCAACAAGGTTTACCTTGAACTTTGGGTGCGGGTTAAAAAAGGCTGGGCAGATGATGACGCAATGGTTAAGCAGTACGGCTATCAAACTTAACGATAGATGCGACAATTGCCCGCCATTATCACTTCATCGGCTAAGGTGATAGCTTACGCCGTTGGCATACACTTTTTATAACCCTGAATAACCGTGCGAAATTCGACTAGTTTTACGAGCGCTGGTTTTGTCCTGCATCGCTATCCGTATAAAGAGACCAGCTACATCCTTGAAACCTTTACCCGCAGTCATGGCCGCGTGGCAATGGTCGCCAAAGGTGCCAAGCGTAATGGCACTAACAAGTACGCCTTAAACGCCTTCCAACCTATCATCATCGACTGGTTTGGCCGCGCTGATCTGAAAACGCTCAAAGCCGCTGACCACGACCGCATCTACCCACAATTGCGCGGCAGCGCGTTACTGGCGGCGTTCTACGTAAACGAACTCATCTTAAAATTAGCCGCAAAAGATGACGCGCACGAAACGTTGTATGACGCCTACGATCGGCTGATTGCCGCACTTTCGCACTCATGCGTGACGGCTCGCGAAATTGAAATACATCTGCGGCAATTTGAGCTTACGATGCTAGCCGAGCTAGGTTACGCGTTAACGCTTGATCATGAAGCCGATTCCAGAGCACCGATTGAGGCGTCACTCGATTATTGGTATGTGGTTGATCGCGGGCCGGTACGCCATGTACGCGGGCATGAGATACGCGCTCATGAGCCTATTTTATTAAGCGGACAAACGCTTTGCGCCTTAGCCGAGGCGCACCTTGATCACACCACACCCCTACAGGTCTTAGCACAAGCTAAGCAGCTCATGCGCCGCGTGATTAACCATCATTTAGGCGATAAAGCGCTTTATACCCGGCAACTAATGCGCGAGATGAAATAGGGCGCATGAGTGGTTTGAAAAAATATGTTAAACCATAATATAGTTAGCCCATGTCCGTAGAACTGAAGAAAACTATCGCCACTCTTGCCGCCCGCGTTGATAAGCTGGAGGCAGCGCAGGCAGTGGCGGCGAGAACCACTGCTCCGGTAGAAAGCCTTGAAGCCGAAAAATATTGGGTAGTACATGGCTTGGCGAAATCCAAGCAAAAGGGCGGTGAGGTGTTGTATGCAGGGCAGGTAAAAACGCCGACGGGTGAGCACTATTCGTGGCAACGCCACGCTGGCGTTAATGATTTATTTAAACAGGATTGGGCCAGTCTGGACGTGGTAATTGCGGCATTGGGCCATCCGGTCAGGTTGCGATTATTGAAATCTATTCTTGACGGTAACGTAACAAAAGCGGCGTTAGAAAAGCTAGACGGCATCGGCACTACCGGGCAGCTCTACCATCATTTGAAATCATTGGAGGAGGGTGGTTGGGTACGCACACTTCAGCGCGGCACGTATGGCGTGCCAGGCGAGCGCATTGTGCCGTTGCTAGCTATTTTGATGGCCGCGCAAGGGTAGCCATTAATGGCGTGTTTTTTTGTTTCCATGTTATGTTTAACCGTACTTAACGAGGGTAAAAAATGAAATTTAGTATTTATAAACGATCGTTGTTGGTATTGGTTCTTGTCAAATCGTGTTTTACTGGCGCGCAAACAGCTAGCAACACGTCCCCCACGATTGCGATACCTAGCGAATTTCCTGCCGACGCAATTGTGCGGGCGATGCTGGATCGGCGCGTAGCCGATAAAAAATCCATCGGCTTGATTGTGGCCTTGATTAACCGAGATGGCACCGTCAGATTCGTGTCGTCGGGCAAATCAGGTCAGGCCACGCGTATGCATATTGATGCTGACACGATCTTTGAAATTGGCTCCATTACCAAAACATTCACCGGCATACTTTTGGCGCAAATGGTTGCGGCAGGTGACGTCGCGCTAGATGGTAAGGTTCGCCAATACGCGCCACCGCAGTATAAATTTCGCGAGACCAATAGCGCGGGCGACATCACGCTGTTGCAACTTGCCACGCACACATCTGGTTTGCCACGTTTGCCGATGAGCATTGCCTTCGCCTCTGCAATGGCGCTAGATTTCGACAATCCCTATAAAAATTACCCGCTGGAGGCTATGTGGAAATTTGTCGCGGATAAAAAAATTAACTCCAGCAAAACCTATCCGTCTCAATACTCCAACTTAGGCGTTGGTTTGCTCGGCGATTTGCTCGCACACAAAGCGGGCTTGAGCTATCAGGCGTTGGTTAAACAAAAAATTCTTGATCCGCTAATGATGCTTGACACTGCGATGGGCGATGTCCTGTTGGCCGCAGATGTGGCTTCCAGATTAGCCATCGGCCATACCGATAAGTTGAAACCGACGGCCTACTGGACATTTGGCGCCATGGGCGGCGCCGGTGGCCTACGCGCTAGCGCGCGCGATATGGCGCGCTACATCGCCGCGCAAAAAAATGGTGCGCTCGACGATGCCGTAAGCGCACAAGCTGTCCGTACTAAAGTAAATGAAAATATGGAAATTGGCCTAACGTGGATGACCATCAAACGTCACGGTGATGAAATTGTCTGGCACAACGGCGGTACTGGTGGCTTTCGCAGCTTCGCCGGTTTTAGCAAACTGTCTGGACTTGGCGTGGTGGTGTTATCGAATACCGCCGTTGGCGTGGACGACATCGGCGAGCATTTATTGAATCCTGCCAACAAGTTGAATTGAAAAATTGAAAGTCGCCTAATGGCGGGCGGATTGACGATAAATGTGCTGAAAGTGGTCGTTTTTATTAGGGTTAGCGCAGGGGGAGCTTCTAAAAACCCGCTATCCACGTTCACTCGCCGTCGCCGCACGATTTTTTTTGCATGCCCTTGCATTTTTAGTCATCAGCGCATTGCATCAATCTCGTTTTTGATGTTGTTTCCCGCCTATTCGGCGGGGTTTTGGGGTGTTTCTCATGCTGCAGA
>Ga0105049_10003959_pt1 | contig 17443 bp, 13 predicted proteins | sample MAT06_FD_78087 | JGI IMG/M metagenome (GOLD analysis project Ga0105049, IMG submission 78087) | Freshwater microbial communities from Lake Fryxell liftoff mats and glacier meltwater in Antarctica - MAT-06 | ecosystem: Environmental > Aquatic > Freshwater > Ice > Liftoff microbial mat | place...
CATAAGGATCCACAGGGCAAGTCTGTGGTATTCGAATCCCGCACCGCCGTAGGTTGCGGTTTGTTCGGGTTTCTTGGCTAACGATAAAGTTCCACTTTTATACAACTCAATCGTTGCATGTATAAAGCTCAATTCAAAGGATTTCCCTATGACTTTGAGAACGAGACGAACTTAGACTGTGGCTAGTCCGCCAAAACGCCGGTCCCGCTTATTGAAGTCCCGAATGGCTTGTTCTAAATCGGCCTTGTCAAAATCCGGCCAGGCTTTTTCCGTAATCCAAAGTTCACTGTAGCTGATCTGCCAGAGTAGGAAATTGCTAATTCGCATTTCGCCACTGGTGCGAATCAATAGGTCCGGGTCCGGCATACCACCGGTATAGAGTTTTTCGGCAATACACCTTTCGTCAATCTGCTCCGGTTGTAGCTCTCCCGCAGAGACGCGATGGGCAACCGATCGTATTGCATCCACGATCTCTTGCCGAGAGCCATAGTTGATGGCCAAGCAAAGCGTCAGCGACTTCCCTCCTTTGCTTAGCTCGACGGATCTATCCATCTCTTCCAACACTTCGCTCGGGATTCCTTCCCTCCGTCCAATGATCGTCAATCGAATATCATTTTTGAGGAGTGTCGGGCGCTCTTGGATCAGATAGGTCTTTAGCAGACCCATGAGGAAACTGAGTTCGTCCTTGGGACGTTTCCAGTTTTCGTGGGAGAAGCAATAGAGCGTCAAGTAACCAACGCCCAATTCGCGACAGGCTTCCGATACTCTCCGCACCGAGTTTGCACCGCGGCGATGTCCCTCGACGCGTGGAAGACCTCGCGATTGAGCCCAACGACCGTTTCCGTCCATGATTATGGCGATGTGGGACGGAATCCTTAACTCGCTCCACGGCGCGAGTTCCGGTCCCCCACCCTCGACTACTTTGCGTCCGAACAATGCCATTGGGGATTCCTAGATAAGGAATATCGTTTGCTCGCGATCAGGCCCTACCGACAGGACGCCGATGGGTACGGAAATCAATTCGGAAATCCGATCGATGTATCGACGAGCGTTTGCCGGGAAGTCCGTTAACGTCCGGACGTTGGAAACATCCTGATTCCAACCCGGCAAAGTTTCGTACACCGGCTTGCACTCGCGGAGATCTTCAGCTCGGCACGGGAATCGGGTGATGCGCTCTCCCCTCAACTCATAAGCGACACAAACCTGCAGGCTATCGAAATGGCTGAGCACATCCATCATCATCAACGACAAGTAGTGGATACCGCTGAGGCGAGACGTATACCGAACCGATACGGCATCAAACCAGCCGCATCGGCGAGGGCGGCCTGTAGTGGTACCGTACTCGCGACCGATCTCACGAATCTTCTGTCCTGTTTCGTCCAATAGCTCGGTGGGGAAAGGACCACCACCGACACGGGTCGAGTATGCTTTGGCTACGCCGATAACGTTTTGAATCCACTTGGCCGGGACCCCCGATCCGGAAGAGACGCCAACGCCAGATGCGTTGCTGCTGGTCACGAACGGAAATGTTCCGTGATCGATATCGAGCAGCGAGCCCTGGGCACCTTCCATGAGCAGCTTTTTTCCGGCGTCTAGCTCGTCGAGCAAATAATTGGTGGTGTCGGCCGCCAGCGGCTTTAGGATCGCAGCCCACGACAGACATTCTTGATAGATTTTGCCAGCATCGAGCATTGCGAGATCCGTGGGGTCGGCGATGTGCTGCAGGATCTCTCGCTTGGCCGCCACGGTCTCTGAGACTTTGGCTTCGAGTTGTTGGCTGAATAGGTCGGTGATCCGCATCGCATGGGTTCTTCCGACTTTATCGCGATAGCACGGGCCGATCCCTCGATTGGTGGTCCCAATGCTCTCGCCTGCGACGACAGCTTGATTGGTGGCTTTGTCCTCGACGAAATGCCATGGCATAACGACGTGAGCCCGTTCGCTGATCATGAGATTGTTGCGTGGATTCACGCCGCGGGCCTCAAGTCCCTCCAGTTCACGGATCAGCATATTCGGCTCGATCACTACCCCAGGAGCGATGACGTTGGTGATCTGGCTGGAGAGGATGCCCGATGGAATATGGTGCAATTTGTAGACTTCTTTCCCACAAACGACCGTGTGCCCTGCATTGGCTCCCCCTTGATATCGTACGACAATATCGTTTCGTGGAGCCAGCAGGTCTACGAGTTTTCCTTTGGCCTCATCTCCCCATTGAAGTCCGATCACGCAAGTGGCTGCCACAGAAAACTTTCTAATAACCGAAGGGTCCATTCGAGCCAAATGCGTACGTGCACTCGGTTCCCGATTGGGAACGCAAAACCCTAGAGTTTAGGAGGGACTCGCGTGGTTGGTCAAGTCGTATAGGGAGAACTGAGCCGCAAACCGCTTCTCAGCTGCACTACGCAAGTATTCCCTTCACAATTTCGCCGTGCACGTCGGTCAGACGAAATTGCCGGCCTTGGAAACGATACGTCAAGCGGGTGTGGTCAACGCCACACAAATGCATGATGGTCGCTTGCATGTCATGCACATGAACCGGATTTTCGGTAATGTTCCAACCGTAGTCGTCGGTTGCACCATAGATAGTCCCCTTTTTGACACCGCCGCCGGCCATCCACCAGCTAAACGCTCGTCCAAAATGATCCCGTCCGTTTGGTTTGACCGGGTCCCCTTGACCGAACGGCGTTCTACCAAACTCAGCTCCCCAAATCACTAATGTGTCTTCCAACATGCCTCGCTCTGGGAGGTCCTGTACCAACGCAGCTGCTGGTGCCTCCGTGTCTTTGCACTGCTGTTCCAATTGGGAGTACAAGTTATTGTGCTGATCCCAACCTGCATGCATCAACTGCACAAAACGAACCCCTCGCTCCAACAGTCTTCTAGCGACCAAACAATTGTTCGCAAACGTACCCTTTGCCAACGCATCGGGGCCATAGCGTTCTAGGGTCGAGGCTGACTCACCGGAAAAATCGATCAAATCTGGAACACTCGTCTGCATACGAAAAGCCATTTCATATTGTGCAATGCGGGTGTCGATCTCGGGATCGCCGTAGTCTGCCAGATGATCGTGATTCATCGCGGCGATATCATCTAGCATGGAGCGACGGGCTTCTTTGCTGACACCGGCGGGGTTCGCCAGATACGGGACCAAATCGCCCGTGTTTCGGAACCTTACTCCTTGGAATTGGCTCGGCAAGAAACCGCTTCCCCAGTAGTAGTCAAAGAACAATTGGCCACACGTCTTGGCTTTGTCGCTCGATGTCATCACGACAAACGTTGGCAGATTCTCCGTTTCACTACCCAAACCATAAGACAGCCATGATCCCATGCTCGGCCGTCCCGGCACTTGGGCACCGGTCAGAAAGAACGTTACACCCGGTGCATGATTGACCGCTTCGGTATGCATCGAGTTGATGAGCGTGATGTCGTCCGCGATCTTACCGATGTTTGGAAGCATTTCACTCAGCTCGATACCTGACTGGCCATACGCCTTAAACGGCTTGATCGCCGGTACACATGGCCATTTCGCATAGCCGCTGGACATGGTCGAAAGTCGCGTCGTGCCTCGTACTGAATCAGGGATATCTTTCCCGGCCATCTCCTGCAAGATCGGCTTGTGATCGAACAAGTCCACGTGGGAAGGCCCACCCCCCTGCCATAGCAGCACGACCCGTTTGGCTTTGGCGAGGTGGTGAGGCAAACCGAGAAGCCCAATTTTGGAAGAGACGCTAGAGCCAACAGTTCCGTCCGACACTGCGGCTTGGGAATGCATCCCCAACATCGACGCTAGGGCTGCCGAGCCTACTCCGCTGGCGGCGGTGCCAAAAAGCTGACGACGGGTAACCCGGGCAATATTTTGTTGTACTAGGTTTTCCATATTTGGATTCTGCGTTTCTGGTTCTGGCTGCGTTTCTGCTTCTGGCTGCGTTTCTGCTCTGCGCGACTTTGCGCTATTCTCGCGTCATGGCTTCATCGAGATTCAGGATTGCCAAGCACACGGCCGTTAACGCTGCGTGATGTGGCAAGTCCAAACTTTTGTCTCTCGGCGCCCTGCCCGTCTCCACGAACGCCAACGCGGCGGAAGCATCCCGTGTATAAAATCCCAACTGCTTTTGCATCGCGTTTTCAAGATGACGAAAGTCTTTGTCAGTTGGCACGCGACCCAGGATTTGCCGAAAGGCGAATGCCGTTTGCTCCTTCACTTCGGGCGAATGGTGCATACTGTTCTCGGCCAATACGCGAGCTGCTTCGACCCAGGTTGGATCGTTGAGCGTCGTCAGGGCGTGGAGAGGCGTACTCGTCGTCGACTGTCGGACACGACATGTCTGTCTATTGGAGGCGTCGAACATGTTGGCTGGGCCGACAGTCCTTCGCCAAAATGTATAGAGACTGCGTCGATAAAGATCCTGGCCGCTAGAGGCCGGGTAGGTAAAGTCCCGTTCCTTGGTAATCGCCAGAGATTCCCAAATGGCGTCGGGTTGGTAGGGGTAAACAGGAGCACCTGAGATGCGTTTGTCCAAGAGCTTGGCAGCCGAAAAGGACCAGTCGCGCAGCAGCAGCGAAGGCATCCGAAACCGGCTTGCTCTGGCATAGAGCCTATTCTCAATATCGCGGGCTTTCAACTCGGTAGTCAACCGACTCGATTGACGGTAGGTGGCGCTGTTTAAAATCGTCCGCTGTATCCGTTTCATGTCCCAGCCTGATTCCATGAATTCGACGGCTAACCAATCGAGTAGATCGCGATGCAGGGGAAACTCGCTTTGCACACCGAAGTCTTCGGTTGTTTTTACGATGCCGATGCCGAACAGGTTCTGCCACATCCGATTGACCTGTACCCGAGCCGTCAGCGGGTGGCCTGGGGCAACCAACCATTGAGCTAGTCCCAAGCGATTGCGCGGCGCTTCGGCCAGCATCGGGGGCAGGAATGCTGGCGTGTTGAACGCGACTTTTTCCAACGGCTTCAGATATTCCCCGCGAGATAGGACATGCGTATCGCGGCGCTGTTGATCGCTCATGATCATGACTCGAGGCAAGCTATCACCACGGTATTCATTGAGCTCTTTCCGAACTGAGATTGCCTCAGCCACGACAGGGAATTTATCCTGGATCGATGAACGCACTTTCTCATCGAAGTGCTTTTTCAATTCTTTGCTGAGCGTCTTTTTGTCCTCGTCGGAACGATCTGCTTCGGGAATCTTCAGAGTTTTCACGATAGCCTCCGACAGCCCCTTGCCGTCGCTAACTTCGCCATCGGACGCAAGCCCCACACGCCAGCCTTCGAAAGCAGCATCCATCAGCGGGTTCGCTTGCTGGTCTAACAGCTTCAAGCGGGCGTCATACTCGGCAAACTTCTTGATGTTCTCCTCGGTTGGCAATTCCAGAAAGGGAGCTCCGACCCGTATCCTCTTTGACATGTACTGTGGCACCCCCGTCTCAGGAACTTGATTAAAGGCGTCCATCAAACTGTAGTAGTCGACCTGGGTGATCGGGTCATACTTGTGATCGTGACACTGGGCGCAGGCCATGGTCAGGCCCAACCAAGTGGTCGCGGTTGTATCGATTCTGTCGAACAAAACGTTGAACCGTTGTTCTTCAGCAATTGCGCCACCCTCGCCGTTGAGAAGATGATTGCGGTTGAAACCGCTTGCGATCTTCTGATCGTTGGTGGCGTTGGGAAGCAAGTCACCTGCGAGTTGCCAAATCGTGAACTGATCGAATGGAAGATTGTCGTTGAATGCGCGTACGACCCAGTCTCGCCAGATCCATTGCCAAGTATCACCATCCTGTTGGAAGCCGTTGCTATCCGCATAACGGGCCGCGTCCAACCAGCTCAACGCCATCCGTTCGCCATAGTGTTCACTCTTGAGCAAAAACTCCACCCACTTTTCGTAGGCCAGGGGATCCTGGTCGGCAATAAACGCGTCGACTTGATCGGGCGTCGGCGGCAGACCAATCAGGTCGATAAACAGGCGCCTGATAAGCGTAGGTCTGTCCGCTTCGGGTGAGGGGGCTATTTGCAGGGCCTCGAGTTTGGCTAGAACGAACCTATCTATCGGGTTACGTACCCAGCCGGAATTTTTCACGTTGGGTTCCGAGGGACGAACAGGCGGGACAAAAGCCCAATGATTGGAGTAGGCCGCGCCCTCAGCGATCCAACGCTCAAGGAGTTTCTTTTGCTCGTCAGAGACTTTGCGATTGGAGTTGGGGGGCGGCATTTGCTCATCGGGATCGGTTGCGTGAATTCTCGTTATGAGTGAGCTCTCTGAGGCTTTCCCCGGAATGATCACGCCCGACTGTAACGCCGATTCAGCTTGATCCAGCCGCAGGTCCGCTTGCCGCTTGTTGTTGTCTTGACCATGACAGTAGAAACAGTTCTCCGCCAAAATGGGTCGAATATCCCGATTGAAGTCGATTGGTTCATCGCCTCGAACCAAAGCGCAAAGCGCTAGCGTTGCAACAATGGAACTGCATGCGGATCGAAAAGGAGGAGCGACAAGCATAGATAGTGCAGGGAGACAGAGGGGAAGGATCAATCGCGTCGGCAGGCATCGGTCCGAAATGGAAAGACCGATTGACTCTATTGTAACCTCAGACCCCCGTTATTTCTATTGAGTGTTTGCCCCGATGGAGCACCGGACTTCTCGCCGTTTTCCCCCGCATTGTCGGAGCTGAAAAGTGAGGTAAGCTTCCGGCTTGCCATCAGTGATTTATCGCAAGCTGGAAGCTTACGCCACCCTGCAACGCCACCCTGGCTGTGCGTTAAGTTGTGAGACGATCTGGGTCTTAGGAATCACGACGCGGAGCGTCGTGCAACTAAGTCTGCCGACCCACGTTTCCCGTGGGGGCGACGCACTCGATTTCATTTTAACTTGCCTCGCATTTGGAACAGCCACGTGAGAGCGGAGTTCATCAACTGTTCTCCCGCACCGACTGCTGCCACGGCAACTTGGCTGTCGGCCCCATACCCGCCCTCCGCCGCAGCTTCGATCGTGGGGAAATATTGATGATAGCCGTTGCAGTAGCCAAAGAAAAATAGCTGGCGAGCCTGCGCCCGTTCTCGCAATCGAATCGCATGCTGGCAGAAAAACTCTCCAGACGCTCCCACCAATGCGATATCTCCATTGAGCAATGCGACGGTCAGTCGCGGCCGTACCCCATCGGCGTACTCGTCAACGAAGTTTGCGATCAACTCTGGAAAGAAAGCCGCCGAGTAAGCGACTCGAACAAGCGGGTTGTTCAGATTGCTGCGTGCTTCGAATGGAAATCGTTCTTCTTTAATTTGCAGCGATGGATTGGGAACCACGACTGGCTGTATCGAAGACGCAAGCTTCACGACCTCATGACCGAGTGCGTTTCCAAACTCAACGTGATCGCCATGCGCGCCCTTGTTGATGGAAAGGTCTCCGGAAGCACCCTGCATGAATATCGCAGTGCCACCCCATTCCCTTTCGATCGTTGTCTTCAATGCACCCACGTAGTCGGAGGAGAACTGGAGTGTGGCTGCCGGAATACTTGTCGGATGGCCCGCGAAATTCACCACCACAGCAATCGGCTTGTCGGTCGCTGCATTATCGAACCGCAGAATCGAAAGGGAGCGATCAACTGGCTGAGGCTGTTGCTTGGTGTGCCGATTTCGGTTAAATCCCGTGACCTCCTGAGTACCCACGGCGAGCTTCGCAATGACTAGCGACCGATCTGCGTCCGCGATTGCTGCAACAATCTCATCCTCAAGTTGCTGGTAGTAGCGTATGGAAGCGTCGAAGCGACCTTTCCCTTTGCCTTTTGAGTCGCTCAGTTCAAGCACCGGACCATGATGCGTGTGGGAACCTGAGATAAAGGAGTGCTCGATACCCAGCTCCTGTTTGATTCGATCACGAATACTCTGCAGTGATTTTTCCGAGGGGGAGCGACCGAGATCTAGCCCGACGAGAGCCAGCTTGCGGCTACCCGCTTGGATGACGAGAACGGAGGCATGGAGCGGATCCAGAACGCCCGCACTGAGTTGCGCGTGCCTTTCCCCGTAGCCCCACATGGGTACAGGTTCATGCGGAGTAATTTCGCGTTTCGCCGCACCCGCTTTAAAGAGTGGCTCCGCGGCAGTCGTACTTGTCGCAAGCAAAAGAGTGGTTGCGATAAAGCAAGCCATTGAAAGCCTGAGGATCATTATGTTTCTTACCGATCTACCAATACTATACAGAGTTGATTCGCTTCTATGTTTTCGATCGTCATGCGGCGCATGAATGCAATTTTTTTGCCATCGGGAGAGAATACACAGGCTTCGGGGAGTGGTGATGCCTGGGCCGAAGTGCGTTCGGTTACACGCTCGCCAATGCCTGTAACGGCATCGGTAAGAAAAACACTATTGTCCATGATGTGAGCAATTTGTGCACCGTCTGGACTCCACGAGAATGCAGAGGCAATATCCCAGCGATTGTTGGTGAGTTGGGTCAACGCACCGTCACGGGTTGCAACGGTCCAAAGCTGCACAACACCCGAGTTGTCTTTCATCAGAAAAGCGATTCGCGAACCGTCCGGTGAGCTTCGTAGCCAATGGCGAGGGCCCTGGATTCCCGGAAACAGACGCTCGCTTGTGAATGTGAGCCGACGTTGCATGACATCCTTGGGCGGGTGGGGGCGACTGAGGCTCGATCCGGCCAACGGACCTTCACCCTGTTGTGTCACATCCTCTGGTAAATCGGCCACAAACACTTCTATGATGCTCTCACCATTGGCCTTCACGACTGTTCCTTGAAATGCCAGCGCCCGCTTTTGGCGTGTCCCATCTAGTCGGAGATAGCCGTTGGTTCCGATCCAGGCTTCCTCGCAAGCTCGCTGGATCTCATCGGATCCCGGACGTGGACTGGGCGTGCTGCGAGAGATGATCACGGTAAAGTATTCACCAGAGTGATTGCGGATATGATGCGTTGGGACGTGTACGCGACGGGACGGAACACTCACTCCAATCTCGCGGATGTCGCGTTCTAGCAATGCGTCATTGTAGGTAAAACTCACCCAGTCCCCCTTTGCATCCCAGACGTGAACATGCGAACCTCCTCGTAACGCTCCCGAAGTAAAAGGGGGCGTCAAGTTTCGAGCGTCGAGTTTCTGCACGAACTTTGGTTTGCCCCACTCCACGATCACCCCTTGTCGATGACTAAAGCCGTATTGCCAGTCGGGAGTGGGATTTTCAGGGCCCAGAATGAAGGCGACTTTCCATTCTCGTGGATGCCAAGTCACAACTCCGCAATGGGCACCGTGGATGGATTCGAACAGCTTTCGTGCCTCGCCCGTATCGATGTGAACGGCTTCGATGGTGCTGCCGTCAAAGGCTGTCCCCATCTCCGCCAAGCGGGTGTCGTAGGCAATCCATTGGCTATCCGGCGACCACACGCCGATGTTAGTAAGGTTGTGTCCTTTGGGTGCGGAGGTTACTTGACGTTCCATGGCTTTGGCAATGATGAAGCGTTCCGGAGATTTGCGTGGCTTTGCATTGGAGTTCTCTATGCACCCTAGGTTAGCAGGTCCAAGTGGCATAGGTACGAGGCCATCCATAATCGAAATCCCTCTTTCGTAGAACTCAATAGCCATCCTTGAGCTTGTTTTTGTCGGGTTTTGTTCGAATTACTGGGATACCAAGTCAAAACAGGATAACCATAGTATTGTTTTCTTCAAGTTTAAGGGAAATGCAAAAGGCTGCTGTTTGGAACCGACGCAGCATCTTGCTTCGGCGTCGGTGGTTAGCAAATGGGCACTCGGGCAGGATTAACTCAAACTCGCCAAGGTGAACTGACACACCACAAAGTGATATTACGGGGGTATACTTTCGTGCAAATACCAGTTATGATAAAGCGGCCGTCTCGAGTTAGTTGATTATTTCAGCCATTATCTAGGTGGCATTTTTCCCCACTTCCTGATTTTTTGGAGACTTTATTATGCGAAAAGGGATGCGTTTCAGACCGGGCTTTACACTGGTCGAACTGTTGGTCGTTATTGCGATTATTGGAATTTTGGTTGGCTTGCTTTTACCGGCAGTACAAGCTGCTCGCGAAGCCGCACGTCGGATGCAGTGCAGCAACAACATTAAGCAGATCGCATTGGCTGCATTGAACTACGAGTCCGCGTACAAGCGACTTCCGGCAATGCAGTGCGGTACAGGAGGGGTGCACCCCAATACTGTGCATGGTCCCGGACAGAGGTTTTCTATGTCGGGCCACTACGCATCTTTGCCATTCATTGAGCAACAGGCTGCATATCAGAGGTTCGAAGAAGTCAATTGGAACCCGTGGGAGAACGGCACTCCAGCACGAGCTCTTGCAAACACGACTCGGGTCCCTCACTTGAATTGCCCGAGTGCTGCCGGTGAGACAGAACCTACGAACGCCGGCAGAACTCGTGGTCTTACTAGCTATGGTTTTTGTGCTGGAGATAACTATGCGGCTGGGCAAACCTTCAATGGTACGACTCAAGAACGCGATGTAATTGCAATGAGTGCTCTCAAGTCCCCCATCAGGAATCGAGGAGCGTTTGGTCGGAGCTGGCCATCGATCGGTGAGGTAACGGACGGAACGAGCAATACAATTGCTATCGCAGAATTCAATCGAGCCAACGCTGTCAACCATATCGGTATGGTGATTTTACTGGCCGGTGATCCGCTTGCCACACCGCCACTAGGCTGTCGTGCTCAATGGAACGGTAGAGCTTACATCACTCCTAGCTTAATCTTCACTGGCGACACAGCCCGTGGCTTCCGCGCCTGGGCAGGCAACCCATTTTTCAATGGCGTTACAACCATTCTGCCACCCAACTCTCCATCTTGCATGGTGTGGCCTAGCGTAAGCAACCCTCACTGGATGGGCGGGATTTATAGCGCCGGTAGTAATCACACCGGTGGAGCCCAAGTGGGCATGGTCGACGGATCGGTTCGATTCGTTTCTGGATCGATCGATGCTGGTAATAGCGGCATCCCAGCTCCGGCCGCAGCAGGCGGAGGCTTGAGCCCTTATGGAGTTTGGGGAGCGCTCGGCAGCGCTCGTGCAGGCGAAGTTGTTTCGGTTAGCGAATAGCTAGCAAGCGTCTGACATTGGGCTGGAGTTTCTCCAGCCCATTTTTTTTCTTTATTCGTCTTCATTTTTTTGGGAGAGTCATCTTGAAACATTATTTCGCGTTGATTTGTGTGAGCGTCGTTTTGGGCATGTTTGTCGGTTGCGAAAACGATAAACTTCCTAAGACGGTACCCGCGGAGGGAGTTGTCACGTTGGACGGTGCAACCGTAAGCGACGCGACCGTCTTGTTGATCGCAGACGTGGGTGACATAAACGCATCAGCCGTTTCGGACAAGAACGGCAAGTTCCTGCTGAATGCCTTTCCTGAGAAAAGTGGGGCTGTCCCTGGTTCGTACAAGGTGTCGATCAGCAAGACTATTAACGAGGCTGCAAGTGAGAAGAAGGGTGAAACCATGGTAAATTTGAAGTATGGTCTGCCACAGAAGTACTCCCTTTATACGACATCCGGATTGACGTACACCCTCGGAGAAAAAGGAGACAAGAACATCAAGTTCGATCTGCAGTCCAAGTAGTTCAAAGCGTCGAAGACCTCGAAGATCTCGAAGATCTCGTTCCCAAGCTCCAGCTTGGGAACGCACACTCTGGAAGCTCCGCGTCCGAACCCTCAGACTGCAAGCTTATTAGTATCTTCGCACCTGCCGACGAGCTGAAGTTTCCAAATGTAGAACGAGCGGAAGTGCCAGGGTCCCGTCAGAGCGTCGAAGCTGAGCTTCGTGGACGGCGTTCCCAAGCTGGAGCTTGGGAACGAGGGGGAAATGGCACGGAGTGCCGTTCTACACTAGCCCGAAACGCTTCGCTGCAGCTTGCTCGTACCAGCGAAGGGATCTTGCCAATCGCCCCATTGCTCCAGATAGCTCTGGTACGCGGGGTGTTCTTTGGCTTTGCTTTCGATCATCTGTTTCGCTTCGAGGGTGAGCGAGCGCTCCTGATCGGGTGTCAATTTGCCCATCATCAACTGCAATCGCAGAAATACAAAATAGGTATCGAGCACGTCGCATCGGCAGTATTCACTGATCTCTGCCGTTTTCCCCGCGGCATACAAATCCTGCACCATACTCCCTTGAACATCCAGTTTGCCAGGTTTATTGAGCAAGCTCGCAGCCAGATTCAGCCCACCTCGAAACCAACTGCTTCCAAAGTTGGTGAGGATCTCATGGAGATCGAAATGAGAGTGCAGGTTGTAGCGATTTCTATTTTGGTCGTAGGTCTTGTCGTTCAGATTGAACCACGCCGGCACACTGATCCCATATCGAAAAGCAGATAGTTCCATCAAAGGAATGTCGAACGAGCGTCCATTGAACGTCACCAAAGTCGGTCGATTGTATCGCTCCCAACCCAACCAGAAGTTCTTGGTAATAACTGCCGGCCGAAACATGGGTTCATCCAGCGACACAATCTCCATCAAGCTAAAATCGTTTCGGATTTTGGCCGCCACAACTGCGATAGGAGTATGGTAGGTATACGGTATAAAGTCCCTGCCGCTTTCGATCAACAAGTCCTGGCGGAAGGCCGCGATCGCTTGTTTGGGGGTGAAACTGCGTTGCGGATAACGCGTTTTCGCGACGAGAGCACCGTCCGCTACACTCTCCACGTCGAATAGGAGATACTTGACTTCGTTGGTTGCAGCGGACATGCAGCGTGGCTCGATAAAGAAAAAGAGTTATAGACGCGAGTCGTTCGTTTTACCAAAGACCCGCCACCGCTGCACCTAGTGAACGAACCCATGTGAACGAATCCACCCGTGATTTCCCCATTTCCTCCCAAGACGAGTCTTTACCGCCATGCTACGAACATCCACCTTTCTATGCCTTTTGTCCGTCGCCTGCTGCCCCCTGGACGCTATCGCTTTTGAACGGACGATTCAGACCGTCGCAGGCACAGGCGAACGGGGGTTTCAGGGGGATGGCGGCCCGGCCGTCGCCGCGAAACTGGATAATCCATTTGGAGTCATTCGCGGTCCGGACCAAGCCATTTGGTTTTGCGAATATACAGGGCAACGCGTTCGTCGGATCGGTGCTGACGGCAGGATTGAGACGATCGCTGGAAACGGAACAAAGGGTTACTCGGGGGACGGTGGGCCCGCGCTCCACGCGAGCTTCAATCTCCCTCATGAGATTCGATTTTGTCGTGAAGGACATTTGTACATCGTTGACATGATGAATCATGCCGTTCGAAAACTGGACAGATCCACCGGAGTGCTCTCTACGTTTGCGGGGACCGGCCACGAAGGCTATACGGGAGATGGCGGATTGGCTTCGGAAGCACAATTCAGCAAGCCGCACAGCATCCAGTTTGGTCCGGACGGGAGCCTGTTTGTATGCGATATCGGCAACCATGTTATTCGGCGCATCGATATGGCAACCCATCGGATTGAAACCTTCGCTGGAACAGGCAAAGCCGGGTCAACGCCAGACGGTTCGCCTATCGAAGGCACCCCACTCAATGGCCCGCGCTCCATCGACTTTGATCGGCAGGGAAATCTATGGCTGGCCACCCGCGAAGGAAACCAAGTCTTCAAAATGGACTTGACGAACCGCCGAATTCAGCACATGGCTGGCACTGGTAAAAGCGGCTTCGGTGGCAATGGCGGGCCAGCCAAAGAGGCGACACTAAAAGGGCCGAAAGGAATCGCGATCGATGCCGAAGGAAACGCTTGGCTGGCAGATACGGAAAACCATGCTATCCGCCGTATCAACGTCAAAACCGGAATCATGGAATGGGTCGCAGGCACCGGCTCTCTCGGTGATGGCCCCGATGGCGACCCTCTTCAATGCAGACTAGCTCGTCTGCATGGTATCTATGTAGACGCAGACGGCTCTGTGCTGATCGGGGATAGTGAATCACATAAAATCCGCTTGTTGCGGTAGGTCGCCTAAGCAGCGCGTCGTTCCCAATTCGATACACTTGCGGCCGCAAATTGATAGGTCGCATAGAAGCCAAGACCAAACATCACGTCGCTGATCAATGTGGCTCGATAAAACGGCAAGCCCATCGCATAACAGCGGATGATTTCAGCGAAACCAGCCCCGTAACCGAGGATTGGATCCAACCAAGCGCCAAAATTGCTGATCAAGAAAAATGCGATCGAGCCAGTTACCGCTCCGAACCCAACCAGCCCCCAGGGAGCAAAATCCGTGCTCGACGATTGGTTCAGCATTCGGCTCATCAACATGCCGATCCCAATCATGCTTGCAAAACCGACGTAATTGCAAACCATCGACGGTACGTAGTAGAATCCAAAACCCGCAATTCCCATGTAGTGCCCGAAACAATCCCCTGCGAACAAAGTGAGGAGTGGGATACCCCAACGCCACGCGCCGGCGAGCGTCCATCCACAAAACAAAGAGAGTGCTCCGAAACAGGCAAAATTCTCTGGAAATGGAGCGAACCGCAGCACCAAAGCTGCGATAGCAAAGGAAAATCCGCAAACCAAGCGAAAGGAATTCGATGGTGCGGTATTTGGGAGCGAGGAGGAGATCATCGAGTTCTGTTTTTGCTGGAGTTAATGTAGGATAAAGTTCGCAATGCTCTTGGCCACCCAAAGTACTGTTTCGCTCTTGATTTTGCAAGCGCATCATGTTTTTGCGGTCGCCCCGTGCGGCTGCGCTGCATTTCAATCGCAACGAAGGGTTTTCGGAAGAGGGGCAGTCAAGTCAACTCGATTTCCTGATTCTGGATGGTCGAATGCGATACGTTTGGCATGCAGCCAATAGCCGCCCTCCCCTGGCAGGCCGGGTTGATCACCTCTGGGAATACCGCCTGTCGCGTACAGTGGATCGCCTACCAAAGGATGGCCAATGAAGGCGAGATGAATGCGGATTTGATGCGGGCGGCCCGTATGCAAATCCACTTCGAAGACCGTCGATTCCTCGCGTCTTTCCAGGGTTCGAGCCACACTGCGTGCCCGTTTCCCTGCCGCCGTGGCCGCATACACTTTCCCTAGCCGTGGATGGTCGAGTTCACCGATCGGGGACCGAATATCGTACGAGCAGCAATCGGAAACAGCAGTGCTGAGGGCTTGGTATTGTTTTTGGATGTTAGGCCATTGATGAGTGAGTATGGCCGCGGACTCTGCATTCAATGCAAAGAGGACGATTCCCGAAGTTGCACGGCCCAGTCGATGCAGCGGTCGCGCTGGTGCGAAGTTTTCCTTCACCAGACTCAACAATGTATTTTTGTAGAAGCCAGCTCCAGGAAGGGTCGGTAGGCCACTGGGTTTATCAACCGCTATCAAATGCGCGTCTTCATAGATGACGGAGAAATCCATGGGCACATCCAACTCGATCCAGCTTGGTCTATTCCAGGTCAAGACAGTTCCAGCTTTCAGCGGCTCACGGCCATCGGCCGATTTGTTTGCTACCACTATTTCGCCCGCTTCCAACCGCCTTTCCCATTCAGCCTCCGTTGAATGAGGGAAGTAATTTGTCAGATAGGAAAGGGTCGAATGTCCGGCAGACTTTGGGCCAAGCACATGGCGATAGCTGTAGCCCTGGTTCTGCGTCATATTGAGTTTCTCTTCGCAACAAATTCCCAGGAACCATCGTGAAAGCGCGATTGTAGCCGGTATGCCAAATCGTCACGAGTGGAACGCGTTCCGGCCATCCGCCGCAGCGTTTCCAATCGAAAGCGACCGGGCCAGCACGCCTGCAACTCCGATTTTCTATCTTAATCCGGTGATCTTGCTATGATGTATTGCGGTGAAGACACAGGCGTTCTTTTTGAGGACGTCCCCCTCGTCCAGTCCCTGAAAGCCACGAAAACTTGTCTCTTATGACTCCAGTTTCCACTTTTTCCGCTTGGATCCAGCCTCCGATCGAGGACGTTTGGTTCCTCACTGGGCCAACCGCGTCTGGAAAGAGTCGAGTAGCTCTGGCCGTGGCAGAACGTATCGACGCCGAGATTATCTCTGTCGATTCTATGGCTGTTTATCGGGGAATGGATATTGGAACGGCCAAACCGACACAGGACGAGAGGGAACGCATACCGCACCATTTGATCGATGTCGTCGATCCGACCGACGATTACAGTGTTTCTCAATTCGTGTTGGATGCGCATGCCAAGGCGAACGAAGTCAGAGCCCGTGGGAAGAAAGTGCTGTTGGTTGGAGGAACTCCGCTTTACATCAAAACCCTTTTGTGCGGTATGTTTTTGGGGCCACCCGCAGATTGGGATTTCCGAGCCGCTGTCGAGGCAGACGTGGCAGAGTTTGGAATCGAATCGCTACGTCACAGACTGCAACAGGTAGATCCACTATCCGCCTTCAAAATTTTGGACGGCGATGTTCGACGCATGACGCGAGCTTTGGAGGTGGCTAAGATGACGGGGCGTCCTCTGAGCCATTGGCAAAACCAGTTTGAGCGGGTTCGGAGTTCGTCCAGCAGCAAGTGCTTCGCGCTGGCGTGGGATCGGCCGGTGCTGCATCAGCGAGTCAACGATCGAGTCGACTCCATGTTCGAACAAGGTCTTTTGGAAGAGGTCAAGTCCCTCATCCATCGCTTTGGAAAACTGGGTCGAACCGCTTCCCAAGCGGTCGGATACAAGGAACCACTTGATTTTTTTGAGGGTTTGGTGAACGAAAAAGAAATGGTGGAAAGGGTCAAAGCCCATACTCGGCAATTCGTTCGCAGGCAAGAAATTTGGTTCCGGTCTATGCCCAACATACATCGGATTCCCATCGGTTGCGAAAGCGATTTGGAGCATGCGCCGGACCTCGTGGCTTGAAATGCTTCTAAGGCTAGCGGCAGACTGTGAGATACCCGTTGTAGTTTGGGACCATTGTCCCGAACGAATCAACGGACGGGACGTTGGTCCCATCCTACGGTACTTTTCAGCCTGCCGCTCGCCTAAGCAACTGCGGGTAGGTCAACCACCGTATTCTCGGTCGGTATCTGTTGAATCCAATGCTTGTTCGAACGCAGCTCTGAAAGAAGTTCCCGAGCGCTAATTTTCCTTTTGCTATCGAGCAACCGAACCGAGTACGCAAGTTCGCCGAGCAGCGATTCGGTTGAAACACCCGTTTCTCGATACCTGCTGAGCCTGGTATCACCATGCCGTTTGGCCAATCGCCGGCCATCGGCGCCAACGACCAGTGGCAAGTGGAGCCAATGAGGGCTCTGCCAGCCCATGGCTTCGTAAATCGCTTGTTGACGGAAGGTGCTGTAAATCAAATCGTTGCCTCGAACTACGTGATTAACACCCGAGTCATGGTCATCGACCACCACAGCCAATTGGTAGGCAGTTACGCCATAGCTTCGTCCCACCACAAAATCACCGAGCAGTTCTTTGGCATTCAGCCGCTGCAATCCATAGAGCTCGTCGAACCAGCTTAGAAACCCTTCCCTGAAGCGGAATCGCCAGGCGAAAGCAATTCCTTGGTCAAG
>Ga0105049_10003967_pt1 | contig 17422 bp, 10 predicted proteins | sample MAT06_FD_78087 | JGI IMG/M metagenome (GOLD analysis project Ga0105049, IMG submission 78087) | Freshwater microbial communities from Lake Fryxell liftoff mats and glacier meltwater in Antarctica - MAT-06 | ecosystem: Environmental > Aquatic > Freshwater > Ice > Liftoff microbial mat | place...
CGCCTTTGACGCCGTCAACGCGGGCACCCATCAGGGCGTCATTAACGTCGAGGTGTGCGCTAGCACCAACGAACTCACCACTCCAGCAACGCTCAACAGCACCGCTGCAGGCTCAGCTGCATACACCGCATTATCCGTGCGCCCATTGGCTGACGCCCTGACGATTAGCGGCTTGCCAGCAACCGGTCTAGGGGTGATCCAGCTCAATGGCGCCGACAGCGTCACCATTGACGGGGACAACCCAAACAGCGCGGGCACCAACCGTGATTTGACGGTAGTGAACGCAGCGGGCACCAGCGTGATCCTGAATTCGGCCATCCGCATTGCTACTTCAGCTGTGGTCACCTCGGCTAACAACAACACGATCCGCAACCTGATTTTGAACGGCAACGTAACCGGCGGTAACCTAGCCGGTGTCATCGGCGGCACAACTTCTTCGAATTCGAGTTTTGGTATTTATGCAGGCGGCAACGGCGGCGCCACAGCCATCAGTGCGCCCGTAGCGCTTACCTCGGTCACCTCCAATAGTGCGCCGAGCGGCACCACTATCAACAACCTGGTGATCAGCAACAACGCGGTCAATCAAGCCGCTCGCGGCATTGTGTTTATTGGTGCCAATTCAGCGGTTACGAATGCGCTGACGATTTCCGACAACCTGCTCGGCGCTGCAGGCGTCAATTCAGGTGCCCCGCCGTACACAAGCCCGGCCACGACGATTTATACGAAAGGCATTTATGTCGCCGGTGCGAGCAATCTCACCGTCAGCGGCAATACCTTGCGCAACCTCACCTCGTATATCTCCACCACGATTGCGGCCATTGAACTCGCAACCGCGATGGGCACCCCGATTGCGATCAGCAACAACATCATTCTCACCGTGGCCAATAACGGCATTGCAAATGGCGCGCGCGGCATACAGATCAGCTCGGCTTCAGGCGTTTATACCGTCAGCGGCAACACCGTCTCCAACGTCCAGGTGCTAGCGGGTACGTCTGGCACCAGCGGGATCGAACTCTCGGGTACGCCGACTTCAGGCGTTGTTGAGCGCAACATTATTTCCACCATTTACAACCGCAGCACCGGCACGTTTGGCGCGTTCGGCTTGAACTTGGCCACCGGTACCAGTATCACCGTGCGCAATAACTTTATCAGCGACGTGCTGATGGATATGACCGGCGGCGGCTCGTTTAGCACTACTTTTGGTGTGCACGGCTTGCGCGTGAACGGCGGTAGCAACCATCGCATTCACAACAACACCGTGAACCTGACCGGCACCTTGCTGGGCACAGCTAACAGTTCACTCCTTACCTCGGCTTGCACGATTTCGTTCAATACGCTTTTGGGCATCGAGATGCGCAACAACATCTGCGCGAATACGATTTCCGGCGGCACCACTGGTATCGCGCACGTCGCGCTCTTCCTGCCGAGTGGCGCCACATCGGCGATGAACTTGACGCAGAACAACAACGACTATTTCGGTGGCGGCGATACAGCCACGCAGGGGATCGCCCAAGTAGGCGTCACGCCGTCCATTGCAACCCTGTACCTAGCTGCAAATTTCGACCCAGCCAGCACCGCAGCCACCACCAACCTGCGCAACTATTCCGACACGCTGCGCGCAGCCACCGGCAATGACAACGCATCGATCGTGAGCAATCCAAATTTTGTGTCGGCAACTGACTTGCACATCACCGTGGGCTCGCCAGCGCAAAACACCGGCGCCACGATCGCCACGGTTTTGAACGATATTGACGGCCAATTGCGCCCAGGTGGCTCAGGCTACGACATCGGTGCTGATGAAGTAGACGGCGTTACGCCGCCTGCGAACGACATGCGTACGGTGGCGTTTATTGAACCAGCCGCGCTGAGCGCGAAGGCTGTCAACGTCGCCTTCAACCCGCAAGCAACCTTCGGCAACAACGGCACCACCACGCAGACGGCTGTGCCAGTGCGGTTCCGCATTTTGAATCCGAGCGCAACGGAGGTTTACAACCAGACTGCCAGCACGCCAACGATCACTTTCAACCAAACTGCGAATGTGACGTTTGCTCCTTTTACCCCGCTCACGCCGGGCGTCTACACGATGTTTGCGCAGACTGAGTTGGCGGGTGATAGCCAAACAGGCAACGACCAGATTACGTCTAGCTTCACTGTTTTGGCACCGCTCGCGGGCCCCTACACGGTCGGCACCGGCGGCAGCTTTGCCTCATTAACCGCCGACGGAGGCATCTTTCAAGCGCTTAATGCCGCAGGGTCTTCAGGCAACGTTAGCGTCAGGGTGATCAGCGATCTTAGCCTTGAGACGGGTGGCAACGCACTCAACGAGCTAGCCGGTGGATCGAGCTTTTCGATGAGGCCCGCGCCTGGCGTTACTGCAATCATCAGCGGCTCGGCTTCCGGCTGTTTAATCCGCTTAAATGGCGCCGATAACGTCACGTTCGACGGCTCCAACACCGCTGGCGGCAGCACGCGCGATCTGACCATCACCAACACCTCCACGTCGACTAGCTCCGGCGTGATCTGCGCATCGAGCCTTGGCGCCGGGTTGGGTTCTACCGATAACGCGTTCAGGAATTTAAACGTGCGCGGCAATGATCCGACCCAAACCATTGTGGCCATCTCCATTGGCGGGCTCACCGCTGGTAGCGTAGGCCTCAACAACAACCGCAATACGGTAGAAAATTGCAGCGTGCAACGGGCGATTTTCGGCATTTACTACGGCGGCGGTGCGGCAGCAGCGCAGAACACCGGCAGCGTAATTACCCGCAATGAGTTGACCGGCACGGGCCCCAACCGTATTCGTCGCGTGGGTATTTTTATGGTCAACGACGACGGCGCCGTGATTACGCGCAATCGCGTGGATGGAATCGAGTCCAACGAATCAGCAGATTCGATCGGTATTGCGGTGGGCAGCCAGCTCGTAGATAACGCTAACTCCACTAGCGGCGGCGTCATCAACGCGACGGTGTCGCGCAACGTGGTGGGCAGCGTGGTGAATAACTCGGCCGTTGGTTTTTCGGCGGCGGGCATTACCATCTCGGGCGGTGCCGGCGTCAATACCGTGTCTAACAACATGGTGTCGGGCGTCATCGCGCAAGCAACCCCAGGCGATATCGTGGCCGGCATCTTTGTGGTGGGCGCAACCGGTTCAACCACCAGGTTGCTGCACAACAGCGTTTCAATGAGCGGCGAACGCGGAACGCTTTTAGCGCAATCTGCGAGCTTTGCGCTGGCGATTACCGGTGCGGATCCGATCGTTGAAGTCAAAAACAACATCTTCGTCACCACGCAAACCTCCGCTACTGGGGGTGTGACGGCCAAGAGTTACGCAGTGGGCGTCGTGGGCACCACGTTCTTGAATTTGGATGCCAACTTCAACGTCTACAACTCCACCGGCGCTAACGCTGGCGGCTTCCGCAGCGCGGCATTGGGTAACGCAACGCCACCGAATGTCGACTATGCAACGCTCGGTGCTTGGCAAGCGGCGATCAGTGACGACTTGAACTCACAGTTCGCTGACCCATTGACCGTCTCGCTAACGGATCTGCATCTGCAAGCCAGCAGCCCGGCGGCCAACGCTGGAACGCCGGTTGGCGTGCTCGTTGACATTGATGGCGACGCACGGTCGATCACCACGCCAGAGATTGGCGCTGATGAAATTGCAGTACCCAACACCGCCCCGACCATCACCGCGGCAATCGGCTTAACCCGGCAACAGGGCAGCGCTTTAAGCAACTCAACCATCGCCACGGTCAGCGATCTTGAAAGTGCCGCAGGCACGATCATCGTCACGGGTGCAGCGACCATCAACGGCATCACGCTGTCGAACATCCTCAACAACGCAGGTACGGTCAGCGGCGATTTGAGAGCGGGCTGCAAAGCGAGCAACGCTGCATTTACGCTGACGGCAACCGATGGTGTGAACACCACCAACGCCACGTTGAATGTAGCGACCACCGCAAATGCCGATCCGCTGCTGGGTACCTACAGCGCTGCAAACCTGATCGCCGGTGCGGGCACTGTCGTCAACCCGAGCTTCAGTCCTAGCGATAACGGCTCAATTACCAGCGTCACCGTCGGCGCGCCGAACTTTACCGGCGGGTTGAACATTGACTCGGGCTCTGGAGCAGTAACCATCACCAATGCGGGCCCGGTGGGCGTCTATACCGTAACCGTCGTGGTGACAGACAACTGCAGCGCGACCACCACGCGCACCTTCCAGCTCAACGTGACTTCCGCCAACGCTGCACCGACAATCTCCGCGCAAAGCGGTGTGACGCGTCAGCAAGGCTCGGCGGCCATCGTGGGCCAGATTGCAACCGTCACCGATGACGGCGGCAATGGCGCAGTGACAGTCACCGTCAATGGCGGCGCATCAGCCACAGTGAACGGCGTTACCGTGTCGGGAATTGCCAACGCAGGCGGCACGGTTAACGCATCCGTGGTTGCCAGTTGCACGGCAGCCAACGCGGCATTCACGTTGACCGCCTCTGACGGCTCGTTGACCACCAACGCCACGCTGAATGTGGCCACCACGGCCAACACCGGTGTGGTCTTGGGCAGCTACGGCAACACCTCGGTCGGCTTGGGCTTGGGCGTGAACGTCACCCCAAGTGCCGCGCCGCTCGATAACGGCACGATCTCCTCGATCACCGCGAGCGCAGCGGGCTTCGGCGGCACATTGAGCGTCAATCCGGTCACCGGCGTGGTAAGCGTCAGCAACGCAGGTGCGGCATCGGCCACTCCGTACACGGTGATCGTCACGGCCACCGACAATTGCGGCACCGTCACAACCACCAGCTTCGCGCTGACGGTTACCGCCGCTGACCTGTCGATTGCTAAAACCAGCTCGTTGAATCTGGTCAACTTTGGCCTGATCCAATACAGCATCGTGGTCAGAAACGCCGGCCCGAATACTGCCAGCGCCGCGACCGTTACCGACACCTTCCAGGCCGGCTTGGTTAACGTGAACTGGACGTGTGTGGGCATCAACGGCGGCACCTGCCAAGCCAATGGCACGGGCAACATCAACCGTCAAGTCAACTTGCCGTCGGGTGCCACCGTGGTGTATTCGGTGATTGCAGAAATCACTGCGGGCGTGGTCGGTGACAGCATCACCAACATGGCCACAGTGTCCTCAACGCAGGGCGATCCGGTCAGCAGCAATAACTCGTCCACCATCACTAATGGCATTTGGCTGTTTAAAGACGGTTTCGAGCTTGCCGCGGCGCAGGCGAGTTCGGTGCGACTTGGCTTGAGTGACACCACCCAGCGTGTGGAACTGCCGTCGGCTGCTCTGCTTGCATTGGCGCAAAACCCAGAGCCTGTTGAAGTCATCCGCTTTGACATCGGGCTGGAGCTAGTGGTGGTGCAAACCCGTCGCGTTGACACGCAATCGCAAGCGCGCGCTCTGCAACGCAATGCCTTGGGTACTTGGACCTCCAGCGACTGGACCAGCAGCCAGACTGGTTTGGACTTTGAATGGACCAACAGCCCTTCAGGCGTGGTTACCGGGCTGCGTCCGCGCAGTTGAGTTAACCGCTAGGCAATGAGAGAAAAGGCGTCCGCAAGGGCGCCTTTTTTTTGACTAGACTTCAGTAATGCGGTGGCAGCTCGATGGAATCGGCTTCGGCACGATTCGGATCGAGACGTTTGAACGCCGATTCGAGCTCATCGACGCGACGCTTGAGGCGCAGCAGCTCGTGGTCTTGCTGGGCCACCACCTGGTTGAGCGTATCGAGCGTGTGCTCAATGAAAGCCAGTTTTATTTCGAGCGTCGTATCCAAAGTCATCTCCAATTTAAGGTCTCCGGCTTCTAGCATGTCGGTAGGCTGTGGCACTTGGATTTCCTAATGCGGTGAAGGTGGGCAATGATCGTTGATGCGCAAGATGACGCGCTGGAAATTTCTCGAACGCGCGGCTGGGTCGAACGCGCGGTGATTGGCTTGAACCTGTGTCCGTTTGCGAAGGCGGTCGCGGTCAAAGGGCAAATTCGCTACGCGCTCAGCGATGCCTCCACCGTTGAGAGCCTGCTTGAAGACCTGGTCGCCGAGCTCAATCATCTGGTGCTGGTCAATCCGCAGGAGACCGACACGACGCTGTTGATCCATCCGCGCGTGCTCAGCGATTTTCTCGACTACAACGATTTTCTCGAGTTGGCGGATTTGGCGGTTGCCGAAATGCAGCTGGACGGCGAAATCCAGATTGCCAGTTTTCACCCCGACTACCAGTTCGCCGACAGCGACTTCGAGGAGGTGGCCAACTACTCAAATCGCGCCCCGTATCCGACACTACATCTGCTCCGCGAGGCAAGCGTAGATCGCGCGGTGGCCGCTTATCCAGAAGCTTCCGAGATCTATCAGCGCAACATCGAAACACTCGAGCGCATGGGCGTAGATGCCGTGCGCGCAGCTATCCAAGTAACTGAGAAGTGAGAGACTTAAGCCGCGCCGTCGGCGCTTAGCAGTTACTTCATGAGGGTTGCAGCAATGCCATTGTCGAATCGTTTATTCGCGGAATTTATCGGAACTTTCTGGCTGGTTTTGGGCGGCTGTGGCAGCGCGGTATTGGCGGCTGGCTATCCTGAGCTGGGCATTGGTTTCGTCGGTGTGTCGTTGGCTTTTGGCCTAACGGTACTCACCATGGCCTACGCCATCGGCCACGTTTCGGGCTGCCATTTAAATCCGGCCGTGTCGGTAGGCCTGCTGCTGGCGGGCCGTTTTGATGCGAAAGATCTGCTGCCGTATGTGATTGCACAGGTGCTGGGCGGCGTCGCCGGAGCGGGCGTGCTGTACTTGATTGCGTCAGGCAAGGCCGATTTTTCTCTGGCCGGCGGCATGGCTTCAAACGGCTACGCGGCGCATTCGCCTGGCGGTTATACGGTCGCGGCGGCGTTCTTAACGGAGGTAGTGATGACCTCAATCTTTTTGATTGTGATTCTGGGCGCCACTGACCGGCGCGCACCGCCGGGCTTCGCACCGATTGCCATTGGCCTGTGTCTGACCTTGATCCACCTGATCTCGATCCCGGTGACTAACACCTCTGTCAACCCAGCCCGTTCAACCGGTCCGGCAATCTTTGTAGGCGGCTGGGCGATGTCGCAGCTCTGGCTGTTCTGGCTTTCGCCGATCCTGGGGGCAGCTTTGGGGGCATTCGCCTACAAGATCATTGCGCCTGACGATAAGAAGTAGCCGCAATCCGCGCGCGCTGGCGTTCAGCCAAGCGCGTGCGATATGTTGTTAGGCGAGCGCTTTGTCGAGCAGCTCCAGCACGTTGAGCGAGTGGCATTTTGCGCGCAGCTCCACCAGTACCTCACGCAAGATGCCACGACGATCGGCATCCAGCCGCTGGCACACGCCAAACGGCTCGCACAGTCGCGCGGCGATCTGCGGATTGAACGCATCCAGTTGAGCAATCGAGTCCGCTACCAGCCGATAGCCCGCGCCGTCGATGCGATGAAAGCCGCGCCGATTGTCACGCGCAAAGCTGATCAGCAGGCTGCGCGCGCGGTTGGGATTATTCAGCTGGAATGCCGCATGGCCGAGCAAACGCCGAATGTCCTGCGGCGTGCCTAGCGTGGCGCTGGCGCCTTGCAGCGCAAACCATTTGTTGACCACCAGTGGCTCGTGCGCCCAGCGCGTGTAAAACGCTTCGAGTAGCGCTTGAATATCCGGCACGCACGCGCGCGCCAGCGCTTTTAGTGCGTACAGGCGATCGCTTAAATTGTCCGCGCGAGATAGCGATAAACGAGCGCTTGCAACTGACTGCTGCGTGGCGCCTAGCAGTATCCATAGCACGCCGCGCAGCGCACGATCCGCAGCACCGTCGAGGCCGTACAGCGCTGGCGGGCGGCTATCCAAATCGAGCAAACGCTTAAGCGCCGCGTCGCGCAGATCCGAGCGTCGGGCTTGCTCTAACCAGTCAAACGCAGCTGCGATCTTATCGAGCGGCAACGCCGCAAAATGATCGTCCAACGCGCTCTCATCGAGCGACTTCAGCGCGCGCGACAGGTAGGCTTCGTCACCAAGCGTTTCCAGCTGCACGCGTTGCACCTCAAGCAATGCCGCCAGCCGAATATCTGCCAGGCCGTGATTGCCCTCAATGCGCGCTAACAGAGCGCTGCGTTCAAGCAGGGCTTTTGCATCATGCCGCGCCACTGGATCATCGTCGTTGAGCGCCAGCACTTTGAGGGCGATTAAGTCGCGCTCAAACTCCAACTTCACCGGCGCGGACAGTCCGCGCAGCATCGATACCGTGGCGGGCTCGTTGACCTCAATAGTGACTGATGCCGCGGCTTGCTCGAGCACAAACAGCGCCTCGTCGCCGAGCGGCGCGCCGCTCAAGCCAAACACGCGGTAGCGAATTGGGATCGGCAACGCTTGCGCAGCGGTGCGCCCGCTTTGTTGAAACTCAAGCGTCAGCGTGCTGCCGGATTGCGCCAATGCAACGCGCAAAGTCGGCGTGCCCGCTTGCGAATACCAGCGCTCAAGCTGGCTCAAATCGCGCCCATTTGCGTCCGCCATCGCCGCGCGAAAATCATCACAGGTCACCGCTTGCCCGTCGTGGCGCTGGAAGTACAAATCCATGCCGCGCCGAAAGCCCTCGCGGCCTAACAGCGTTTCATACAAGCGCACTACCTCGGCGCCCTTCTCGTAAATGGTCATGGTGTAGAAGTTATTGATTTCGCTATAGCTTTCCGGCCGAATTGGATGGCTCAAGGCACCCGCATCCTCGGCAAATTGCAGCCGTCGCAGGCGCTCGACATCATCAATCCGCTTCACGCCCGATTGGCTTTGATCGGTGCTAAACGCCTGGTCGCGAAACACCGTTAAACCTTCTTTTAAGGTGAGCTGAAACCAGTCACGGCAGGTCACCCGATTGCCGGTCCAATTGTGAAAATACTCATGCGCCACCACCGCCTCGATCACCTCCAAATCCTGATCCGTGGCGATGTCTTGATCGGCCAGCACAACGCTCGCGTTAAAGATATTCAAACCCTTGTTTTCCATCGCGCCCATGTTGAAATCATGCGTCGCGACAATATTGAATTCATCTAAATCGTAACTTAAGCCGAAGCGCTCCTCGTCCCAGCGCATCGCGCGCTTAAGGCTGCTCATCGCATGGCGAGCGCGCCCGGTTTCGCCGGGTGCGGTGTAAATGCGCAAGCTCACCTCGCGACCATCGGCGGTATAGAAACTGTCCTCCAATGCGGCAAGATCACCGGCAACCAGTGCAAACAGATAGCTGGGTTTCGGATGCGGGTCTGTGAAAGTCTGTCTGCTCATCCATTGGTCATCCTGACCAAGGATTCGAGAGCCTGAAGCGGGCTCGGCGTCAGCCGAGCTGGTGGGTGGCGATTCTTTTGGCAGGCTGGGTTGAGCGGGTTTGTTTGGGCTGCTTTCTCTATTGCCGTTGCTTAGCAGGATTGGGTAGCGCTCGCGGTCGGCGATGATCGTGGTGGTGTAGCGCGCGAGCACGTCCGGGCGGTCGAGAAAATAGGTGATGCGGCGAAAACCTTCGGCTTCGCATTGCGTGAGCAGGCTTAAGCCGGCGGCATACAGGCCTTCGCAGGAAAAGTTTTCGTGCGGTTTGAGCGTCGTGCGGATATCGAGTTCGAAGTGCGCGCCGGGATCGCGCACGGTCAAGCCCAGCGGGTCGAGCGCAAACTTCTCGGGCGCAAGCGCAATGCCGTTTAGTGCGATGCCATCTAGGGCTAATTCAACGCCGTCCAGCCGTAAATCGCAGGCCTGATCGACCAAGCGCCGTAAGCGCGAGCGCGCGCGCACGTGCACTTCGCGCTCGCGGATGTCGAAGGTTAGATCGACGTGATCAATCGTGTAATCGGGGGCGCGGTAGTCGAGGCGATTGGGCATTGCTCAGGCTTAACTCTTATGGAATGGGCGCGGGCATTTTAAGCGGCACGCCGGGCGCGAAACGCAAGGCGGCGGGCACCATCGTGATGCAATCTACCGGGCACGGCGCGATGCACAGCTCGCAGCCGGTGCAGTCGTCTTCCAGCACCGTGTGGCTGCGTTTAGCGGCGCCAACAATGGCATCCACCGGGCAGGCTTTGATGCACAGCACGCAGCCGATGCAGCGTGCCTCGTCGATCAGCGCAACTTGGGCCGGCTTGCTGGCGCCATGCGCTTCATTGAGCGGCTTGGGCTCGCGTCCGAGCAGCTTGGCCAGCGCTCGGATACCCGCCTCGCCGCCCGGCGGGCACTGGTTGATATCCGCGTCACCGCGAGCGATCGCCTCGGCATACGGCCTGCATCCGGGAAAGTTGCATTGCGCGCACTGGGTTTGCGGCAGCAGCGCGTTGATTTCCTCCACAAGCGGGTCGCTAACCAGCGCAAAACGCCGCGCCGCCCACGTTAAAAGCACGCCCGCTAACAGCGCCAACACGCTCAAAGCCAGCACCCCTAGCAGCATGGCGATCACGTTTTAATAGGCCTTGGTGCATAGCCGAAGCGCTCGATCCACGGCTGTAAATGCGCCAATGCCGCGTCATTGAAGTGTTCTCGATAGCGTTCCCAACGGCCGACCGCGCGCGCATGGACCGGCTCCGTCACCGCCGCGTAGCTTGGCGTTGAAATCGCGCCCCGGGTGGCTGCGTGTTCGGTGAAGTTGAGCAGGTTGTTGGACCATTCAACGCCCAGGAAATTAAAGATCGGGACGGCGGTGGCGCGCACGTTGTCGACCAGATCCTCATAGCGCACAAGGTGCGTGTTCAAATCCAGCGCGTCGTGCCACTGCGCCCAGTGCGCGAAAACACGCGCGTACATTTCTGCCACCCGCTCGATGCTTTGGAACATCACCACAAACCCTGGCGCGCGAAAATCTTGCATCCAGCAGCTCAACACCACATCGCACGGATGGCGCAGCGCGAGCAGCACGCGCGCGTCTGGAAAGAGCGCGCGGATCAACGGCAGGCGCGCCAAATTCAGCGGGTTTTTGTCCACCAAGCGCACCCCGCAGGACACGGTTTGCAGCTGAGCGACCCGCTCGAAATAGCGCGCGCGCAGCACCTCGACCGTGTGGCTATCGAGGGCTGCCAAATCTTGCGGATAGCGCAAGCCGCGGCGCTCAATCTCGTCGATCAGGCGCTGCAAAAACGGCTGCTCATCGAACGATTGCAGCGCCGGGTGGGCGTGTAGAAGTTGTTCGAGCAGCGTGGTTCCCGAGCGCGGAAATCCGACCAGAAAAATCGGCTCCGACGAGCTTGCGACAGCGCCTGGACGCGGCCCAAATAGCGGCACGTCGCGCTCGAGTAAGCGCAGCAAATCGGCATCGCCGAGCAGCGCAGGATGAGCGCTGGCAGTGAGCGCCAGGCGCGTCGCGTGGGCTTTCTCGAATGCGCGCACGGCTTGCGTGATTAAGCCCTGATGGTCGTAGGCGCGGCCCAGGTAAAAATTTAAGCTAGGGCGCAGCCCGGGTTCATCGATAGGCTGGCTCAGCAGGCGCTCGAGCAGCGTTGCGCTCGCGGCCGCATCCTTGCTGCGCAGGCTTAAGCGCGCGTCGAGCAGATCCAGCTTGCTTAATTCGCGCGGGTTAAAAGTATCCGCGCGCTTGCCAAGTTCTGCGCGCCAACGTTGCGCCTGCCCAAGCTGGTTGCTGCGCTCAGCGCACAGCGCTAGCCCAAGCTCGGCATCGAAGCGTGCGGATTCAACCGAGCGCGTCCCTTCAAATAGCGCTTGCGCTTGCAGGTAGCGCCCGGCGTTTAGATTCAAATGGCCGAGTTCAGCGCTTTCCACAGCGCTTAACGGCGCGCTTGCAAGGGCGTCCATACGTTCGAGCGCGTTGGGTAAATCATCGATCGCCAGCGCGATTTTTACCGCGTACAGCGCAATCTCAATATCGTCGGGCGCCTGAGCCTGGGCGCGTGCGTTTAGCGGCAAGGCAGCGCGCGCGTGCCCGCTCAAATAGGCCGCCCGGGCGGCAGCAAATAGCGTGCTGACGTCGTGCGCGCCAAGCGCCATCGCCTGGTCGAGCGCCGCGCGCGCAGGCTCGAGGCGCAGAAGCTCGAGCAGACAGTTACCCAGATTGCTGAAATGCGCTGCAACGTTAGGTTCAAGCGTCACCAGGCGCTGGTAGTCGCTGAGCGCGCGCAGCGGCTGCGCCTCCTGACTGAACGCCAGCGCGCGCACCAACAGCCAATCCACTGATTCAGCGGTGCCGCTGAGGGCCTGCTCAGCCATTGCACTGGCGAGCGCGGCATCACCACGGCTGAGCGCCGCGAAGGCGAGATTGAGCTTTGGCGTTAAATCGATTGATGAAGCAGCGAACGGCATCGGCTGAACTATGATCTTGGGCCCGGATTATCGCCTCACGGTGGCCATGCACGCACACATTCAAGACGCGCTGAGCGCCGCACGATTAGCGCTGCGCGACGGCAAGCCAGCGGCGGCGGTGCGCGTGCTCGCGGATATCTGTGCGCTGCATCCGAACAACGCCCAGCTGGTTAAAAGCCTAGGCGCCGCACTGTTCGCGAATGGCGAACTGCCAGCCGCGCGCATGGCGTTCGAACGCGCCATTGCGCTCAATCCTGAGCTAGCCACCGCGCACTTGCACCTAGCGCAGGTGTTAAACGCACAAGGCGAGCGCGATCTGGCCACGCGCGCCTACTTTCGTGCCGTCAGCCGCGCCCAAATGCGCGGCGATTGGCGCAGCGCGCAAACCACGCCCGCGCATCTGCACACTCAGGTTTTGCAAGCCATGGATCAGATCGAGCAAGATCGTCCGCGCCTGCTCGGAATGCTGCTGGCGCCGTTGATCGAAGCCTACGGTTTGGGCGAACTCAAACGCGTCAGCGCCGCGCTCGCCGGCTATTTGCAGCGCACGCGGCTGCAATCGGGCGACGCCCGCCAGCACGCGCGCTTTATGCATGTGCCGGGCTTGCGCGAGCAGCCCTTTTTCGACGCGCTTGAATTCCCGTGGACGCAGGCGCTGGCCGCGCAAAGCTCGCTCATCTGCGCTGAGGCGCAAGCGCATCTGGAGACTCGCGCCGGACTCGAGCCGTTCTTGCGCTTTGATTCGCCAGAACAAATCGACGGTTTCCTGCACAGTTCTCAAGCCGACCAAGCACCACAGTGGGACGCCTATTTTTTCTACCGCAACGGCGAGCGCTTTGACGCCCACCACAGCGCCTGCCCGGCCACCTCTAACGCGCTGGAAGCCGCGCCACTGGTGCGCATCAGCGCGCACGCGCCCGAGATTTGCTTCTCAGTTTTAAGCCCCGGCACCCACATTCTGCCGCACACCGGGGTAACCAACGCGCGTTTGGTGGTGCACCTGCCGCTGATCGTGCCAGACGGCTGCGCGCTGCGCGTGGGTGGCGCGGAGCACGTTTGGCGTTCGGGCGAATGCGTGGTGTTCGATGACACTTATGAGCATGAAGCCTGGAATCGTGGAAGCAGCGCGCGGGTGATTTTGCTGATGGACGCGTGGCACCCAGATTTAAGCGCGGCCGAGCGCTTGGCCTTGAGCACGCTGATCAAAGGCATCGGCGAATTCAATCGCGCTTAGATTTCATTTTGCAGACGCATCGATCGGCGCCGGGCGGCGCGCCACCAGCATGCGGGCGATAAAACGATTGCCCGCCTCGTTGAAATGCATATCGCCGCGCGGTCGATACAGCGGCTCAAGGCCTGCGCGCATATGTGCTCGCATCGCGACCGTCGGGTCAAGGCAGCTGATTTTCAACGATGCACAATCGGCCAGCAGACGCCGATTAGGTGCGTCCAGGTCAAAACGTGTCGGATTGAGCGCCAAAACATCGACCAAGCGCTGCCAATCAAGCGGCGAGACCTGATGGCGCACCGGGAAAATCACCACGCTAAATGCAATGCCGCGCTCGCGCAATAGCGTTGCAATCCCGTTTAAGGTTTCGCGATTGCTTGCATAAGAAAACTCAGCAAACCCGTTGATCGGCACGTGAAACAGGCCAAGCGATGCGTAAATGTCGCGATCCCACACCTTTCGCGGCTTGGAGGCGCCCGCAAATGGCGGGATTGAATCGGCAAACCAGCCGAGCTGCTCGGCTAAGGCGCCGCGCAGCGCGAAGGTCTGCGCATACCACTGATCGCGCCACCACGATGGCGCGCGGTAAGCGCTCGCTGGCAGGTAAGCAGGCATGCGCCGCAGATCGCCGTCGAGCATGCCCGCATCGACCAAGCGCACGCGCCCAGCGCGCGCATCCGGCTGCATACCGGCGTGCAGGTTCTGCGCAAAGAGATCGTTGCCGAGCGTAAGCCCAAGGATCACCTCGGTTGGCTTGAACTGCGGGCTGTGGGTTTGCAGCCAATACCACGCGTTGGCCGGGTTGTTGTGCCCGGAAATCACCACCTCAACGGCCTCGCCGCGCGCGCGCAGCGCGTCTTCCAACAGTGCACCGATGGTCAAGCGCTGGTCGGTGCGCATGCCATCGACAAAGGAATCGCCGAGCAGAAAAATCCGGCGCACGCCGACCGCGGGCAGTAGGCTGAGCTCCCCGTCGATGCGAAATCCGTGCGCGTCGGTGCGCCAGTTAACCGCTTGGCCAGTGCTTGCACCCTGCACTGCTTGCTGCACGTTTGGCAGCAAATGACCGCCTGTGCGTGTCGGATCAAACGAAATTAGCGCGCCATAATCATTGAGCGCGGCGTCGGATCCAGACCGTAACCAACGCGTCGCGAGTATTAGCAACAGCGCACAAACGCTTAAGCTGATCAACAGCAAGAGCACGTTGGCGGTTCGATCGCTTAGCCGCAACCGGGGCGTGCTCACTTAGGTTCGCAACGCTGTGGTCGTAAGTGCAAAGCGCTAATTGCGCTTTAACAACCTAAGCTTTAACCGCGCGCATTCATACGTGCCACCATCTCGCGATAGCGTTTGAGTTCGGCTTCGTAATCACCTGCAACCTCACCGCGCTCAATGCGTTTGGCTTTGATCGCCGCTTCCTGCTGCTGCACGCTTTTTTTGGATTCGGCAATCTGCGCGGTCAGCGCCTCACTGACCGGTCGCCCGGCGCGCTGGCTCTCGGCGGCACGCGCAGTGAGCTGAGTCAGCGAGCCCTGCAGGCTCTTCATGCTGGCCTCATACGACTCGATTTGGCGATTGATCATCTCAATTTTCTGATCACGCGCGCGGAGCACGTCTTTTTCCGACGTGTAGGCGGCCATCATGAGTTCTTCTTGGCGATCGCGCTCAGCTTCCACCACTGCGAGCGCCGCATCTTCAGCTTTCTTTTTGTCGAGTAGCGCCTTTTCTTCCGGGGTCGGCGCGCGATCGACGGTATTGACCACCAGCCCGCTCTCGCTCATTTCCTCGCGCTTTTTATCGAGCGCCTCGGGCGGCACGCTGTCGGAATAGTGCACGTTGCCGTTCTTATCGACCCATTTGTAGAGTTTGGACGCGTTGGCGGCGCTGAATGTGCCCGCGATAAGTACAGCGCCAATGACGGCTCGTAGGTGAAGGGAAAAGCGCATGGTCGGAGCCTCGAAGTTAAGAACGATCGCAAAATTATAGAGCGACAGCAGGTGAATCAGAACTTAAGCGCGCATTTCGCCGTAGCGCGCACGATAGCTTTCCAACGAATTGCGGATGTCTAAGCTCGGCTGGATATGCGCGGCAAGGTCGCTAAACGATGCCACCGCAAACGCTTGAAGGGCAAAAGTCTGTTGGATCTCAGTTAGGGCCGACAAGTCCGAATGCGCTCCGCGCTCTTGTCGATCAAACGCGACAATCAAGCCATGCGCTTGCGCGCCCGACGCTCGAATAAGGTCGATCGCCTCGCGCACCGCGGTGCCAGCGGTGATCACGTCATCGACAATCAGCACGCGGCCAAACAAAGCGGCACCCGCCAAGCTGCCGCCTTCGCCGTGGGTTTTTGCTTCTTTGCGGTTGTACGCAAATGGCACGTCGCGGCCGGTTTTGGCGTGCAGCGCCATGCTTAGCGCGGCGGCCAGTGCGATGCCTTTGTAAGCCGGGCCGAACAGCATGTCGAACTCAACGCCCGAGGCAATCAGCGCGTCGGCGTAGCAGTGCGCGAGCGCCTCTAGGCCTGCGCCGCTAGAGATCGCGCCTAGGTTGAAAAAATACGGACTCACGCGCCCGGATTTGAGGATAAATTCGCCAAAGCGGATCACGCCGCGCGCCAAGGCCAGTTCAACGAACTGCTGCCCAATGACTGGATTCAAAGGGTTCATTCGGCTTTCGACGTTTGCAAAGATAAAATTGACGGTGGTGCGTTAAAGGTATCGGCGCGCGCCTGCGCCCAAAATATTTTAAACACCGGGTGTTCGGGCGTGCCGTCGAGCAGCTCGCCGGGCTTCACAAAATGGTGCAGCGACGCCAGCGAACGCACATCGGTCGATGAAACGCGCCGGATCACATGTTCCGGCCCAAGCAGTTCCGGGTGGCTCAAGCCGGCGGCGGCAACCAGCTCTTTGAGCGCCTTGAGGGTATTTTGCTGAAAGCTGTAAACACGCGCGGCCTTATCGGGCACCACCAGCGCGCGTTGGCGTACCGGATCTTGCGTCGTGACACCCGTCGGGCATTTGCCGGTATGACAGGACTGCGCTTGAATGCAGCCCAGTGCAAACATAAAGCCACGCGCTGAATTGCACCAATCAGCGCCAATCGCGAGCGTGCGCGCCACATCAAATGCAGTGACAATTTTGCCCGAGGCACCTAGCTTGATCTTGCCGCGCAGGCGCAGGCCAACGAGCGTGTTGTGGACCAATAAAAGCGCCTCGCGCAGCGGCGCGCCAACGTGATCGGTGAACTCCAGCGGCGCTGCACCCGTGCCGCCTTCGCCGCCGTCGATCACAATGAAATCCGGCAGGATGCCGCTTTCTTGCATCGCCTTGGCGATCGCGAAAAACTCCCACGGATGCCCAATCGCGAGCTTGAATCCGGTCGGCTTGCCGCCGGATAAATCACGCAGCCGCTGGACAAATTCAAGCAAGCCCAAGGGCGTTGAAAACGCGCTATGGCGCGGCGGCGAAATGCAATCCTCACCGACCTGCACGCCGCGCGCCTCGGCGATTTCACGCGTCACCTTGGCGCCCGGCAGCACCCCGCCGTGGCCCGGTTTGGCGCCTTGCGAGAGCTTGATCTCAATCATCTTGACCTGCGGATCCAGCGCATTTTGCGCAAACTTCTCCGCGTTGAACGACCCGTCGCGATTGCGGCACCCGAAATAGCCCGAGCCAATTTCCCAAACCAAATCACCGCCCTTGATGCGGTGATAGCGGCTGATCGAACCCTCGCCAGTGTCGTGGTAAAAATTGCCCTTCTTGGCGCCTTCGTTGAGCGCCATGATCGCGTTCGCCGACAGCGCGCCAAAGCTCATCGCCGAGACGTTGAACACGCTCGCCGAGTAGGGCTGCTTGGACGAATGCTCGCCAATCAAAATGCGGAAATCGTGGCTTTGAATCTCCGC
>Ga0105049_10003969_pt1 | contig 17417 bp, 16 predicted proteins | sample MAT06_FD_78087 | JGI IMG/M metagenome (GOLD analysis project Ga0105049, IMG submission 78087) | Freshwater microbial communities from Lake Fryxell liftoff mats and glacier meltwater in Antarctica - MAT-06 | ecosystem: Environmental > Aquatic > Freshwater > Ice > Liftoff microbial mat | place...
CCCTTGTCCGCGCTGCGCGACGCTGACCTGCTGCAATGGTTCGCCGGGGTGTCTGGCGGGCGCAACGATCAGGGCCGGGACCACCCGGTCGCGGTCGTGCTCGTGTTGTGCGCTGCTGGAGGTGCTCTACCAGCGCGGCGGTGACCGACCCGGCGACCGACCTGTCGGTCGCCGGGTCGGTCCCGTCGAAGACCACCTTGTGGCGGGTGCTGACCGGTGCCGACCCGGCCGCGGTCAACACCGCGATCGGTGCGTGGCTGTTGCAGGTCGCGACAGGGCACGCGACCGGTGAGCGCAGCGTCGAGCACGAGCCCGCCGGGGAGCGCACCCCTGATCGGCTCGACGATCCCGACATCTGCCCCGGCGTGGGGGACTTGCGTAGGACGGTGAGCGCGTCGTGTCCGTGTTTGATCACGGTGCAGACGTAGCCGCGGATGGTGTAGCGCTCTTGGGTGCGTTGTTCGCTGGTCGTACTGGGTGGTGGTCACGGCGACCTGCGGGATCTCGTGCTGCTGATAGCGGTCGACCACACCGAGATCACGTGCGCCACCCAGGTCGTTGCCGCAGTCGCAGCGGCCCTCGGGGAACCGGTCCAGCTGTTCATCGGGGTCATCGGTCCGGGCCAGATGCGCGCCTGGCGTCCCGGGCTGCTTGCCCCGTTTCCGCGCCGATCCACCCCTGCCGCGCCGCTTCTCCGGCGGTACGGGCTTGCCCGGATCGTCGTCGCGCGAGGGCGGACTCGAGGAGTTCCCCGAGTTCCGCGACAGCAGATGCTCCAGCCTCGCCAGCCGGCCCGCGAGCGTCTCGTTGGTCTCCATCAACTCCGAGATCTGCACGGCCTGCGCGCTGATCTGCACGGCCTGGCGGCGCACCACGACGATCAACTCGTCGCGCGACAGCTCCTCCGGCTCGACCACCGGAAGATCAAACCGCACATCAGCCGATCACCGGTGATCGACACGCCCACAGCCCCGACCAGCCACGATCCGCGGGCCTGATTGTTTACCGGCCAGGTCGTCAATGGGGCTGCGTTCAGGCCGGACCCAACCGACGATCACCCCACGCCCGGCCGTCTGCTGCGTCCCGTCACTCGACACGTGTCTCGGCGATCGATGAGTTCCCCGGAAGCATTGATTGGCCGTAGCTCGGTGTGGCACGCTCAACACTGGCTGTAGGTCGCGGAAGGGGACCCGACATGCGTTGATAGTCGCGGTTAACGCGCGCCCTGAAGCCGTTCCCGGCTCGATCACTGGTCGTTCTCGCCGTGGAGATGCGCCCCCTTGCCCCGGAGGTCCACCTTTTGATGCCAGGCGACGATTCAAAGGTTATTGGGCCGGCAACTGCCGACGAAATGCGACGGAACGCAGCCGAGATCGTTCGCCTCGGAGTTGAGTTCAAGCAGCGACTTCCTCTTGAACAGCGCGCATCCCACAACGAAGCGGAAATAGAAAGAATCTCGCGGGTGACTGAGGATGGTACGACCCTGGATAGTCTAGTCGAATGGCTGCACCGAGTCGTCTTCCCTGGATCCCTCAATTTCGGATCACCCACTTTCTTAGCACACCCCGACAATGGCTCATCCACGGCTGGCGTTCTCGGCGAGATCGCCAGTGCATTCCTGAACCAGAATCTGTCGTCGATCGATTACTCGCCGGTTGCCACATCGCTAGAGCAGCAGCTACTGGTACAGTTACGTGAAGTAATCGGCTACCCGAGTGCGCAGGGCCGTGGCGCGCTGGCAGCTGGGGGCGGTGTCGTGTTCGGCGGCTCACAGGCGAACTACTCGGGCTTACTGGCGGCGCGTGAGCACCTCCGACAGCAGCTCGCGGCGCGCGGGCGGCGATTCGACCCTCGACGCACCCGAGTACTCGCCAACCGGCCGTACAGCCACTTCTCCTTGCGGAGGAGCCTGCATCTCCTGGGGTTGGGCAATACAGACCTACACGACGGTGAGCTCTCGGCTGAGGGGCTGGAGCGCGAGAGCCTCTTTGAGGTCGGCGTGAACGGCTTACGCACCGACCCACACGATCTTGAGCGGCAGATCGAAACCGTCCGTGAGCGCGGTGAGGATGTAATGGCCGTGTTCGCTGTCGCGGGCGACAGCAGGTTCATGGCCTTCGACGACCTCACCGCCATTTGCGATGTTGCGGAGCGCTTCGGCGTGTGGGTGCACGTCGATGCCTGCGAGGGGGGACAAGTGCTGTTCAGCCCGCGGACAAGGCATCGCATGCGGGGCGTCGAACGAGCGCACTCGGTGTCCATCGATCCGCACAAGGTCCTGCTCGTGCCGTACAACGTGAGCGCGTTCTTTCTTCGAGACCCGGCATGGCTCGGCTACTTCGCAACGAATCCAACCACGCTCATCAACCAGGAGGACGACTCGCTAGGGGGCACGGCACCCGGGATCAACTCCAAGGGTTTTGTCTCTCTCAAACTCATCATGATGTTGCGCCACTGGGGTTGGCACCGCTTGGCTGCCGAGGTCGATCGACGACACGAGGTGGCACTGCACGCAGCGCGGATGATCGAGGCGCACCCGAGGCTGCGGCTACTCAACCCCGAGGTCGAGCACAACGCCGTGGGCTTCGCCTACGTGCCGTCGGCCGCAACCGACCTGAACACGATCAACGACGTGAACCAGGAGATCCACCGCCTCCTGAACAGCACGACCCCCTATTTCATTCACGCGTTCCCGTCACGCGACGGGAACGGTATCATCTCTCCTGAGCACGATTCCGTGTATGCGCTGCGAATGATGTTCGGCAACCCGCTGGGTGGCCCAGTCGAGATCAGCGGAGCCATCAACGCCATCGTGGGGCTCGGCGACCGGCTGATGGAACGTAGAGCAGCGGCGTGAGCGCGCCGACGGTGTCGGTGGTTCTCCCCGTGTATAACCACGGGCCGACACTTCCGGAGGCTGTCGAGAGCGTCCTCGCACAGACCTTCACGGAGTGGGAACTGATCATCGTCGACGACGGATCGTCGGACGGCAGCGGCCGGACGGCGAAAGCCTACGCAGACCATGACCCGAGAGTTCGAGTCGTTCGGAACGAGTCGAACAGCCGTCTTGGTGTCGAGTCGTGGGAGAGCCGCAACGATGGTTTGGACGCTGCCAGTGGTCGGTACGCTGCGTATCTCGATGCGGACAACACCTGGCGACCGGGCTACCTACGGCGCATGGTCACCACGTTGGACACGCGCCCACATGTCGTGCTCGCCGTCGCGCAGTCCTGCAACCATCACGCGGTCGACCGCATCCGAGAGCACATGAGCGCGGACCTTCGGACCGCGACCGCGACCGCGACCGGACGTGCGTGGGTTGTGTACGGGCTCGACCGGGTGCGCCCGGACGAACTGGGCCGCTCGCAGTACATCGACACCAACGAGATGGTCCACCGAATGTCCATCTTCGAGGTGCTGGGCGAGCGGTGGCGCACCCGGCACCCACGGGCCGAGTGGGTGAACGCGAACCTGGGCGGCCATGCGCCCTGGCGCAGGCACAACGACCTGGATCTGGCTGAGCGGATCATTGGCCACTTCGGTGTGTCTGCCGTCGCCCTGGTTCCGGAAGTACTCGTCGACTACTACTACGCGAGCGCAGACCGGGCTAGAACGAGCAGGACTCTCGACGTGCAGGCCGGCTGAATGCGCCTGCTCACGCTGCCCCGCCCCGGCCTGCTGGCCTGGGAAGATGTGCCCACGCCCGCACCCGGCCCCGATGAGGTCTCAGTCGCCGTCACACACGTCGGCATCTGCGGCTCCGATGTCGAGGCCTATCTCGGTCATCGCCCTGCTCATGTCCGGCACGGCCGGCCGGTGGTCGGCCACGAGGTGTGCGGCGTGGTCGACGCGGTCGGCGATCGTGTCCGCGGGCCGCGGGTCGGTGACGTCGTGACGTGCGTCGAGGGCTGGGGAGCCTTCGCCGATATAGTGCTCACGACGCCGACCAATCTGCTGCGCCTGCCCCGACGCATCGATCCGGCGGACGGCTGTTTGGTGGAGGTCCTTCCCGGGGTTGCGATGGCCGCATGGCGAACGGGCATCACCCGCTCGCACCAAGTCCTCATCGTGGGCCAGGGGTTGAGCGGACTACTTCTTACACGTTTGGTACATCTGCACGGCTGCGCCCAGCTGACGGTCGTCGATCCCCACCAGTGCCGCCTCGACCTCGCCCGGGAGTTCGGTGCCGACGTCACGGTGGCGAGCACTGTAGAAGCTCTGGCCGCGCCCGATTCGTCCTACGGTCCCTTCGACGTGGCGATAGTTGCCGCACCGGTCAACCTCGTCGATGCGGTGGTCCCACTGATGCGTCCACGGTCACGGATCGTGATGTACGGCGGGCTCGAGCGCGACGCCAAGGTCGACATCATGGCACTCCACCGGGGAAGCATCTCGCTGATCAAAGAGTCCGAGGGAATCAACGGGATCGTCGAGGCACGAGGCGTCTGGGCCGCGGCCGCCGAACTGGTGGCCGATGGAGTCCTGCCCCTGCACCGGCTACGTACCCACACAATGGAGTTCGACGAGATCGACGAGGCGTTCCGCCTCCGCATCGAGGATCCTACGGCGCTGCACGTCGTCTGCGTCCACCCGGCGGTCGGGTCATGACGGCTGCCGCTGCTGCCGCGATGGCTCGAACGTATGTCACCAGCCCGTTCGCCATGGTGGTCGACGCAGGCGGAACCAGCGGGCTGATGAACCTCGGATGGTCGCCGGATCCGCTGTGGGCCTCCACCGCCGCACAGCGTCAGCTCTGGCTGGCCGAACAGCTGATCTCGCGGCTCGAGATCGAGGTCGGCGACATCGTGCTCGATGTCGGCTGCGGCAAGGGTGGTCTCAGCCGCCTCGTTGCCCAGGCCCAGCCGAAAGCTCGGGTGGTGGGCATCAACATCGACGCTACCCAACTCGATCCAGCCGCTGCACACGGCCCGCGAGCTAGCCCGGGCTATCTCGTCGGGTCGGCCGAGCGACTTTCGCTGCGAGACCGCAGCGTCGACTCGGCGCTGGTCGTCGAACTGCTGACCCATCTGCCGGACAAGGCCGCATTCTGGGCGGAGATCACGAGAGTGGTACGACCCGGCGGCCGTCTGGTGATTGCGGCCATCACCCTCGTCCGCCCGCTGACGGAGCTGACGCCAGCCGCTCGGGCCCACCTTCGTCGACTGGCCGCCTACTTCTCGGAACGTGCGGAGGACGTGCCACTCGCCACAGATCTGCACGAGGCCCTGGAGCACCATGGTTGGGACTTCGCCGACGAGGACCTCACGGACGGCGTCTTCGGACCGCGCCACGACGAGATGAGCGCCGTCCTACGTGGCCTGTCCGAGCCCGAGACAGCCGCGCGCGAGACCTTCTGCGCGGCTGTCCGCGACTCTTGGGGCGTAGACCCGGACGTGCTCGCTGACTACTTGCGATCGTCCACTCGCACGCATGCCCTGCGGTACTACGAGTACCACCTGGTGACGGCGACAGCGTCATGAGCGGGCGTGCGGGAATGGCAACGGTGTCCTTCGGGGCTGGCCCCACGATGCTGCCAAGGATCGTGCTGGATCAGGTCCGCGCCGATCTCCTCGACTTCGCCGGAACCGGATTGTCGGTCCTCGAGATTCCGCAGTCGCACCCCGCCGTCGTTGCGGTCTACGAGCAGGTCGAGAGCGACGTACGCGAGATGCTGGGCGTCACCGACGAATACCATGTGCTGTTCCTGCATGCCGGGGCGTCGACCCACTTCGCGATGGTGCCGCTCAACCTGCTGCGTGGGCGCTCGGTCTCCGACTACGTCCACACCGGGCTGTGGTCGCGCAAAGCCATCGAACAGGCACGGGCGTACACGAAGGTCCGGATCGTCGGTGACGCCGCGACGACAGGGTTCGCCCGCGTGCCGCACCTGGGCGGGCTGGCCCCCGGCACCGACTCCGCCTACCTGCACTACACCTACTGTGACTCCGTCCGTGGTCTGGAGTTCCCGGCGGAGCCGTGCGCGGGCGAGACACCGCTCGTCTGCGATGCCACAGCTTCTCTCTTCGCTCGACCGGTCGCGATCGAGCGACACGCCCTCGTCTATGCATCCGCCCAGAAGAACCTCGGCGCAACCGGCATGACTCTCGTGATCGTTCACCGGAGCGTGCTGGGTAGTCCTTCGGCGTCGGTTCCACTGGCTCTCGACTACACGCGTCAGGCCGAGTGCCGCAGCCGCTTCACCACGCCGCCGATCTTCGCGTGGTACCTGGCCGGCCGGGTGCTCGCCTGGATGCGATCGCTGGGCGGGCTCGGGGTTCTCGCCGATCAGGTCCTGGAACGCAGCAAACACCTGTACGCCGCTCTCGACCGCTCGGACTTCTATCACTCGCCGGTTGAGGACGGATCGCGTTCCCGGACCTCGATCCCCTTCACGACGTCCGATCCGGCCTTGACCGGCACATTCATCGATGAATCTGAGGCGGCGGGGATGGTGGGCCTGACCGGGCACAGCTCGGTGGGAGGGCTTCGCGCAGGCCTGTTCACCGCGACCCCCGACTCCGCGGTACTCGGTCTGGTCGCCTTCATGACGGACTTCGAGAGGCGGTACGGGTGAAATCAGACAGCGTGCGGGGCACTGCAGTGGTCACGGGAGGTGCAGGATTCATCGGACGCAGGCTGGTTCAAAGCCTTCTTGACGAGGGTCGACACGTGAGGGTGGTCGACCGCAGGCCAGGTGCCCCGGACGGTTGCGAGCACCTTCTCGCTGATCTGGCCGAGGACGAACTCACGGAGGCCCTCAGGGGGGACGTGGTGTTCCACCTGGCGGGCCACCCCGGCGTGCGCGGGGACGGAGTCGAGACCGAGCGGAAGCGGCTGCACGACAACGTCATCGCGACCGAGCGGGTCGTCGGGGCGACACCGAAGGACGTGCCACTTGTCTTCACCTCGTCGTCCTCGGTGTACGGCGGCTCGTTGGGCCGTCCGTGTCACGAGGACGACCCGCTCGCGCCCCGCGGCGGGTATGCGTGGAGCAAGATCACCGCCGAGAGGATCTGCCGTGCACGCGCACTCGCTGGCGGCCTGGTACACACGGCCAGGCTGTTCACCGTTGTGGGGGAGGGCCAGCGGCCCGACATGGCGCTGGCGATGTGGGCCGCGGCAGTGGCGGGCGGGCGCCCTGTCACGGTGTACGGCAACCTCGATAGAAGCCGGGACTTCACCGATGTCGCGCAGGTGGTGGCCGTCCTCATCAAGCTCTCGGTCGCACCGAGACCAACGGTGGTCAATGTCGGAACCGGAGTGGGGCAGACCGTCGGTGCGCTCCTCGACGCGATCGGCCGGCAGGTGGGTCGGCAACCTCAGGTGAGGCTGGTCGACGCACCACATCAGGACCCGTACGCGACTCTGGCCGATACGACCCGCCTGCAAAGCCTCACACGTCGAGCGCTCCGGACCGACCTCGGCGATGTCGTCGGTCGCTACCTCGCCGACGACAACTCCCCGATCCGGAACCTGATCGAAGGGCAGCTGACATGACGTTGGACGTACTCCTCGTTTCCCCACCGTTCTGGGACCCCTACGCCCCCTCCGCCGCCAACCCGGCTCTGCTCGGCTACCTGCGCGGGCAGCAGTGCACCGGCGCGCAGATCGATCTGAACCAGGCCTACTTCCTGGATCGCCTCGACCCATTGGTCCAGGGCGCCCTGAGCGACATCGCCGACCCCGACGTCCTGGCCGCGAGGGTGCCAACCGAGCATCGCGTGGTCATGGGCTTGGACCAGGCAGCGCCGGACCTCCTGAGGCGCTGGGACATCTCAGAAGAGACGATGACGCTGGAGGGTTTCCGGACCGCCATCGCCTCATGGGACCGTCTCGACGCGCTCAACGTCGTTGACGCGATCATGCACTACGGGTACTTCATCCGGCACGATCCGGCGATCGCGGGCGCGATCGACGACCGGGCGGCTCTCGACGATCCCGCCTGGGCTCCGATGCGGCGCCTGGTGAACGAGTTGCTACTGCCTCGGCTCGAGCGCGACCGTCCGGCGGTTCTCGGCCTCTCCGTGCTCGGAGAGCAACAACTCGCGCCCACGCTGGCAATCACGCAATGGGTACGGGAGGCGGGTCACAATCCGCTGATCGTCTGGGGAGGCAGCCACGTACGAGCCATTCACTCGATGGCCCGCAACGGCCCGGCGTGGTGGCGTCGGCTGCCCGATCTGCTGGTGCTCGGAGAAGGCGAGACCGCCCTTACCACCCTCGCACGACGGGCCCGCGACGCACAGCGCACCGGTGCCCATGCCTGGGCCGCGCGTATGACCTTCGACCGAAGGCCGAACCAGCCCGGCTTCGTTCCCGGCACGATCGCGCAGCCGGTCGAACGGGTGCTGGTGACCTCGAAGCGCTACGAGGAGGTCACGACCCTGTCGGCCTACGACTTCGACGGACTCGATCTGCACGGTTCGTACCTCATGCCCTGGCCCACGATCCCCTATCAAGGGTCGCGAGGCTGCCACTGGGGCCTGTGCGGATTCTGCGATCACGAGGAGGGGTACCGGCTCCACTACCGGCCGAAGGAGTCCGAGCAGGTCGTCGACAACCTGCTGTCCTACAGGGAACGTTTCGGGATCGAGCACGTCCAGTTCGTCGACGAGGCAATCGAACCAGCCTGGCTGCGCGACCTGAACGACGAGCTTGAGCGCCGTTCGCTCGCAGGCATGTTCCGATGGTCGAACTACTCCAAGGTCTCCGTCGAACTAGACTCCACCTTGCTGGACCGGACCTATGCGAACGGCGGCCGGCTGATCCTTTTCGGCGTCGAGTCTTTCAACCAGCGAGTCCTGAACGTTGTGAAGAAGGGCATCCGGCGGAAGGACGCGCTGGCCACCATCAGGGCAACCCATGCGGCCGGCATCCGGTCCTGGATCTGGCTGATCGCAGGCCTCCCCACGCAGACACCCGAAGAACTCGCGGGTGACATCGAAGATCTGCGATCACTGGAGGGAATCGTCGACGCCGTATCGGTCGGGCGGTACCGCATCTCCGAGAACTCGGACATCTACCGGGAGATGGCCAAGTACGGGATCATCGAAGCCGACCTCGCACATCCGATGGAGGTCCGATACACCTCAGGTGAGCAGATTGTCGACAACGCCGAGATCGCCCGCCTCTACTACCAGGAGTACTACCCCCAGGCGATCGGGATGTCGCTCACCCACAACCGATACCTGCTGTTCGCGGACGCCCTGAAGCGCGAGGGGTCCGGGCCTCGAGGCCCACGGCCCGCGCCACGGCGGGCAGTCGTCGGCGGGGCGACCCGAACCGGCGAAGTGCTGGGCAACATCTGATGGCGGACATACCCTTGTTCAAGGTTGCGATGTCACCGCGCGCGACCGCCGACGTCGGCGAGGTGCTTGCCTCCGGCTTCATCGGTCAGGGTCCTCGTAACGACGCGTTCGAGGGTGCGCTGGCGAAGATCCTCGGGACGCCCAACGTCGTCACGGTCAGCAGCGCCACGGCCGGACTGCATCTCGCCCTACACATGGCGGCGTCAGCGGCCGCCGACGGCACTCGCTTCGACTTGGCTCGCCGTGCGCTGTCAGGAGAAGGAGGAGAGATCCTCACCTCGCCCCTGACGTGCACGGCGACGAACTGGCCGATCGTGACGCAAGGGCTCGACCTGCGTTGGATCGACGTCGACCCAGGCAGCCTCAACATCAGCCTGGACGATCTCGCGAGGCAGATCGGCCCGCGTACCCGCGCTATCGTCCTGGTTCACTGGGCTGGCTACCCGGTCGACCTGATTGCGCTGTCCGACCTACTCGACCAGGCGGAGGCCGCACACGGCGTGCGACCTGTCGTGATCGAGGACTGCGCCCACGCCTGGGGCACGACGTTCGGCGGACGACGGCTCGGGCTGCACGGCAACGTCGCCGTCTACAGCTTTCAGGCGATCAAGCACTTGACATGCGGCGACGGCGGCGCTGTCGTCTTCCCCGACGCAGAGGCCGCTGAACGTGCCCGCCGACTGCGCTGGTATGGCATGGACCGCAGGACTCCGGGCACGGTTCGCTGGAAGCAGGACGTCAGCGAGGCGGGCTTCAAGTTTCACATGAACGACATCGCCTCCGCCATCGGCATGGCAAACCTTGACCTCGCCGAGTGCAACGTCAAGATCCATCGCGACAACGCGGCATACTACGACCAAGCACTACAGAGCATCGACGGCCTACAACTGCTGGAGCGCAAGGAGGGGCACGACTCAGCGGCATGGGTGTATAGCATGCGCGTGAAGCGCAGGGACGACTTCATTGCGCGGTTGGGCATCGGCGGCATCGAGGCCAGCCCGGTTCACATGCGCAACGACGTCCATTCGTGCGTCGCCGCGTATCGTCGGCCGCTGCCCGGCGTCGACGAAGCCGATGCGTCGATGGTGTCGATACCCGTAGGCTGGTGGGTGGACGACGCGATTCGCAAGCACGTCGTCGAGGTGATTCGGCAGGGCTGGTGAGCATCCGCCCCCGGGTGCTCGCCTGGCCGATCGGCGACCAGCTCGTCGCCTCCTCCCGGTTACGTCTCCACGCCCCGCTGACCGAGCTGGCGGCCGAGCTCGACGTCCAGATAGTCCACCCGAACGGGGCCGAACGGTGGCAGTCCGAATCGATGCTCGACGGAACCGATCTCCTGTACGTCCAGAAGGATGCGCGCCCGCCGGCCCGGGAACTCGTAGAGAACGCCGTTGGACGCGGCGTCCCCGTGGTGTACGACCTCGACGACGACATCGGCTGCTGGCCCGGCATGGACGAACGAGCCGTGCTCCGGCTGGCGTCCGCCGTGGTCGTGGACAGCTCGTGCCGAGCGGAGGACGTCGCTACGTGGGCCGCACGCGTCACCACGATCCCCTGCATGATCGACCTGGCCGATGACCCCGCCCGGTCAGCCGCCCGCACCCCCGACGTCGTCGCATCGGTGGGCACATTCGGTAACCGTTCGAGCCTGGAGGGTGCGCGGGCGCACCTCGATGCGGTTCCCTCGTCTATGCGGGTGCGCGTGATCGGCCCGCCGGATGCTCGATCGGCGTTCCCACGCGTCGACTTTCGCGACTTCGAGTTGGGCTCCTTTGTCGCTGACCTGCTCGCGAGCGACGTCGCGCTACTCGCCCACGACCATGACGATGCACCGAGGAAGGACGAGAACAGGCTGGTCATGGCGCTCTCCTGTCGGCGAGCCGCGTTCGTCTCACCGACGCCGTCCTACACCGCGCTGCTGCGGGAGATCGACGCAGCCGGACTTGCGGTCGAGTCTCCGGACGACCTGCGACGGGCGCTGACGGATACCGATCCGGCGCGGCTGGCCGGCTGGGCCGACGCCGGCCACTCCCACGTCTGGGAGAAGTACAGCCCGCGCGCGATCAGCACCCGCCTGCTGGCCGTGTTCCTCGAAGCGCTGGAGTCGCGATGACCGGTGGATCCGTTCACATCGTGATCGCCAACCCCTACGGATATGAGCTGTTCGAGCCAGGAGCTCGGGCCACGCGGGTGTACGGCGGAGCCGAGGTCCAGCTATATCACCTGGCCACGACGTTGGCCGCGATGCCTGACATTCGCGTCTCGATGGTTGTGGAGCGGCCGCGCAGCGGTCCGCTGCGCGATGTTGTCGACGGAGTGACGATGCGATTCGTCACGGCCATGCCGCGGCTCGATCGGCTCCGGCGCTACCTGCCGGTGCCCTCGCCGACATACCTGAATGCACTTGTCCGTTGCGGCGGAGACGTCGTCGTCCAACGGGGAGGCGCGGTGCTGACCGCGGACGCTGCGCTCGCCGCAGCCGTCTCCCGCGTGCCGTTCGTCTTCATGGCGGCTCACGACTGGGACTGCACACGCCAGCACGTGACTGGCCGCCAGCGTCTCGCCGGCGAGATTTATCTGTGGGCGCTGCGGCGCGCTGAACTCGTCATCGCCCAGACAGATGACCAGGCCGGGTTCCTGCGACGCTGGCACGACATCGATGCACCGGTCCTGCGCAGCGGACTGCCCGCGGCAGTCGGGTTGCCCGACCGGCCCCACCCTGCCGAGGCCCCCGTCCTCTGGGTGGGACGATGCGTTGCCTGGAAGCGCCCGGAAGCGTTCCTTGCCCTCGCCCAGCGGCTGACGCACCGGCAGTTCGTGATGGTGTGCCCGATCTACGACGGCGAAGAGGACCTGGCCGAACGGGTGCGGGCTCACGCAGAGGCGCTACCGAATCTCGAATTCGTCTCTTTCGTGCCGTTCCGTGAGACAGCAGCACTTTTCGGCACCGCCGGGATGTTCGTCAACACGTCGACCGCCGAGGGATTCCCCAACACGTTCATGCAAGCGACGTCCGCTGGCACACCAGTCGCCTCGCTGTCCATCGACTCGGACGACCTGATCCAACGGCACGGCATCGGTGTGGTCGGGAACGGCTCGATATCGATGTTGGCGGATCGGGTGGAGGAGATGCTCGGCGACCGGGCCATGTGGCAGGCGGCGAGCACCGCATCACTCAACTACTTCGCAGCCAACCATGAACTCGACTCCATAGCGGCGATCCTCGCCAGCATCCTGAGGCAGATCGCGGCCGCCGGACGGCGGGCGCCCACCTGAACCAGCGCGGCCCAGCCGGACCGGCGGATCACCGGTGATAGCATTGCACGGTGTTCCTGAGCGCGCGTCGATTTCGCCGCCCCGGGGACGTTGAGGTCCCGGGAGCTTGACACGCGACAGCCCCCAGGGCGGCCCAACGGCTCCGGGGAGTCTCCCTGCCCCCGAAGGACCACGACCGGGGCGTGACCGCGCAGGACGAGCGCTGCCGCCCGGATGGAGAACGCCATGACGGTGGACGACGCCGTGACCGAGACTCTGCGCGAGATCGAACGAGTGCGCGACGACGCACTCCAGCAAGTCGCTTCGCGCGGGACCACCGAGGCAGTAGCCGATCTGCGCCGAGAAGTTCTGGGCAAGTCGGGGTCGCTGCTCCAGATGCGCCGCTCGCTGGGGGCATTTCCTCTCGAACAACGCAAGGTCGTCGGGGCGGCTCTGAACACGGCCGTGCAGGAGGTCACCGACCGCATAGAGGCACACGATCGCTCGCTGCAGAATGCGGAGACTGCGCTCGACCGTCCGCTCGACGTGTCGCTGCCCGGACTGCTCCCGCTGTCCGGCGGCCTGCATCCCACGATGCAGCTCATGTACGACCTCAACGACGCCTTCGCCGCGCTGAACTTCGGGGTCTACGAAGGGCCCGAGATCAGCTCGGAGCTCTTCGAGTTCGACCACATGAACTTCCCTCCCGAGCACCCGGCCAGAGAGAGCATGGACACTTTCTGGTTGAGCGGCACCCAGGGGCGCGTCGGGGCAGAACGGCTCTGCCTGCGCCCACACCTCACCGGGGCGAGCGTCCGGCACATGCTCGAGAACGAGCCACCGCTGCGGTTCGTCTACCCGGGACGGGTGTACCGCAACGAGACCCCCGACGCGCGGCACGAGCGAGCCTTCTACCAGTACGAGGTACTCCTGATCGACGAGGATGTGCCTTTCACCGCCGGCAAGTTCCTCGTCGACACCATTCTCGACACCGTGTTCGGCCGTCCCGTCCGAACCCGCATGCGAACCGGCTACTTCCCGTTCGTGGAGCCGGGCTTCGAGATCGACATGGAGTGCCAGGTCTGCTTCGGCCGTGGTTGCCGCACCTGCCATCACGTCGGATGGCTCGAACTCATGCCTGGGGGCAGCCCGCACCCCAACGTGCTGCGCGCCGGTGGCCTGGATCCTGATCGCTGGACCGGCTTCTACGTCAACGTCGGCCTCGACCGCCTGGTGATGATGCGCTACGGCATCGATGACGTCCGCCTGATGCACGGTGCGGACCTCCGATTCCTCACCCAGTTCGCCTAGGAAGGCCGGCGATGAAGATCTCCCTGGAATGGGTTTCCGACTACATCCGGCTTCCCCCTTCAATGACCCCGCGAGAACTCGCCGACGACCTCACCCTCAAGACGGTCGAGGTCGAGGACATCCAGACGATCGACGACGACGTCATCTTCGAGATCGACAACAAGTCGCTGACCAACCGCCCGGACCTGTGGGGCCACTACGGCATCGCTCGTGAGTTCGCAGCGATCTACGATGTGCCGCTCGCACCTCTGCCGACGGCGATGCCTCCGACGCAGGTCGAAGGCCTGGTCGGCACCATCGACCCGGCCATCTGCCGGCGGTTCAGCGTCGTCGAGTTCTCCGCTGACAACGGGCTTCTGACGCCGGAGAAGATTCGGCGCCGGCTCATCCACATCGGCGAGTCCAGCGTCAACCTGATGGTTGACCTCAGCAACTACGTCATGCTCACCGTCGGACAGCCCAACCATGTCTGGGACGCCGACCGCGTCGAGCTGCCGATGTCGGCGACAACGAGCACGGAGCCCTTCCTCCTCCCCCTAGTGGCCGCCGCGGACGCCCAGATCACCGATCCGACGCCGGTGATCCGTGACAGGACCGGCATCCTCGGGCTAGCCGGTGTCATGGGTGGCGAAACCTCGTCGGTCCACGCCGGCTCCACCCGGTTCCTGCTCGAGACCGCGACGTTCGATGCCCAGGCCGTCCGACGTACGTCCCAGCGTCTCGGGCTGCGCACCGAAGCCTCAGCGCGCTACGAGAAGCGCCTCGACACCCAGAGGGTCGACCTCGCGATCGGGTTGTTCATCGGTCTGCTGACCGAAGTGATGCCCGATGTCGTCGTCCACCGTTTCCAGGACGTCGTGAGCGAGCCGACGCCGACCGGCCGTGTGCACGTCGAACGGTCCTTTCTCGACAAGCGCATTGGCGTGCGGCTCGACGACACCGAGATCTCGGGCACCCTCGCGGCGCTCGGATTCGATGTCGAACTGGACGAGACCGCTGTCGACGTTGCAGTTCCAAGCTGGCGCTCCACCGGCGACGTCTCGCTGCCACACGACGTGTTGGAGGAACTGGCGCGTATCCACGGATACGACCGCCTTCCGTCGTCCCGGGTCTCGGCTGTGCTCGCGCCGATTCGCTCGCTTAACCTACGCCCGCTCGACCGCCGGCTACGCGAAGAACTCGCCCGGCGCGGGGGTCTGCAGGAGGTCATCACCTATCCATGGGTACGTGACGAACTCCTGAACACAGCGGGGTTCTCGAAGGACCGTACGGTCCTGTTCGACGGCGCGACAGCGCCCGACCACAACGCCCTGCGGCCGTCACTGCTACCCAACCTGCTGGACGCCATCGTCTCGAACCTGCGCTACCGAAACGCGTTCGGCATCTTCGAGTTGGGCACCGTCTTCCGGGTCGGGGGGCGATCCTCGGGCACTGGTGGCGTGGACGAGGACCTACCCTCGATGCCCAAGAGTCTCGCGCTCGCGCTGGTAGGCGTCGACGACGGGGGAACCCTCTTCAGACGCGCGAAGGGACACCTCGAAGCGCTGCGCAGGAACTGCTTCCTCGACGATCTCGTGCTCGACGGGCCTACGGACGCGGCGTGGGCCGACCGGTCCGCGCAACTCGGCATCAGCATCGGCACCGAGAGGGTGGGCACCCTGGCGCTCCTCCAGCCCCGGTTGCTACGCAGGGCCGGGATTCACGGGGTGTGCGTTGCCTTCGCCGAGATGGACGTCAGCTCCCTCACTGCGAAGGCGTCGCGGGAGAACCAGTTCCAGGCCATCGCCGAGCTACCCGCTTCGGAATTCGATCTGTCGGTGCTACTGGCCGAGGACATTCCGTGGGCGCGCGTCGAATCCGTGACGAGCAGTGAGAACAAGCTGGTGGAAGCCGTGACTTATCTGGGCGAGTACCGATCGGCCGAACTCGCCGCCGGCTACCGCTCGCTGACCCTGCGGGTGAGGCTGCAGCCCCACGAAGCGACCCTGACCCGCGAGGACATCCTGCGTGTCCGAGCCGACATCGTTCACGCGCTCGAAAAGGAACTCGCCGCACGCCTCCGCTGAGCCCATCAGTTCAGCAGGCACGCTCGCATGGCACCCTCGGAATCCGGCGCCAGATGGATCCAGGACTGCACAGTCACGCGGATGCCTTGGCCGAAAGGAAGGACCGCGTGCGGCCGGGTCGGATCCCAGATCACCAGGTCGCCCGGTTCGGGACGGAATGTGACCTCTGGCGTGTCCTCAGGGATCTCACCCGGTTCGAAGAGATACGACCTTCCCGCCCGGCGGTACTCGGCGTCGAACTGCCAGATCGTGGTGGCGCCTCCATCGGCGGGCATGCGGAGGTAAATGTTGGCGGTCAGGCAGTCCTGGCGACCGGCGTCGGCGTGGACGGCTACGTCCGAGCGCTCCATGAGCCGACCCACACCCGCGAGCAAGAGACTGCCCTCGCGCCGCGTCAGACCAGCGCCACCTGGCATCACCTCGTCGAGTTCCAGGCGCAGCTTGTCCATCGGCCCGAGATTTGGAGCTACCGACTCACGCTGCCAGCGCAGGGCGTCGACGACTGCATGCGGGTCCGTCGTGCCCTCCGGTGTGGTGTCGACCGGGCCCACCCGGTCAGTGTCGGTCCGGGAGAAGGTCTCGGAAACTCCAGAGCGGCCTGCCCATCGGGCTTCGTAGTTGCGCCGGCTGTCGTGGTTGACGATCGCCTCGGCGAGTCGATCCGCCACCACGGGGGCGACGAACCCGGGAATACAGAGGGCAGCCGCCTCACCATGACGAACGGCGTCGAGTGCACCCCAGGACAACGAGGCGCCGTCGAGTAACGACCACGAGCGGATGGTGACAGCCATGCGTCAACAGCTACCACGTCGCGCCGTGACGGAGAAGCCGCTCGGCCGAATGCCCTCGGACAGCTTCCCGTCCGGCGGCAGAACTAGGCTGACGGTCCGTCACCAACGGCGACGAGCGACCGGCAAGGCGGAGGTGCGCATGTCCGATGAGACGCCGACGCGGCGCCACAGTTGGGTCGCCGTTGACACCGCGGGCCGTGCGGGCGGAGGTCGACTCCAGGTTTGGCAGCACGATCCGGGATATCGCGCCGTGTGTCGGTAACGGGGTCACACCCGGGCTGGCAGCCGTTCTCACCTGCGTCGACGGTTCGTCCGCGTTCGTGAAGGCCTTGCCAGTGGACGGTCCGAGCGGTGTCGACAGCCGGGAACTCGCCATAGCGTCGGCGCTGCCCATAGCAATTCCCCTGCCGGCGTTCCGGTTCGCCGTCGAGCAGGAGGGCCGGCTCCTGTTGTGCTTCGCGGTAGCCCCAGGCCGAGCAGCGCGGGAACCATGGCAGCCGGCGGAGCTGGCGGCCGCGCTGCATTCGCTGACGGTCTGCACCAGCGCGCTGACCCCGGATCCCCTGACCTGAGTTGCACAGGTTTAGTGCCCCGGCGCGCTGATGGGGGGTAGTCGGTTGAGGATGGCGCGGGCCTCGCTGGTGATCTGGGGAGCGGCGGTGATCGGGTGCCCACCGACGTCGATC
>Ga0105049_10003970_pt1 | contig 17414 bp, 12 predicted proteins | sample MAT06_FD_78087 | JGI IMG/M metagenome (GOLD analysis project Ga0105049, IMG submission 78087) | Freshwater microbial communities from Lake Fryxell liftoff mats and glacier meltwater in Antarctica - MAT-06 | ecosystem: Environmental > Aquatic > Freshwater > Ice > Liftoff microbial mat | place...
TGGGGAGCGTTCGATGGAGAAGAAGGCGTTGGAGCGTTCGGTGACGGTGGTCCAGTCAAGATTAATTACATCGCTTTCCCATTTTGCTTTGAAGCTATTAAGTAATATAGGCAACGTCGTGGATACTGTTAAACTTAAATCATCGATGCGCCAATTTGCCACATTGATTGCTGGCGACCCTGTTCCATCATAGCCATAAATTCTAAAAGTTACAGCAGTGCCAATGCCGCTAGTAATGGTCAATCCAGAATTTGTATATAAACTCCAAACGCTATTGTTCAGAATGGAGCCAGTTGCGTAGTCGCTTCCATAAGTATCTAACGAAGTTCTAAATGAGTAAGCTTGAGGCCCGGTACCAGTGCTCCTTGCCCCGAAACTAATACTTGTTAATGTAAAAGTGTAGCCCGATGCTGGGGTTAATGTAAATTGAAAGTAGGCACTACCACTTGTTCCTGTATTTAATGCTCCAATACGCGCAGCAGCACCAGCATTGTATTCACCGCTAGCCCCAGAATAGCCGCTACTAACGCTAAACGTAGTTAACATAGTCGTAGTTCCATTATTGTTACCTTGAGAGACCAATGGAGTACCCGTCATATTGGTACTCGTATTGGTTGATGGAGCTGCATTTCCTGCACCGCCAGTCCCAAAATTCCAAATTATATTCTGGGCAGATAGTGAAAAAAGTCCAAACATGATAAGAACCAAGGTTGGGATTATCCTCTTGTTCTTGCTCCAAAGAGCCTTTTCTAAGAAAAAATAGATTTTCATTGGCTGAATATTTAAGTCATTACTTAGCAATCTACCAGACGGAACCATCTAGTGCGGGGTTTCCGCCAAACCCAGTCGACGCTTACGCGAGGCTATACCTCATGCCGTACACACCCAACCCCTCGCCGAAGCAGCTCCTCAAACCACCTTCCCCGTCACCTCCCCAAAACCAACCCGCTCGCCATCCTTCCCAGCCCAGCCACGAATCGTCAGCGTATCGCCATCTTCCAGAAAAGTGCGTTTACTGCCGTCTGTGAGGGTGAGGGGATTTTTACCACCCCAGGAAATTTCTAATAATGAACCGTAAGAATCCGGATTATGGCCGCTGATGGTACCGGAGGCCATGAGGTCGCCAACCTGCACGTTGCAGCCATTCACGGTATGGTGTGCGAGTTGCTGTGCCATCGACCAGTAAAGATACTTGCTATTGGAACGCGAAACAACCGTTTCCGTGTTACTTTTTTGTGTAGAAATAGTAACTTCCAGTGCAATATCGCAATTCTGCGCGCCGCGGCCTTTGAGGTATTCCAGCGGGGCCGGGTTTTGTTTGGGGCCTTTCACCCGGAAAGGCTTCAGGGCTTCGAGCGGGACAATCCAAGGCGAGATACTGGAGCCAAAGTTCTTGCCCAAAAAAGGACCGAGCGGCACGTATTCCCAACGCTGGATGTCGCGGGCACTCCAATCATTGAACAATAAAAGTCCGAAGATATATTCCTCTGCTTTGTCCACGGGGATCGGCGTGCCCATCGGGTTTTCCTTTCCGATAACAAAGGCCATTTCCAATTCAAAATCCAATTGGCGTGAGGCGGCATAAATAGGCGTATCGGTTACGCCAGGCGGCAAAATCTGTCCGCTGGGGCGCTTGATGGGCGTACCGCTCACGACAATCGAGGAAGCGCGGCCGTGGTACCCCACGGGCAACCAGCGCCAGTTGGGCAGCAGCGGGTTGTCGGGGCGAAACATTTTACCCACGTTGGTGGCATGTTCGATGCTGCTGTAAAAATCGGTGTAGTTCGGTACGCGAATGGGCATCAACATGGTCGCGCGGCGGCGGTCGTGCAGCAATTGAGCGGCACTGTCAGGTTTATTGGATAGTTCCAGCCACTCCCGCACTTTCCGGCGTACGCGGTTTGTCACAGGTTTGCCGAGCGCAATGAAGTCGTTGAGGGTCGTTTGTTCAAATATTTTTTTGAAAAAACGGCGTTTGCCAAAAAGCCCTGCTGCCGCTGCTGCTGCCAGATCGACGACATGATCGCCAATGGCAATGCCAGCCCGGGCCATATCACTGCCTTGTGGTTTAAAAATGCCGAAAGGGAGATTGTGAATAGAGAAATCTGAATTTGAGGGTATGGGTAGCCACATGGGATAAAATATTTTATTCACCAGCGCCATCTTCAGGCTCGGGAAGTTTCGTAATCAATACTTTGTCAATCTTGCTTTTGTCCATGTCCATGATTTCAAAGCGGTATCCCTCTGCGTTGAGATAATCACCTTCTGTCGGTATTTCACTCAGTTTGTACAATATAAATCCAGCCAATGTGGAATAGTCTGTGTCTTCAAAGTCAAATTCTTTGAGGCTGATGGTCTCGCGCAATTCGTCGATGGGAATCATACCATCGACCAGCAAACTGCCATCTTCTCGGGTCACAATATCGGGGTCTTCCAAATCATCGAGATCAGGCAGGGTGCCAAAAATATTTTCTGTAAGGTCGTGGAGGGTAATAATGCCTTCTGTAGAGCCATATTCGTCGACCACCACGGCAAAGTAATTGCGTTCTTTCCGAAAACGCTCCAGGATTTTGAGCGCGTTCATGGTTTCCGGGATATACAGAGGTTGTGTCAGTATGTCGCGGAGTTTGAAGTCTGGGCTCGATTTTTTGTCCACATAATCGCGCAGTTTCACCACACCGACAATATTTTCAATGGAGTCATCGCAAACCAAAAATTTGGTGAAACCACTTTCATAGATTTTGCGTTCAGCCTCCGCTTCTGGCGCACTTAAATTAATCCATTCTACGGAATTGCGGTGCGTCATGATAGTATAGGCATCACGGTCGGCAAAGCGCAGGATGTTCTGAATAAACTCGCTTTCTTTCTGTTCAATCACGCCTTGCTGGTTGGCCATTTTGACCATCAGCTTGATTTCATCCTCTGAAATACTCTGCTGGTCATTGGGCTTGATGAACAACATGCGCATGAACATTTTGGTGCTCCAGCTCAGGAAAGAGGAGATGGGGCCCGTAATTTTAGTGATAAAATTCATCGCTGGCGCGCAGGTGAGGGCTAATGCCTCTGCATACTGGATGGCGATGTATTTGGGTGCCAATTCCCCAACAATTAGGGAAAAGTAAGTAATGATAGAGACCACCACGGTCAGGGATATCTGCTCGGCGTATGGCTGGAAAGCAGGCACCATTGAAATCAGTGGTTCTAATTGGTGTCCGATGGCCACACCAGCATAGGCGCCTTCCACAATACTAATGAGGGTGATGCCTATCTGCATGGCAGAAAGGTATTGGTTGATGTTGTCGAGCAGGTTTAAGGCGATTACAGCATTACGGTTGCCTTTCAGTTTTTCGCTTTCTAATCGCGATCGTTTAGCGGTGAGCAATGCAATTTCACCCAGCACAAGCAAGCCGTGCACAATAATGAGGAGGACTACTATAATTATTTCCATGTGTAGAATGCCAGCGTCGCTATTGCTTCAGGTTTGTCGCTTTTGCGGCACGATGCCCGGCTGTTTTTCCCGGGCTGGGCGATTTTTGGCAATTGTGTTTGACGGGAATGTGAATGAAGCGTTGTGCGCAATTGGTGAATAAGAATGCAAAAGTACCTTTATTGGCACAATTATGGTTTAAATTTTAAGAGGTTGCCTGACTTAAGGTAAAAAAAATGTTAAAACCGGAAAAAAAATTTGGCTCCGACACAATATAGCCATACTTTTGGCAGAGTTAAACGACAACACACAATTTTTCTCACGTAAATTAACGTACTGCTTATCGATATCAACTTGTACACACCAATTAAATTCTGCTTTTAATTTAACTGGTTAACAGCAAAACCACTATTGCTCATGCAAGTTATGCCGATGATTCATGATCAGGAACTGATCAACCGCTACGTTGATGGTGACGAACAAGCCTTCGAGACACTTCTCTCACGCTATAAGGCTAAAATCTACACCTCTATCTACCTCTTTGTCAAAGACCGCGCGCTAGCGGAAGACATTTTCCAAGAGGTTTTTATTAAAATTATTGATACGCTCCGCAAGGGCAAGTACAACCACGAAGGCAAGTTTGTGCAGTGGGCCATGCGTATTTCGTACAATATGTGTGTGGATTATCACCGCCGCAATAAGCGTCGTGCGCACATCAACCCTTCCGAAGATTTCGACATTTTCGACATTCTTCGTGTAGGCAATGACGGTGCCGACTCCCTTATGATGCGCTCAGAAACCCACAACCACATCCGCCGACTCGTAGACTCCCTGCCTCCAGAGCAGCGCGAGGTGGTCATTCTCCGGCACTATGCCGATATGAGTTTCAAAGAAATTGCTTCGCTTACCCGCGTTAGCATCAACACTGCCCTCGGCCGCATGCGTTATGCGCTGATCAACATCCGCAAATTAATGTCGGAGCGAGAAGTTGTGTTGCAGTAATCCGCCTTTAAGCTATAACTTTGTGTCCCGGGTGTTTCGATAGTGAAGCATCCGGGATTTTTGTACCCCCCCCTGCCCCCCCTGAGAGGGGGGGAGGCATTGAGCTTCGATTGTGGATTTGCACCATCTTGGTGAAAGGATTTGGTTGGCTTGGTTGCGATGCCAAACAACTTTTGCCAAGAGCATTCGAGCACTCCCTGAGGTGCCGAGCCATCCAAGCGAAGCGGAATGCCTCCCCCCTCCCAGGCAGGGCAGGGGGTTCACGCCATGCGACACATCGACTCCTTCTCTATCCAAAACTCCGCCTTTTGGAAAACACAACTGCTCCACTGGGCAGCGGAGCACACTATATATATGTGCCTCGACAACAACGCACAGCAGCGATCGTCCGGAGATAGCCCTTGGAATATGTTGCTGGGTGTCGGAGCTGCAAAAACGCTGGAACTACCCGCTGGCACCGCGTTTGAATCGCTGAAAAGATTGCAAGAGGCGGAACAGGATTGGCTTTTTGGCGGATTTGGCTATGACTTGAAAAATGAGGTGGAAGCGTTGAATTCCAGAAATTTAGATGGTGTAATGTTTCCAGATTTGGTATTTTTTCAGCCAGAAACAGTAGTCATTCTGCGGGATAGTCTCCTGGAAATCCAAACCCGAAATTTATCCCCAACGGCGGTGTTTGATGCGATACAGGCCGCCCAAAGACCCACTCAAAAGGCAAATACTGCCGCGCCCAACCTACTGCCGCGCATTTCTAAAGCCAAGTACCTGGAAACGGTGGAAGCCATACGGCAGCACATCATCGAAGGTGATTTGTATGAAATGAATCTTTGCCAGGAGTTTTATGCAGAAAATGCCTCAATCGACCCTTTATCCGTTTGGAAACGCCTGAACAACCTTTCTAAAGCCCCGCTGGCCGCCTTTTTCCGCTGGCATGACCGCTACCTGCTTTCTGCAAGCCCCGAGCGTTTTTTGAAGAAAGAGGGTCAAAAATTGATTTCCCAGCCCATAAAAGGCACCCGCAAGCGCTTGCCAGGAAACGATGAAGCCATGCGTGCGGAATTGGCCGCCAGTGAAAAGGACCGCGCCGAAAATGTGATGATTGTTGATTTGGTACGCAATGATTTAGCCCGGAGTTGCAAGCCTGGTACCGTAATCGTGGAAGAATTATTCGGCATCCACACCTTTGAAACGGTGCACCAAATGATTTCTACGGTATCTGGCGAACTATTGCCAAGGCTAAATGCCATTGATGCCTTGCGATATGCTTTTCCTCCAGGCAGCATGACAGGAGCCCCCAAAGTAATGGCGATGGAGCTTATAGAACAATATGAATACAGCCGCCGCGGCCTATACGCTGGCGCTTTGGGCTATTTCGAACCCGCAGGGAACTTTGACTTCAATGTGCTGATCCGAAGTATTTTATACAATGAGAGCAGGAAGTACATTTCCTTTCAGGTAGGTGGTGCCATCGTATATGATTCCATCCCTGAGGAGGAGTATGAAGAGTGTTTGGTGAAGGCCAGCGCCTTGTTTGCCGCTTTAGCGCAAAATTAAACACGCTTTCAGTACCCTCAAAATGCCATTTAAAGCTCAAAAATGGCCTTTTACAAAACTTTAACTTGGTATTTTACATTATTTTTAACTTTTTCTTAACGATTTTCTTTACTTTTGCAACGCTTAAGAAAGCTGGATTATTTAAGTCGGCAATGAATTAGCGCCTTTTTAGAATCTGCGACCTTAACAAGGATCATTTCATTGAAAATCAATTTGTTGCTTGAAAAAATGCGCTCCAGGCCTTGGGTAATTGACGTGTTGATTCCGGCATGGAACGAGGAAGCTTCGCTGCCTTCTGTCCTTCAGGACATCCCGAAAGATTGGGTGCGAAACATTGTGGTATGCGATAATGGATCAACAGATCGGACAGCAGAAGTAGCAAGAGCGCATGGCGCCATCGTTGTGACCCAAAACGAAAGAGGATACGGAAACGCATGTTTGGCAGGAATAAGTTACCTAAAAAGCCTTTCTGCGTTTGAACAAACAGAGATAGTTGTGTTCCTTGATGGGGATTATTCCGATTTCCCTGAAGAACTCCCCCAAATAGTGGGCCCCATTATCCATAACAATATGGATATGGTTATTGGATCTCGGCGTCTGGGCAATATGGAGCCAGGGGCCATGACAATCCCACAGCGATTTGGAAACTGGTTGGCACCATTTTTAATTCGCTTGTTTTTCGGTTATAAATTTAGTGATTTGGGCCCTTTTCGGGCGATACGCTGGGACAAACTGCTTGCGCTAGAGATGGGGGATCGGAATTTTGGCTGGACGGTTGAAATGCAGGTAAAAGCTGCAAAGCAAAAATTAGCGTGCACAGAAGTTCCAGTGCGTTACCGCAAGCGAGCATTAGGAAAAAGCAAGGTCTCTGGAACCGTGAAAGGAGCCTTTAAAGCAGGTGTAATTATCCTCGCTACAATCTTCAAAGAATTAATGCGCAAATAAGCAACAACCATCTGTAACAAATTTGGTACCGCTTAGGCGCTCAACATAAAACCCATTACCATTAAAACAAACCATTTTCACATCCATTTTCTATGTTCGGATTACGTTCTCTTTTTGAAGCATTTGATTATCAAGCATTTGTAGACTTCGGCTACCTTATGCTGTTGATTTATTTTCTCGCTATGAGCGCCGTTACAATCTATTGTATACTGCAGTTTCATTTGCTTTATTTGTACAAAAAATACCACAAGGCCAACCCGGATATAAAGTACCGTCAATACAACATCATCAGTGAAGATGTACCGTTTGTGACGGTGCAGATACCTATGTATAATGAAATGTACGTGGCTGAGCGCATCATCGACTACGTAGCTGCCCAGGAGTATCCCAAAGATAAATTTGAGATACAAGTGCTGGACGATTCCACCGATGAAACCGTTTCCATAGTAGCAGCAAAGGTTGCTGCGTTGCGCGCGCAGGGATTCGATATTTCTCACGTGCACCGTGTAAACCGCCAGGGATACAAAGCGGGTGCATTACAAGAGGCCATGCCCTTGGTCAAAGGCGAATACATCGCCATTTTTGACGCCGATTTTACGCCACGTGCCGACTTCCTCAAAACGACTATCCCGTACTTTGAGGACGAAAAAGTAGGTATCGTACAAACGCGTTGGGAGCATATCAACGCCGATTACAGCCTGTTGACCAAGTTGCAGGCCCTACAGCTCAATGTTCACTTCACGGTAGAACAAGCTGGCCGGTCTTATGGCAACCTATTGCTTCAATTTAACGGCACTGCCGGTGTTTGGCGCAAAAAAGTCATCAACGAAGCCGGTGGCTGGCAAAGCGATACCCTGACAGAAGACCTTGACCTGAGCTTCCGCGCACAGATACTGGGCTACAAAATCCAGTACTTGGAGAAATTGGAAAGCCCAGCTGAACTTCCAGTTGAAATGAACGGCCTCAAAGGCCAACAGTTTCGTTGGAACAAAGGCGGCGCACAAAATGCGCGCAAACTCCTGCACCTGATCTGGAAAGAAAGCGGCAACAAATTGAACATGGTGCAGAAGCTGCACGCTACGAGCCAGCTGTTGGCGTACGGCGTATTCCTTTGGGTATTTATTGCAGCCATCAGCAGTATTCCGCTCGCGTTTGCCTTTAGCGAACTGGGCATTTCTACCCACTTCCTGTCATTCTCGATTTTGGGCTTGTTCTCCGTTGCGGGTATTTCCTACACAGCGAACATCACGGCTGCCCTCAACCGTACCGTTCCCCATACGACCTGGGAAAAAGTGCGCTTTTTTGGACTGTTCCTCTCTTTCTTGCCTATCTCTTTGGGCTTGTCGCTGTACAATGCGATAGCCGTCATTGAGGGATACCGTGGCAAAGCATCCGCTTTTGTCCGGACACCTAAATACGGTATCAATGGGGAGCAGAAGTCCTTCTCAAAAGCCAGCTACGTTGCCAAAAAAATCTCTTGGGTAACAATTGCAGAAGGCATTTTGGCGCTAGTGTTTGCTGGTTCCGTCGTGGTTGGAATATTTACAGGCAACACAGCGTTTGTGCTTTTTCACTCCATGCTGGCGTTTGGCTTTGGTACCATTTGCTTTTATTCTATTAAACACTTGAATGTGAGTTGAGTGTTTTTCAAGTGTAATATTAAAAAAGCCTGCTCTGGACTCCAGGGCAGGCTTTTTTTTGCATTTGGGTTGTTAAACAAGAGCTCTTAATATTGCACAACTATGCATCATTCACTCCCATTTACGGCGAACGTTGGTCGGAGTTGGGAGACTATAACCTGCCTATAGCACTCGATGCCGAAGCGATGGTGGCACTTGAGGTGCAGAAAACCCTTGCAAAGGAACTTCCGCAAATACTTGAAAGGCGTAACCAACATGAAGAAGCTATAGCCAAGGATATTTACAAGGGAAGAAGAAAATACTGGTGATGCAGGAGGGTTTATGCTGCGGTAAATCTACCCAGTCATCCCCTTCTCTATCGCTCCATAACAAGCTTTCCAAGCTTCCGCAGCTTCCTCCGTCCAATCATCGCCCAAGCCTTGCTCCAAGGTCCAAAGCAAGGCGCTTCCGACCATGGCATAGTGCTTTGCTTGTACCCCATAGCCAACATGACGCTTGCCCATTGCCGCCATTTCCAGGCTGAAATCTACAGTGTTTTCCAGCCTTGCCACCATCATAGAAAGCATCTCAATCAGCTTTGAATATTGCGCCTCCATTTCCAGTGGGAACATACGCCGCAACTCGGGGTGGTCGAGAAACAACTTGCTGTAAAAAGCATCTGCGACCACCGCCGGGCTGATGAGCCGCAAAATCTGCCAGTTCTTTTTTACGATTTTTATTTGCGCAGGTGTCATCGGTCAAACCATTTTTTAAAAGCGGGTGCTTTTTCCCGGCTCACATCTACTTCTGTTTTGGCGGGAGACTTCATCAGCAGTGTCAACTTCTGGTTTTCATGAGGTTTTACCTGTTGTATGGCATCAATATTCACGATAAACTGTCGATTGGCGCGGTAAAAAACCTTCGGATCTAGCAACTCCTCTACTTCATCAAGGGTGTTCCAATCAAGCATATAGCGGTCGCCATTGAAGGTGAAGAGGTAGTTCAGGTTGTCGCGCATAAAGCAGGCGATGTCTTTGGTGTTCACCGGCACCCAGTTGTTGCGCACGCTCACGATGAATTTTTCCTTGTACACCTGTCCGCCTGCGAACGGCTGTTGGAATGCTTTGAGCAAATCCTGCATATTGGTCGGTGAAGGTGCCGCCTCTTGTTTCTTCCGCCGGTATTTTTCAATGGCATTTTTGAGCTCATCGTTGTCAATGGGTTTCAACAAGTAGTCGATCCCATTGACCTTGAAAGCGCGGATGGCATATTCATCGTATGCTGTGGTAAAAATAGCCGGGCAAGAAAGCTCGAAATGCTCAAAAATCTCAAAGCTGACGCCGTCGCCGAGTTGGATATCCATAAAAAGCAGGTCGGGCTCCGCATTTAGCAGAAACCATTTTTTAGCCGTTTTCAGGCTGGGCAGGACTTGCACAATTTTTATGTCATCGGCAACGGCAGCAATTTTGCTTTCCAGCTCCTGCGCAATGAGCCCTTCATCTTCGATGATAACAGCACGTATCATATCAGGGGGATTTTGACGGTAAAAAATGCCTCATCTTCTGCAATGTCAATCTTGCGATCAGAAAGGTATCGGTAAAAAGATTGTAAGTTATTAAGTCCCTTGCGGTTGCTGGTTTCTACGAATTTCTTTTTTTGGAGGTTGTTGCGTACTACAAGGCAGTCGTCGGCTACAAAAACCTCAATAACCAAGGGACTTTCATCGTCGATGATATTGTGTTTAATGGCATTCTCAATCAGGTTTTGCAACGTAACCGGGACAATTTTTCGGTAATAATACTCCTCTGAAACATTGAAGTTCACGAAAAGCCCTTCCCGAAACCTCGTTTTTTGAAGCACTACAAATGCTCCTGTAAACTTCAACTCTTCCGAGATTGGCACCGTTTCCTGTTCGCTGCTTTTCAAGATGTAGCGATAGCTTTTGCTCAAATTTTCCAGAAAGCCAGCAGCTGCTTTTTGGTCAATTTGGATGAGGCTGCTGAGGGAGGTAAGCGAATTGAATAGGAAGTGTGGGTTCAATTGCTGCTTGAGGCTTTCATACATGACCACGGCTTTTTCTTTTTCCAGCAATTGTGTTTTGCCTTTCAATTCCTGCAACTGTCGTTCGTGGTCACGCCGGTTGCGGTAGAACCAAATGGTAAAAGCAATAAGTCCTGCACCGATCAAGCTCCAAAACCACTTTGTTTTGTAAAAGGAAACGCGCACACTTATCGGGATTGAGAGGGCCTCGTCATCACCCGTTCCAGCAAGCCTCACTTTAAAATTATACTGCCCGGCGGGAATGTTGGTGTAGTTTACAAAGCGGCGCGTTCCAGCTTTTACCCATTGATTGTCAAAGTTTTCCAGTTGGTACTCGTATTGTAAGGCTTCTGGTGTTGTGAAATCGAGTGCGGCAAATTCAAAAGAAAAAAACCTGCTTTCAGCGGGCACATTGAGTTGCTGTCCTGGGATTACCTCGCTGCCAAAGTACAACTCCTTGTCGTCGACTTTGAAGGAACATAGCGCCATTGGAACTTGGCTTCTTGTTTTACGCAAGGCATTTGGGTCAAAAGTATAATAGCCTTTTACTGAACTCACATACATCATACCATCGCTTCCAGATACAATGCCTAACAAAGGAAAATCGATCCCGTCTTCTTTTCCAAAGGAGCTTATTTTATCCGTTTTTATATCTATTTTGCTTATCCCGGCGGCAGTTGTACACCAAATATTCCCCTGCTTGTCTAGCGTGCTGGACACGACATAATCTGAAGGTAGCCCATCGCTAATGCTGTATTTTTTCAGCATTCGGGGTGTATCTCCTGTACAATCAAAATACAACAGCCCCTCTTCGGTACATACGGTCATGTTACCCAGACGATCTGTGAAACAATTGTTTACCCGCATTGAGGCTAAGTTTTTTGTTCGGTTGCCATTGTTATCCAGGTAAATAAATTGTTGTTTGGCAGCATTAAAATATCCATAAGCGGTTTTGTCGCGGCTCCCGTACCAAACCCTTCCTTTGCCATCAACGGCAATGATGCCTACTACATTGGATGCAATAGTGCCAAGTTTTTGCTCATCGGGCATAAAATGCTCAGAGGCACCTGTTTTTGGGTCAAACCGTATCACACCTAAAAAAGAGGTGCCCATCCAAAGTTTTCCTTCCAGATCTTCGCCAAATTGCGTGTAGTAGTTCGACGCTTTGTCTCTGTCGTATATCGGTGGCTGCTTGGTTTTCTCGATGCGCATTTGTATTGGGTCGAACTGGTAAATTTCATGGCGGGTTAGTATCCAAAATTTTTCGTCACTAGTAGCCAGCACATCCATCACCTGCTTGCCTACACCCCTTGAGTTAGCGCTGAAATACGTCTCGGTTGTTTTGCCGGTTGCTTTGTCCAACATTAATAAGCTAGGGCTATCATTCGTCCCAACTACGAGATAACGACCATTTGAATCTTCATTAATCATGGAGATGGAGCGTTTGTCCCAATCGTTTAGTGCCGTAGATTTGACCGGATGAAATTGGAAAACCTTGGTTTTGAATTGGATTCGTGCCAGTCGATTGTTGCTCCTCATCCAATAATTACCCTGATTGTCAGCAAAAAAATCCCCGACGGCCATCTTTGTCAACTCCGGGAATTCCGCCGGGTGGTCAGCAAAAAAGTAAAACTGTTCCGTTTTTTTATTGAATACACCAATGCCTCTTTCTTGCGTCATGATCCACAGCTCTTCTTCGGTTTTTGCCACTATTTCATGGACGATATTGGTGATATCCGATATTTTTTTGTCAAAATAATACTGTTTCCAGGCACCAGTTTTGCGGTTGAAGGAGCGCACACCGCTGGCCCAGCCGCCTATCCAGAACAAATCGCCATCATGTAGGATACTATATGCTTGATTATTAAGTTTTTCGGGTGCATCTAAATCGGGTGTAATTATGGGTTCAGAAACGCCCGTTTGGGGATCGAAGCAATAGAGGCCGTCCGTAGTTGCGCACCATATCTTACTTTTTTCATCCTGCCAGAAGCTATACACAGTATTGTAAAATGGTGAAATTTCTGATGCTAAATAAGGTGCAGTTTTAGCTGTTACGACGTCGAATCGCTGAAAATTGCCCGTTTTTTTATCCAAGTGCACGAGCCCATTTAACCCTACACCCAGCCAAAGTTCCTCGTCTTTGTCAAAAAACACCCCTACAATGGATGCCGTTTTGTTTTTAAGTTTTAAAGTAAATGGGTAGTTTTTGAAAACACCAGTGCTTCGATTGTAGCAACTTACCCCCCCTCTTGCGAGGCCTGCCCAAATATTTCCTTTTGAATCTTCTATTATTTTCAACACGTGGTTGCTATAAATCGAAGTGCTGTCGCCAGAAATATGCTGGAAAGCCTTGAAGGTATAACCGTCGTATCGAACAAGCCCTTCTGCGGTGCCCAGCCAAATAAAACCAAACCTGTCCTGTAGAATATCGTTGATTGCGGTACAGTTGAGGCCATCGCGTTCATCAAAATACCTGACTGTAGCCATCTGACCCTGGCCAAACAAGCTGCCTGGAATCAACAGCCAGGCAAGCCCAAGAAGGATATGACAGACTTTCCGGCTCATACGGCAAATTTAGAACGTGAATGGCACAGCCCGGCTTTTTTCACAATGAAACGTGTCAAATTTTAAATGAAGCGTAGCAAAAAGTAAACGAAGTGTTTCCTTGTAACTATCCAGCCGCCTTACTATGCCCAGGAGCGGCAAATTTGGAGTAAATTTTTCAACTTTGTGCCTTAAGATGACAGACCAAGATCAAATACAAGCGTTAAAAGCAGAAAATGCTCAATTAACAACCCTGCTTACCCAGGCTTTGGCTCGGATTACCGAGTTGGAAGCCCTTGTATTGAAGTCTTCTACGGTCAAGACGAGCAAAAATAGCAGTAAGCCACCGTCCACCGATTTAGGCCGAAAAAACCAGAGCCTTCGCCCAAAGAGCGACAAACCTGTTGGCGGACAGTTTGGACACAAAGGGCGCACCCTAAAAATGATCGACACGCCGGATGTTACAGAAAAGATTTATCCTGATTTCTGTAACAACTGCGGTTTGTCCCTGCAAGGTGCGGCCTTTGACTTGGTTGATCGTCGGCAGGTAATTGACATTCCCCCCATTGTACCCATCACAACCGAATACCAACGTTTTGGAGTGGGCTGTTCTTGCGGCCACCACCAAGTTGGGTCGTTTCCAGAAGGCGTTACCAATCATGTGCAATATGGCAAGAACATCCAGAGCCTTGTTGTTTATCAAAGTTATTATCAGTTTTTGCCCTTTGCCCGACTACAGGATTTTTTCAAAAAGGTCTGCCACGTCAACATTGGGAAAGGAACAATTGAAAACATCATTCGCCGTACGGCGAAAAAGGCGCAACCCGTTTATGAATACCTCCAACAAGCCATTGTGGTGTCCTTTTTTGTCGGTTCTGATGAGACAGGTTTCAAGATGAATCGCTTGAAATATTGGTTTTGGGTGTGGCAAAATGCGATGGTTACCTACATTGTGGCCGCCTCTTCCCGCTCCAAACAAGTGATTGCCGACAATTTTCCTGATGGCCTGCCAAATTCCATCCTTTGTTCAGATCGTTTGGCAGCCCAACTTTCCACGATCACAAAAGGAAACCAAATCTGCTTAGCCCACCTACTACGCGAACTCAACTACCTGATAGAAGCAGAGCAACATACATGGGCAATGGAATTCAAAACTTTATTGGCCGATGCCATCCGACTCAAACAAACACAAAACGCTTACGACAAGGATGACGAAAGGGTAAAAAACATAGAACAAATAGCCGTCAAACTTTTGGATGCAATCATTTGGAACCAACAGTTTGACGACAAAGTTAAATACAAACAAACCATTACATTCTTTAACGGAATGGTCAAACTCAAACACGCGCTTTTCCCTTTTCTTTACCATAAGGATATACCTTTTGACAACAATGGCTCAGAAAGGGCTTTCAGGATGGTGAAGGTCAAAACTAAAATATCCGGCCAATTCAAATCGCTGCATCAGGAATTTGCAGTCATCCGTTCCGTTATTGATACCGCTATCAAAAATGGCCAATCTGTTTTCAACGCCATTAAGGCCTTGGTGGATGCGCCTGTGCCAGAAAAGGCGGCTGGATAGTTACGTAAAGTGCACCAAACCATATTGTTGTCTAAACTCCGCCCAGGATCCCCATGTGTAAAAAAGCCATGTTGGACCCTGGGCAAAGAAGGAATGCCTTAAGAGCGTTCAAAACTCCACCCGATAAAACAAAATCGGAATCAATGGCGCCTGGTAGCTGGTCACAACTTTCTGCTCATTCGGATCAAAATAGCGGCCAGACACATTCTCCCGATTGCTGACATTTTGAATATCAAGACCAAGCGTCGTTGTCAGGTGCGCATAATTACGTGTGAGTCGAAAGCCGACATCCAGACGGAAATACGCTGGCATTTGGTTTTCAAAAGCATGGGTTTCATCATACACCGTATTACCATTTTTCAAAGTAGCTTCAAGATCAACGGGCGATTCGCGCAAGCCGCCCATCTGAATCAACTTAAGGTTGAAACCAACGCTTCGGTTTTTCTCTCGCTTGTTCCAGGCCCATTCTTTGCCCCCAGTGAACGAGTTGGCAATATTGGCATTGAAGCGGGTGTTACGCCAAACGCCGTCGCTGCCCTGGTATTTGGATTCGTACAAAGAGGAAGAAAGCAGGAAGTACAAACCACGTGTCATAAACTTTTCCAGGGTAAGTTCCAGCCCATAGTTTCGTCCAATGCCCTTATTTTCAAGCGCTTGTGTTTCAAATCCTTGCTGGGCATTGAGCATGGAAAAGGAATTTGATTCCAGCTGGCTTACCGGGACATCATACAAGGATTGGTAATAAGCCTCCGTTTTCAAGTGCATGTTGCCGGGGAGCAACTGGTCAAAAGACAGCACCAGATGATGGGCTTTGGTCATGTCCAGATCACGATTCGGACTGACTAATTCATCCGAATTCCGGGCAAAATAAATGCCGAGGGGTTGCATTTGGCTGTGAAGCCCGTAGCCCAGGCTCAGCGAGTTTCGGGCAGAAATAGCGTATTTCACCGAAGCACGCGGCTCAATGGAATAGCTTTCATTTAACAAGAACAAAAGCCCGTGCATCCCTGTATTCAAGGTCCATTTCTCGCTGGCACGATACTGCCATTGCGCAAAAGCATCCACGGTTCCGGTGCTTCCACTCGATTTTACCTTTTGCTCCATCACGTGTTCATCCCAATTAAAATCTGACTGGGAAAAATCGTATTTCAGCACGGAAGCATAAGCCCCTGTGCGCAAGAAATGTCGGGCATTTATCTTGTGGCTCAGTACGGTCGACACGGTGTATTTGGACTGTATATGACGCTGGTCGTACTGCTTCAAGGGAGCATAATCTTGTTGCAGTTCGTCCATCTGAAACCCGTTTTCAGTGGTGGATGCCAATACCACCGTTTTCAAAAAAGTGCGATCCCAAGCCTTGCTGTGCGTCAACCCAAGCACGCCCGTATGCGCCAGGAAGGTTGCCGGATAGCGGTTGTTAATATTTTCTTTCCACAGCAGGGAGTCCGATTTTCCGGTTTGATCCTGGTTGCTGAGGCCACCCATACCAAAGATGGAAAAGGAGCCTAATTTCCCCGCTGAAATCCAGTTATTGAAGGAAACATCCTGAAAAGTGGTCGTAGCATCGCCGAGATTGACCCCCATTTTAGAAATCAAAGAAAGGGTAGAATAGCGGTAATTGACCAAAAAAGAACCCTTTTGCTGACCCAGTCGAATAGGGCCTTCCATTGCTGCGTCCAAGCCTAGCACGCCCGCTTGAAAGGTGTATTCGCGTTTGTCTTGGTTGCCTTTGCGCAGTTTCAGGTCAAATACACCGGACAATGCATTACCGTATTCGGCGGCAAAGGCGCCCGTCATGAAATCTGAATTGCTCAGCAATTGGGAGCTCAAAATAGAGACGCCCCCACCCGAAGTGCCAACGGCCGTGAAGTGGTTGGGCGAAGGAATATCCACGCCTTCCATGCGCCACAGCAGGCCATTGGGAGCGTTGCCCCGGATGACGATGGTATTGTTGCCATCGTTCTGGGTGACCACCCCGGCAAAGGAAGCTGCCATGCGCGCCGGATCGTTTATCGCCGCCGCAAATTGTTTGGTTTCTTCCACGGAAAAACTGCGCGCGCTCACGACAGCGAGTTCGTTGAGGGCTTTTTCTTTCTGCATTTTGGCGGTAACCACCACTTCTTTGGCGCGGATAATATCCTCTTCAAGTTCGATGTTGAGCTCAACTTCTTTGCCAGAATTGACAGTAACATTATTGATAAAAGCATCTTTATAGCCCAGATAGGTCACTTTTAAGGCGATTTTGCCTACCGGGACATTCTGGATACGGAATTGACCATCCAGGTCGGCAATCGCGCCAAACGTTTTATTCCCTTCAGCAGACGGAGCGCCCTCGGCTGTTAATAGTTGAATGGTGGCGCCGATCAGCGGCGTTTTTACGGACTTATCTTTGACCGTCCCTTTTATGGTTTGTGTCAGGGCGGTATTTTGGCCTTTTGCGATAAAAGGGGATAAGAAGAACAGGCTTGCGGCTATGGCAAGCAGAATTTTTTGATTTCGCATTGTTATGAGAGAAGGAAAAGTTAATGAATGAGGAGTTGTGTCATCAGTTTTGGCGACAAAAAACGAACAAATTAAAATTTCGTTCGAGTGGCAGAAAGGGTTGTATCAAAAGGTTTGGGTCGGGATTGTAAACAAAATTTAATTCTATTCGAGCGTTCGACCTTCCAGGTTTTAAAAACCCTGGAAGGTCTTCGCCACGAAA
>Ga0105049_10003974_pt1 | contig 17409 bp, 10 predicted proteins | sample MAT06_FD_78087 | JGI IMG/M metagenome (GOLD analysis project Ga0105049, IMG submission 78087) | Freshwater microbial communities from Lake Fryxell liftoff mats and glacier meltwater in Antarctica - MAT-06 | ecosystem: Environmental > Aquatic > Freshwater > Ice > Liftoff microbial mat | place...
GTGCAGGATTTGAAAATGTATTTGCACAGCTTTCCAGGTACCCCGAAATTTCAAGTGAGATGCTTGCCAGCGCCAACCCTGAGGTTATTTTGCTCTCCTCGGAACCATATCCATTTTCAGAAAAACACATCGCTGCACTTCAGGAAATTTGCCCGGCTGCTCAGATACAACTCGTTGATGGTGAGCTGTTTTCCTGGTATGGGTCACGATTGCTTCAGGCGCCTGACTATTTTGTTGCGCTTCACAAAAAAGCGGAGGTTCGATTTGACGTCGAACCTCCGCTTAGCATATAATTTGTTGCCAAATTAATTACGCCCCCAAATATGTTTTCAGCAATTTGCTGCGGCTTGTAGCCCGCAACTTATTGATAGCCTTGTCTTTAATCTGGCGAACACGCTCACGGGTAAGCCCAAATTTGTCGCCGATGTCTTCCAATGAAAGCGGGTGTTCCACGCCAATACCGAAATACAGTTTGATTACGTCCGCCTGGCGGTCGGTGAGTGTGCCGAGGGAACGTTCAATTTCACGACGCAGCGAGTCGGCATAGTCAAGGTGCGAATCGGTGCCAGGCATGGTGTTGTTTTCAAGCACGTCCAGCAGCGAATTGTCTTCACCTTCCACAAACGGCGCATCCATCGAAACGTGACGGGCGGCCACTCCGAGGGTGGTTTCCACTTCGTCGGTCGTGATTTCGAGCATTTCAGCAAGTTCCTCTGCACTGGGTTCGCGCTCAAACTCCTGTTCAAGTTGGCTGAAAGCCTTGTTGATCTTGTTGAGCGAGCCAACTTTGTTCAAGGGCAGTCGTACGATACGGCTCTGTTCGGCCAAGGCTTGAAGGATGCTTTGACGAATCCACCAAACGGCGTAGGAAATGAATTTGAAGCCGCGAGTTTCGTCGAAGCGCTGAGCGGCTTTGATGAGGCCGAGGTTGCCTTCATTGATAAGGTCAGAAAGGCTAAGGCCTTGATTTTGATATTGTTTTGCAACGGAAACGACGAAGCGAAGGTTGGCTTTCGTCAGTTTTTCGAGGGCTATTTGATCGCCTTGCTTGATGCGTTTGGCGAGGTCAACTTCTTCTTCGGGAGTCAGGAGGTCCACTTTGCCAATCTCTTGAAGGTACTTTTCGAGGGACTGGCTTTCCCGGTTCGTAATGGACTTCGTAATTTTTAACTGCCTCATGTATTGTACTGCTGTGTTATTTTCGGCGCAAAGTTAAATTTTTCAAAGCGTTTGCGCCCTATTTTTTTCAAATAAGGTGAAAGTTGAAAGATTTAGGCGGAAAAATTTTTAGGAATTGATAAGTAAAACGGCTTGCGATAAATTTTGTTCAATGGGCCGCGTCTTTAGAGCGGAGAAATTAAATTTTTCAACCCTTCAAGTGCTTGATCTCTCCAAGTACCTTTTTGGCAAGATGCTCTGTGGCAAGGTCGAATTTTTGGATTTGTTCAATTTCTAAATCCAACAATTTAGGGAACCGATCGAAAGAAAAATCCAAAACTTGTTTTTTTAGAGTTTTCCAAGGGTCATTGACTCCGAAAGTGCCTTCAGCGACGGCGATCCCCCGTCCTTTGGTAAGGTTTTCGATTTGCTCAACAAGCCCGGCTACCTCTGATTTGCAAAAGGCGAGGTGACTTTTTACCTGCCCGTCGCTCAGGTTTGGAAAATCGGGGTGTTGTGCAAAGCAAAAGGTTTGGATTGCAAGGGCTAGTTCGCTGATTTTGCTTTGTCTGGCAATGTATTGCCGATCTGCTTCCATTTCCTCATCGAGGGAGCCGAAAGTGCCTCGTTCGCCCGTTCGTTTGTCAATCCAAGCACCGCTTTCATCGAAACGTTCTTCCTTAACCCATTCTTTTTTTTCTTTTTTTCGGTTGCGAAGCCCCAGAACGATCAGGACAAGCACGAGTAAGCCGAATGCGATTTCCATACTTTTGGACGTTGGATAATTGGACCAGGTCCAAAGTTCAAAATCCAAAAGTATGTATCTTGTGCATTCGGCTGCACTTTTTGGTATAAATCCTGCGTTTCTTTGCAGTTCCAAAAGCACGCATGACAGAATCTCCCACACCACAAGAGCAGCCTTTGCCGCCCCAACAGCCTGCCGCCTTTATCTGGCGACTGCTGAAAAACCTGCTGCGCCGTGCCGAAAACATCCTTTTCGGTATTGTGATCGTGTTTATCGCGCTTTATTTCGTGCTCCAACTCCCTTCTGTGCAAAATTGGTTGGTCCATAAGACCACCACTTATCTTTCCACCGAACTGGGTACCAAGGTGGAATTGAAACGTGTTGACATCGAGTTTTTCGACAACGTGGTTCTGGAAGGGCTTTATATTGAAGACTTGAATGGCGATACCATGCTGGTCGCTCAAAAATTAAGTGCCGGACTTACCGGAAATTTCTTCTCGATCCTGTGGAACAGATTGGAATTCAGCGAAGTAAGTCTCACCCATGCCCGGATCCATCTCCGAAAAATGGCGGATCAACGAAGGGGCAATCTGAACGAACTGCTTTATCGGATCGGAAACCTTTTTGGCACAAACCAATCAAAAACAAAAAAGGAACAAGTCCCCTTTTCAATCAAAATTCAAAACCTCAATTTACTGGATGTTTCATTTTTTGAGGAGCGGTATTCCTTCCGGGATGGGGAGATTCGCAGTAAGATAATGTCGTATTACATAGCAGAGGGCAACGTAAAAATCAACAATATTGACCTCGGCAAAAACCTCGTGGACGTGCGCTCCTTATCGTTCATTGGGTTTCAATTTGGCTTCGAAAAGGGAAGGAGCGATCCTCCGCCCGGCTTTGTGCCTTATGTTAGACCTGTGGCGCTCCAGACCGATACGCTGAAAATATCTCCTCTCCTGCGTATCACCGTGGGGCAATTGGTATTGCAAAACAGTGGTTTCCGCTTCGACAATTTCAGAAGTTCGCCCAGCAAACAGACCCCATCAGAAGTGATGGATTACGACCATTTGAATGTTCAGGACATTGATGCACAGGCTGAAAAGTTAGAGATTTATTTCGGTGAAAAAGCCGCGTTGGATGCAGAAGGAAGGCCGACTACAGAGGATGTGTTTGATATTTTTGGTTCCATGAAACACATCACCGCACGAGAGCAGTGTGGCTTTGCATTGTCGCACGGTGAAGCGCGGCGACTTTTGATGACCGACTCTTTGACAGCACTTTACGGGACGAAAATCGAGACATCGGGGGGCTCCTCCCTGGGAGACACCATCGTACTCCGATATGAAGATACGCAAGATGACGACCCCTGGCTGGACTTGCTGGCCGATTTCAACAATAAAGTGACGATGGACATTCGTCTTTCCCCGGGGTCTAAAATCCGTCTGGGAGATGTCCGCCATTTTGAAAAAACGGTTTTTGAAAACGAATTTTTCACAACGAACAAGGATCTCATCGCAGACCTGTCCGGCAAGGTAAGTGGAAAGGTGAATGGCAAATTAAAAGCCGACGATTTTGATATCCGGGTGGGCAATTCTACCCGGCTGCGCGGCGAATTCGACGGAAGAGGGCTTGGTGACAACGACGAGCCAATGGTGCTCAATTTTGATTTTGAAGAACTCCTCACGGACATGACTACCATTGCCCGAGTGGTGCCGGGGTTCAGGCCGCCCAAACAGTTTTTCAAACTCGACAAGGTTTCTTTCAAGGGCAGCTATCAGCTTTTTGACGGCTTTGACCACGTGCTTTATGGAAAATTTGCCACTAGCCTCGGCCCCGGACAGGTGGATATGCAGTTGAATCTGAAAGATGGGCCAGAAAAAGCCATCTATCGGGGCGATTTGAAAATGCGCGGATTTGATATGGTGACTTGGACGGGCGACCGGAATTTTGGCCCAAGCACCTTCCAGATCAATGTTGCTGACAAATCCACGGGCCTTACCTTGCCGACTATCAACGCGCGGGTGAGTGGTAAAATAGACACGTTTTTTTACAATAAATATCCCTACCGGAACATCAAGTTGAACGGTAAATTTGAAAAATATGTGTTCGATGGAAAAGTGGAAAGTGATGACCCAAACGTGGACTTTGTGTTCGATGGAAACATAAACTTTAAGGATTCAATCCCTATTTTCGACTTCTCGGCCAAAATTCGTCGGCTTGATTTGGGCATTTTGCAATTGGTCAAACAGGATTGGGTATTGCTTGGAGAAGTGAAAAAAATTGAACTTCGGGGTCGGAACATTGATGAAATAGTTGGGTCTGCCAGCTTGCAAAATTTCAAAATCCTCGAAGACCTGAATACCTATTATAGCCTTGATTATCTGCGTTTCAATTCCTATTTCCTACCCGATGGCACCCGATATTTTGGTTTCGATTCGGATGTAGCAACGGGCCAAGTGACCGGTCAATTCAGTATTGCCCGCGCACCCAAAAACATCCTGCGCCTTTTGGGAAAATACCACCCGGCATTCGTTGAGAAACTAGGCTTGGCCGCCAATGACTCGCTACCATTGTCGGATCATTATGACCTCAGTTTTCAAATCCGAAACTCCCGCAACCTGGCCCAACTCTTCGTCCCAGGGCTCGATACTTTACGGAACGTACGGGCTACTGCCAGTGTAGACGCTCGACGAGGTACTTCAAATCTGGTGCTGGAGGCTCCACTGATCCGTTTTGGGAATGCCGAATTCCGCGATCCAAGCTTGCGATGGACCAGCGAAGGCGATTCCGCCTGGCTTTATCTCCGGCTGCCGGACAACCGTGCGAGCAAAAAAAACAAACTCCCGTCCATTACATTGGGTGGCCCCTTGGTGGGAGATGTTTTTTACCTTAAATTAGAAGCAAAAGACGAAACCCCGAACAGTATAGTCGAAAGCGTCTACCTCAACGGCGAACTCTCGGTGGCCGATTCACTTTGGCAGTTGAGTTTTAATGCTTCAAAGATCAAACTCTTCAGTCAGGAATGGCTGATCGAGGACGACAACTACATTCGTTTCGGATCTAATTACTTCGAGACCAAAGACTTGGAGCTTTTCAACGACATTAAACGGATTACCTTGGAAAGTTTGAACAATGGGCGTGGTCTTAAATTTGGATTGACCAATTTTGACTTGAGCGAAGTGAACCGTTTTTTAAATTCGGAACAAATCAGGTTGCGTGGTAAAGTGTATGATTTTGAAATCCGGATTGAGGACGTGTTCCTGATGCGAACCATTCGGGTGGATTTGCTTTCGGAGATATTGTATATCAACGACAAGCCATACGGGGAGGTATTGTGCAATTTTGATCTCCCCGACCTTTCCAAGCCAATGACGGGTAAGATATTTTTGTTGGACAAGGGTACCCAAAGACAACTGCTTCGGGTAGCTGGTGCGTATTTTATTGGCGATGGGACGGATGGGGCTGAAGAGCCCGTGAAGGAGATGAATGTCAAGCTAAAAGCGGGTGAATTTGTGGCCAATATCTCTGCGGACGACTTCCCTTTTGAGGTAATTGAGACCATCGTGCCAGAAATTTCCCAAACCGAAGGGGATTTTGATGCGAACCTTGCAGCCAAAGGGGATCTAAGACACCCCATTGTGGAAGGCTTGCTCATGGTGAATGCGGGTACATTCCAAATTGACTATCTCAAGACCCTTTTCCATATAAAAAACCAACCCATAAAATTTTCAAAAAACAAGATTTCTGCGGATCGCGACACCATTTTTGATGCAACACGGCAGCATTTTGCGCTGGTGTACGGTGGGCTTGAACATGAGTATTTTGACAAGTGGCGGGTGAATTGCCGCGTCCAGTCGAGTGACCTAAACTTCTTGGTGCTCAATACTACTGCCGCCGACAGTGATCTTTATTATGGCAGGGCAGAAGGGAGTTTTGTGGCCGAATTTAGTGGCACTTTTAGTCGCACGAACATCGCTATTGAAGCCAAAACGGGCTCTGGGACACGGCTTTTTATCCCGCTTGCTTCCACTGCCGACGCAAAGGAGACCCAATTTATCAATTTTGAAAAAATCAAGCCTAAAACAGAAACCCGCAAGGAAAAAAGTTTTGTCAGTGCCGACCTCAAGGGACTGAATTTTGAACTCGATTTGACCGTCACCGATCTGGCCGAAATCCAACTCATCTTCGACGAGCAAACGGGCGACATCATCAAAGGCCGAGGCGAGGGCAACATCCGTCTGGGTATCAACCGGGAAGGGGAATTCACGATGTATGGCGGGTACCAAATTGTGCGTGGTGAATACCTTTTTACACTCCTCAACTTTGTGAACAAGCCTTTTGTAGTAACGAAAGGCGGCACCATCAATTGGTATGGCGACCCTTATGGTGCACAAATTAACTTGGATGCGACTTATGAAATAAATACCTCGGTGTACAATTTCGTGAAAGAAGAGTTGGAATTGCTGCGCACCGTGCGCCCGCGCTTGCTCGTTGAAGCATCCAAAGCCACGAAAGTTGTAGTCACCATGCACTTGGCCGGCGATCTGATGAAACCAAATATCACGTTCGGCCTCAACTTTCCCAACATCACCAGCGAGCTTAAATCATTGACAGACAATAAGTTGCGACTCATACGGCAAGACAATGCCGAACTTTCGCGTCAAGTGTTCGGGCTGGTAGTGATAGGTTCGTTTTTACCGCCTTCGAGCGCTATTTTTCAGAGTTCCGACGCTGTAGCTACCGCGTTCAATACACTGACACAGATGATCAGCAATCAGTTCTCCAACTACTTGGGCGGCTTGGCTTCCGAATGGTTCGGCGGAGCGGTATCGAGCCTTGATTTTGACATCGTGTATAGTGATTATCAGAATGACGTGCTGTCAGATCCACTGGGGGGGCGCGAGGTAAACGTACGGCTCAGCAGCGGTTTCATCAATGACCGGGTAACCGTTCAGGTAGGCTCACAATTTGGTGTTGGAGGTACTGGCATCACTACCTCCGATGGCTTCCTTGGGGAGGATGTAACCGTGCAAATCGCGCTCACCGAAAATCGCCAATGGCGCCTTAAAGTTTATCAGCGAACAGAACCCGATGTGTCAGGACAAAGAAGTTTGCGCTTTGGCTTGGGCCTCAGTTTTCAAAAAGATTACGACACCTTTGAGGATATGTGGAAGGGTTTTGGGCGCGCATTCTCGAATTGAATATCCAATGTCCAACGTCCAACGTCCAATTATCCAATTTCCAAATATCTCAATATCCAACTTTGACAGCATCAAAATTCCTCCGTTCCGCAAACAATCCCTGGAAAATGGGCCTGTTCCTGCTCTGGAAACTTCCTTCTGCATGGTTTATGGGCATCCGTGTGCGATCCTGCGATTTAGAGCAGTGTGTGGTTGAATTGCCTTTCGGTTGGCGCTCACAAAACCCTTTTCGCTCCACCTATTTTGCAGCACAATGCGCTGCTGGCGAACTCTCCACGGGACTTTTGGCCCTGGCACATTTGCAAGAAAAACCCCCGGTTTCGATGCTGGTGACCCATATAGATGCTGATTTTTTCAAAAAAGCATCTGAGACCCTGATTTTTACCTGTAAGGACGGCAATGCCTTCCAAATTGTCATTCAAAAAGCACTTGAAACGGGTGAAGCCCAAATCTTTCAAGCAAAATCCATAGCCACCTTGCCAGATGGACAAGAAGCAGCAAGGGTAAGCATTACCTGGTCTTTCAAATCTAAGGGAACATCATAAATAAGTATCCCAATATCTTAATTTCCAAACCATGGCATCCCTCTTCGGTCACATCGCTGTTTCTACCGCCATTGGCTACGCTTTTTTTCCGAAACAGGTGCGACCGCTAACCCTCGTTGTAGCGGGTTTTTGCGCTTTTGCACCTGATTTGGATGTGCTATCGTTCCGTTTTGGGATACCATACGCCAGCGAATGGGGCCATCGGGGCTGGACACATTCGCTGATGTTTGCGCTCGTGGTGGGAGGGTTGATTGGCTGGCTCTGTACCATCGGCTTTAGCCGCCGTTTTCTGGGCGATAATCCTGCGGCTAAAGCCGCCATTACAATAACCGCCTGGTTCATCCTCAGCATGGCCTCACACCCTTTGCTCGATATGCTGACCAATGGCGGACGCGGTTGTGCATTATGGTGGCCATTCAGTCTGGAACGGATATTCTTCCCCTGGCGACCTATTCAGGTTTCGCCGATGTCTGTGAGCGATTTTATGAGTCCCTGGGGACTAGAGGTGCTGGCGAGCGAGGTGATATGGATTGGGTTTCCTTGTGTGGGGTTGGTTTGGTTGATGAAATTACGGACGAAAAATAAAACAGACGGATAGAATCACGCAGTCAGTGGCAACAAAATAACAACCACGGTATCCGCACGCTTCGGAGAGGGTCGGTGGTTCGTGCTTTGGCGATTTTTTCAGTATGGTATTATTGAAATAAGTCCTAGGTTCGCAGCTTTATTTTACTTAATGCTCACTTATTTTACACCTATGACCAACACAGACAACCCTCAAAACCCACTCGACTCCTTCAAGCACGTCGTCGTGCTCATGCTGGAAAACCGCTCTTTTGATAATTTGCTGGGCTATTTGTACAAACCGGGCGAGATATTGCCCAGTTTCCCGCTAGGTCAAAAATTCAGCGGCTTGAATTTTGATGGCCCACATACGAATCCTGTACCTGACGATGTCAAGGATGGGCATCGCGGCGAAAATATAGCCGTGCGGCCTGTGACCCCAGCGGACCACTATTTTCAGCCGTATCCCGATCCGGGTGAGATTTACCCGCACGTCAATACACAAGTATTTGGGACGATCCGCCCGGAATCCAACAAGGGTAGTACGGACGATAAGATCATTGCGCCATATAACCTGCCTGAGGTCGTTCCATTAAATCCGCCCATGAACGGATTTGTGAAGGATTATATCAGCGTGCTGCGTTCGTTGAAGAACCAAGGCTGGTTTGGCCGACTATTGAACTGGCTGGGCTGCAACCCAAAGTGGTTCAAACTAAACGACAAATACGATGACTATAAAGCCATTATGGAATGTTATGAACCCGCTCAGGTAAATGTAATGGCGACTTTAGCAAAAGAATTTGCCGTATTTGACCACTGGCACTGTGATGTGCCGAGCCAAACCTATACCAACCGGGCGTTCTGGCATTCAGGAACATCCTATAATTTCGTCAATAACAGTCCGTCAAAAAAGTGGATCTTGGATCAGTCTGGCGACACGCTATTCAACCGGCTACAAGACAAGGGCATCCCCTGGAAGATTTATACCGACAACCCGATTTCAATTACGGGCATCATTCATTTCAAACAATTGCTTGATTACCATTTTACGCATATCAGGAGTTTCAAGCATTTCCTGGAAGATGCAGAAAATGGCGCGTTACCTGATTACACTTTTATTGAACCTCGTTTTTTTACCCCGCACAATGATCAACACCCCTCTTCCTATGATTCGGCGTTGTACGGCGCTGCTTCAACGGGTTCTGTACTCCTCGGCGAAAAACTGATTTGGCAAGTGTATGAAGCCATCCGGAACTCCAACTCCGAAAAGGGTAACAACTGGGAAAATACGCTGCTGATTATTACCCACGACGAACATGGCGGTTGCTACGACCATATTCCACCGCCCAGCGCCCCTTCCCCCAATAACCCGCCTTTAGTCGGGGAAGACGGTTTTAAGTTCGACAGATTGGGTGTTCGAGTACCGATGATTATGGTTTCGGCACACATCAAGCCCAATACCATCGTCAACAATACTTACCACCACACCTCCTTCCTGAATACGATGTGTGAAAAATGGGGGATTGACCACTTCACGGAGCGCGATAAAAATGCCCCCAAATTTTATGAGGTATTTACCTCTCCAGAAGTCAGGGATGTGAAAACCTGGCCGATAATTCCTGAACCTAAACTGCCGGATGGCTGGGAAAACATAGACTTTTCGGATACCCCTTTAAATGGGCTTGAAAAGACGATCCTTTCCGCTTTGCCGCACATTACGGATATGGACGTGGAGGAGTTGAAAACCATCAAAACCGTAGGACATGCGATGAACTGCCTGGCGCGTTATGAAGGGGAGATCCCGGGTGCCAAAATGGAGGACCTAGTCTATACATTATAGACCTGCCTTCGCTCTTTTCTGAGTGTGCTGAAAACATCCTGGATCCAACGGCAATCCAAGTTTTTCCAAATCCGGCAGTTGACCAGTTTACTTTGACAACCGACGGTGATATTCAATCTTGGACATTGTACAGTACCCTTGGGACTGTAATGCAGCGTGGAGAACCTGGAGAATATACCCAAAATACTGTGATTCAAGTAGATGCAATGCCCTCAGTCATATACTACCTGATCGTTCAAACAGCAAAAGGTAACCTGAAGCGGAAAGTGGAAGTGCTGCGGTAAGTACCCATGAGTTTGTTTATAGCAAGTTGCCAGTGCCTTTGGGGTGCGGGCAACTTGTTTTTTTGGGGGGGGTAGGATGCTGCTATGTCTAAATTCGCCCTACTGGTATCGAAGTGTATGGGTGTGGGAGCGGAAATATAAGACCCCTTCCATAAATCTTGCCACGGTATAGTCCGTTTCAAAAACTACCTTTGTCATCCTGTTTTTCAACCCGACACTTTTATGCGCAAAATATTGACCGCCAGTTTTTTAGTAATAACCTGTTTGTTTCTTTTCAACCGATGTGTGCGTACGGACTCCGCCTACACCCGTGTCGCGCCAGGGATGTGGCGCGGAATTTTGGAACTTGAAAAATTCCAAATGCCCGTGGGTAAAAAAGACTCCGTGGTCATTGTATATGACCAGTTTAAACCCGGAGAACTGCCTTTTAATTTTGAAGTGAAATATGTGGACGAAACCCATTTTTACCTCGAAATCATCAACGGTTCGGAACGTATCCGGCTGGACAGTGTGCAATATGGCCGCGACCGTACCCAAGCCCGCGATACAATGAACGTGTGGTTTCCAGAATACGCCAGCTACTTACATGCTGAGATTCGCGGTGGCGTCATGCGTGGCGAATGGGTGGTGACCACCAAAGATAATTACCGCATCCCGTTTTACGCCCATTCGGGGCGCGATTATCGCTTTACGAACCTCACGTTAAAACCCCTCCGCGACCTCACCGGCAAGTGGGCTGCCAAATTTGGCGTTGAAAAAGAAGCCAAGGAACAGGAAAAAGCCATTGGAGAGTTCAAACAAAACGGCAACCACTTAGAAGGCACGTTTCGTACCGAAACAGGCGATTATCGCTTCTTGGAAGGTACCGTACAAGGGCGCAAGTTTTGGCTTTCGAGTTTTGATGGCGCTCATGCTTTCCTGTTTTCGGGAAGCATTCAAGGGGATAGCCTGCAGGGCGAGTTCCGTTCCGGTCATAAATATCAAACGCTCTGGACGGGCTGGAAAGACCCCGCGTTTGAACTTGGAGCAGCGGATTCGTTGACGCAGGTCAAACCCAACGCAAAGATTTCTTTTTCGGTAAAAAATCCTGCCGGGCAAGAAATTACGTTCCCCTCCAGCCAATTCGACCAGAAGATTAAAATCTTCACCATCATGGGCACCTGGTGCCCCAATTGCCGCGATGAGCAAATTTTTCTCCGAGATTTTTTGAAAGAAAACCCTGAGATCGCCCAAAAAATCAGCGTAATAGCATTTTCATTCGAGCGTGATAAGGATCCCGCACAGGCCAATGCACACATAAAAGAATACAAGAAAAAAATGGGCATACCATTTGAAATAGTGTACGCAGGAAAAGCTAGTACAGCGGAGGCCGCCCAGTTTTTCCCGGCACTTGACAAGGTGATGGCTTTTCCGACCATGATGATCCTCGACCAGCAAAACCAAGTCCGGCGCGTCCATACGGGCTTTGATGGTCCGGCGACCTCGCGTTATGAAGCGTTCAAGGAAGATTTTACAAAATTGATCCAAGAGATAAGTCAATAGTCCACCGTCCACCGTCCACCGTCCACCGTCAATGAATCGAATTATCCTCGCCTACACCCCCGAAAATGCTGCTTTGGCCAATTCCATAGACCAGCAGTTGAGCCGCATTGGTATCCCATTTGAGCATGCCAACCAGTCTGTTGCAGCGCAAATCAATTCGGCAGCAGAGCCGGTTTTATTGCTCGTTACGGACAATTTTTTGATAAATCGTGCCTGCTTAGAAGGGCTGCTGCCTGTTCTGAAAGGCTTGGTTGCAGACAACCGTTTGGTGGTCGTCCTTGCAGATGGGGTCAATGCGAGTGGACAAGCGGTGCCAACCCACATTGACCGTATGGCCAATGCCTTGCATTACATGCAGTATTGGCAGGATGCCTGGCTCGCAATGAGTGACCACCATCAAAATATGGAAGCGGCAGAAAAGGCATCCCTCACGCCTGAACTGGATGCCATGCGTGGGATCGCCAATCAAATAGGGGACATCATCAGCACATTGCGGGATGCGGGATATTTGACTTGGCAACAATTTGAAAGCAACGACTTTGAATTATTTTTCCAAAAGTTTAATTTGCAGGATTGGCACGGGCAGTACAAACATTTTGCAGTTCAAGTATCTGAAAACCAAATAGTTGCAGAGTCACTCCATCTGCCCGAGGTGCCGGTGCTCGGGGGGCTTTTAGCGCCCGAACCCATGCCAGAACCTGAATTGCCCCGTATCGTGGCAGCACTGGAGCCGGTGTTGCCGCCCCTGCCTGCGATGGAAGATTTGACAGCGGTGTTGGAGGCCGAGGAGAGCAAGGTTGATTCTAAATTTGCAGAAGCGGAAAAAGGAGGCACAACATTGGAAGAGCAACAAGCAGCCCGCGATGCTTGGTTTTGGATAGACAAAGGGCATGCCGAACGAGGGATTGAACTTTTTCTTTTAGCTTTAGAGCAATATCCCAACAGTGAATGGCTCCAGGCTGAATACGAAAGGGCAGCGCAACCATCAAACACACCCATAGAAGTATCCGAACCCGCTCTAAACCCATCAATCCAAACAGACGAAGCCAAATCCTACGAGCTCATGGGCGACATGGCCGCCGAACGCGGCGACTACCTGTTTGCTAAATACTGCTGGGACCGTGTGGTGGAAATGGACCCAACGATCCCAAATATCTACCGAAAGCTTGGCTTGATGACAGCAGAACATCTCCGAGACTATCGCGAAACTGCGGCCATATATCTCCGCAAATCCTTGGAAATCAGTGCGAACGACTCAGAGGTAAAGGCTGCACTGGGAGAGATATTAGGTTTAGGAGCACAGATGGCAGTTGTAGTGCGCAATGATACTACCCACCTTGGTCTTCAAGATAATGAAGCGCAAGTACCCGAGGTTAACGTCGAAGATTTAACGAAGGCAAGTGACAGCCTAAGTCAACAGGAGTTAGAGGCCCTCAACGCTCAACCTTCAACGCTGAACCTCCAACCTTCAACCCGCAACGCTCAACCTTCCCAACTCGTCCTTATTACCGGTGCTACCTCCGGCATCGGCAAGGCTACTGCCGAGATTTTTGCGCGCAATGGATACCGATTGATCCTTACAGGGAGGCGCGTAGAGCGATTGGTGGAACTGAAAAAGCGATTCGAGACGGAATTTGGCACCGAAGTGTTGTTGCTTCCCTTTGATGTGCGCGACTCCGGCGCGGTCGAAGCAGCTTTAGCCAATCTCCCAGAGTCGTTCCAAGACATTGATATTTTGATAAATAACGCAGGGTTGGCTAAGGGCCTCGCACCCATCCACGAGGGAAATCTAGAGCATTGGGAAACTATGATTGATACGAATGTAAAAGGTCTGCTCTATGTTACGCGGCTCGTATCGCCAGGTATGGTTCGCCGCCGCAGCGGACACATTATCAATGTTGGCAGCAGTGCCGGCAAAGAGATCTACCCCAATGGCAATGTCTACTGTGCTACCAAATTCGCAGTAGATGCGCTTTCCAGGTCTATGCGCCTCGATCTTCATAAGCACAATATTCGGGTCAGTCAGGTTAGTCCCGGACACGTAGAAGAGACAGAGTTTGCCCTGAACCGTTTCGACGGAGATGCTGATCGTGCCAAGATTTACAATGATTTTCAACCACTTAAATCAAGCGATGTTGCCGACGCTATTTATTTCATGGTTACGCGCCCGGCACATGTCAATATTCAAGATTTGCAATTATTTGCAACCCAACAGGCGAACAGTATGGTAATTGATCGGAGCGGGAGGTAAATCAAATCATTTTCCGCTTGGATCTCGGAAACAATTCCGCCAATTCTCCGGGGAGGCTGATACGTTCTGGAAAACGTTTTGTGAGTTCGCGTATGATCTTCACCACCATTTCCTCTTCTCCTTTTTGCAACAATTCTGACAGACGAAGTCGGACGAATTGTGCCGCAGGCGCGCCAAAGTGTTCCGCTAAATACTGATCCAAAAACGCGATGTAACGTTCCTGCACAAAGTCCTTTTTTTCGGTCAAAAACGCAGCTTCGTACCGTTGCAACATGTTTAAATCCCCTTGATTTTCAATAAGTTCGGCTAATTTTTCCAAATCGCCCTCAGAGGCCAGGAGGGCAGCCGTTTTGGGGATATCACCTTTGTCGAGGAGTTCAGCCAATAGATGGTCTCGTTCCTCGGGCCAGCGATCCTCGGAAGCCGTTTTGAGTTTTTCAAACACGTCTGAACTGCCAGAAAGCAGGAAGCGTTGACGGAGCAGGACGGTTTGGCGCGCTTGGTCGCCTGTTTGTTCGGCGATAAAAAGCAACACGTTTTCCAATTCGCGGCTTTGCCCAAGGGGGAAAATGTTTTTGCCCAAAAAACACTCTCCTACCAATGTTGCGGCCTCCCAGTGATGGAGGTAGTAAAGTTGCAGAAAGGCAGCCTTTATCATGTCCGGTTTTTCCAGATAATCATCCAGTACCCGAACGGCTGCTTGCGGCATATTGCGAACCGCCAACGCGGAGAGGAAAAGTTGCAGCATAAAAGCGGGGGCAGGGTAGGGTGTGTGGTCAAACATAGCCCGCAACTTATCAAATTTTGCCTCATCCTTGGAAGATTCCCCTAAAAAACGAAGCGCGTCGCGCTCCAATTCTGGGGGGAACACGCTATTGTTGCCAATGGTAAAAAGGGTTTCCCACACCGATTCTCGGAGTTCTGGGGAAGGCGCGGAACGGTAGATTCCGCCCAATGCCTCAAATGATATCTGGCAAAAATGAAGCAATGCGCTCCGCCGATTTCCTTCTGAATTTGCGTGCAAAGGGTTGATTCTCAAAAAAACAGCCGATGCTATTTGGAACATTCCGCGATAATCCAAGGCAGCTTGCGTTATGGCAAGTTGTTCTTCCAGTCCGTCCAATGCCTTGCGCAGTCGGCGGAAATCGGGTTCACTAATCTTGGTCTTGGCATTGGGTTTTGGCAGCACCGAATCGAGCACGAGCGCAAAAGGGTTTTCTGATTCTGTGACATGGGCTGCGAAACGGGTTTTGAGGGCGAGGGCAAAATCGCGGTCCCGGCGGGCGAAGTCGCGCACAAACTCGGCGAGGGCTTCGGGGCTGGCGTTGTCGAGGGCGGTCTGCACCGTAAACCGGGTGAGTTCGGTAGACGGTTTTTGCTCGGCTTTGACGCGACGGCTCTCTTCGCGTTGTTCGTAGAATTGCCTGATTTTTATCAAAGTAGCCGCAATGTGCGGGCACATGAGTCGGCGGCCTTCCGTGAAACACTCGCAGGCGTAGGCTTTTATTTTGTGGGGCGTTATCATCACCTCCGACTCATAATTGCCTTCGTCGGTCTCTACCAGCGCGACCCAGAAGTGTCGCTCTATTTCACGGAGGTTTTTTACGCGCCCGGCTTGCACCAAATCGTCGGCAGCGTACCAGGTGGCAGGGCTTATATTGTGTTCAAAATCTTTGAGCGAAAGCTTTTGTATCATTTTGAGGGAAGCGAACCTCAAAAGTAGCCAGAATTTTGGAAATACTAGTTTAATAATCGGAGATGCGTCACGGGAATCAGGGGCAGAAAGCCCCGGCTGGCGACCCTATTTGTAGCTCCACGGGCTGGCAAAATGGGTAGCCCCAGCGGGGTGGCAATATGTATTCCATGTCAATGAAAAAAATATTGCCGCCCCGCTGGGGCTTTTATACCAATTTGTGATTCGCAGGGGTCAGGTTGATTGCTCGGAATGAATCATGGTCTTAAGTCCATGATGCAAAGTCCTACTAATCAAAGCTCCAATTTCTTTTTTACCATCTCCGTCACATCGTCGGTTTCGGTGGCGAAAAGCATCGCACCCGTGCTGGTGTCGAAAATCATGGTATAGCCATTTTCCTTAGCAACGGCTTTAATAGCCTCGTCAACTTTGGAAAGGATAGGCTTAAGAAGTTCCTCGCGCTTTGTTGTGACCATTTGATTGGCTTCTTGCTCAAATTTTTGGAGGAATTCCTGTTGTTTTTGCAGTTCTGCTTGACGTTGTTGCGCTTGCAAGGGAGTCAAAACGCCTGCGTCGTATTCCTTTTGGAGCGCTTCTGCGCCCGCCTGAAGGGCACGGCCCAGCGAATCGTCCTTGACGCCGAGTGCACCCGCAAAAGCCTTGATTTGATCATCTGCCTTTTTGGTGTCTGGCAAAAGCTCAAGGAGATTTCCGAGGTTCATGTGGCCGTATTTCGGCGCAGTTTGAGCACTGAGGCTTGCGCTCAACAATAGCGCGAAGAGAATAATTGGTGTTTTTTTGAACATTGATGAGTATGTTTTTGTACACTAGAGACGGTAAACGGCGCAAAGGTAATTGAATGCTCTTGTTAAAAATCGGTTAAGCTCATCTTTACACATTGGACGAAACGACACGGACAAACGTTCTGCTTCCGTACCTTTGGCTCACGACATGAAAAAACTACTCGCACTTTTCTTATTCTGTGCTCTTTTAGCACGCGCCAACGCGCAAACGGATCCGACCCTCATTCAGTTCTCTGGCCTCATCATGACGGAAGCCGACGGACGCTTGGTGCCTGTACCCTATGCTACTGTTTCTGTGCCGGACAAACGCCGCGGCACGTATGCCGATTACCGAGGCTTCTTTACCATCGTGGTTGAAAAAGGGGAAAAGATCCGCTTCGTTTGCATTGGTTTAGAACCTGTTACCATTACAATCCCGGACACGCTCACGCAAGATCGTTACGCTATTGTGCAGCTGATGAGCCAAGACACCATCCTCCTGCCCGAGGCGGTCATCTTTCCTTGGCCTTCTAAAGAGCACTTCAAAATTGAGTTCCTGAAGATGGATGTGACCCCTGAACTCCAGCGTCGTGCAACCGAAAACCTTGCCAACGAATACCTTGCGGAGGCCCGAAAAAATCCTGACATCGTGCCGTATGGTGGCCGGGAAAGCGCCAATTTTTACCTGCGCAAACAAGCCCGTGAATATTATTACATCGGCCAAACACCTCCCATGAATATTTTTAGTCCCTTGGCTTGGGGACAGTTTTTCAAGGCCTGGAAAAATGGAGATTTTAAGAAGAA
>Ga0105049_10003975_pt1 | contig 17409 bp, 17 predicted proteins | sample MAT06_FD_78087 | JGI IMG/M metagenome (GOLD analysis project Ga0105049, IMG submission 78087) | Freshwater microbial communities from Lake Fryxell liftoff mats and glacier meltwater in Antarctica - MAT-06 | ecosystem: Environmental > Aquatic > Freshwater > Ice > Liftoff microbial mat | place...
CGGCGGCGGGCGAGGGCGGTGCATCGAGCGCCCAGGCGATCACGCCGTCGAGATCGTGGGCCACCTCGACGACGCGCGCCGTGATTCCGCGTGCACCGAGCGCGGCGATCGCGCTCGCCCCCAGCTCGGCAGGTGCGATGACGTCGACTCGCGACGGTGCGTGCGCGACCGAGGCTGCGGGAAGCCGCGCCATCACGTGCCTTTGCGCGGCAGGACGTGCACTGCAAGATACTCGGCGACGCGCGCGACGGTACGCCGTGTGGGCTGACCGGTGCGCGGCGGCAACGCGCGATGCCCGAGGACGACGGGATCGAGCCCGAGCGCGGCGAGGTCGAGCCGCTTCATCGACGCCGACGGGATCGGGGTCGGATACTCGTCGATCGCCGGTCCGGCGATGCGCACGCCGATCACGACCGAGCCGCGGATCCGGCAAGTCTGGAGCTCGTGGCCGCTGACGCGACTCGCGTGGATCACGGCGCCGCGCTCCTTGGTCTGATCCGGTGCGAGCGCGATCACGTGCGTGAGCTGCGCGGCATCGAGCAGCTCCGCGAGCGCGGCGACCTCGGGAAATCGCTCGGGACGGCTCGCCTCGTCGACCAGGATCACGCTGGCGCCGAGCTGCCGCGCGACCGCTGCCATCACCTGCGCCCAGCCGAGGTAATCGAGCTGGAGCTCCGTCGGCACGCCGGCACACGACAGCCCGGCACGGTTCGCGCGGTCGGCCGCGAGATCGAGCCACGTCGGATCGCCGGCGGCGACCGCGGTCGCGCTACCGAACTTCGCAGCCGCGGCGAGCGTGCCGTCGAGCCACCGGATCGAGCGCATCGGCGACGCCGCGCCGAGCCAGACGGCCACGCCACTCGCCTCGGTGCCCGCGCGCTTCATCCTTCTTCCAGCGCCTTGACGAGCTCGCCGAGCGCCGTCGCCGCGAGGCCTGAAAGCTCGCCGTCGACGTGCTTGCCGCCGGTCTTCGGATGCCCGAGCCGGATCAGGCTCGACGCACCCGCGAGATCGAGCGTCGGCGTGCCGATCGAGACGCACAGCTCGGGCGCGAGCGGGGTCGCCGAGCTCTTGACCAGCGGGGCCCCGAGCAGCCCGGCGAGCCGATTCGCCGCGCTCAGGATCTGAGGATCGCCTGCCGAGACCTCGTCGATCGCGACGATCACGCCCTGGCCGTCGGTCGGTACGCTGCCGGCGATCTCGATCCGCGGATCGCCACCGCCGGGCATCGCGAGCACGACGATGTCGATGTCGTCGTCGCCGACGGTCGTCGGCTTGGTCGCGCCGATCAACACAACCGCCGCACCACCATCGCTAGCGCGGATGTAGCCGCCATCGCGATCGCGCAGCTCGACGTGATCGAGGCCGACCGCGCGCGCCCGCACCAGCAAGCGCGCGCCGATCCGTGCACCGGTTCGCGGGCCGAGCTCGCCGGCGCTCGGCGCATCCGCACCGAACAGCACGAGGCGAGGCCGCAGATGATCGAGCACACCCTGCCACGCCGAGCCGACCGCCGCCCACACCGCCGCGATCGGTGCGTCGGTGACAGCGACGACCACCTTGTCTGCGCCGCCGCGCGCGAGCGCCGCACGCACGGTCTCGACGCCGGGGACGTGCGAGTGCGAGATCTGTCCGGTCGAATCCGTGGAGCCGCGATCCGTCGGGTCGTGGATCACCAGCGCCGCGTAGAGCGTGCCGCCCCACGACGATGCGACCGCACGCCCGGCGGCAAGCGCCGATAGCGATGACGGATGCGGCCGGTCACCGTCGAGATCGATGTGGACCAGGACGGCTCCCACGCTGGCGATGACGTTAGTCTGCGAAGGCCGCGCGGGTCAAACAATACGCTCTCATTCCCGAGGCTTGCAGGCACGCACGCAGCGACCCTCGACGGCATCGAGCTCCAGCTCCCAGCCGTGGCGCGCACAGACCAGCCGCTCGCCATCGACCCAGCCATCGGAGATTCGCCCGCCATCATGCGGACATCGATCATCGACGACGACCAGCCGACCTGACGCCAGCCGCGCGACCGCGACCGGCCGTGCCCCATCGCGCGCCCGGATCAGGGCTCCCACCGGAACCAGCAGCAGGTCACGCACGTCGGGCGTGCCGTCGTCGGGGTCGTACCCGAGGACGTCGACCAGCTGTGCCGTGATCGGGCCCATCCCCCGAAACTACGGGGGGTGTCTGACAACCAGTCAGAGTGGTCAGCGCGCAGCCTGCCGCAGACAATGATCGGCCAGCACGAGCGCGATCATCGCCTCGACGATCGGCACCGCCCGCGGAAGCACGCACGGATCGTGGCGACCTCGCCCCGACAGCGTCGTCGCGTTGCCGTCGCGATCGACGGTCTCCTGCGCGCTCATGATCGTCGCCGTCGGCTTGAACGCGATCCTCAAGGTGATCGGCTCGCCGTTGGAGATGCCGCCCTGGATCCCACCCGAATGGTTCGTGCGCGTTCCGATCTGGCCATCGTCACGCTTGTAGAACGCGTCGTTGTGCTGACTGCCGGTCATCAAGGTGCCCGCGAACCCCGAGCCGTTCTCGACGCCCTTGACCGCCGGGATCGAGAGCATCGCCTTGCCGAGATCCGCCTCGAGCTTGTCGAACACCGGCTCGCCCCAGCCGGCGGGGACGCCACGTGCGATCGCGCGGATCACACCACCGACGGAGTCTCCCGCCTTGCGCGCCTGCTCGACGCGCTCGATCATCTCCTTGCCGACCTCGGCATGCGGGCAGCGGATGTCATTGATGTCGACCTGGTCGCGGGTGAGCGTGGCCGGATCGACCGTCGCGCCGATCCCGGCGACCTCGTCGACCCAGGCGACGATCGAGATTCCCCGGGTCGCGAGGAGCTGCTCCGCGATCGCGCCCGCGGCGACCCGCCCGACGGTCTCGCGCGCCGAGGCTCGCCCCCCACCGGCGACCGCGCGGATGCCGTACTTGGCTTCGTAGGTGTAGTCGGCGTGGGACGGACGGTAGGCGCGTGCGATGTCCTCGTAATCCTTGTTCCGGGCGTCCTGACTGCGGATCAGGAGGGCGATCGGGGTGCCGAGGCTTTTGCCGTCGAGGACACCGGAGAGGATCTCGACCCGATCCTCCTCCTTCCGCTGGGTGACGAGGCGGCTCTGGCCGGGGCGGCGGCGGTCGAGGGCCCTCTGGATGCCTTCCAGCGAGATTTCCAGGCGCGACGGGCAGCCGTCGACCACCACGCCGAGCCCGGGACCGTGCGATTCGCCGAAAGTCGAGATCCGGAACAGCGTCCCGAAGCTGCTGCTCATGACACGCATTGTACCCGCATCAGTCCATGTAGGTTTGCGGGCGTCGCGTCTTTGGGAGTACGCTGGACGAGCTGATGGTCGACCCGGATCGCCGGCCCACGGCTCAAGAAATCGAGGAGCTGATCGATCTGGTTCGACGTGACCCAGCATCGCCAGCGTTCATCGACTTGGGTGAGGCCTATCTCGCCCTCGGGCGCCCACGTGATGCGATCCAGATCGGATCGATGGGTCTCGAGTCGGCTCCCGATAACCTCGAGGGGCGCGTGATGCTCGCACGCGCGTTCGCCTCGCTTCATCAATGGAAAGAAGCGCAGGGCGAGCTGCTCCGCGTGGTCAAGGTCGATCGATCGAACCGCCAGGGCTTCGCCTTGCTCGGCGAGGTCCTGCTTCGCCGCAGCGACTTCGAGCGCGCGGTCCCGGTGCTCCAGCACGCGCAGAACCTCGATCCGACGAGCCCGCAGATCTTGTCGATGCTGCGCCGCGCCCGTGCCGGCCAGCAGCTCGATGCGCCGAACCCGGTCCCGACGCCGATCGCACCGCGTGGGGAGACCGATGCACCAGTGGAGATCCAGCGGTCGCCGCGCTCCCAGATGATCTCGGCGCAGAAGCCGGCGCCGCGTCCACCCGTCGCGCCACCGCAGATGCCGACGATGGCGATCTCACCGTCGTCATCGTATGGAGGCCTCGATTCGCTGACGCAGCCGGACCCGATGCCGCCCCCGATGGCGCAGCTGGCCGCCGCGCCTCCAGCGCAACCGTTGCCGCGCGCGCCGAAGCAGACCGCACCGCCGCCGATGAGCGTCGAGGGCGTGAAACCGCGCATCATCGCGAGTCAGAAAGTGCAGAACGCGGCGGCGGCATCGCTGCGCCAGTCGGCCGCGGTCGGCGAGTCCTACCTCAATGATCTGCTGACAGGCGGGCTGCTCGACGTCGCCGGCGTGCGTGTTCCCGACGAGGAATACGATCTGCGTCCCGATCGACGGTGGGGGCGATCGACGCGCCGCGCGTTCATCTTCCTGTTCGTCGTGCTGGTGCTCGGCATCGGCGGTGGCGGCACCTGGTACTGGTGGAGCGAGAAGCAGAAGTCCGAGGCGGTCGCGCGGCTCCAGCAGGAATCGAAGGTCGCGATCGGCGATGGCGAGTACTCCGGGCTGGTCAACAGCCTCGGCAAGCTCCAGGGCGCGCTCGAGAAGGACAAGGCGAACAAGCTGACGTTCGCGTACTACGTCGAGGCGGGTGGCCTTGCGGCGCTGCTCTACGGCGAGGCGCGGATCCCGACGCGCGACGACCCGACGAAGGAAGTCCTCGTCGGTCCAGAGCAGGTCGATGCCGCATACAAGTCGCTGACGCAGGGCGAGGACGCGCTGACGGCGGGCGAAGAGGGCACGCGCGAGATGGTGATCGGCAAGGCGGCGCTCGAGCTGTCGCGGTTGCCGAACGACCGTAACAAGGGAGAGCAGATCGTCGCGGCTTCGCAGAAGCTGACCGAGGTCAACAAGCTCCTCGACGATCACCTGGCGACGCAGAAGGACGATCGGTGGGCGCAGTGGCTGAAGGGCCGCGCGATGCTCGCCGCCGGTAATCGCCGCGGCGCCGCGACGATGCTCAAGGGTGCCTCCGAGGGGACCGAGGGCCTGGTCGTGGCGATGATCGACTACGGCAATCTGCTGGTCGACGAGGGTAAGAGCGCCGACGCGCTCAAGTACTTCAAGACCGCGCTCGATCGCACGAAGGGCAACCACCAGCTCGCGATCCTCGGCGAGGCGATCGCGAAGGGCGAGTCGAACGTCGACGTCGGCGAGATGATCGGTGACCTCAACGCGAAGTTCGTGGTCGAGAAGTTGTCGTCGCGGGTCGCCGCGTATCGCTGGCTCGCACTCGCGATCGCGAACCTCGCGGTCGAAGAGTACCCGACCGCGATCGAGGCGATCAGCAAGGCGACGCTCAACAAGCCGCCCGCCGAGCCGCGGTTCTGGGCGCGCGTCGCGTGGGTGCACTACAAGCTCGGCCGCCCGGCGCATCCCGAGAACAAGCAGCTGTCCGATCTCGAGGAGGCCGACAAGGCGTTCGCGAAGTGCATCTATTACAACAAGGCGCCCGAGGCGGATCCGACGATGCAGCTGGTCGACGCGGGGCTGTCGCTCGCGCGCGGCTTGCCGGAGAAGGTCCTCGACCTCGGCACCAAGATGGCAGGCGTGCGGCCACGCCTGTTGCGGACGTACGCGTTGCTCGATCTCGGCAAGTCCAAGGAGGCGTTCGAGGAGGCGACCGAGATCCTCAACCAAACCCCGCGGGCGCCGGCCGACGACAAGCCGTTGGCGGTCTGCGCCGAAGGCAACGATCAGATGAACATCGAGGCCAAGATCCTGTGCGAGCAGGCGCGCATGCTCGCGAACGAGAAGGAGCGCAACGCCGCGGCCGACGCGTTGCTCGGCCTCGCGCGCCAGGCGAAGAGCAAGCTCGGTCGCCACGCGCTCGGCATCGCGTACCACCAGATCAACGATCTGGTGAACGCGAAGGAGCACCTCGGTCAGGCGGTCAAGGACATCAGCGACACGTCGCCGAACCCGTTCGAGTACCGCACGCGCACCGCGCTCGCCGAGATCGCGCTGCAGGAGAACGATCTCGAGCTCGCGAACAAGACCGTGCAGGAGGCGCTCAACATCAACAGCGGCTACTTCCCGACCCGGGCGCTGCTCGCGCGCATCCTGGTGCGGAACAAGGAGACCGACAAGGCGATGACGCTGCTGACGCCGATCCTGGCCGAGGCTTCGCTCGCGAACACGCCAACAGTCCAGCTGACGCTCGCCGAGCTCCTGGTGGTCAAGAAGGACTCGACCGCGAAGGACAAGGAAACCGCCGAGAGGATCCTCGGCGAGGTGAAGGGCAAGCCCGGAATCTCCGACGAAGAGATCGGGCGGATCGCGGTGATGATCGATCCCAAGCTCCCCGAGAAGCTCGGCGTGCCGGTGCCAGCCGATGCGACCAAGCCTGGTGAGGCGCCGCCGAAGGCGCCACCGCGTCGTCGCGGACGGTGATGCGAGCAGCGCTCCTCGCGCTGGTGATCGCGTGTGGGGGTGACAGCTATCATCCGCCGATCCAGGCCGATGTGGGCACGGGGCGGTTCGACGAGCTGGCCGCGGCACGCACGCAGGTGGTCGCGGCGATCGAGGAGCAGCCCGATGCCCCTGGCGGCATGGCGCAGCTCGCGCTCGTCGACGGGCTGAATGCGTTGCTCTATGGCGTGCCGGCAGAGGAGCACGTGTTCGCGCCGGTCGCACCCAACGCACCAGGGTATCGCGCGTGGGTGATCGGCAAGGTCGCGTTCGAGCTAACGCGCGTGACCAAGGCCGAGCAGCTGACGGAGCTCGGCGCGCACCTCGACGAGCTCGGCAAGACCGCACCCGACGATCTGTGGCGTCGCTGGTTGGTAGCACGCGTCGCGCTGGTGCGCGGTGATCGCGTGGCCGCGGCGGAACAGCTCGACCAGATCCAGCATCCCCTCGCGGCCGCTGACTACGCGATGCTGCTCGCGGACGACGGCAAGCTCGACGAGGCGCGGCGGATCCTGGAAGCGGTCGACCTCGGCGATTCGCACGACGTCACGACCATGATGCTCGGCCTGATCTCGGCCGAGCTCGATAACCCGACGACGGCGCTGTCGCGATTTGACCGTGTCCCGACGACACCGCGGATGACGGCGTACAAGCTGCTTGGAGATGCGGAGCTCGCGATTCGCAGCGAACGCTACGAGCTCGTCGCCGACGCGCTGACGAAGCTCGGACGGATGCGCGCGCTACCGAACGAATGCCCGTTGTGGGAGCGGATCGCGTGGCTCCACCTCCAGCTGGGACGTAGTGTTGGCAAGCTCAACGATCACAAGATCGCGTCGATCGCGCGGACGCATTGCGCGGCGCTCGGCAAGGCGACTGGAGAGAACCCGCGCCTGGCGCTCGTCGACGCGCATCTTCAGCTCGGGCTCGGCAAGCCGGAGCACGCGAAGCGGATCGCGGAACGCATTCCGTTGCTGTGGGGACGCGTGATCGCCGCCCACGCCGCGTTCGATCTCGGCACGCCAGGGCTCGTTCCAGCGCTGTTCGACAGCCTGCCGAACGACGAGCGGTACAGGTACAAGAACGACGCGAGGCGGGCCGCGTTCATCCTGGAGCGCCAGGCCAAGGCCATTCTCTTGAAGGGCGAGGACCAGGCGGCCGCGCTCGAGCTGCTCGCCGATCGCTCCGACAAGGACGCGCGCGCTCGCCACGCCCTCGGTTCGGCTTACTTCACGCTGGGCAAGCTCGATGCCGCCACCCGCGAGCTTCGCCGCGTCGTCAGCGAGACCTCGGCGACGCGACCCGATCCATTCGCGTATCGCACGCATCAACTGCTCGCGGAGATCGCGATCGCGACGCACGACTTGACGACCGCGAGTGCCGAGATCGATCGCGCGATCGAGATCCATCCTGGCAACGTGCAGAGCCGCGTGATCCAGGCGCGCATCCAGCTGCGTCGCGGCGAACCGGATCGCACGCTCGAGACGCTCGCGCAGCTACGCAAGACCAACGAGCTGACGCCGGCGGCCAAGTTGCTCGTCGCCGAGGCGCTGATGACGCGACGCGATCCGACGATCGATCAGCGCGCGCAGGCCAAGACGTTGATCCTCGAGGTCATCGGCAAGCTGCCGCCGCCCGACGTCGGACGCGTCGCTGGGCTGATCGACCCAAGGTTGCCTGCGGAGCTGAAGCTGCCGGTCGGGAAGCTTCCGAAACAGGGCATGTGATGCGACCTGCTGCTAGGTTAGACGCGATGTCTCGCTGGCTGCTGATCGCCACCTTCCTGATCGGGTGCACGAAGTCCGACGAGGTCGCGGCACCTGACAAGCCCGCGGCGATCACAGCAACTCCGAAGGTCGCCCCACCGAAGCCCGCCACGCTGACCAAGGTCACGATCAAGGCGCTCGGCATGTACTGCGAGGAGAGCTGCCCGCTCAAGGTGCGATACGCGCTCGCCGACGTGCCCGCGGTCTACGAGCTCGGCTTCGATGTCTCGACCGAGAGCATCTTCGTCTCGTACGATACAGGGCTCGGGACGCCGAAACAGGTCACCAAGCCGATGCTGGTCGCGATCAAAGGCGCCGGCTTCGATCCCTGGCTGGCCAAGGAGAGCTGGCCCGCGGACGCGAAGGCCGACATCGTCCCACGTTGACTGTGGGTGGCTGCTCCGCTGGTCATCAGGACACTCCCCCCCGCCGGTGTCGACGGAACCCGGCAGCGCGAGCTCCCGGGCCCGGAATCCCGCGAGGTTCGCCGCGTGCTCCGCTGGCGACCCACTTGCAGTTGACGTCAGGTCAACAATGACGACCCGACGCCTCCGGACGCGACGCGACGCGCTCGACATCCTGTCGGCCGCGATCTCCGATAGCGGGATCTTCACCCGCTGCCTCGTGGTGCTCGAGGAGCTCCCCGGTCGGACCGAGCCTCCGCCGAGTCCTAGCGGCGGCGACCGGCGCGAGAGGTGACCGGCTCCCCGGGAGTGGCCTCGATCTCGAAGATCCCTTCGATCGAGCCCTGACCCTCGCGGATCAACGTCACGATCTCGCCGTCGATCTGGATCACGGTCGAGGGCTGCGCCTGGGTCTGATCCGCATCGACGACCACGTCGACGTACTTGCCAAAGGCCTCGAGGAGCTCCTCGGCATCGCGGCACGGCTCCGCGGTCTCCGGGTTGATCGCAGACGAAGTCAGCAGCGGGCGACCGAGGCCCGCGGCCAGCGCCTGCGCGATCGGATGCGACGTGATGCGGATACCGACGGTGCGGCGCTTGCTGTCGGTCAGCGTGCGCGGCACGGCCTTGGTCGCGGGCACGACCAGCGTGTACGGTCCGGGGAACACCTGCTGCGCGATCCGGAACGCGGTCTGCGAGAAGATGCCGTACTCCGACGCGGTCGAGAGGTCCGGGCAGATCAGCGCGAGCCGCTGATTCTTGTGCATGTTGCGCGCGCGGTAGATCCGCTCGATGCCCTCACGCGATTCGATCGCGCAGCCGAGCGCGTAGATCGAATCGGTGGGGTAGGCCGCGACGCCACCTTTGTGAAGCACCTCGACGGCAGCTTCGATCTTGCGCGGATTGGGCTCGCCCCATTTATCGATCAACAACCTCATCGGACCGCTCACGCCTGCGCTCCCTTGAACCCGACACCCACCACATACTGCTCGATCGAGATCTGACGCGACGACGCCGGCTTCACCGTCTTCATCTTCGTGAAGGTCTTGCGCACGTCCTCGGTCAGCTTCTTGAAATCCGGGCCCTGGAACAACTTTCCGACGAAGTTGCCGCCCGGCACGAGCACGGCCAGCGCGATCTCGAGCGCGCGCTCGAACAGCGCCTCGCTGCGCATCTGATCGAGATTCCTGATCCCGCTGGTATCTGGCGCCATGTCGCTGAGCACGACCTCGAAGCCGGAGAGATCGCCCTTGAGCTCCTCGATCGAGACCGTCATGACATCACCGGCGATCAACCTGCCAATGGGTATCGTACGCATCGAGTCGATGCCAGCTGGCCGATCGAGCCCGACCAGAAGACCGGTGTCTCCGAGTTTCTGGCGGGCGTACTGCAGCCACGATCCCGGCGCACAGCCGAGGTCGAGCACGCGATCACCCGCGTGAAACAGATCGAGCTTGTCGTCGATCTCCTCGAGCTTGTAGACGGCGCGCGCGGCAAATCCCTCGCGCTTCGCTTTCTTGTGAAAGCGATCGTGGCGTACGCCGCGGTCGTCGAGTCGTGCTTTGGCCATACAGATGCCGGAAAAACAAAAACGCCCGAGCACGAAGGCATCGGGCGTCCGGACCGAGAGGGAAGGGCTTAGCCGCGACCCGCTGCCGCCTTCTTGGAGGCCTTGAGCGGGTTCTTCGAGCGAACCTCTTCCTTGCCCATGCCCTTGCGCTTGTACGTGGTGCGCGTGGCGGCCTGGGTGACGACGACGTACTCGTTCGCTGCGCCCGGGACCGAGCCACGGACGAGGATGACGCCATCCTCTTCGAGGATGCGGAACAGCTGCAGATTCTGGATGGTCTTCTTCTCGTTGCCCATCTGACCCGCCATGCGCTTGCCCTTGTGGACGCGCTGCGGGGTGAGGCGGCAGCCGATCGAACCACCGTGGCGGAAGTACTCGTGCGTACCGTGCGCGCGAGTCATGCCCTTCATGTGGTGCTTCTTGATGACGCCCTGGTAGCCCTTACCCTTGCTCCAGCCCTCGACGTCGATCGGGGTGCCGTCCGTGAAGACGTCCTGGGGGTTGAGCGACTGGCCGACGGTGTACTTGGCCACCTCTTCGGTGGTCAGCCGCAGCTCGCGGACGAACCGCTGTGGCTTGGTGTCCGTCTTCTTCGCGCTGCCGAGCTCCGGCTTGTTGGCGAGGCGCAGCGGCTTCTCGTCGAAGCCGAGCACCAGGGCGCTATAGCCATCGCGTTCGACAGTCCGCGTGCCGACGACGATGTTCGGACCGGTCTGGATCACGGTCACCGGAACGGCTTCACCGTCCTCCGCGAACACGTGGGTCATTCCGAGCTTCTTGCCGAGCAAACCGATCTTCAACATGCGTATCTCCAGAGACGAAACAGCACTACCGAGGGCCGGAATCTATACCCGTGCCGCCCCAGCGGGTCAAGCCGCGCTGATCTTGAACACCCGCGCCGCGTTTTCGGCGGTCACCCGAGCTAACTCCTCGAAACTCAAGCCGGCCGAGCGTGCGACCTGCTCGGCGGTGTGAACGATGAAGCCAGGCTCGTTGCGTTTTCCGCGCTTGGGGATCGGTGACAGGTAGGGGCAGTCGGTCTCGATCATCAGGCGATCGTGGGGGACCAGCGGTACCGCATCTCGCAATGGTTGCGCTGACTTGTAGGTCACGATACCGGAGAACGAGACGTAGCAACCCATCTCCGCATAGGCCCGGGCGTCGTCGGGGGTGCCGGTGAAGCAGTGAATCACGCAGCCCAGCGCGGGGGCGCCGCCGGCCTTGAGAATTTCGCGCGCCTGCTCGTGCGCGCCGGCCGGAGCCTTGTCGGAATCGCGGATATGACAGACCACGGGCTTGTTCACCCGGCGCGCGAGCTCGATGAAGCGCTCGAAGCATTCACGCTGCAGCGCGTGCGGCGAGTGGTCGTAATAGAAGTCGAGGCCGGTCTCGCCGATCGCGACGACGCGCGGATGCGGTGCGAGGCGCTCGTGCACGGCCCACCAGTCGGGCGTCATCTTCTCGACGTCGTGGGGATGCGTCGCGATGGTCGCCCAGATCTGCGGATCCCGTTCGGCGAGCGCGACAGATCGCTCCGCCGATCCGGTGTCGCCGACCGCGCCGATGACGACGATCCGCTGCACGCCAGCAGCGCGCGCACGCGCGAGCACCTCGTCGCGATCGGCGTCGAACTCGGGGCCATCGACGTGGGCGTGCGAATCGAACAACATGCGCGGCAGCCTATCAGGCAGGGCGCTTCGCGATCGCGCGCAGGGCGTCGGCGATCACCTCCAACAGCTCCTCGTTCTTGCTACTCGTCGCCATCTTCTCGAGCGGCGCGACGGCCCAATCGCCGCCGATCTCGGTGAGTTGCTCGACGGCGAGCCCGCGGACGTGGGTCTTGCGCGCAACCAGGCCCGCGAGCAACACGCGCTTCGCCGGCTCGCTCGGACGATGCTTGAGCACCACACCCGCCGCGAGCAGCGTCGCCTCGGGAGGGACCAAGCGATCGGTGAGCGACGCCGCGAGCTCGTCGATCTCGGCCTCGGAGCCGAGCTGGGAGAGGGCGGTGACCGCGTCCCAGGCACGTTCGGAATCCGCGAGCCCGCGTGCGAGCACGGTGCGACCGGCCGGATCGCCGAGATCCGCGAGCGCGTACGCGACGTCGAACCGCGTCGTCGCGTCGTCGTGATCGAGATGCTCGACCAACGCCGTTCGTGCGCGGGTCTCGAGCGCCTTGCCGGGGTCCTCCACGCGACCAGGAATCACGCCCAAGGCGAGCGCGGCGCTGCCCGCGACCTGCGGATCCTTGTCCGAGAGGGCGGTCAGCAGATACTCGAACGAACGTCGCGGATCGATCTCCGCGAGCGATGTCGCGGCCTGGAACCGGAGATCGACGGGACCCTCGCGCAGCGCCTGGACGAGCGGATCGAAGCCGTCGGCGGCGCGCAGCGTGCCGAGCGCGATCGCGGCGTTCTGGCGGACCGGCGTCGCGCCGTCATCGAGTCGCTTGACCAGGCCCGGTGCGGCGGCGACCTCGCCGAGATCACCGAGCGAGGAGCACGCCTCGGCGCGGACCTCGGGACGGTCGTCTTCGAGCACGCCGATCAACGCCTCGACGGCACGCCGCTTCTCGGTCGGATCATCGAGATCGCCGAGGGCGTGCGCGGCGAGTGCCCGGGCGCGCGGATTCCTCGAGGTCAGATCGCGGAGCGCTGCCTCGAACGTGATCGTCGAGCTCGGGAACAGGAACGACATCTCGCCAGGCACCGTAGCAGACGACGTCAGCCGATGATCGGCAGCCGGGACTCGAGTGCGAGCACGGCGAGCAGGACGAAGCCCAGTCCGTGGAGCTGGAGGAAGCACGGACCCTTCGCCCGCTGCCAGTGCACGACCAAGAAGATCAGCGGCACGATGGGGAGCAGCAGCACGCCGAGCCCCACAGCAAGCTCTCGCGGAAGGCCGCGATCAGGAAGCCCAACCCGCCGGCGAGAGCAGCAGCGCTCCAGCACACACGGCGATCACCCGATGGTAGCCATGAAGTGATGACCAAGTCGCGCTGCAGCGCGCGCCCGGGAATTTCTACGCGGGGATGTCAGGCGAGCTTGGGCTTCGGCGGCGGCTTGTTGAGATCCGCGAGCAACGCGACGGTCTCGACGCGATCCGCGGGCACATGCGCGAGGATCGCGGCGAACAGCGTGGGGCGATCCTCGAGGTCGTACGGCGCGGGTGCACCGACGCCGGGGACGAGCAGGCTCTTCGCCGGCTCGCCGCCGTCGACGAAGCACGAGTGGGTCGACGGCGACGCGATCACCTTCTTGACCTCGCTCCACGCGATCCGGAACCGCTGGCGCGAAGGTGACCCGACCTCGAGGCCGTCGTCGTCGGTGGTCACCGCGAGCTTCCAGGTCGGTGATGCGAAGTACGCGATGCCGAGGCCGACACCGATGACGCCGAAGGTGAACGGCAGCATCACGAAGCCGGCGATCGAAGACACGACCGCGACGGCGCCGCCGAAGCCGATCGATCCGTAGGCGACACCGCGGTAGCGAGGCTTGAAGCGGTGGGTTGCCATGAGTTCAGCCAACGAGAGAGTCGACAGCCGTCGCGGCCGCCGCATTCCCGGTTATTGCTTGGCCACCAGCGCCGCGATCGCCGCGCGGGTCTCGAGCGGGATCGATTCGAACAACACGCCGAAACCCTTTGGAAGCACGGTGTTGTCGCCGGCGTCGCCCGGCAGCTCGCAATCACCGGTGCGCTGCCACAGCACCCAGCCGACAGCATCGACGGTGCCGAGGCCTTTGACCTCGAACTTGAGCGCGACGCGCGACAGCAGCGGGAGCGGGGCGCCCGAGATGAACGCCCCGTTGGTCGACAGGTCGCGCACCATCGCGGGGAACCGCTTGCCGAGGGTCGAGGCGTCGGCGTCGACGCGGCGAAACACCGCCGCCAGGTTCGGATGCAGCGCCATCGGCACCTGACCGATCGACTCGACGACCGCGGGCGAATTGATGACCAGGCGCTGGGCTCGACGCTGCTCCGACATACCGGCCGCTATCGTACTCGCGTTCCCGGGGGCGCGTCACGATCCAGCGAGGACAGTCCGACGATGGTGTCGTCACCGGCGGCGAGGATCATGCCCTGCGACTCGATCCCACCGACCTTGCGCGGCGCGAGGTTCGCGACGATGAGCACCTGCTTGCCGACCAGCGTCTCGGGCGCGTACGCGAGCGCGATCCCCGCGACGATCGAGCGCGGCTCGGCCTCGCCGAGATCGACCGACAGGTGCAACAGCTTCTTCATCTTCGGCATTGCGATCGCGGTCAGCACGCGCCCGACGCGCAGCTCGAGCTTCATGAAGTCGTCGAACGTGATCGGCGTGATCGGTGTGGGCGTCGTCGGCGCGGTCGTAGCTGGCTTCTCCTTCGCCGGCGTCACCCGCACCGTCGGCGCGCTCTGGGTAACCTGAACCTGGGTAACAAGTGGGACGGCGGCATCGCCGGCGACCTTGACCACGATCGCGTGCTGCGCGGCCTCGTCGAGGCGCGGGAACAGCGGGCTCGGCGGGCGTGCGACCAGGGTCGACGGTGCGGCGGCCATCACGCGACCTTCACCCGACGTGTCGGGCCAAACGAGTGGCGCGGTGTCGCCGATCCACTCGCGCAAGGTCTTCGACGTCGACGGCAACACCGGATCGATCAGCCGCGCGAGCAACCACAGGCTCGATTGCAGACACCACAGACAGTGGGGCAGGGCCGGATCCTTCACCTTCGCCATCTGCCACGGCTGCGTCTGATCGATGAAGCGGTTCGCCACGCCGACGAATCGCCAGATCGCCTCGAGCGCGCGCGACGGCGAGAACGCCTCGAAGTGCGAGGCTGCGAGCTTGCTGGTCTCGTGCGCGGCAGCCTCGAGCTGGAAGTACGGCGTCTCGGTCTTCGCAGCGAAGTACTGATCGTCGCGCGCGAGCGGCGCGTCGGGCGCGAACCTGGTGATCATCGTCAGCGAGCGATTGATCAGGTTGCCGAGGTCGTTCGCGAGGTCGGCGTTGAAACGACCGAACAGCGACTCGAACGTGAAGTCACCGTCGTTGCCGAGCGGAACCTCGCGCAACAGGTAGTACCTCATCGCATCGATGCCGTACGGGCGCTTCTCGGGGGTACCCGCGAGTGCGTCGGAGAGCACCACCGGATCGATCCGCGTCGCCGGCAACGACTTGCTGATCTTCTCGCCGCGAACGGTCCACCAGCCGTGCGCGAGGATGGTCTTCGGCAACGGCAGGCCGGCCGCGAGCAGGAACGCGGGCCAGTACACCGCGTGGAAGCGCAAGATATCCTTGCCGATCACGTGGACTGCCTGCGGCCAGTACCTCTCGATCATCGGGCCGCCGATCTTGCCGCCCTCGCAGAGATCCGAGAGGTAGTTCGTCAGCGCGTCCATCCACACGTAAGTGACGTGGCTCGCGCCGGTCGGATCCGGATCGGGCACCGGGATGCCCCACGAGAAGCTGGTGCGTGACACGCTGAGATCTTTGAGCCCGCCCTTGAGGAACGCGACGATCTCGTTCTTGTACTGCTCGGGGCGAATGAACTCGGGGTGCGCCTCGATGTGTGCGAGCAGTGCGTCCCCGTACTTCGACAGCTTGAAGAACCAGCTGCGCTCCTTGTCGAGCCAGCTGACCGCGCGCTTGTGCGTCGGACAGCCGAACCCATCGCCGTCCTTCACGAGCTCGCTCTCCTTGTAGAACGCTTCGCAGCCGACGCAGTACCAGCCCTGATAGGTCTCGAGGTAGAGGTCGTCGGGGCTGCGTCCGCGGATCGTCTTCCACAGCTCGCCGACGATCTGCTTGTGGCGATCCTCGGTGGTGCGGATGAAGCGGTAGTCGGTGATGCCCAGCTGGTTCCAGCACTCGTCGAAGCGCGGTGCGACTTGATCGACGAGCTGCTGCGGCGTCAGGCCACGCTTGGTCGCGGCCTCTTCGACCTTCTGGCCGTGCTCGTCGGTGCCGGTGAGGAACCGCGTGTCGTCGCCGCGCATCCGATGAAACCGTGCAAGCGCATCGCACACGATCGTCGTGTACGCGTGACCCAGGTGCGGCACATCGTTGACGTAGTAGATCGGCGTCGTGATGTAGAAGGTCGACATCTAATCCTCGGCATTCGGATCGCGCGACGGATCCTCGTCCGGCAGGTCCGGAACGTCGAGATCGTCGAGATCGTCGGGCTCGTCGTCGTCGGGCTCGTCGTCACCAGGCTGCGCCACCGCCTCGACGACCGCGTTCAGATTAGCCCGCATGTCTGCGTTGGCGAGCGCGCTCGGATCGTCCGTGTTGTCGGCGGCGTTCTCGGTCTCGGTGTCGTCGTCGTCGGCCGGCTCCGGCTGGCGCGGACCGCGGGCGTCGCGCGGATCGCGAGGCGGACGCTCGCGCGCGGGCTGCGTTCCCGACGGAAACAGCGGCTGGACGTCGGCGGCCGGCACGACCTCGCTGTCGCCCGGGCCGTAGCTGACGCGGACGCGCTGGCGGAGCACGTCGACCTCGACGACGCGGCCTTCACCACGCGCACCCGTCACGCGCTTGCCGAGCTTCGGCAGCCCCTTGCGCAGCTCCGCGTACGCCGCCTGCTCGTAGACCAGACAGCACTTGAGCCGACCGCACTGACCGCTGACCTTGGTCGGCGACAGCACCAGGCCCTGATCCTTCGCCATCTTGATCGACACCGGCACGAAGTCCGGCAGCCACGTCGTGCAGCACAGCGTGAGCCCGCACGAGCCGATGCCACCGACGGCCTTCGCCTCGTCGCGCACGCCGAGCTGACGGAGCTCGAGGCGTGCGCCGCCGAGCTCGCTGGTGGTGTCGCGAATGAACTCGCGGAAGTCGAACCGCTGGCGGTCATCGACGAGCGCCGCATAATAGATCAGCACCTTCGCGTTGCGCCCGAGCGGTCCCGAGAGCTCGACGCGGAAGACCTTGATCTGGATCCGCAGGCGCGCAACAACGTCCTTCGCGACGCGCAAGACCTTGGTGAGATCGGCTTCGACTTCGCGTTCGCCCTTGAGGTCGTGCTCGTTCGCGCGCCGGATCACGCGGCGCAGGCGCTCGCGATTTCCCATCGCCTTGCGCGACGGCGCAACCGCGATCCAACCAACACGTTGCCCGCGTTCGCTGTCAACGAGCACACGCTCGCCGACCTGCCAGTCGCCATCGACCGCATCGAACCAGGTGATCCGACCGTTCGGCACGAATCGCACGGCCGTGGCATCCACGACATCGCCGAGCCCCGCGCTGGGTGCATCGGTCAGTGGGTAGCTCGTCGGGTCGGCATCGTCACTGGGTGGGTCGGCGGGCAGATCCGCCGCGAGCGTGACCTCCGGCGCGGGCTGGCCATCGTCGGTCCC
>Ga0105049_10003976_pt1 | contig 17408 bp, 14 predicted proteins | sample MAT06_FD_78087 | JGI IMG/M metagenome (GOLD analysis project Ga0105049, IMG submission 78087) | Freshwater microbial communities from Lake Fryxell liftoff mats and glacier meltwater in Antarctica - MAT-06 | ecosystem: Environmental > Aquatic > Freshwater > Ice > Liftoff microbial mat | place...
CGAACCTCGCCGCAAGACATCGGCTAGCGCCTCAGGCTCAAAAAGAAAGCTTTTTATATGGCAAAACGCTAGGTCGCCACCGAAAAAGGTGGCGTTCGTCGAGTGGTGCCTTTTTTTACCTTTTACTATTGGGTTTGGAACTCCGTTGAGCCCACAAAATACTTCGCCCCTTACTTCGAAGGAAAGGGAGATGCCATCCGAGTCTCGCGGTTCAATCGATGATCGAGTGAGATCCTTGAAGATCGCCAAGGCAGACAGGCTGGACAGTCGAAAGGGTTCGAGCTGGTTTCCTTGGCTACTTTCGATCGTGCTAGCATGCGTCTGCGGATGGTTGCTGTTCCGCGACCAAGAGTTGCTGGCTCGTTTTGGTTTCGTGACCCCGAGCGACTCGGCAGCGATAAAATCGTCGGACGCCAAGGCTTCTGGGCTTTCGGAAAGAGATCCTGGCAGGGTGCTGACCACGTCGCCGACCGCGTCGCCGACCGAGTTGAAATCCGAGGAAAAATCTTTAACGAAGTCAACACGCTCGGCCAATTCTACCCTTCAAAACTCTGCCTCCTCGGAGTCGAATAGCAGGCCGGTAGCTAGCAACCCAATCGCCTTAGAGTCCCGTGGCTACGTTATTGCAAAGCACCAAATCTTGGTCAGCCCACAAGTGAGCGGGCGGATCATGAGCCTGAATATCGAGGAGGGACGTCGCGTCGTCAAAGGGGAAGTTCTGGCTGAAATCGAAAGGACGGAATACCAAGCGGACGCGGAACAGACACGGGGTATTCTCATGCGCAACAAGGCTGAGCTATCGGAATTGGAAACCGGCGCACGCCCCCAGGAAATCGCCGGTGCAGTCGCCGATCTCCAAGAACAAGAAGAGCAGATCGTGCAATTGGAATCCCAGTACAGACGCCTCAAGGAAGCACTCAAAACGAACTCGATTTCCATGACGGAGTTCGAGCAAGCCCAAAGCAGTTTCTATAGCACGCGGAAACGTGTTGAAAAACTGCGTCAATCGTTGGACATGTTGAAGGAAGGCCCTCGAAAGGAACGGATTGAAATGGCGAGGGCCGCGGTCATTCAAGCCGAAGCAAACTTGACCAAGTCGCTGTGGAGACTGGAGAATTGTACGCTAAGAGCGCCCATCTCCGGCACTATCTTGAAGAAGAACGCCGAGGAAGGAAATCTAGTCAATCCCGTTGCCTTCAGCGGTTCCACCAGCGTTTGCGATATCGCGGACCTATCGGATCTAGAAATCGATTTGAATATACAAGAACGCGATGTTTCGAAAGTCTTTGTCAATCAGCAGTGCGAGGTTCGATCCGAAGCATTTCCCAAGCGAGTGTATAAGGCCACGGTCTCACGCTTGATGCCGATCGCAGATCGAGCCAAAGGGGCAGTTCCAGTCCGCGTTGCCGTCCGGGTTCCAGAAGAAGAACAAGGAGTTTACCTCAAACCCGAAATGAGCGCGATCGTAGTCTTCTACGGACAACCCTCTTCGTAGGATGACGCATCTGCTAGGATGAGTATAGAATGCTCTCGACCGTGCAAGGAGTCTTGAGCTGTGAAGGTCGAGCACCCAGCCGCTGCGTCATTGATACCATTGCACTTCCCCCACCATCGAAGGTAACCATCGAGTGGCAGATAAACCAATCGTCAATGTCCAGCACGTTTCTCGTTTCTTCAAGCGAGGTTCGGAACGAGTGAATGTGCTCAATGATCTTTGCCTGGAAGTTCCCGAGGGACAGTTTCTCGCACTGATGGGACCGAGCGGGTCAGGGAAAACCACGTTGCTGAATTTGATCGCAGGCTTGGACACGCCTAGCGAGGGCGAGGTGTGGGTCGGCGAAAAGTGTGTGTCATCGATGTCCGAAGCCCAGTTGGCTCGTTGGCGGAACGAGCATGTTGGATTTGTCTTTCAGTTTTATCACCTTCTGCCTGTTCTTTCCGCCTTCGAAAACGTAGAGTTGCCACTGCTACTTTTGCCGTTGAGCTCGAGGAAGCGACGAGAGCAAGTGATGACGGCTTTGGATTTGGTGGGGCTAAATGACCGCAACTCGCACTTGCCAAGTCAACTTTCCGGCGGTCAGCAACAAAGGGTTGGAATTGCGAGAGCGATTGTCACCGATCCCACCTTGATCGTCGCTGACGAACCGACGGGAGATCTGGACGCCAAGTCGGCGCACGAAATTCTGGATTTGCTCGGAACCCTCCAGCGTTCCTTGAACAAAACGATTTTAATGGTCACGCACGACATGCGAGCTGCACGTCGTGCGGACCGCATTCAGCATCTGGACAAGGGTCGATTAGTGGATCAACCTGACGAAGCACTCTACGAAGCGGGTTAGGAGACCAACCATGAAGTTTTGGACCCTCATTTTCAAGAATCTGCGCCGAAATTTGGTGCGATCCTTATTGACCAGTGCCGGAGTTATGGTCTTGGTCTTCGTGATCACGTTGATCTGGTCCATCCTTGGTTTTTTGGACATGGCTACGTCCGAGAAAACAGCAAATTTCAAGGGTATTGTGACTGAAAAGTGGAGCATCCCAAGCCAACTCCCCTTCTCGTACGCCTCGACTTTGGAGAATGGGGCCGCGCGCGAAGAGACCGACGTCAAACCCATGGACTCGATGACATGGCAATTTTTCTACGGCAGTATCGACAAAACGAACATCGGCTTTAACACGTTGGTTTTTGCGTTCTGCATGGAGCCTAAGAAGCTGCTGACCATGATGGATGAACTGGATTCCCTCCAACCCGCGCCCAAGGCAGCTTTGGATACCGTCATTCAAGCGATGGAGAAGAACCGTCAAGGAATCATCGTAGGTCAAAAAAGACTCGCAGCACTCGACAAAAAAGTTGGGGATCGGATCAAGGTTTTCGGTATCAACTACCGTGATATAGAGCTGGAATGCGAAATCCTCGGTACGTTCCCGCCCGGTCGCTACGATAACAACACCTGCATCAATCGCGATTATCTCAACGCCTCGCTCGATGCGTACAAGGCGAGCAAAGGTAAACCGCACCCACTAGCTGAAAAGACTTTGAATCTGGTTTGGGTGAAGGTACCGACCAAAGACTCGTTCACCAAAATGAGCAGCCAAATCGACAATTCACCGATGTTCACCGCGCCACCGGTCAAGATAGAAACAGCCTCGTCCGGCGTTTCGAACTTCTTGGCGGCTTACAAAGATCTCCTGATGATTCTGCGATACCTGCTCGCCCCCGCGATCATTATCACGTTGACCGTCGTGATCTCCAATGCGATCAGTATCAGCGTTAGGGAACGCCGCAAAGAGATGGCAGTCCTCAAGGTCCTGGGCTTTCAACCCAATCAGATCATTTTCCTCGTCCTCGGTGAAGCGATTTTGTTAGGAGTTGTAGCGGGTGCAATCAGTTCTATCGGGACCTACTTTTTCGTCAACCGAGTTCTCGGTGGGATTCCGTTTCAGATTGCGTTCTTCTCCAGCTTTCCCGTTCTCGATGGAGCGCTCTGGTGGGGAGCCGCGATCGGTTTTGTGACTTCGTTTGCAGGCAGTATTTTGCCAGCCCTCTCAACGCGTTCGATCAAAGTCGTCGACGTATTTTCAAAGGTGGCCTAGATATGCTCGACGTTTTGACCAAAATCCTTGCCGTTGTTGCACCGTACTTTCTGTTCTTCTTCACTTTGGAAAACGCGTGGCGACTGATCCCGGTTTGTTTCGGGTTCTTCGGTCTGATGATGCTCATTGTTTACTACGCAAAGATTCCTATCGGATACAACCTGCGTAATCTGGTGGTGCGATACCGAACCACTTTACTGACTGCAGTTGCGTTCATCTTGGTTACGGCGGTCCTCACCGGCTTGATGGGCTTCATCAATGGGCTTCGGCGATTGGCACAAGCGACTGGCAATCCAGCCAATGTCATCGTGCTTTCGCAAGGGTCCACGGAAGAGGGAATCAGCAATCTTCCTTTCGAAAATATGGGGGATATCGCTCAGCAGGAAGGGGTTCAACGGGTGAACGATGAACCCCTTTGCAGCCGTGAATCCTATCTCGTGTTGAGCCTGCCCATAGCTGAGCCAGTGCCAGGTAGTCCGACGAGGCGATTGTTGCAGGTACGTGGTCTTTTCGATCCCGTAGCCTCGGCCCAAGTGCATGATTTCGATTTGCTTTCCGGCGGGGAATGGTTTTCAGCAGCGGGCGTCCGGCCAGCCCCCGATCCTGACAGACCACCCCTGGTCGAGGTAGTTCTAGGTCAGGGGATTGCAAGGCAACTCGCTGGGGACCGCTCAGCTGCTGACCAAAAGAAGGCCCGCAACCCTATGCAACTGGAGGTCGGTGATACCATTCCGTTGGACACGCGAGAACTGCTGGTGACTGGCATCATGAAGACCGAAGGAACCACGTTTGATTCCGAGGTTTGGGCTAAGCAGAGCGTCATTGGTCCTCTGCTCGGGAAGTCCAATTACACGACGCTGGTATTGCGAGCCACCGACGCCGAACAAGCCCTTCGATTGGAGAACTATTTCATGGGCACCGATAAAAACTTCAAATACGAGAAGTCGCAAGTCAACGCATTCACGGAAACCAACTATTACAAATCACAGAGCCAAACCAGTATTCAGCTTTTGATTGGTACCATATTGGTCGCAGCCGTCATGGGCTTTGGCGGTGTCATGGGGGTAATGAACACCATGTTTGCTGCGATCAGTCAAAGGGTCAAGGACATCGGCATGCTGCGGCTGCTCGGATTCAGTCGATGGCGGATCCTGGTTAGCTTTTTGACGGAGTCACTGCTTATTGCACTCCTAGGCGGTCTTGTGGGATGTTTGCTTGGCTATATGTGCAATGGACTCCAAGCGACAAGCATCATGGGTGGCGGTGCTGGTCCGGGGGGCAAAGCGGTCGTTTTCCGCGTAGTCGTGGACTGGAGTGTGCTTGGAATTGGTTTGACGATCAGTATGCTGATGGGCTTCGTAGGTGGGCTCATACCAGCCATGTCCGCCATGCGTTTCAAACCGCTAGTCGCGCTCCGCGGCTAAGCTAGTCGCGCTCCGCGGCTAAACTGGTATCGCTCCGCGGCTAAACTGCTAGCGCTCGGCGGCTAAACTGCTAGCGCTCGGCGGCTGATTGGTATCGCTCGGCGGCTGATTGGTATCGCTCGGCGGCTAGTTGGTATCGCTCGGCGGCTAGTTGGACTATGGCACACCGGTAGATTTCATTCCTCGGCCCCAAAGCATCGTTTACTGCTGGGCATACTTTTTGAGTACATCCAACGTGCCTTGCAGTCGGGTCCATGCGTTAGTGAGAGTGGATTCGGCCAGATCATCGACTTGACGCACGTCCGTGGAGATCTCTTGCAAGAACTGCTTCCATTGCATTTCGCATTGCTGGATATGCCGCATCCGATCTTCGCAGAGGCTGCGTCGAGCGACCGCCTTTTGCAGCATTTTGCGTTGCACAGAACAGGAGGTCTCGTCCTCGGCCCGGGATTTGGCTTGGCAACGCAACAACTCCTCTCGAGCTTCGATGAACTTCTTGTCCGCAAGTCGTTTTTCATTGGACCAATATTCTGGCAACTCGCTCTCGAGCCACTGAGAGACGCGATGCAGTTGCTGGCGAATCTCATCCACTTGTTTTCGAGTGTCGTGTCGAAGAGTTGCTATCGACTCGATGAAGCGATCGATCGCTTCGAGACTCTTGACGTTGGCTTCACCCATGGCCTCGTTGATACTCCTCGATCAATTCGGCTTTACGCATGAGATAGGGTACATGCCGCTCGCTGGTTTCGATCAAGCGGTTGAGTTGCTTTATTTCTTGTTCGAACTCGGCCGAGAACTTCAGATGCTCTTGATCGCGCCAAGATGTCGCCAGCTGTTGCATTTGCTGCGATAGTTTGCCGGAGGCATCCGAGAGCATGCCCGAAAACCGCTTGAGTTGCAGCGCGAAGTTACGCAACTGCTCAGGGTCGACAATCGCTTGTGCCATGTTGATCTCATACGGGGTTCGCGGACCTCATTTTGCAGCAGACTGGCTCCACTATAGGTTCGCCAATCGTTCCAAGCAAAAACGGATTGCCCAGTCGGGTCCCCGTATTGTAACGCAAACTTGGCTATCGCAACGCGCACATACTACGCGAACAGCCAAGACCCGCGGTTTGAATTGACTACTGGCGAATCGCAATTTGTACAGTCATTAGTCCCGACGACGATCGAAAGCTAACGGTCTCGACTTCGGTACCCGGTGTAAAGGAGATGTGATAGTCGCTTCCGGCTATTGTTGTTGGAAGCCCTAGAACTATGTCAGGCAGATTGAATCTGTCCTTAGCGCCGCCGCCTATCATGTTGGCTAATTCCCCAACGAGGTCGAGAACGTCGCTATTGATTGTGCTAGGTCGCTCGCCAATGAATGCATCGGCTGCGGCAAAGGCAACTTCTTTATCTAGGCAAACGACGATGGTGCCTTTCAAACCACCCGCAAAGCTGATGATTCCACTGACATCGTGCGCAGGCTGAAATGTGTTGTACTTCCCAGCGGCTTCGACATCCACGTCCCACCCAAGCATCGTTTTGAAAACGGCTTTCGTGCTGGCAATGAAGGGAGGAAGAAATACACTCTGCAATACGGGAGATGGGACTAAAACACTCATTTTCTTTACATTACCTCAGGTGAGACATGGAATTTTTCGGGCGGAATAGGGATCTTCAAATCGCCTTGATACAAAAGTTTTGGTCATGTTTTCTGAACCGGACAAGAATCGATCGCTCGGTGGCTGCTTTTTCATCAAGATCTAGGTGCCGTTCTCTGTCGTACCGGTTGTAGGGTTCGAAAGGAATGTAACGGCGATCAACTGTGCAATCTTGATGCAAATTTCGGAGGTGCGGTATGCCTTATTCTTCTCCCCGTAGCCGGCTCGAGCAGACCGACATCATTCCATGGGGAGATCGCTCTCCGCAACTTTTCTAAAAACTCGTATTCACCCTGTGAACTGAGTCCTCGAAAGGATTCCTCAGCCGCCGCCCTCATCGTGTTTTCTCCGCTGGTCATGTAACCATTTGTCCACTCTCTGGGATCGCGAGCCATGACTCGTTCGAATTTAATGGCAGCCACAAAGTACCATGCCGCGAATGCACAAAACTTGTCAAACGAAGGCAACGCCTGATAGCAGCCACCCACCAGGAGATCGAGCCACTCGACTTCCTGTCGCATCTGGCGATCGTACTCAGTCCATCTCCGACTGGAGGAGCTATCGACTGTGCTGTTGTCGGTCAAGTACTCGGCGATTCTCACAACGCCACTTAACGCGTGCGCGATTCCTGTGCTGTGGAGAGGATCCACAAATCCATAAGCCGTGGGCAAGAGCGCCCATCCGTCGCCAACAGAACGTCGACGACACCGGCTCAAGCGATTGGACCACTTCAATGACAGTACGCCTTGTTCGGTAGGAACCGAATCCTGGAGCAGCTCTCCTATCGATGGATACTTGCGCATCCAAGATTCCCAAACACCTCTGGCCTGCTCGCTCGATGAGACCGGCGGGAAATGCGTTGTCGGTCGCACGATTCCTACGCTTGTGACGCCGCTCCTAAATCGCAGCATCCATAACCATCCCTCTTCGGTCACGTGGTGTTGAGCCGAGTCATCCACATGGAAATCAACCGATGGCTCGACCGCTGTCGCAGGATGCGTGTGCAACTGAAAACTTCCAACTCGGTTAAAATGGCCGAAGACGGATCCTGTTTTGGTCTTCATCCAATCGTCGTCCGAATGGTTGTCCAACCAACGAGAAGAGAAATCCCCACCCCCTCCCGCGTCGATCAACCATCGAGAACGCAACCGAAGAGGGACCTTTGCGTCTCGGCCACGGATCGCATTAAGGGCCCAAACCTTTTCATCGCGCGAGATAGATTCGACGGTCGTCTCCTCGAAAAGTTCGCACCCTCGGAGCGACGCCTCTCGTGCGAGAAATGAGTCGATATCGCTTCGCATCCAATGCGTATCGCTCCAATGATCTGTCTGCGAAGCGGCCACCATCATGGAGCTGGAATACTGATTGTCGTCTTGGAAATCCAGGTGGGCCACGTGGGAGTGGTAGGTAAACCCCCTTTTCTTGCCGCAATCCAGAGCAGGGTAGGATTCTAGCCAAGTACCCCAGGCTGCCAGCGGCCTCAGAGCCGGCAGGTCCCATCGATCAGCCATGTAAGCTAGCAGGAAGTCAGCCGTCGGGGTCGAAGACTCTCCGATCGCAAATCGAGGATGTTTCGCTCGATCGATGATCGCGACTCTCAACCCCGACTTGGCCAAAATCAATCCAAGTGTACTTCCGGAAAACCCAGAGCCGACAATGATCGCGTCATAAACAGCACTCACATCCCCTCGCATTTCCCGCCCATGGCGCAATCCTTTGGGTCTCGTTGAAGCATGCGATTCGGGACCGCATGCCTTCTCGACATGCGTTACATGCACCCCCGATTTTTCCCCAGTCCCACAGATCAAACTCCAAAACGGTCCTGGATGGAAGCGCCGGCAGGCAATCGAAAAAGTCAAGCACCATAGAGAAACTAGGTAACTCGTAACTGCCATCCGCTATCTGTTGGTCGATCCACCCATTGCCGGGACGCACCGGAATCACGCTAGCATGACGCACCAGACGATCCAACGCGTACCGGACCGTTTTCCAAGTCCAGTCGACGGATTCCTGACGGTCGATTCCCGGCGGATGCAGCAGAATAAATACGCGGACATCGACATCAAAAGCTCTGCACAAATCAACTGCTCGATCGAAGTCTGAAAGTGACATGCTTTTGTTCATCCGAGCAATCGCCTCCGGATGAATGCTCTCCAACCCCATGGCCACTTCGAGTCGGCCATCGAGCATGTTGGCGAACTCCTGGATACTGCGGTCACATAGATTTGGGTGGTTCTCCACCACAATTCTTTCGAAACCCCGGCAACGCTGCGCGATCCTCTCCCAGTCTTGGATCGGGATAGAACGATCATCAAAAAAATTGCTTGCATTGTACAGTTTGAGCCACCGCCGTGACTCAGGTCTGGCCGTCCGAGCAATACTTTCCAATGCCAAGTCCATTTGGTGTGGGATAGCGCCCGGAGGGGTAGGCTCTACGGTTGTGTGTTGCCACAGATCGCACATGGAGCAACGGAATGGGCACTCCGCGCCGATCAGAAAGAGGGTTGTGGTTTCCACCATCGCACCCAATCCATCTGGCTCCTCGGCGACCAAGAACTTGGGGATCGCCCATGGCGAGACTGGAGATCGAGAGGGTCTTAAAGATTCGATTCGTTTCCTAGTCGAATGCATAACAGCGACTATCGCTCTTTTTGATATTGGGCATGGAACGCATTTCGGTAGTCCGTTTCCTCGGTGGGGAAAAGCTTCGCAAACTGCTCTTTAGCGATCGCTCCGTGTTGGAAGCGGCGTTTCTCAAAAATTGGCATATCGAGCCCGCAAACAGCTCGGATTCCGAGTCGGACAATCTCCCCTTTCAACGCGTAGAGCTTTTGATGGCTCCAGTCTGTAAGTTCAATGAAGGGGATCGACTCGGCTACTTCGATCACACTCGGCAGGGCGAAAGGGCTGAAGCCACAAAAGCCGAAGTGCGAAGCAGGTGCACTGGTCCGGATATGGCCACGGCTTTGGCCACCGCTGTAAGTAAGAGAGTGCTTGATGGCATGGACGCCCCAACCCTCTTGGTAGAGCATCAGATTGTTGAGAACGCTTCGAATCGTTAATTCCGGATTATCCTCGATCGGATAGTCCTTTAAATTTTCGTCGCCGCCGTCACCATCCACCAAGTACTTCCAATCGGGATAGCGATGGCGGATCTCTCGGCAAAGAGCTACAGCCATCGTTCCGCTTTGAACGTCGAGCGGTTTGTAATCCTCCAGAATGCGGACGGTGGAACGCCAATCTAAATCGTCGCTGGTGCAATCAATAATCTCCAACAGTTCTTCCATATTGCATTTGCGAACGAACTCTTGGGCCTGAGTCGCATCTCCTAAAGCTCCATCAACTCGCAGGGTAAAGGCCTTCAAGCGTGCTGGGGACTCGCCTCGCTTTAACAGTCGGTCATAAATGGTTACCAGGACCGCACCAGAATCCACCCCACCAGAAAACAAGATACCTATCGGAGCATGAGAGGGAATAGTATCGAGCCAACGATCGCATTCCTGCGACAGTTGGGCGATGTAGTTCTGGCCTATTGATTGGACATCTGCCGGCAAGGAATTCCGTTGGGGAGTGAAAAAACGTTGGTAGTTTGGATTTGGATCCGGGCAGCCGACAAGCTCGATCTGCATCAGGTAATGCGCCGGGACCATGCGCGTGTAAGACGGATGAAATTGATCAGCTATCCCCATTTCAACAAGGCGTTGAAAGATAGAATCCATCCGTTCGGCAACGACGAGGCATGGCCCGTCTATTAGCTTAGCCAAAAAGTAACGCAACGGCCGCCCTATGGATCGGGCCATACGGACCGTTTTCCCCTCGCAAGCCATGATGGCGAATTGGCCATCAATTTCGTTGACGCGTTTCGGGTCACCAGAAACAACACGCTCAACCGCTTCCTCGTAGCTCATGTTCAACAACACGTTGCCTGACGAATCAAGCAGGTTTTCGACGCGAGATACATATTGATGAGCCATAAAGATCTGTCTGCATAAGAGTAGAGGCCTTTGCTTACTCTATCGTAGCCGAATCGACTGCCAATACCATGGGGGGCAAATGACTGTGACACTCCGGCTGTGACACTCGGGCTGTGACACTCCGACTGTGACATTCCGGAAGTGTCACTCCGGCTGTGGCACTCCGGAAGATTTCAGTCTGGCCGTTGGGTTAGCAGCCCTTTATTTCTGCGATGATAATGAGCAAATGCTGTGCACGCTGAACAGAACCAGCCGCCTTCACAAATGCTACTCCTGCGTCCAATTCTTTCCAGTTAATCGTCGGGCCGCTGCTGGTCATGGAAGTTGAATTGTTCGTTTCTGGACGGCTCTTGGTAGCCGTACTGGACGCTCGAGAGGATCGAGAGGATCGAGAGGATCCCTCAGTGCGTTTAATATGACTCTTGACGTTCGCAACATCTGCTGCAGTAACTCCGTATTGCCCCAACGATTCGACAGCATCTCTGTTTCGTGATTCGGGGTGCAAATCTAAAAACTCACGAATCCGTTTCGCTTTGCTCGGCTCTTTACTCATGCTACTCTCTCTTGACTTACTTTCTATTTCTGCATCTTCCATTCGACGGCTTTCCGCATCCCGAACTAAGTCTTCGGGTACTCTTTCCATCAACTCATCTAACGTTACAACACGCTCAATATCCACCATGGATTGATTCCTATAGGTCAATTCTTGTACGTCATTATCGAAAAACCATAGCGTAGGGCTATCAACGCCCGCGGCTTAAAGGAGGCTTCTTGAAATATTAAACGAATGCGTTTCTTTTACCAATCCGCAGGTCTTTTTATGCAGCTTTTTTGTTCGTGGCATCTCGGCGCAATCCCAGTTAACACTGAGTGCGGAACCGTTCGAGTACGGAAACCTTCGGGTACAATTTCAGAAGGATCTGAACCGTCTGGGATTATGGTATATGCATATTTGTTTCAGTCAATCGTTAAAATTGTGTTTTAATCGGAGCTAATACGCTGGACTATTCTGCATGGCTGAGCCGCTCAACCATAATTAGACTAACGGTGCGAAACGAAATCACGAACGCGACATTCTTTCCCAAGCTTTGTTCCTCCCTACATACAGGTACGCTATGGAAAAAAGAAAACTAGGTAATTCCGATTTGCTTCTTTCACCTTTGGGTATTGGTGCTTGGGCAATTGGCGGAGCGGGTTGGGCATTTTCGTGGAGCAACCAAGACGATCAAGACTCGATCCGCGCAATCCATGCCGCGCTGGACTCAGGCATGAACTGGATCGATACCGCCGCGGTTTATGGGCTCGGACATTCTGAAATCATTGTGTCTCGTGCGCTGAAAGAGTACGCCGGCGAGCCTCCCTACGTTTTCACCAAATGCGGTCGGAATTGGAACGCCGAACGACAAATCCAAAAGGACCTCCGGCCAAGCTCTTTGCGTTTGGAATGCGAGAGCAGTTTGCGTCGATTGCAAGTCGAGACGATCGATCTATACCAGATCCATTGGCCTGAGCCAGACGAACACATTGAAGAAGCCTGGGAGACCATGGCATCCCTACAACGCGAGGGAAAAGTACGCTGGATCGGCGTTTCGAATTTCAGCGCAACGCAGATGGAAAGAGTTCGCAAGATTGCGAGCATTACTTCGCTTCAACCTCCGTACTCTCTAATCCGGCCTGAGATCGAAATCGAAACGTTGCCGTACGCAGTCGCAAATCAAATTGGGGTGCTGGCCTATTCTCCCATGGGATCCGGTTTATTGACGGGTGCCATGACGCACCAACGCGTAGCGGAATTACCGGCCGACGACTGGAGGATTCGCAACACACATTTCCAAGAACCCCTGCTAACCAAGAACTTGAAGTTAGCGGAAAAGCTAGCGGAGATTGCCCGCAGGCACCGGCGAACTCCCGGAGAAGCTGCCTTGGCATGGGTGTTGCATCATCCTTCCATCACTGCCGCGATTGTGGGAATCCGAACCAAAGAGCAGGTGTCGGGCGTACAAGGAGCGATGACGTTTAGGCTCAGTCAAGGCGAAGTCGACGAGATCAATGCCTTTCGAAAGAGTCTCGACGCCACCTGAAAAGAAACATTCAAAGCGATTGAACAATGACAAAAGAAATCTCAGCAGCGATTGAAATCCAACTTGCAGATCTCGATCATCCGAGTCAAGCAGAAGCCGTAGTTCGATTGATGGATAGTTATGCATCGGACCTCGCTGGGGGTGGTCAAGTACTGAGCGAAGATGTCAAGAAGAGGCTACCCAGCGAGCTTGCAAAACGGAAAAATTGCTTGGTGATTTTGGCGTGGTCATACTCAGATGCAACCCGAGGAGTCGAACGGCTACCTGCAGGTCTAGCCGTTTGTTTCGAGGGGTTCTCTACCTTCGCATGCAAGCCGCTCATGAATATTCATGATGTGATTGTTTCGCCAGACTTCCGTCGTCGTGGAATTGCAAAACAGTTGTTTCAACGCATTGAAACTATCTCACGCGAGCGAGGTTGCTGCAAACTGACGCTCGAGGTACTTGAGGGAAATCATGGTGCAGTTGATCTATACCGATCGATTGGATTTCAGGCCTATCAACTAGATCCCGCCATGGGAAAAGCGATGTTCTGGCAGAAGCAACTGGAGGACAATTAAAGCATCGGCTCGCACTTAGTTGCACGACGCTCCGCGTCGTGATTCCTGCGATGCGGAACGTCGCCCATAGTTTAGCCGCAAAGCCTGAACGATCCGCAGCACAAGGCGTGCGGGATTCACTGTTATGCTTTGTGGATACTGTAGAAGCCGCTTTCAGGGATGGTTCCAGCGTTCCCAATGGTCGATCACCCAGTGCAACTTTGTCATGGTTCCATCGCATGCGATCTCGATTCGAATCGCATGATCGCGGGCGGTCACCAGGACTTCGCGATCCGCTGCGGCAAACGAGTCCAGCACTTTTTTGGAGACCGCTCGCATTGAGCCGCTGATGACAACCGTGGTTGGATAGCACCATTGGAGAAGCTCCTCGGATTTGGAGTTCATGGAGCCGTGATGGGGAGCCATCAGGACATCTACCTTGGTAGTCGGCTGGGCCACCAACATCTGCATGCCAGGGGGTTCCAAATCACCGGGCAATAGAATCCGGCGTCCCGCCACTTCCAACAAGATGCAGAGACTGTTCGAATTGTCAGAGCCATTCACCCCATGCTCCGGCGGATGCAAGGCTAGCATGCTCCAACCTCGCCCCTCGTGAAAGTCTCCCTTTCGCCAAACGACATGGCGAACGCCACGTGCACGCGTCGATTTCAAGGTCTGCTGCAGGAGCGGACTGCTATGAACGAATACCTGGGAAGTCGAAATGAGTTGCGACACTTTGAAACGCTTGGTGATTCCATCGATTCCGTTGTAATGATCGGAGTCCGCATGCGAAAGCAGTAAACCGTCGATTCTGGAGCAGTTCATGGCCCAGAGTGCCTCCACCATGACTTGGTAACTTCGCTGATGGTCACCCATCCGGCCCGCATCGTAAAGCCATCGCTCGTGGTCCGGTGTCTCCACGTAGATACTGGTTCCATGCCCTACATCGATAAAGGTCAAGCAAAATTTGCCTTGATCGCCAGTCGCGATCTGCTGATACCAATCTGACGCTGGTCGAATCAGAAGTCCAAACGCGAACCAGACGCCCAAAGTCAGCATCAGGCGCTTACGACTCCCCGGACGTTTTACACCAATCCCAATCGCCATTGTGATTCCCAATGCATAAAAGCCGTAGAGCCACCAGACCGGAGGGGATCTCAACCAAAAATGCCCTAACGGAATTGATTCCCCGTAGCCAACGATCCCTTCCACCAGCCAGAGCGAACCACCGCACATTAGCCCGAGTGGCCAAGCGACGACCGGCAACCATCCCACAACAATCAACCCTAGCCCGCTCACTAAAGCGATTAGCATGGGCAGCCAAAGGGCTAGATTCAAGAGGATCGCGATAGGGCTAATGACGTGGAACGCGGTCCAGACCAACGGAGCGGTGATGAACCAGACCCAGAAACTAGTCCGAAGCATGTCCGCAGACCATCTCAAGACGCGTCGCAATCCCCGTTCCAATGCACTAGATCGTGCCTCGATCAATTTTTCGAGAGGAGTCAATCTTCGGCCCTGCGAATCGGTCGAAAGGATCAGCACAGTCACGGCCATGAACGACAGCTGTGTCCCAGTTTCAAAGACGACGGTGGTTCGATAGAGTATCAACAGCACCCCTGCAAAGGCCAAGAAGTTCAGGCTCGAAAAGGTCCAGCCCATCCATCGCGCAACGCACAGACCCGTCAGCATGATGGTGGCCCGCGCGACCGGAGGGTTGGCGCCACAGAGCAGTCCGTAGCCGATCACGACCAAGCAGATGCCAACCAAGAGTGGTCTTCTGGGAATCTGAAGCAGCATGCCGGCATAAAGCAACGACAACGCAACCATCTCGATATGCATGCCCGAGATCGAAAGCATATGGATTGTACCGGTTGCCAAAAGCTCTTCTTGCAAAGACCATTCGGCTTGCTCACGTTGACCTAGAACCAAGGCTGCGGTGAGTTCAGCCTGGCCCAAAACGACGTAGCGTTCGATCGCGCGGAGGGCCGTGGCGGAGACCATAGCCAGGTAGCGATCCAGCCGCGTCCGTTCGGCGGGTTCACGTCTCTGGACTTGCCGTTCTGATTCGGCTCGAGATTGCGCCCCGTAGCCGAGTTCGGCGTAGCGTCTTGACTGGTCGAATTGGCCCGGATTGGCGGGTTTGCCGGGCAACCGCCATTGCCCATACACCTCAACTTGATCGCCTGGATAAAGACCCTCGATGCGGCCATCCACACTCAGCGGCATAACCAGCGATTTGGATTCCCAAGCTCCCGAGGAACGAATCGCAGCCACGCGAACGGTCGTAATCGTTTGCCAACCAACGCCGTTGGGGTCTTGGTTTCGGTTCGGAAAAGTAGCTTTTCGATATCGCAGAGCAGAATCGATGGTGCCGCGAAAAGCCACTGGATTCCACGAAGCCGCTTTTAGTTGGTCGTCTCGTGAGAGTTCTCGAATGCTTTGCTCCCAACTGTCTAGTCGGCGGCGAGCATCGCTCTGTGCCAACGAATGAAAGAAACTGAAGAAAAGTGCCATCCCCAAGGTAATACTGGCGGCCGGCCAAAGCGAGAAAGCTCCAGGGCGAAGTCGCGAATGTAATAATGCCCCAAGGGCCGCCGTTGTAAATCCAACGAACAACAGCTTGCACCAGCGGTCTCCGAAGCACTCTTGGGCCACGACGGCAATCAATGCCATCGCCAAAACCGCCACCATCGGGTTTCTTGCCCAAAGTCGGACAGCGCGGTTTCCCAACCAACTGGGTATCAGCGGAAAACGGTTGATTTCTGACAACATCGGGGGAGTTTGCGAAACGAAAAGAAGTGGTTTTTTTGCAACATGTACTAAACCGGAATTCGATTGGATCGTTCGCCTCGTCAACGAAATCGTTGGGTCACACGAGGTTTCGCCCGTTTGAGTAATCAGACGGTACACCGAATGCAACTACTTTCTTTTATCAAACGGAACTGGATGCGAAACCACCGCATCTTACCCCACACACCCCCAACGAGACGTTACTCCAACTATGACCAAACGATCCGCACCAAGATCTAACAAGCGTTCCAGCCGCAACCTCGGATCCTCGTATGTTACCGAAGATCAAGACTGCATGGGTGTCGAGTTGGAAGCTTTGGGATTCGAGGAAGAGGAAGAAGAAGAGGAAGAAGAGGATACGGAGTCTGGCCATGCAAACGACCACGATGTCGTGATCGACGAGGACCTCGAAGACTATTTCCCAGGTGAAAGCGAAAACGAATCGGTCGATGCAACCGAAGATCCTGTTCGCATGTATCTGATGCAAATGGGTGAAATTCCTTTGCTGACTCGCCAGGAAGAAGTCACTGCCGCCCGCCGAATTGAACTGACTCGCACCAATTACCGCCAGTGGATGTTGGCCAGCGATTTCATGCTCCAGGGAGCCACCAAGTTGCTCGAGCAGGTCCGCGATAGCAAACTGCGTTTGGATCGCACGATCGAAGTCAGCGTCACCAACGCCAGCGAAAAAATTGCGATCATGCGACGCATTGGCCCAAACATCAAGACGCTTCGTCACCTGCTCTTGCGAAATCATGGTGACTACTTTACTTCGATCAACAAGTCGATTGCGATGACCGAACGACGGTTGGCTTGGAAACGACTGGTTTGCCGTCGCAACAAAGCCGTTCGTTTGATCGAAGAGATGAATCTGCGAACCAATCGTTTGGAACCGATTTTTAAGAAACTGCAGACCATCAATAGCCAAATGGTAACCCTGCGAGCTCGCATCGAAGCCGCTCAACCAACCGGGTTTTCCGATGGGGCACCGATTGCCAAACTCAGAGCAGAACTCTACTACTTGATGCGAATCACTTTTGAAACTCCTAAAACTATAGCCCGTCGCTGCGAACGTGTCGGTGTGCACCGCGTTCAATACGATGCAGCAAAACGCGATCTATCGGCTGGCAACTTGAGATTGGTTGTTTCTATAGCTAAGAAGTACCGCAATCGCGGCCTGAGCTTCTTAGACTTGATCCAAGAAGGAAACACCGGCCTCATGCGAGCTGTCGATAAGTTCGAGTACGAACGAGGCTTCAAGTTTTCGACCTATGCAACATGGTGGATTCGACAAGCGATCACCCGTGCGATCGCAGACCAAAGCCGAACGATCCGCGTTCCAGTGCACATGATCGAC
>Ga0105049_10003979_pt1 | contig 17402 bp, 14 predicted proteins | sample MAT06_FD_78087 | JGI IMG/M metagenome (GOLD analysis project Ga0105049, IMG submission 78087) | Freshwater microbial communities from Lake Fryxell liftoff mats and glacier meltwater in Antarctica - MAT-06 | ecosystem: Environmental > Aquatic > Freshwater > Ice > Liftoff microbial mat | place...
CCGGAGGGCACCGTCATACGTCATGGATGAGTTTGGCTCTCGCCGCCCCAACCTGCGCGGCAGGCTGGTCAAGGGCGAGTGACGGCCGCACTCGCATCGAACGCGGCCGGTATTAGCGGTTGGTTTCTGGCGATCACTCGAATCAGCGGTGGTCCGATCACGAATCGTGCCGACGATAACATTGCCCTGACACGGCCAAACACGCTCGAGCACTCGATAGGCATGGGCTAGGCACGACCAGTGGTGCATTTGAAGACAAGTGCCACAAGTCGCTTGCCTCTTCTGCAATCATCGTGGACAATACGCTCAAGCTGGGCATTCATGCTCAATGAAGGGGTGTCCAACGTCCGATGCTTGGTTACGCTGCGAGACGCGTACAAGCGCAGCGTGGACGACAGGATGTCTGTGACGCGGCGTCAAACGCTGCGAACGAGGAATGCGATCGATGGCACGCAAGGACGCTCGCAGTTCGGCTCAGACCAAGTCAGGGGTGCCCACGCGCGCCCGCGTCGTGCTGGTCTCGCTCATCGCGGCCATGACGGTCGTTGGTGGCGGACTGACCCTGCTTGATCGCGGTCCTGTCGCGAGCCCGCAAGGCCTCTCGCTGCCGCCCCTGCTCGCTACGGCGGGCGCGGGTGGGATCGAATCCATTTTCAGCACACGCCTTCCGCTCGACCAGAAACGCTGGAAGGCGATCGTGATCCACGACACTGGCTCGCTCGCCGCGACGCCCGCGTCGCTCGAGGCCCGGGCCATCGAGCTCGGGCTCAACGGACTCGGCCACCACTTCGTGATCGGCAACGGCAACGGCCTCGACGATGGCGAGCTGCACGTGGGCGGGCGTTGGCTGCGCCAGGCGGCGGGCGCGCACGCGGTTGGCCCTGACCACGAGTTTTACAACCGCCATTCCATCGGCATCAGCCTGGTCGGTGATGGCGAGCGTCGTCCCTTCACGCAGGCCCAGATGCAGCGTCTGACGCAGCTCGTGGACGCGCTCCGGGCCGAATTCAACATTCCCGCCGACAAGCTCTATCTGCACAGCCAGATCGCCCAGACGCCCAGCCCCGGCAAGCTCTTCCCCGAGGCGATCTTCAGGCAGTCTCTGGGCCCTCGCTAGCACCAATCGCATTTGTCGCGATTTCCGTCCCCTCCACCCGGCAGCCAAGGTGTGTTGTGCGGTGTCTCGCGCGAGCTGGACGCGACCCCGAAAAACAAAGTCTACGAAGCCCGCGTTCGGGTTCGTGCAGGTTCGCCGTCGGCGGAGCGCTGCGGACTGCGTGGGCAGATCCGGGACGCCTTGTCGGTTGTTTGGTGCGGTCCGCCAGAACCTCAAGCGCGATTCGGACGAATCACTCTCATGAGGGGACGGCTTCGCTGCGAAGAGCTATGCTGTCGCCTCTCTCGGGCACATTCGTGCACCGGGATCGGACTTTGTCAGGTGTCGCGTTTCGATTCGCACCGATTGGATTAGAACTGAGGTGGCCCGGAGGCCATCTTCATGGATGAGTTGCTGGTCTTTGGCTGGCCCCAAGCCGGGTCATGTGGACGCCGAGCCATTGCGTGAGGGTTGAGCGCCAGATGTCGTCCCCGATTGCACAGTTCAAGGTCAACGACGAGGTCGAGGGACTTCGCATCCTTGCCGAGCTCGGCCAGGGAGCGGCCTCCACGATCTACCTCGCGCAGGACCCCAAATCCAAGCAGATCTACGCCATCAAGCACGTCCAGCGATTGGACGCGAAGGACGATCGCTTCCTGCAGCAGGCTGTGTATGAGCAGGAGGTCGCCAGCAAGCTCGACCACCGCAACATCCGCAAGATCTTCCGTGTCATCAGGCGCAAGCAGCGGTTCTTCACGCTCAGCGATGTCTTCCTCGTGATGGAGATGCTCGACGGCGTGAGCATGGATCGCAAACCGCCGACGAACCTCGACGACGCGCTCACGCTCTTTATCCAGACAGGCGAAGCACTCGCGCACATGCACGCCCGCGGCTACATCCACGCGGACATGAAGCCCAACAACGTCCTCATCGAGCCGGGCCCGATTGCCAAGATCATCGACCTAGGCCAGAGCTGTAAAGTCGGGACCGTCAAGCCGCGCATCCAAGGCACGCCCGACTACATCGCGCCCGAGCAGGTCCATCGCCAGCCCATCACCGAGCGGACCGACATCTACAACCTCGGCGCCACGATGTACTGGACCCTGACTGCCCGCAACATCCCGACCGCGCTGACCAAGGGCGACTCGCTCGTCGCGCGGCTGGACGCGCACATGGTTCCGAAGGCCACGCCCGTCATCGAGCTCAATCCGAGCATCCCGCCCAAGCTCAGCGAGCTGATCATGCAGTGCATCGAGCCCGAGCCCGAGCAGCGGCCGACCAGCATGGCGAACGTCGTTGATCGCCTGCAGCTCGTGCACGCCCTGCTCCGGGCCAAGAGTGGCGAGTCCGGTGTCGCGATGGCCAACGGCCGCTCGCGCAGCGGGTCGGGAGTTTCCATGCCCGCCGCGCCCGCGCAGCCCGCCCCGACGCGTGACCTCAACGCGAGCGGATTGGACTGATCTGCCAGCAGAGTCCGCGTTGCAGCGCGAACGCTTGGTACGGCGCGGCGCGATCCGTCACGTGCTCTTCACTACCCTCGCCACCCCCGAAACGTTCGCCTTCACCCGCGTCGGCGCGTTTCCCGATACGCTCTTCGTTCGTGATTCCTCCACTACCGCCATCACCGGACCTGACCAACGCCGACGACGTCGTGGCGGTGCTCTGCGCAGGTGCCGCGGCGAACCGGGGTGCTCGCTGTCGCAGCGGCGCCATCGACGTGATCGCCGCACCCGGCCGCCTGATTGCAACCGGCGATCTGCACGACAACCCGATGCACCTGGCCAAGCTGATCCGCCTCGCAGGCCTCGACGAGGACCAGCCCGCAGAAGAGCGGCGTCACCTGACGCTCCACGAGATCATCCATGGCGATCGCCTCACCAACGGAATGGACTTCAGTTATCGCGTGATGGCCAAGGTCGCGCTGCTCAAGGCCCGGCATCCAGAGTTTGTTCATCTGCTGCTGGGCAACCACGAGCTGGCCCAGATGCAGCGAGCCAGCATTCTGAAGGATGGCGTTCGCAGTGTCGAGGTCTTTCGCGCGGGCGTGGAGTACGTCTTCGGCGGCGAGAGCGACCGTGTCGAGGCCGCCATCGATGACTTTGTGCGTTCGATGCCGCTGGCGCTGCGGTGCTCGACGCCGCGAGGCGACTTTCTGTGCGCCCACAGCCTGCCACCCGCCGCCTCCATGGGACGCTTCGATACCACGCTTCTCTCGCGCGAACCGAACGACGCGGACTACGAGCCGCGACAGGGCGCAGTTCACCTCATGGTGTGGGGACGCGGCTACGACGAGGAGGGGCTCGAAGACCTCGTCGAAGCGTGGGGTGTCTACATGTTCATCCTCGGACACGAGAAGTCGCCAGACGGCGCGCACTTCGTCGGGCCCAACGCCGTCGTGCTCGCGAGCGACCACGAACGCGGCACGTTCTTACCCATCGACCTCGCGCGGCCACCCTCGCCCGAGGGCGCGATGGCGAGCGTGCGATGGCTGGCGGAAGTTTGACTCGTACTTTCCAGACGCTCAGGCCGTACGCATCGGCTTGTTCTCGCGCATGTGGAGGTGAGTCTCGTGGGCCGCGGACTCGGCGCCCCTCAACTGCAACGTGACCGGGTCGGCCAGGGAGCGGCCGTTGGTCGCGATGACGTTGGAGTACCAGTGGGCGGAGGCCTTCGGTGTGCGCTTCAGCGTGTTGAAGTCGACGTGAACCAGGCCGAAGCGATCCTTGTATCCCTCGGCCCACTCGAAGTTGTCCATGATGGACCAGTGGAAGTAGCCGCGGATGTCCGCGCCGTCGCGGATGGCCTCGCGCAGCGCGAGGAGGTACCGCCGCGTGTAGTCGATGCGCTGTCCGTCGATGATCTGTCCGTCGAGATCGACCCAGTCGTGGCTCGACATGCCGTTCTCGGTGATGTAGACCGGGAGCTTGTAGCGTTCGGCGAGCATGCGCGGCCCCCAGCGGAGCGCGGCGGGCTCGACGGTCCAGTTGAGTGCGGTGCGCGGTGCGCCGGCCTCGGGGCCGACCGTCGCGGCGACCCCCTCGTGCCAGCGAACTGGTGTTCCCGAATAGATGTTGACGCCGTAGAAGTCCAGCGGCTGATGGATGTGGGCAAGATCCGAAGCGGGGAACTGCGGCAAGTGGTCCGCGAAGACGCGCAGGCCGTCCTCGGGATACTGGCCCAGGCAAACCGGATCAGCGAACCAGGTGTTGCTCCAGAGCGTGGGCTTCTCGATGGCGAACGTGGCGATGCGCGCGGCCTCGATGTCCTGCGCCGAGTCCGAGATCGGGAAGGAGATGTGGCCCACCGGGGCCCAGCCGACGAGCGCGGGGCGCCTCGCGTGCGCGCGGATCGCGAGAACCGAGCTGCCATGGGCACGCAGTGCGTTGTGGGCCACGACAAGCTGCTCGCGCAGCGGGAGCTTGAGGCCCGGCGCGTGCGTGCCGTCGGCGTGCCCAAGCTGCACGAAGACCTGCGGCTCGTTGAGCGTCATCCAGTGCGTGACTCGGTCCGAGAGCCGGTCGACGATGTGCGCGGTGTACTCACCGAACCAGTCGGCCGAGTCGCGATTTAGCCAGCCGCCCTTCCTGAAGAGATCGAGCGGATAGTCCCAGTGGAAGAGCGTCGCCCAGGGCTGCATGCCGCGTGCGAGCAGTGAGTCAACAAGGCGGTCGTAGAAATCAAGGCCCGTGGCGTTCACGCGGCCCGTTCCCTCGGGCAGGATGCGTGGCCAGGAGATCGAGAAGCGATACGCCTGGAGCCCCAGACGCGACATCATCGCGACATCCTCGTCGGCGCGCGTGTAGTGGTCGCACGCGATCGCGCCGTTGTGCCCGGACAGCACGGCACCGCTGCGAGCGCAGAAGGCATCCCAGACGGAATCGCCCCGCAGGTCCGGGCCCGAGCCACCCTCAATCTGGTACGAAGAGGCCGCCGCTCCCCAGAGGAAGTCGGCCGGGAATATGGAGGCGTCGGGGGTGGGCTTCTTGGTTGGTTGCATGTGGTTCTTCTCTTGGGCTGGTAGCCGGTTGATCATCCCTTCACGGCCCCGCGGGTCAGGCCGGATACAAAGTCGCGCTGCATGATCAGGAACAACGCGGCGACGGGTGCGATGGAGACCACGGTGCCCGCCATCAGCAGGCCGTAGTCCTGGTAGTACGTGTTCTTAAGCTGGGCGATCGCCACGGAGAGTGGAAACCCTTCGGGTGACTGCATGACGATCTGCGGGGTGAGAAAGTTGTTCCAGGTGCCCAGGAACGTGATCATGATAAAGGCCGAAACGGTAGGCCGGAGGAGGGGTAGCACGATCGTGAAGAACGTGCGAATCTCGCCGCAGCCATCGAGCCGCGCGGCCTCGATCAGCTCCTTGGGAACCGACGAGATCGCCGCCTGCCTGAAGAGATAGACGCCGAACGCGGGCGTGACGGCCGGAAGGATCAGGCCCCAGGGCGAGTCGAGCAGGCCGAGCTCAAAGAGCACCTGGAAGCCGGGCGCGATGAGCAGCGGCGGCGGGATGATGAGGGCCGCCAGGACGAGCCACGTCGCACCCGTTCGCCCCTTGAACGAGAGCAGCGCGAGCGCGTATCCCGCCATCGAGCACGCGAGCGTCGCGAGCACGGCCGTCACCGATGAGAGCATCACGGAGTTGAGCAGCGCTCGGGCGAAGTTGGGCTGCTCGAAGACCGCGAGATAGTTGCGGAACGTCAGACGCTCCCAGGCCACGTCGAAGAACCCGCCCCGGGTCGGGAGGAACGTTGAGGTGAAGAAGTCCTCGTTGGTCTTGAGCGAAGCGATGACAAGCCAGACAAAGGGCGTCAGGACCAGCGCGGTCGCGACGAGGACGAACGCGTACGAGAGTGCGGACATCGCCGCGGCGCCACCGGTGCCAGCATCGCGGGTCTGCGGTTGCATGTTCGTGCTCTTCATGCCCGCTCACCCCGCTTGCTCACCACGCGATGGCCGATGGCGCACGCGCCGAGGATGAGCGCCATGACCCAGCCAATGGCGGAGGCGTAGCCGAGGTCGCCGGTCTGGAAGCCGGTCTGATACAGGTACATCACCAGCGTGAGGCCGCGGTTCTGCGGTCCGCCGGTGCCATTCAAGAGAATGTACGGAAGTTCGAAGAGTTGGAAGCTGCCGATGATCGACAGGAGCACGACGAACGTCCCCACTGGCATGATCGCGGGAAGGATGACGTGGCGGAATCGGTTCCAGGCGTTCGCGCCATCGAGCATCGCCGCCTCGCCGAGCTCGGCCGAGACATTCTGGAGCGCGGCCAGGAAGTAGACCATGTTGAAGCCCACGTACTGCCACGTCGTCGCGATGATCAGCGAGGGCATGACATAGTCCTCGAGCCACGGGAAGTCGATGTCCCAGCCGAACGCCGCGTGCAGCGCGCGATTGATGAGGCCCGTGCGCTTGTCGAAGATCACCGCGAAGATCATCCCGACAAAGACAGCACCCACGAGCACGGGGCTGAAGAGCGAGACGCGGAAGAAGGTGCGCCCGCGCAGGTTCGGCCGGTTGAGCGCGAGCGCCAGCAGGAGCGAGAGGGGGAGCTGGATCAGCACGCTCCCGAGCGTGAAGACCACGGTGTTGCGAAGCGCCGTCCAGAAGAGCGGGTCACTGGCGAGGAACTTGAAGTTGCCGGCGCCGACGTTGGTAGAGAACTCGGGCCCGAAGGTCTGGCGCGTTGAGAGCTGGAAGCTGCTCACCAGCGGAACCAGCGTGAAGAGGATCACGCCAAAGAAGAACGGAGCCATGAGTAGCCACGGCGCAATCGGGAACGGCAGAGCCCGGGACTGCACGCGGGAATGCGAGAGCGAGGCGACAGGCTGCGCGCTCATGAGCCCTCGCCTTCTAGCGGCGTGATGAAGCGGTTGCGGCGTGCGTGCTCCATCACTTCGTCCTGAGCTTCCCAGAGCAATCGTCTGGCCTCCGGAAGAAGCGACTCGGGCGTGGCGTTGCCTTGTGCCTTCGCGAATGACGCGAGGCGGCTCGCGATGGTCCGCAGTCGTTCCACCGCGAGCAAGGAGAACGGCGAGCTATACCGCGGCGGCACATCCGTGGCGAGATTGATGTACATGCGTCCGGGTGCCTGTCCGCTGAAGTACGCGTCGGGCTTGTCGTACATCGGATCGGACCAGAACGCCTTCACCGGGGAGATGATGTCACCCTTGATGTAGAGCTCGCGCGAGAGCTCGGGCGAGAGGTAGAGATGCTTGGCAAACTCCCAGAGCTGGTCGTGGTTCTCAGCATCGCGCGAGATGCCGAGCATGCTGCCGCCCCACACGCTGGTGCGCCGGCCGCCTCGCTCCCATGAGGGGAGGGGCATGAGCTTGACCTTGCCACCCAGCTGCGGGATCTCGTTGCGCCAGACGTTGCACATCCAGTCTGGAACGAACGAGGCGATGACGAAGCCCTCGAGCAAGAGCCTGTTCCCCGATGCGCTGAAGTAGGGAGCGTCCCCGGCGATTGGGTCTTTGCCGTGGCCCCACGCGGCGATGTGCGCCATCACGCGCGCGTTGGCGTCGTTGTCGAGCATGGGCATGCCGTCGGGATCGACCGCGCCGCCGCCAGCCTGGAGCAGCAGCACCTCGATCGTGTCCATGTGGGTCTCCCACATGTTGAGGAGGAAGCGGTCCGTGCGGCGGAGGCCCTTGTCGTCATAGAGCAGGGGTGAGAGGACGGTGATGAAGTCGTCCCACGTCTCGATCTTCGAGACGTCGATGCCCGCGGCCTCGACGATGTCAGCGCGGTAGCCGAGCATGACGGGATGGACATCGTGCGGAAGGCCGAAGATGCGGCCCCTTGTGGACCAGGGCGTGAAGGAAGAGGCGTTGATCTTCTGATCGAGCCCCTCGGCCTTGAGTCGATCGGTAAGGTCAAGAAAGCCGACGCCATCGAGCGGGCCCGCAAAGGCACGCGATGCGATGCGTCGCTCGATCTCCATGAGCTCGGCACCAGACTTCCGCGTGAGGAAGGAGGAGAGCATGCGCTGCTCCACAGCCTGGATGCCAAGCAGCGAGACCTCGACCTTGGGCTCGTTGGTCTTGTTCCATTCCTCGACTGCGGGCACGTACATGGCGTAGTGGAGGCGTGCAAAGGTCCACATGCGTGCCGCGCTCGACCGCTCGGTCCGCAGCGCGAGTACGCCGATGGTCGAGGCCAGAGCGAACGCGGCCACCAGCCAGAAGACGCTGATGCGAGGCGGCTGGCCAGTCTGTTCGGAGCGACGGTTGGGCATGTTGGAGCCAGCTCCGACGGGGCGAACGTGTTTGGAGGCTTCGCTCACCGGGGAACTGAATGGGTTAGTTGGTCAGGCTGAAGTCCTTGGGCGACCAGAGGACCTTGCGGGTGCTCTGATTGGCGGAGTCGACGAGATCGCCGAACTTGAACTGAGCGACGTGACCGTCGACGAAGCTCATGTTGGCACCGGCCAGGCGCTCGGTAGCGCGGCCCTTCTTGGGATGGCGGTTGAAGGGGACGTAGTTGCGGAGCCCTCCCGGTGTGGCCATTCCCGCGAACTCAGGAGCGCGGCCAAACCAGTCGCCGGGGAAGGCGCCCGGCGACGTGACGCCGAAGCCCGCACCGAAGCGCTGCGCCGGCATGGCCGAAGCGCCAACCTGCCCGATGGAGAACCACGTGGTGCCGGTGAGGCCCGCGGTCTCCGAAGAGAAGAGGCCCCAAGCCTCGGAGAGAAGGAGCATGCTGGAGCTGTTCTCGACGGTGGTGTCGAAGCCAGCACCGCGCGTGCCCTCGGAGGCGTCGAAGGGATTGCTGCCGGGCTTGAAGCCGGTGACGCGGTTGTTGCTGGTATCAAGACGCCACGCGGCCGCGGAAGCCGCCCAGTAGTTCATGGAGTACGAGCGGCCGCCAGCGGAGTGGTTCGGGCAGACCATCACGCCGCCGCCAAGGGTGTTGCTGCGGGTGTTGCCCTCGGTGATGTTGCTGCTGTCGATCTGGGGGAGGTATCGTCCGAGGCGATTCTCGTCGTACCAGATCATGCTGAGACGGCCGGTCTCGCGATCGGGCGCATCGTGCATGGTGGGGGGGAAGAGGCCGCGGTAGTCGTTGGCGTAGGTCAACAGGGCCTGGCCGATGCCACGGATCTGCGCTTGGCACTTGATGTTGCGTCCAGACTCGCGGGCGCTGCCGAGCGCGGGCAGAAGGATGCCGATGAGCAGCGCGATGATGGCAATCACCACAAGGAGCTCGATGAGAGTGAAGGCGCGCCGAGGCGTGCTGCGAGTAGACTGCTGCGGCGAAACCTCACGACAAGATCGCGTGCGTAGATCCATGAGGCGAGCTCCTTGTGTTCTGGGCAGCGTTCTGGGCAGTGTTCTGGGCAGGGTTCAGAGAAGTGTTCTGCGACGTGCAAGAGAGGGTGGCTTCGACCCTGGGCCCCATTGGTCCGAGCTCGAAGAGGTGTGCTTTGTCGAGTTCCAACGAGAGAGCGACGGCCTGGCCGGTCTTGAAGGATCGGTCGGCCTTGACCCGTGCGATGATGTGCTCTTGCGAGCAGCGAAGTGAGATGTCCATCAGCTCACCCAGCGGCTCGATCGACTCGATCGTGGCCATGGCGATGCCGGAGGACCCAGGGTTCTGTCCCGCCACTGAACCCACGCTCATCGCTGTTGGACGGATTCCAAGCACGATCTCCGGAGTGGCAGCCGTGACATTCATACCACCAGCACCGCCCAGTACCACTCGCGCAGAGATGCCGATTCCGGTGGAGAGCGAGTACACGCCGCCTGTTTCTGCGACGAGGCGAGCGGAAATGAAGTTCATTGGAGGCGAACCGACAAACGACGCGACGAAGCGGTTCGCAGGACGCTCGTACACGTCCAGCGGCGGGGCGACCTGCTGCAGCCGGCCCTGCGCCATCACCGCCACGAGATCCGCAAGGGCCATGGCCTCTTCCTGATCGTGCGTGACGTAGACGCTCGAGACGCGCAGACGCTGGTGGAGCTGCTTGAGTTCGGCGCGCGTGCGAAGCCGCATCGCGGCATCAAGGTTCGAGAGGGGCTCGTCAAAGAGGAAGATCCGAGGCTCGCGCACCACGGCGCGAGCGAGCGCGACGCGCTGGCGCTGCCCGCCGGAGAGCTGGGATGGGCGGCGGTCCAGCAGCTCCGTGAGCTGGAGCATCTGGGCCGCGTGATGCACGCGCAGGGCAATGTCAGTACGCGGCACGCGCCGCATGCTAAGCGGGAAGCCGATGTTGTCGCGAACGGAGAGGTGGGGGTAGAGCGCATAGTTCTGGAAGACCATGGCGACATCGCGATCGCGCGGGTGCCAGTTGTTGATGACCTGTCCGTCGAGGCGGATCTCGCCGCTGGTGACGGTCTCGATCCCCGCGATCATCCGGAGGAGCGTTGATTTGCCGCAGCCCGAGGGTCCCAGCAGCACGCAGAAGCAGCCGTCGGGAATATCGAGAGAGAGGCGATCAACCACGCCCACCCTTCCCGGGTAGACCTTGGAAACTGCATCGATGGCGAGCGAGGCCATGGTTGAGCGCGTGTTCCTTCCGAGGCCAGGGAGGATCGAATGGACCTGGAGAGCAAAGCGCCGAGCGGGAGTTCTTGCGAAACTCCCACTCGGAGCAGGAGGGGGTGCGGCTTTAGAGGGCGCAGTTGCCGCTGACGACGAACGCCGCCAGGATCTGAGCATCGGTCAGGTCGGAGTTCTCATCGCCGTTGAGATCACCATCGAGCCAAGTGGGCTCTGGGGTGAGCAGGCCGACGAAGACCTGAGCCATCTGCTGCGCGTCGGTCAGGTCGACGTTCTCGTCCTGGTTGAAGTCGTAGTCGCAGGTGGGGCCGGAGGGGCCGCCCTGGCCGAACTCGATATCGTCCCACCAGGCGGCCCCGCCCGCGAAGGAGGGCTGATCAGGCTGGAGGTGGATGAGGGCGATGCGGACCGCGGTTGTGCCAGCAGGAGCGACCCCCGTGACAGCGACGGGATGGAAGATATCGGGGGCGGTCGTCGCATCAACGGCGAGCGTCGACTCGAAGCTGATGAGGTTGCCGGTGAGATCACGCCACTCGATGTTCATGACCACGAAGTTGCCACCGCTGACTCGGTCGTTGGCGGTCGTTCCCGCGAACGCGGACCCGGTCCAGGTCTGGCCGGGCTCGGCGGGGAACTGCTGGAAGACGCCGCTGGCGTTGAAGCCCCCGAAGAAATTGCCGAACATTTTGGCAGAGCCAGCACCGCTGCGCACGAACGAACCATCGCCGAAGGTGTTGCCGAAGGCGCTCCAGCCGCCCAGCCCGCTCTCAAAGCCGGGATTCACGAGGCCCGAGAGCGTGACCTGCGCCAGGGCCGCGTCGTCGTAGAAGATCGCGCCGGGCGCCAGCGCCGGGCCCTGGAGATGGAGCAGGTTGAGGCGAGCCGCGACGGTGCCGCCGGGGGCGATTCCGGTCACGGTCGACTGCGTCCAGGTGTCAAGCGGCGAGCTGGCGTTGCCAGCCGGCGCGCTGTCGAAGCTGATGATCGTGCCGCCGGAATTGATCCACTCGATGTTCACCGCGCCGAAGTTGTCGGCCTGGATCGGGTCGCTGCTCGAGTTCAGCCAGTAGGCCGAGCCCTGGAACGCCTGGCCCGGCGCGGCGGGGATCGCCTGGAAGACGCCCGCGGCGTTGAAGGCGGCAGAGCCGTTGCCGAACATCTTCACCGACACCGCGCCGGAGCGGAAGATCGCAAACTCGGGAACCGCGTTCTCGAAGTTGGTCCACTGGTCAAAGATGGTCGAAGTGCCGGGAATCTCAAAGCTGGGATTCTGAATCTGGGCGTGGGCAACGCAGCCACAAGCCATCGCGGCAGCAGCCGCCAAGTACGTCGTCAGTCGCATCGGTATCTCCTTTTCTCTTGATTCCAGAAGTCGGGAACAATGATCCATCGAAACGCATGGTGAGCGGCGATCGCCGCAATTTGCCTTTGATTACGGCGTTGGTCGTCGGCGTGGGTTGGGCTTGGATCGCGCGGTCCGAGGCTGGCTTTGCATCGTGGCCCTGGGTGCTGAAGCAGTACCGTTGACCTCGAACACGGTTGCGGTCGTTCGCCTGAACATGCCCGACGAGGCGCCCGATCCCTTCGAAAGGGTTCGAGTCAGCCACACGGCCGCCTCGTACCCAAGGGCCGAAGCATCCTGGCAGACCGCCGTCAAGCGGGGCCAGACGTGCATGCGCACGTCGCCGTCGTCAACTCCGACGACAGAAAGATCGCCGGGGATCTGGATGCCCCGCTCCTGCGCCCGTCGCATGATGCCCAGCGACGTCATGGGGTTTGTAGCGAAGACGGCCGTGATGGCCGGGCGACGATCAGCGATCATGTCGAGCACTTGCTCACCCGAAGAAAGCGACGCAGGCAACTCAAAGATGCACGAGGCATCAACGGGAAGGCCCGCGCAGTGCAGCGCATCCGCGTACGCGCGCCGACGCTCGGCGTGGTCACTGTCAGCGACGCTGTGGATCGCAAGCGCAATGCCCGTGTGCCCAATCGCAATCAGATGCTCAACGGCGCGCCGGCAGCTGGAGTACGACTCGGCGCGGATGTAGTTGACGCCCGGCTCGTCAAAGTGCTCTGAAATCACGATCGCCGGGAACTTCTCCGCCGCGATCTCAAGGATCATGGGCCGCGAGTGCCGGAAGCACCGCAGTACCACACCCCGCACACCCTTTCGCAGGAAGAACTGCGTGTAGGTCTCATCGGGCTTCTTGTCGCGACGGATGCTCAGGAGCTTGAGATCAAACTGCTCAACCTCCAGCCCCCGCATGATGCCGCTCAGCAGCGTGGGCTCGAAGGAGCCATACTCGGTCCGGATCGGCTCATCGGGATACGCCAGCGCAATCACGTTCGAGATGCGGCGTCCAACACGCGGAAAATAGCCAAGCTCGTTGATCCGATCGAGCACGCGATGGCGAGTCTCCTCGTCAACGTTCGAGCGGTTGTTCAGCACCCGCGAGACTGTCGCGGGTGAGACGTTAAGGTGCTTGGCAATGGCTCTAACTGATGACACGAGCACCATCTCCTGTCAAGACCGTCCGGGGGTCATGAAACCGTTTCACCACAAAGCTACCACGGTGCCGCCGAGAACGCAACCCGATTTGTTCAGAACAGGCAAAGTGGCCGCTCTGGCTCCACAAGACCATTCGCCATAAGGACATCGACCACCCCCGTAAATGCACTGGCGGAGCGATGTTGCGACAGTTGAAGTCCGCCAGCGGACTCCCGGTGGCCTTCCTCACACTTAGTTGACTTCGCAGATCTTGTCAATGAAACAGTTGCGGAGGAAGGTCGTTTGAGGTAGGCTAGCGACGCAGGCCGCCTCGTGGCGGTCCTGTGTGAGCCCGCCTGGAGCGCGGGCGTTGAAAGGCGCAAGCCTAGAAAGAGAGAGTTCGATGAAGATGTGTGCTGTTTCGATCGTGACCGCGGCGATGCTCGCCTCGGGTTCTGCCGCCCTCGCCCAGAACTTTGTGAACCCCGGCTTCGAGAACGGCCTTTCCGGCTGGACCGGCTTCGGCAATCAGTTCGCTAATACAACGACTCCGCGCACCGGCGACGGCGTCGCCAAGATGTTCGGCACATTCACCGGCGGTTTCGGCGTTTCCGGCCTCTTTCAGACCTTCCCGGCAGCCCCCGGCCAGATGTGGACCATGTCAGGCTTCTTTCGTCACAACACGGGCGACGCCCTCTTCGGCAACGGCCCCGCTAACTCCAACTGGGTGATCTCCAAGCTCTCGTTCCGCAACGCTGCTGACCAGGAAATCGGCTTTGCCGAGAGCGCCCCGTTCGATGGCCGCAATCTTGTTGATGTCTGGACGCCCACCTCCGCCGTCGGCGCGGCCCCCGCCAACACCGTCGCGGTGCAGGCCTTCTTCCTCTTCATCCAGCCCAACTTCGACGGCGGCTCGGTCCTGATCGACGATGCTTTGCTCGTCCCCGCCCCCGGCGTTGCCAGCCTTCTCGCCGTCGGCGGCATCGCCTTCGGCGCTCGCCGCCGCCGCGCCCGCTAATTGATGTCCAGGTCCATCGTCGGCCCACGCGGGCGAACTCGCCCGCGTGGGACGGACCCTTGCTGAACGAACCGCAGAACTGGTCCCCGACCCCGGATTGTCCCCCCGAAAGGAGCTTCAATGAGGCTGATGGCTGCACCGCTGCTTCTCGCGTTGACCCTCGCACTCAGCGGCGCCATCGCGTCCGGGAAACCCAGTTCTGATTCGCTCCAGCAGCCAGGCACACGCGTGGGAGACACCCCGCGCCGACCGTTCGCCTCCGTTCAGGACGGCAAGTGGATCGGCGCGGGTGTCTCTTACGGCCCGCACCGCGATGGCCAGACACCCAACACCGGCCCCCAGCCCACCGACGAGCAGATCCTCGAGGATCTTCGCATCATGTCTCGCCACTGGGGCATGATCCGGATGTACGCCTCCCGCGGCTCAGCCGAGCAGGCCTGCCGCCTCATCCGCCAAGAGAAGCTCCCGCTCAAGGTCATGGTCGGCGCCTGGATCGCCCCCGAGGTCATCAAGAAAGAGAACACGCCCGACCAGCCGATGCCCGAGGCCGTCATCGCCAACAAGGCCGAGGTTGAGGCCTCCATCAGGCTCGCCAACGAGTACCCGGAGATCGTGATCGCTGTCGGCGTCGGAAATGAGACCCAGGTGGAATGGTCCGCGCATCGCAGCGACCCGAAGGAACTTATCGGCTACCTCCGCCAAGTTCGCAGCGCCATCAAGGCGCCCGTCACAACCTGCGACGACTTCGCCTTCTGGAAGTCTCCGGCGAGCAAGGCCATCGCAAACGAGTGCGACTTCATCGGCCTGCACGTCTACGCGTTGTGGAACAAGCAGGTGCTCGTCGACGCGATGGACTGGAGCCGCCAGACCATCGCCGACGTCAAGGCCACGCACCCAGATGTCCCCATCGTCCTGACCGAGATCGGCTGGGCGACCAAGAAGGGCACCGAGGGCTATCAGGCCATCGGCGTCGTCGTAGTTCCCGATGAGCGCGAGCAGGAGCTCTTCTATCGCGCCCTCCGCGACTATTCATTCCAAGTCGACCTGCCCTACTTTTACTTCCAGGCCTTCGATGAGAAGTGGAAGGGCGGCGGCAGCCCGGACGAGATCGAGAAGCACTGGGGCGTCTTCAACTCCGACCGCACACCCAAACGCGTCATGATGTCCGAGCCCGCGCAGACTCGAGTTCCCATTGTCAAGCCATGACTGGGTCCTGATCATGCTCCGTCCGCGAGCCGCGCACGTCCACCTCGCGCTTCCATCGTTCAAAGTCCGCGAACGCCACGTATCCGTTCTTGCGCACGCGGCGTAAGTTCCTCGGCGGCACACCCCTGCCCCATCCCCCGCACCATCGCGCACCTAGTTCTGAAACCCGCAGAGGATCCCTGATGAACCGCATCACGTCCATCCGCCCATTCCTCATCACACTCCCCGCACTCGCGCTATTGGCGTCGTCGGGCACCGCGCTGGCCCAGGCAGCCTGGGTGCCGACATGGGCCGATGAGTTCGACGGAACAACGCTCAACCTCACCAACTGGGAGTACATGCTCGGAAACGGCCAGAACTACGGCATTCCCGGCTGGGGAAACAACGAGCTCCAGACCTACACGTCCCGATCGCAGAACATCGGCGTTGCCAACGGACTCCTGACCATCACCGCGCGGCGCGAGCCCTTGCAAGGCTACCAGTTCACCTCCGCTCGAATCCGCTCTCAGAACCGGCGCGAGTTCACGTACGGGCGCTTCGAGGCTCGCATCAAGGTTCCTTCCGGACAGGGTATCTGGCCCGCCTTCTGGATGCTCCCGACCAACAGCCCCTACGGCGGCTGGGCCGCGAGCGGCGAGATGGACATCCTCGAGACCATCAACGCTGCCGACCAGCTCCACGGCACCATCCATCACGGCAGCAACTGGCCCAACAACACCTCCAACGGTGGTAGCATCGCTGGCAACTGGAGCCAGGACTTTCATACCTACGCGATGGAGTGGGAACCCGATGAGATCCGCTGGTACGTCAATGGCACGCGCTACTACCGCGTGACCAGCACAACCTGGTTCTCAACCGCCGCGCCCAACAACTCGCGCGCTCCCTTCGACACGCCCTTCCACTTGCTCCTCAACGTCGCCGTCGGCGGCAACTGGCCCGGCAACCCAACCGAGGCGACGCCCTTCCCCGCACAGTTGCAGGTCGACTACGTCCGCGTCTCGCAGCGCCCACCGCAGGGGCCGTACGCCGCGCAACCGATCCTGCCCGCACGCATCGAGGCCGAACGCTTCGACCTCGGCGGCGGCAGTATTGCCTACAACGACGTCGATCCCGAGAACCGCGGCAACCAACTCCGCATGCAAGAGGCCGTCGATATCGAGAACTGCTCGGAGGGCGGCCACAACGTCGGCTTCTTCAGCTCCGGCGAGTGGATGGAATACACGGTTCAGGTCCCGCGCGAGGGGCAGTACGAACTCCGCCTCCGATACGCCACGCAGACCGCCGGCTGCTCGGTCGGCGTCTCGGTCGATGGCGTTTCGGTCGGTGCCTCCGCGGCCCTCACCCCCACGGGCGCCTGGCAGACGTACCGCACGGTCCGCGTCCTCGCCAACCTCACGCCCGGAACACGAGTAATCCGAATCACCAACGCCGGCCCCGCCAACCGCGACTTCAACCTCAACTGGATGGAGATCCTCCAGCCCGGCGATGCCAACGCCGATGGCTTCTTCAACGTCGACGACCTCTTCGCCTATGACAGCGGCGGCGGCATCTTCCGCGACATCGACGCCGACGGCAACAGCGGCACCGGCTTTGATCGAGCCCGTTTGCTCCTGCTCTTTCGCGGGCCAGAGAAGGCCGGAATGATCGACGGGCGGTAAGCGAGAGAACGTCGGCGCGGTTAAGATGGCTGGAGCCGCGAAGTGGCAAAGGTCAAGAGCCGGGGGCAGCGGCCAAGCCGCGCCCCCGGGGTTGCTTGACCTTGACGGCTCCGCCGTCAAGCGACAGTTTCGTGCAGTTCATTGCCGATGCGTCCGTGGGCTCGCATGGCAGACCCCCGCACATGCGCCAACACCCTCCTTCGCTCGTACGCTGTTCCTTGATGAGCGCAGGGCACCGAACAACTCGATTGGAGGCGTCACCCGACCAAGCGGCACAATCACACGCGTCCGCGGCCGCCAACCTCAACTGCCCGCGCTGCGGCTACGACCAGTCAGGCCTGGAGCAAAGCCTGCAATCACAGTGCGAACGCGGCGAGATCGACGCTTGGCCGCTCCGAAGCAGGTGCACTGAGTGCGGGGCTGAGTTCA
>Ga0105049_10003984_pt1 | contig 17390 bp, 17 predicted proteins | sample MAT06_FD_78087 | JGI IMG/M metagenome (GOLD analysis project Ga0105049, IMG submission 78087) | Freshwater microbial communities from Lake Fryxell liftoff mats and glacier meltwater in Antarctica - MAT-06 | ecosystem: Environmental > Aquatic > Freshwater > Ice > Liftoff microbial mat | place...
GACGGCGACCTCGTCTACCAGGGCGATCAGACCGCGATGTGGTCCCAGCTCGCGGTGACCGGATGAGCGGTCCGTATCGCAGCGCCACCCACCTGCGGTGCCTCTGCAAGGACGGTCCGCTCGAGGCCGACGGCGACGGGTTCCGTTGCCCGAAGGGCTGCGGCTTGTGGGATCCGACGATCCCGCGTCCCGGCGGTACGTCACTCGCCGAGCTCGGCCGCGCCATCGAGGATCAGCTCCGCCCCCGCACCTGTCCCAGGTGCCAGAAGAAGATGCAGATCCGGCGGTGGTCGCGGATGACGTTCGACGTCTGCGCTGCGGACGACCACGCCGTCGCGGTGCGGATCGATGTCACGCAACACGGCACCGAGGACGAGAGCTCGGGCTCGTACAGCTACAAGTGGACGGAGACTGGCCGCGCGATCATCGTTCGGCCGTTCTATCTCGAGCTCGCCGATGGCACGCGCGTCCGCGTCCTCGCGCCGAAGAACGTCCAGGTCGCCGACGCGCTCGATCAGAAGGTCCTGATCTCGAATACCGTGCGCAAGCTGTCCGCGGAGCTGGTGCCCGGCGAGACGCTCTATGCACAGGGCTGGCTCGAGCGCGGCTCGACGCGAATGCCCGGTGGCGAAACGCGCGAGTCCGGCTATCGCGACGCTACGTACGAATGGCAGCTGGTCCCGACGGTGGCCGCATGTTGCTGTCGTCGGAGCCGCTCGGCGGGGGCATGGTGGCGCGCGCGCAGTTTCATGGTCGCTACGCGGCCGGGGCGGTGTTCGTATTCATCGTCTGTCAGTTGCTGTTGCTCGACTTCTACGCACGTTCGCGAGCGACGTCCGCGGCACGATCGTCTACAAGGATCACTCGAAGTCCGAAACTAGCGGCGGCGAGATGGCCCACGCGTATTTTCTGAAGACGGCATTCGACAACCAGACGATCGAGTCCGAGATCGATCGCGTCCAGTTCGGGAAGCTACAGGTCGGCGACGCGATCGCGATCCGCCATGGTGTGCGGTCATCCGAGATCGGCGGCGGTGGCTCGCTGTACTTCGTTCGTGCGCTGGTCGCGCTGGCGATGACGATCCTGCTCGCGATCGCCTACCGGAGCCGCCGCCAGTCGACGCGCCCCTGGTTCCGGCGCCAGATCATCGAGAAGGGCGCGGGGCGGCTGCCGGGCAAGTAGGCCGGCTAACGAACCGGCACGAGGTCGGGGCGATCGGTCTCGATCCAGCGAATCCCGCTGCGCGTGGTCCAGCGGGCGAGCTCGGCCGGTTCGTTGATCGTCCACACGTCGATCTCGAGCCCGGCGGCGGCCGCATCCGCGAGCAGCTCGTCGGTGACCGAGCCGAAGAACAGCGCGAGCCCGGGAAACCCGTGGCGCTTCGCGTCCGCGACCACGCTGCGTGGATAGGGCAGGGGCACGGGATGCTCCTTGTCGGAATCGTCGACGGGCGGAGCGACGGTCCAGAACGCCGGCGCAAACGGCACAGCCGCGGCGAGCTCGACGAGCGTCTTCGCCTCGAAGCCCTGCAGCGCCAGCTTGCCGCCGCGTGGACGCGGATCGTGATCGCGGATCGCCTTCGCGATCGCGGGGATCGTCTCCGGCCCGCTCTTGATCTCGACGACCAGCGTGCGGCCCGACGGGATCGTGGCGAGCACGTCGCCCAGCGTCGGGATCTTCTCGCCGCGAAACGCCAGACTCTTCCAGCTCCCGACGTCGAGCTCGCGGAGCTCCGCGAGGGTCTGGTCGGCGATCTTGCGATCGCGGCCGCCGATCCGCTTGGTCGTCGCGTCGTGCATCACGACGACCTCGCCATCCTTCGTGACGTGGACGTCGAGTTCCACACACTCGACGCCGAGCTCCCACGCGCGCCTGAACGCCGACAGCGTGTTCTCGGGCGCCTCCTCCGAGGCGCCGCGGTGCGCGACGATCCGTGGCCGGCCGATCGGGCTAGCCACCGGGGCCTCCACGGCCGGAGCCGACGAGCAAGCCACGAGCATCAGCAGCAGGGCGCGCATCGGCCGAGCATACGAGCGGCCGCCGGATCGACCACGGAGCTCACGCGGAATTCACCCGACTCGCAAGCTCGCCGCACCTCATGCATTTGGTACACCTGACCCGTGCCTACGCAAGCCGAGCTCCTCGCCATTGCCGATCAGGTGTTCGTCAAAAACTACCGCCAGCAACCGATCGTGCTCCAGCGCGGCCAGGGTTGCGAAGTGTGGGATGTCGCCGGGCAGCGCTACCTCGACATGACCGCCGGCATCGCGGTGTGCGGGCTCGGCCACGCCCACGCGCAGTTCACCGCGCGCGTCACCGAGCAGCTGTCGCGGTTGGTGCATGTCTCGAACCTGTACTTCAACGAGCAGCAGATCCTCGCGGCCAAGAACCTCGTCGATCGCTCGTTCGCGGATCGCGTGTTCTTCTGCAACTCCGGCGGCGAGGCCAACGAGGGTGCGCTCAAGCTCGCGCGTCGCTACCAGGCCGTCGTCGCCGAGGCGCCGCATCGCACGACGATCGTCTCCACCCACGGCAGCTTCCACGGCCGCACCGTCGCCACGGTCTCCGTCACCGGCCAGCCGAAGTATCGCGATGGCTTCGGCCCGCTGTTCGGCCCGGTCGAGTTCGTGTCGTACGGCGATCTCGACGCGATGACGAAGCAGCTCGAGGGTCGCACCGCCTGCGCCGTGATCCTCGAGCCGATCCAGGCCGAGGGCGGCATCGTCGTCGCGCCACCGGGCTACCTCGCCGCGGTTCGCGAGCTGTGCACGGAGACCGGCACGGTGCTGATCTTCGACGAGGTCCAGACCGGCATCGGGCGCACCGGCAACTGGTTCGGGTACCAGCACGACAACGTCGTCCCCGACGTGATGTCCCTCGCCAAGGGCCTCGGCGGTGGCATCCCGATCGGCGCGGTCGCGTGTAGCAACCAGGCCGCGCTCGGGCTCGCCGCGGCGGCCGGTGGTGCGGTCCCGCATGCCTCGACGTTCGGCGGCAACGCGCTCGCATGCGCGGCGGTCAACGCGGTGTTCGACATCATCGAGGAGGACGGCCTGCTCGCGAAGGTCGTGGCGCAGGGCGAGTACCTCGACGGTAAGCTCGGCGAGCTGGTGAACGCCTTCCCTGGTCACGCGATCGAGAGTCGCGGTCGCGGTCTGCTGCGCGGCCTCGTGGTCGCCAATGCACCCGCCACCGTCGTCGCGAAGGCGCGCGAGAAGGGGCTGCTGCTCTCGATCGCCGGCGACAAGGTCGTGAGGTTCGCGCCGCCCTATATCGTCGAGCGCGCCCAGCTCGACGAGGCGGTCGCCACATTGCGCGGCGTGCTCGCGGACGGAGCTGGCAAGTGACCGACTTCCTCACGCTCTCCGGTATCCCGCTCGCCGACTGGCCCGGGGTGCTCGATCGCGCGGCCTCGTTCTCGACCCAGCGGCTCGCCACCACACTCGCCGGTCGGTCTGTCGCCGTCGTGATGGAGAAGGCGTCGACGCGCACGCGCGTGTCGTTCGAGGTCGGCGTGTTCGAGCTCGGCGGTCATGCCGTCGTGATCCAGACCGAGGGTTCGCAGATCGCGCGCGGCGAGCCAGCCGAGGACACCGCCCGCGTGCTCGCGTCGTACTGTCAGGCGATCGTCGTCCGGACTTTCGGGCAGGAGCGGATCGCGGCATACGCGAAGGCGGCCAACGTGCCGGTGATCAACGCGCTCACCGATCAGCACCACCCGTGTCAGGTCGCGACAGACGTGTTCACCGTGCGCCAGCACTTCGGCTCGCTGCAGGGCCTGCGCTACGCGTGGATCGGTGATGGCAACAACATGGCGCAGTCGTGGATCGAGGCGGCCGGGCTGTTCGGCCTCGACCTCGTGGTGGCCTGCCCGGATGGCTACGCGCCCGACCCGCAGCTGGTCAACGCGGCGCGCATGCAACAGCAGACGACCGGTGGCTCGATCACGCTGACCACCAAGCCGGAGGAAGCGGCCGGTGGCGCGCACGTGCTGTCGACGGATGTCTGGGCGTCGATGGGGCAGGAGGCCGAGGCGGCGAAGCGCAAGGCCGCGTTCGCGGGCTACCGGATCGACCAGGCCCTGCTCGAACGGTCGGCGGCAACCTCGATCGTGCTGCACTGCCTCCCGGCGCACCGCGGCGAGGAGATCACCGGCGACGTCCTCGACGGGCCGCGGTCGCTGGCGTGGGTCCAGGCCGCCAACCGGCTACCGATGGCCAAGGCGATCCTCGAGTACGTCATCCGGAGCACCTAGGATCGTGCGCCGGTGAACGCGACGTGACCCGGACCTCGCGTGGTAAGGTCGCCTGGTGAGTACGGTGCCGGCCGACATCGCCGGGATTGGGTCGACGCAGCAGATGCTGCGTGTCAGCCCCGGGTTCGATCCGCTCAAAGCGGCGGTGGGTCCCGAGGAGTACTTCGTGCTGTCGCGCATCGATGGCTCGCAGTCGCTCCGCCAGGTCCTGCTCGCCACCGGCCTCTCCGTCGAGCGCGGCATCGCGATCGTCCAGCGGCTGCGCTCGATCGGTGCACTTCTCCTCCCCGGCGAGACCTCCGCACCGGCACCCACCGCGATGCCCGCCCTGCAGACGGATCGCGTCCGGACCGGCGGCACGCTGCCGCCCCGCACGATCACACCGGTCGCCGCGACGCGCCCCCCCACACCCTCCTCCGGCCAGCGCCCGGCGGCCGATCGCCCGCGCGCACCGCAGGGCACGCCGTCGATGCTCGGCGACGCACCGGTCCACGATCTGTCGCTCACGCGCGCGACGCAGGACGAGCTCGCCGCGCTAGCCGAAATCAACGATCTCGACGACACCGAGCGCCGCCGCATCCTCGCGATCAACCGGCTCCTCGACGGTCGCGATCCGCACGCGCTGCTCGGCGTTCCAGCGGTCGCCGACGCGACGGCGATCAAGCGCGCGTACTTCCTGCTGTCGAAGGAGATCCACCCGGATCGCTACTACGGCGAGCAGCTCGGTAGTTTCGGACCGCGGATGTCGATGGCGTTCGAGGCTGCGAGTCGGGCATACGCCCGGCTGACCCGCAACGACAAGAAGGCCGCGGTGGCCGCAACCCAGGCGCAAGCGATCGAGAATCGCGATCAGCCGCAGACGCCGCAGGCGTACGCCGCCGAGCTGTTCGATCGCGCGTGTCAGCTCGAGGTGCAAGGGGATGCGCTGGGCGCGATGAAGCTGTTCGCCGCCGCGGTTCGCGTCGACCCGCAGCTGCGCTATCTCCGTCGCGCCGCGAGCTGCGCGATCGCCGCTGGTCAGCCGCGCAGCGCGGTCGAGTATGCGAAGAAGGCGCACGGGCTGGCCTCGCAAGACCCGTCGTCGGCGCGTCTCCTCGCGGCCGCGTTTCGCGCCGCCGGCAAGCTGACCGACGCCGAAGAAGTGCTGGTGATGGCGATGGCGTTGAAGAGCGAGAACGACACGCTCGACGCCGAGCTCCGCCACGATCTCGCCGACGTCCGGCGCCTGCTCGCGCACCAGGATCGCGCCTGAATAACGGTGGGGTACGGAGGGCTCGAATAGAGGGCCCTAGACTGGCTATCCCGCCGGGAATCGGGGGAAAATGTTGGTGCCATGGCTAGCGACAAGGTGATCGGAATCGACCTCGGCACGACGAACTCGTGCGTGGCGATCGTCGAAGATGGAACCCCGTCCGTGATCCCCAATCGCGGTGGCTACAAGACGACCCCGTCGATGGTCGCGATCGCCGAGAACGGCAAGCGCCTCGTCGGTCACATCGCAAAACGCCAGGCGATCACGAACGCGGAGAACACGGTCTACGCGGCGAAGCGTCTGATCGGCCGCAAGTGGGGCTCGGCGGCGGTGCGCAGCTCGCTCGAGATCATGCCGTACCGCATCGTCGAGGGGCCGCACGACGACGTGCGCATCATGCTCCGCGATCAGGTGTTCAGCGTCTCCGAGGTGTCCGCGTACATCCTCCAGGAGATGAAGCTGATCTCCGAGGAGTATCTCGGCGAGGAAGTGCTCAAGGCGGTCGTCACCGTCCCCGCGTACTTCAATGACGGCCAGCGCCAGGCGACCAAGGACGCCGGTCGGATCGCCGGCCTCGACGTCATTCGCATCATCAACGAGCCGACCGCCGCGGCCCTCTCATACGGCTTCGGTCGCAACATCGAGCGCAAGGTCGCGGTCTACGACCTCGGCGGCGGCACGTTCGATATCTCGATCCTCGAGATCGGAAATGGCGTATTCGAGGTGATCTCGACCGCCGGCGATACGTTCCTCGGTGGTGAAGACTTCGATCGCCGGATCATCGACTGGTTGGTCTTCGGTTTCGAGAAGCAGCACGGCATCGATCTGCGCAAGGACAAGATGGCGCTGCAGCGCCTCAAGGACGTCGCGGAAAAGGCCAAGTGCGAGCTGTCCGCGGTCAAGGAGACCGAGATCAACCTGCCGTTCATCATCTCGACCGGCCGCAACGAGGCGCTGCACCTGCAGACCATGCTGTCGCGCGACAAGCTCGAGGAGCTGACGTCGGACCTCGTCGATCGCACGATCGAGATCTGCGCGCGCACGCTCGAGGAAGCCGAGATCCAGAAGTCGCAGATCGAGGACGTCATCTTGGTCGGCGGCATGACAAGGATGCCTCGCGTTCAGCAGGTGTGCGCCGAGTTCTTCGGTCTCGAGCCGTGCAAGGGCGTCCACCCCGACGAGGTCGTCGCGCTGGGCGCCGCGATCCAGGGTGCCGCACTCACCGACGAGAAGAGCGACATCCTCCTCCTCGACGTCACTCCGCACTCGCTCGGCATCATGATCGTCGGTGGCTATTTCCACAAACTGATCGAGCAGAACACCACGGTCCCGACGTCCGAGCAGCACGTGTTCACCACGGTCAAGGACAACCAGACCTCGGTGAAGATCCTCGTGCTCCAGGGCGAGAGTGATCGCGCGGAGGAGAACGAGCTTCTCGGCGAGTTCGTGCTGACGGGGCTACGTCGCGCGCCGCGTGGCGAGGTCGAGGTCGAGGTCATGTTCCACATCTCCGCCGACGGCATCGTGTCCGTGAAGGCGCGCGATCTCGAGACCGGTCTCGAGCAGTCGATCACCGTGACCGCGACCTCGGGTCTGACCGAGGAGGAGATCAAGAAGATGGTCGACGCGAACAAGGACTACATGGTCGAGGTTCGCTCGGGCCAGGAGTTCGACAAGGCGCGCCACATGGCGGAGAAGGCGCTCGAGGAGATCGAGTCGTTGTTCCCTCAGGTCACCGACATCATCGCCGGCTCCGACTTCGGTCAGGACGCCGTGAAGAAGGCGCGCGCAGTTGTCGATCGCACGCGCACCTCGATCGCGGCGAAGGACCTGACCACGCTCACCGAGGCAACGGAAGCGCTGAACCGGACGCTGAACATGTTCCGTGGTGTCGTCTCGAAGACGCGCGGATAGCAGCGCCGATGACTCCTCCCGAGATCGATCAGCTGATCGAAGAGGGCCTCACGCTGTACGGGCAGGGCGACCTCGATGGCGCGTTGGTCGCGTGGGAAAAGGCGCTGGCGGTCGATCCGGAAAACCCGCAGGCAAGCAGCTACGTCGATTACGTACGGTCGAACTACGACGCGCTCACGGGCGATGCCGCGAACGACGAATCGAAGGTACCTTTCGGAATCGACGACGAGCCGTATCAGATCGAGATCCTGCCGGGCGAGATCGAGTATCTCCAGGCACCCACGGAGGTCGCGCCGGTCACCGTCGACGAGGGATGGTTCATGGAGGACGATAACAGCGCACCGCGCCACACGCCGGAAGTCGAGGCCGACGAACCACCGGCCGTCAGCTTCGAGGACCAGACACGCGAGTACCAGAGCTCGAATCGTGCGCCTGCGAGCGGCACCGAGGCACCGCCGTCGCTCGACTCCGGGCGATTCGAGTTCATCACCGCCGAGGTGACACCCGGTCCGGTCGGCGGGTTCGCGAGCGAGCTGACCAACCTGCGCGAGCGCGACACCGGCTTCGTCAAGCCGACGGCGAAGACCACACCGCCACGCGCGGGGAGCGAGACCGACGATCCGCTCACCACGCTGCCGCCGGCAGACCTGAGCATCTCGCTGTCGGACGACGAGCCGCCGCCTTCGGCCACGCCGGCGGACCTGCTCGCCTCGCTGCCCACGCCGTTGCGCGGCTCCCCGCTCGATGCGAAGAGCGGGATCCCGCGCACCGACACCGCCGAGCTCCCTCCCTCCTTGCGGCGACCGGCCGCGACCGAGCCCGCGTTCGCGTTTCCGTCGACGCTGACGCGCGACACGGTCACCCGCGATTTCGAAGCGCAGAAGACGACCTCGGCCACACCCAAGCTGAGCGCGACCCCGACTCGCGAGCTCCAAGCTGGCGAGATCACGTTCGGGCGCGAGCTGGTCACCGCACCGACGCGCGACCTCGGGTTGCGCCCGCTCGGCATCACGGCGACCGCCGCGTCGGCGATTTCGCCCGACGAGGAGCCCACCAGCACGCGCAGGGCGGTGTCCGCCGGTGCGCTGAGCGGCGAACCCGGCGAAGGTACGCGCTTCGATCTGATCCTGCCGTTCGATCCGATCGGTGCGCGCAGCGCCCAGATCCTCGACGAGATCGACGAAGGCGCACCATCCAGCGAGGCCCAGGAAGACCGCACGCGTCGCCGGATCACGACGCTGTTCGAGAAGGCGCTCACATGGTCGCAGACCGGCGAGCTCGACAAGGCCGTCGCGGCGATCGACCTCGCGCTGGCGGAAGATCCGAACACCCCGCTCGGCCAGAAGCTGATCCACCGGCATCGTGATCAGATGCTCAACGTGTTCCAGGCCTTCGTCGGTGATCTCTCGCGCCAGCCGGTGCTCGCGCGGCCGCTCCACGAGCTCGCGAGCGCACCGATCAGTCCGCGTGCGGCGTTCCTGCTGTCGCGGATCGATGGCTCGTTGACGCTCGACGAGCTGCTCGACGTCTCGGGCATGCCGCGGCTCGAGGCGTATCGCTACCTGTGCCAGCTGTTCCTGCGCGGCATCCTGCGCTGATATAACGCGCGGATGGTCCGCAAGGTTCTGCTCGCATATTCGGGAGGCCTCGACACCTCCGTTGCCGTCAAATGGATCGCGGAGAAGTATGGCTGCGAGGTCGTGTGCTTCTGCGCCGACGTCGGCCAGGCCGAAGATCTCGAAGGCGCACGCGCGAAGGCGCTCGCCGTCGGCGCCAGCAAGGCGGTCGTTCGCGACCTTCGCCTCGAGTTCGTGCGCGACTACGTGTTCCCGGCGTTGCGCGCCGGCGCGCTGTACGAGCAGCAGTACCTGCTCGGGACGGCGCTCGCACGGCCGTGCATCGGGCGCGGGATGATGGAAGCGGCGGATGCCGAGGGCGCCGACGCGATCAGCCACGGCTCGACGGGCAAGGGCAACGATCAGGTCCGCTTCGAGCTCGCCGCGTATCACTTCCGGCCGGGCATCAAGATCATCGCGCCGTGGCGTGAGTGGGAGTTCAAGGGCCGCCGCGAGCTGATCGAGTACACCAAGCTGCACAACATCCCGATCGAGGCGACGGCGGAGAAGCCCTACTCGGTGGATCGCAACCTGCTGCACACCTCGTACGAGGGCGGCGTGCTCGAGGATCCGTGGAACGCACCGGATCCCGCGATGTTTCAGTTGACCCAGGATCCGATGAAGGCGCCGGATCAGCCGCGCGACCTCGAGATCGAGCTCGAGCACGGCGATCCGGTTGCGATCGACGGCGTTCGCCTCGGTCCTGTCGAGGTGCTGAGCCAGCTCAACAAGATCGCCGGCGAGCACGGTGTCGGTCGCGTCGATCTCGTCGAGAACCGGTTCGTCGGCATGAAGTCGCGTGGTGTGTACGAGACCCCCGGCGGCAGCGTGATCCACGCAGCGCGCTCTGCGGTCGAGTCGCTGACGCTCGATCGCGAGGTCCTCCGCCTGCGCCACGACCTGATGCCGCGCTATGCGTCGCTGGTCTACAACGGCTTCTGGTTCGCTCCCGAGCGCGAGACGCTGCAGCGGATGGTCGACGACATCGCGCAGTCGATCACCGGCACCGCGCGGCTCCGCCTCTACAAGGGCTCGATCACGACCCTCGGCCGCCGCGCGCCGCGCTCGCTGTACCGCCCCGACATCGTCACCTTCGAGGAAGACTCGGTCTACGACCAGCGCGACTCGCAGGGCTTCATCAAGCTCCAGGCGCTCCGGCTGCGGATCCGCTCGGAGCTCGACAAAAAGTGAGCGAGATCGATCGCGTCCTGACGTACTGGTTCGGCGCCACGCCCGAGGAGCGCGGGGCGAAGCAGAAGCTGTGGTTCGGCGGTGGTCCCGACGTCGACGCCGAGATCCGCGGCACGTTCGGCGACCTCGTCGAGCAAGCGCGCGCCGGCAAGCTCGAGGCCTGGTCGGCCACGCCGCGTGGCGCGCTCGCGTGGTTGATCCTGGTCGATCAGTTCTCGCGGAACATCTACCGCAACCAACCGGAGTCGTTCTCGGCCGATCACGCGGCACTCGCGTGGACGCGCGCGAACCTCGCGAAGCTCGAGACGCTGTCGACGATCGAGCAGCTGTTCGCGTATCTACCGTTCGAGCACGCCGAGGATCTCGATACGCAGAAAGTCAGCGTGACGCGCTTCACCAGGCTCGGCCTGCGCGATGACGGCGACCTCGAGATGATGAAGCTGGCTGTCGACTCCGCACGCAAGCACCTCGAGGTGATCGCGCGGTTCGGTCGGTTTCCGCATCGCAACGAGATCCTGGGCCGGACCTCGACGGCGGAAGAGACCGAGTACCTCGCCTTCGCCAGGAAGGCCAAGCAATGGCTCTGAAGCTGCTCCCGGCGCTGATCCTGATGACGTGCACGCCGAAGCAGCCGCCGCGGCAAGACCTGCCTCCTGTGGTGCCGGTCCGATCCGGCTCGGGGCAGCTGTCCACTCCATCCGTCGCCAAACCGCCGGTCGCGACGGAGCGGCGTTACAACATCGTCGCCGCGCGGGGCACCAAGACCATCGGTTCGTTCACCAAGACCGCGACCGCAAGCGGCGACATCGTGACCGTGTTTCATGTCCTCGAGAACGGCCGCGGCCCGCACGTCGAGGCAACGCGGCGTGTGGCACCCGATGGCACGCTCGCTGTCTTCTCGGCCACCGGCAACCACACGATGGGCACCAAGGTCGCCGAGACCTTCACGCGCTCCGGCAACCACGTCGAGTGGAAGAGCGAGGAGGAGCAGGGTGATCGTGAGGTCTCGGGTCCGGCGTTCTTCATCCCGTTGGCCGACGGTCCGATCACCGATTTCCTGGTCCCAGCGATCCAGAAGGCCGGCGGAACGCTCGCGATCCTGCCGTCCGGCCACGCGACGCTCGAAATAGTCGGTATGTTCGAGGTCGCAGTCGCCGGCACCAAGAAGCAGCTCTCCGGTTACGCGATTCGCGGGCTCGACTTCGCTCCGGCGTACACCTGGTTCGATGCTGATGGCGTGTGGTTCGGGGAGTTCTCCCCGTGGCAGTCGATCGTGCTTGCCGGCTGGGAATCCGTCAGTCAGCAGGTCGTCGATCACCAGCTCTCGCTGATCGAGGTCGCCGACGAGAAGCTCGCGAAGGCCGCGCGCCACGTCCCGCCGCCCGCCGGGCTCGCACTCACCCACGCCCGCGTGCTCGATATCGAGCAGGGCAAGTGGCTCGCCGATCAGACGATCGTGATCGTCGGCGACACCATCAAGGCGATCGGGTCATCCTCGGGACTTCCGCTCATCCCCGCCGGCGCGGAGGTCCTCGATCTCGAGGGTCGCAACGTGATCCCCGGTCTGATCGATATGCACTCGCACACCGGCCCGACCGACGGCGTGCTCGGCATCGCCTGCGGCGTCACCACGGTGCGCGACGTCGGCAACGAGCCGGACCGGCTCGACGAGCTGAAGCTGCGGTTCGATGCCGGCACCGCAGTCGGACCGTCGATCGTGCGGTACGGCTTCATCGAGGGCCGGAACGAGAAGGCCGCATCCTCGGTGGTCACCGCCGAGACTCCCGACGAGGCCAAGGCCGCCGTCGAGTACTTCGCGAAGCGCGGCTACGAGGGCATCAAGATCTACAACTCGATGAAGGTCGAGTTGGTGCCGCTGCTGACCAAGGAAGCACACGCGAAGGGCATGCTGGTCACCGGCCACGTCCCGATCCACATGGTCGCGAACGAGGCGGTGCGCGCCGGCTACGACGGCATCGAGCACATCAACCAGATGATGCTCAACTTCTTCGCGACCAAGGACACCGACACGCGCGACACCACGCGGTTCACGCTGGTCGGCGAGAAGATGCCGACGTTCGATCTCGACGGCAAGCCGATGCGAGAGCTGGTCGCGCTGTTCAAGCAGAAGAAGACCGTGCTCGACCCGACGCTGGTCGCGTTCCAGGATCTCTACGCCGGCGTGCCCGGCAAGATCACGCCCGGCCTCGAGGCAGTCGTCGAGCGGCTGCCATCTCTGACCCAGCGGGGTTTCCTCGCCGGCGGCTTGCCACTCGACGGTAACAAGCGCGAGCTCTACGCGAAGGCGTGGGAGAAGCTGCTCGCAGCCGTCAAGACGATGTGGAAGGCCAAGCTCCTCCTGGTCGCCGGCACCGATCACATCGGCGGCCTGATGCTGCATCAGGAGATCGCGCTGTTCGTGAAGGCCGGCCTCCCGCCGATCGATGCGCTCAAGACGGCCACCATCGATGCCGCCCGAGGCATGAAGCTCGACGCCAAGCTCGGCTCGATCGCCGTCGGCAAGCGCGCCGACCTCGCGATCCTGACCGGCGATCCGACCGCCGACATCAAGGCGCTCCGCAGCATCGAACGGACGGTTCGCGCCGGCGTGCTGTACACCAGCGCGCCGTTGTTCGCGCACGTCGGAGTCAAGCCCTGACGCCACGCGAGGGGATCCGGATGCCGCCGTTGGTTGCGGCCATCGGCGGAGAGGTCGTCGCCGGTGGCGAGATCGGCTCACTCGTGGCCGTCGAGGACGTCGCGCACGAGCGTCCCTAGATAGTCCGTCAGCGGCGGGCAGACGATTCGCGAACCGGCGAGTGCTTCGCGTGTGTTGGACTGATCGTAGGTCACGGCGTGATCGAGGAGGTCGACGAAGGCGAGCGGACCGCGCCCGAACCGCGCGAGCCCGGGCGTCTTGAGCACGGCGCGCGCGATCACGCCCGGGATGTGGCCGCGGGGCTTCTCTGTGTTCGCGTGCTCGGCGACGCCGTCGAAGATCTGCCGCGCGGTCAACGGTGCCGGATCGACGAGGTGGAACGTCTTGCCGGCCGATGCCTCCTGCCGGCCGACGTGCCAGGCCGCGTCGATCACGTAGTCGATCGGCACCAGATGCAGCGGGTGATCGCCGCGGCCGAGCAGCGGCAGCCGCAGACCCGAGGCGTTGGTCGCGATCAGCACCATCTGGTAGTACGGCCCGTCGAAGTTCTGGATCTCGCCGGTCTTGCTGTCGCCGACGATGATGCTGGGACGCACCACGGTGATCGGCAGCTGCCGCATCGCCGAGCGCACGAGCTTCTCGGCCTCGTACTTGGTGCGCTCGTAGCCGTTGTGGAACTTCTGCCCGCACTCGAGGTCGTCCTCGGCCCACGTGCCCTCACGATCTCCCGAGACCATCGCGGTCGACCAATGCACGAGGCGCTCGAGGCGGCCGGCGTCGCGCGCGAGATCGAGCACCGTCCGCGTGCCCGCGACGTTGACCCGGCGTGCGGTCGCCTCGTCGACGCCCATGAAGTAGATGCCGGCGAGGTGATGGATCCACGTCAGCCGCTTTGACAGCGCGCGATACTCGGCACTCGAGAGGCCGAGGTCCATGTCGCAGACGTCACCGACCAGGATCTCCGCGCGCGCATCGCGGTCGAGCGACGCGACGTACTTCGCGGCATCGTCGGCGAAGCGGGGCTGCGCGAGCACGTAGAACCGGGTGTCGGGCTCGGCCGCGAGTAGCTTCGCGATCATCCGCTTCGCGGTGAACGCGGGAAACCCTGTGATCAGCGCGACGTCGCCGACACACGCGTTGCGACTCGTCGGATCCTTGATCGGCACCCGGATCGGACCGAACCTCGCCTCGACCTCGGCGATCACGCGCTCGACCTCGCGTTCGAGCGCGGCCTCGTCGCCGTCATTCTCGATCACCCAGGTCGCCGCTCGCCTCTTGTCGTCGAGCCCGAGCTGGGAGGCGAGACGCTTCTCGGCATCCTCGCGCGACAGTCCGTCGCGCGCCATCACGCGTGAGACCTGCACGGCGGGCGAGGCGCCGACCACGATCAGCGCGGGCAGTGCCCGGTGGCTGCCGTTCTCGACCAGCAGCGCGGCCTCGTAGAACACGAGGTCCGCACCCGCATCCGCCCAGCTGGCGATCGCGGACGCGCTGGCCGCCGTGATCCGTGGATGCGTGATGCGATCGAGATCCGTGCGCGCGGCCGGGTCGGAGAACGTGATCGCACTGAGCCGCTTGCGATCGAGCGAGCCGTCGGCCGCCAGGATCGTCGAACCGAACCGCGCGATCAGCTCGGCGAGCGCCGGCTGTCCCGGCTCGACGACCCGCCGCGCGAGCAGGTCCGCGTCGACGATCGCGGCGCCGCGCTCCTTCAGCAGCCGCGCCACGGTGCTCTTGCCCGAGGCGATGCCGCCGGTCAGGCCGATCACGTGCGTCACGTCGTCTGGGTTACCACGTCCCCGGCGGGTCGGGGTAGGGTGCGCGAATGCGCGGGCTCGCCACGGCCATCGTCCTCGGAGCGACGCTCCTGGCGGGTGCCGTCGCGTTCGGCGGCAAGCGCGACTGGGTCGGCAGCGCGACCTGCGGCAGCTGTCATCCGCGCGAGCTTGCGGCGTGGAAGCTCACCCCGCACGCGACCACGGCGAAGCGTTTCACGGCCAAGCCCGAGACCAAGTGCCTCGCGTGTCACGGTACCGGCGAGGCGCCGGCGGGTGCCGTGATCGCCGTGGAGGTCGGCTGTGAGTCCTGCCACGGTGCCGGTGCCGGCTACGCCGAGGACGATCTGATGCGCAATCCGCCGGTCGCGCGCGCGTTCGGCCTCGTCGACATCAGCACGCCAAAGGCCCGCGCCGCGGTCTGCGCGCAGTGCCATGCCCGCTCCGTTCGTGGCAAGGTGTTCGACCCCAACGTGCCCGTGCACTCGATGAAGCAGATCAAGCCATGACAGTCCCAGCGCGATTCGTGATCTCTGCGTCGAAGCCCGACGAGCTGCCCGTTGCCACGTTGCCCGAGGTGGCGGTCGTCGGGCGCTCGAACGTCGGCAAGTCGAGCCTGATCAACGCGATGGTCGGTCACGATGGGCTCGCGCGGACATCGCGCACGCCGGGCCGCACGCGCCTGATCAACTGGTTCGAGGTCGACGCCAAGCCGATGTTCCACCTCGTCGATCTTCCCGGCTATGGCTACGCCTCGGTCAGCGTCGCGATGCGTGACAGCTGGCGCCCGCTGATCGAGACCTATCTCGACAAGCGCGCCACGCTCGCCGGGGTGCTGCTGCTCATCGATATCCGGCGCGGCGTCCAGGAAGAGGAGCTCGATTTCGTGCCGTGGCTCGCCGAGCGTGAGCGGCCGATCGTCGTCGCGCTCACCAAGTGCGACAAGATCCCCAAGAACAAGCGCACGCTCGCCGCGATGGAGGCGAAGAAGACGCTCAAGCTCAAGCGCGATCCGCTCACGGTCTCCGTGCAGGACGGCGAGAACGTCGAGGCACTTTGGCGCCAGCTGATCCGGTTCGTCGCGCCGCCCAAGCAATGAGGATCGAGCCGGCGACGCTCGCCGATCTCGACGCGATCGAGACCATCGAGCGTCACTCGTTCCCCCGGCCGTGGCCGCGCTCGCAGTTCGAGGCCGAGCTGACGCGCGAGCATGCGCATCTGCTGGTCAGCCGCGATCCGCACGTGATCGCGTTCGCGAACTTCTGGGTCGTCGCCGGCGAGGTGCATCTCCACTCGATCGCGACGCATCCGGATCGCCGCCGCGGTGGTCTCGGCGCGGGCCTGCTGGCGCACCTCCTCGACCTCGGTCGCACCGCCGGCGCGACGCTGGCGACGCTCGAAGTTCGCCGTGGAAACGTCCCGGCGATCGCGCTCTACGAACACCATGGATTTCGCACCGTCACGATTCGCACCGGCTACTACCAGGACAATCACGAGGATGCCCTGGTGATGGTCGCCGAGCTCGGTTGAAGAGCCGGGTTCCGCCTTCGCACGCCGCGGGCGAGCGCAGGCTGATCCTCGATGGTTAACGGACAGAGCCGTTGAACGTCACGCGATCACTACCGGTGGTGGTCAGGTAGATCGCACCACCCGCGGCTCCCGCCACCACGACCGCCGCACTCGCGAGCACGTACCATTTAGTGTACCAGTGATCCTTGCCGGGCCGCTGGAGCGGCGCCCGCACCTTGAGCTCGCCGTCGGGCGGCAGCTGCACCGATGTGGTGAACGGCACGAAGCCCTGCTTCTCGACCTTGATCTCGTACGCCGCGGGCGCGCGCAGCCGCAGTGGCCGGATCGGGGTCAGGCCGCGATGCTCGCCACCGACCGTGACCGCGGCGCCGGTCTCGCTGGCGACGATGTCGATCACGCCGTAGCGCAGGAAATCACCGGGCGGCAGCAGGCGCGTGAGATAGGCATCGAGCTGCGAATCGGTCGGCTGCGAGTTGATCGCGATCGAATCCGCGACGCGACCCGAGACCGCCTTCGACGCGACGTCGATCCGCTGCATGGTCAGGATGACGTCGCCGAGCTCGCTGACCCCGACGAGGATGACCTCGGTCGCCGCGACCTTCTGGCCGATCTTCGCGACGCAGTCGGCCTCGCCGCCGCACTTGACCAGCACCTGCTCGATGTTGTCGCCGTACAGCGCGCGCGTCTGGTCGGGACCGATCACGCCGAGCGAGGTCTGCTTGCCGAGCGCGGTGGCGATCCGGCCCGCGATGCCGGGCAACCCCGACGAGCCGGCGCGGTACTCGACGATCGCGACCTTGCGCTTCGGATCGGGATCAGCGACCGCCGCCGTTGCGAGCGCCAGCACCAGCACCAGCGCGGTCTTCATCGGGCCCCGAACAGCGCGCCGACGGAGACCGGGATGTACTCGCCGAAGATCGATTGCTCGCCGACCGGCGGCACGTCGCACTTCCAGTCGGGGAACAGATCGGCCTGACCAACCTCGAGCGAGCACGACGTGCGCACGCGCGACGACAGCGAGCCGCTCGCGAGATCGAGCAACAACCAGTCTGCGGTGGTGGCGTTGAGGCACGGCAGCACGACGAAGCCGGAGTCCTGCAGCTCCTCGATGTAGTAGTTGCTCGAGCTGACCAGGCCGACGTGCTGGCCGCCGGGCAGGGCGACCAGATCGATCGGCACGGTGCCGAACGCATTGAGC
>Ga0105049_10003985_pt1 | contig 17388 bp, 9 predicted proteins | sample MAT06_FD_78087 | JGI IMG/M metagenome (GOLD analysis project Ga0105049, IMG submission 78087) | Freshwater microbial communities from Lake Fryxell liftoff mats and glacier meltwater in Antarctica - MAT-06 | ecosystem: Environmental > Aquatic > Freshwater > Ice > Liftoff microbial mat | place...
CCCGTGCTGGCGACCCCCGTGCTGGCGATCCCCGTGCTGGCGATCCCCGTGCTAGCGATCCCCGTGCTAAAGGGGAATCGGGCAAGCCGGATTTCCCCTCCGATATTCCCGGATTCATCGTCGAGAGCGAGCTGGGCCGTGGTGCCTTTGGGGTCGTCTATGGAGCCCGCGACGAACTTTTGGATCGAAGAGTCGCCATCAAAAAACCCCTCATTAGCAATCCTGCCCATCGTCAACAGTACATCGACGAAGCTCGCAAAGCGGTCAAACTAGACCATCCCTCCATCGTTCCAATCTATCAGGTAGGAATGACGACGGGGGGAGAGCCATTTGTTGTTCAAAAACTGATCGAGGGCTCCACGCTTCGAGACTTGCTTCAAAAGGGTGATTTTCGACTGCCCATCCCCCAGACCATTTCCATCATGCGACAGGTTTGTTTGGCGGTGGATGCAGCGCATACGGCTGGCATCGTCCACCGAGATCTGAAACCAGAGAATCTCCTGGTGGAACCTGAAGGAAGGGTCTACGTAGCAGATTTCGGGCTAGCGATTTTAGAGGACGATGAGCAGAACAAGAAAGGTCGCGAGGTTGCCGGGACCCCTCTTTACATGTCGCCCGAACAATTTGCTGGTCGGGTTGAGTGGTTAGACGGCAGATCGGACATTTGGGCGCTCGGGGTCATCTTGTACGAGCTTCTTTCTGGCAAAACGCCCTTCTCCGGCTCTACCCTGAATGAGTTGCGAGACCAAATCAAGAACAAGGATCCGAGGCCGATCCACCAACGCGATCCCAAAATCCCGAGCGCGTTCGACGTTTTGTTCCGAAAGTGTTGTGCGAAGAATGTTGGGGATCGGTTTGCTACAGTTCGAGAGATGATTGCTGAGCTGGATGTGGTTACGGAATCCCTTCCTTTCTTGGAAACCGTTAACCTGTTTTCGCAGTCGAAAACAGGTGCCTTCAAGGCACTGTCGTCGGCGGGTTCCGCCATCGAATCCGGTCAAGGGACACCCACATCTCGTGGACTTAGCACGAAACGGTCGGTTCAAACTTCAGTACAGAACTCGATCGGAGGCGCATCCCTCCAAGAGCCATCGAAACCATGGAAGATTGCTGGTCCGGCATTGGCGATGGTGGCTCTCGTGGCTGCCCTCTCCAGTGGTGCGTGGTATGCCAAACTAGGGCCCTTCGCCGATAGGGAATTGCCAAAGGATTTGGGAGATCGCGCCAGTGTCGAAAAAGCAAACACAAACGCTAAGACTAGCTCGGCCGTAGTTGTTGCTATCGAAGCATCAAGCGGCGACAAAGTTGCAAGCGGCGATAAAAAAATTATCGAGCCACCGGTCGAGCCAATATCCCTCGTTCCTAGCAAGCCGTTTCGGGTTTCGATTAGCGGCAATGGAACACACAATTCCATTGCAAAAGCGATTGCGGATTCGGCTCCAGGAGAGACAGTTACAATTCTTGAGGGAACCTATAGAGAGTCGTTGGAGATCGATCGCTCCATCAAACTTGTAGGCGAGGGAACGGTTACGGTCCTTTCGACTCGGCAGGGCTGCGTTAAGGTCCAAGCGGACAGTCAGGTTTCCATTGAAAACGTTGCTTTCGATTCTCAGGCCGCGAAATTCAACGCGATTGAGGTGGCCGGAGGTCGCTTGGAACTCATGCGATGCGACGTCTTCACGAGCTCCAAAGAATCGTTTAATTGCGTCAAGATCAGAGGGAATTCAGCCCTTGTGGCCGACAAATGTAATTTCCAAACGACTTTGGATGCAGCTATCTCGGGTGAAGCGTTGTCGTCGATCACTGTCAGAGATTCTGCGTTCCGATTTTCGGGCAATGCAGACAGCGTCTTGAAACGGATGGGAATCCAGGCGAAAGGATCGCAAGGATTGATTCAACGCTGTATCTTCGTCGGACCTTGCAACGCTGGAATCGACTGGAGAGACAGTTTAGAGCAAAAACTCATCGTCGAAGGCTGCGATTTCGATCAATGCGACATCGGCATTCAAACCAAGGGGTGCCAATCGGTTTCGATCCAAGGGACCGGTGCCAAAGCTTGCGAGATCAAAAACGCGGTTTGGGGACTGAGCATCAAACAAAGCAGCGTAAACCTATCCTGGGTTAACGTACTGGGTGTGGGAAAGGATAATAAGGTAGGGCTTCAGATTACCGAAGACTCTAGAGTCAAATGCAACGATTGCTCGTTTTCCAAAACGGCATGCGGTCTGTTGGTCAATCTCAGTGCAATCGAAATCGACAACGTATCGGTCCACGATTCGAACTTCGTCGGGATGCTCATCGACAGCGGGACAGCCGAAGGCAGTGCATTGCGTCTTTTAAATGGAACTCACTACGGACTTGTAGTACTGAGCAAAGGCTCGACGGTCAAACTCGATTCGCTAGTCGTCCAGGCGGCCCCTGTCGAAGGACAAAAAATCATCCCGGCGGTCTACGTTGCCTCAGGGAAGGTATCCATCAAGACTGGCCAATTCTCAAATTGCCTCTGCGGAATTTTTGTGGATCCTCGGCGTGAGCTTATCAACGCTACTGGATTTCCAGAAAAACGTAGTTTGGTAGATTTGATCGGGGACCCCAAAAAGATAACCATTACCCAAACGCCAGTCGTACTCGAAAGCGATAACATGACTTTGACGGATTGCGACGTCGGATGGATTTTTAATGGCGCTGGTTCCAGCCAAGTGAAGCAATTGGATGGGAATCTAACGGATCTCCAACGAAAACCTAGATTACCAGATGATTTAGAGATGGTTGGAAACGACCTTGCAAACTTTAAGGTCGTCGAAAAAGTAAGGATCAAATGAGGTGAATTTCCCGTTTGAAAGGCTTCGCAACAATCGAAGGGGGAATTGCCTCAAGGACCGACCGTTCCGATAATTTGCTTTTACAACAGTGGTTTTTTGAACTATAGTAAATCATTGGTCGTTCCGTGAAGCGGTCGACGTCGTTCCGTGAAGCCGACGAAAGGGCGAAATACAAGCTCTTTTTTCACCCAAAATTGCAAGCCTATTGACATCGTTTTTCATCATGCGTGGGAGTAATGGCATCGTGTATCAAAAATCACTTCTCGGTTTTCGCAGTTGGAAAAACGAAACTATGTATCGAGCTAGGTTCGCTAAAAGCCGTGTAGCAGCTGGATTGGCTCTAGCATTGCTCACGATGATCCAATCGGTTTCGTTTGCTCAGAACGACTCACCCGGTCCACGCTATGTGAACCTGCAAGGTGAAGATATCGAGCTGCCTGAAGATTTTTTGGTGAGAGTCGACGGAAACAAATTGCAAGTTGCCTTGGTTTCGCTCGGCGCCATCGAGCGTCAGTATTCGACCTCCAATCTTTTGGTCAGCCTGCTCAATTCCAATGGTGATGAGAAAACAGCAACGACGAATCAGCAAGGGATTGCGGAGTTTACAGGAGTGCAGCCGGACGAATTGCACGCTCTGTTAGTCGTGGATGAAAAGTTACATGCTGCGATACCTCTTATGACGGTCAGCGCACAGAGTGCTATGAAGCGAAACATCAATTCGAAACGCATACGCTTGCCATTAGCACCAGCCAATCGAGAAGAGATTCTTTCTTCGATCGCTCGTGGTACTATGCCCGAGGGCAACATGTCCGGAGAATTATACAAGTCCTCGGACTATCGTCTTCGAGCAGTCAATCCCTACAGTGTTCGACTGCAGAACAATGGTAATTTGCTGGGCCGAGTCGTGGTCTCCGATAGGGACTTGGCCGACAATCTTCGATTCGCCAATTTGACCTTTTTGCGAAACAACCAGGTGATTGCGAGAACCGATTCTGATCCGGACGATGGAAGCTTTAACGTATCCGGTCTCAAAGAGGGCGTTTATGGAGTTATTGCAGCAGGTCCTGCGGGCTACTCTTCGTTTGCGTTTGAGGTGCTCCCGGCCTTATCGGTAACAGCGGCAATCGTGGGCGACGATGTTCCCGGAAGACCGGTTTCACTCGTTCAACCAATTCCAGATCCAAACCAAAAGCTGTATGTATTCCTGTGTCCACCTAAACTGGTTCCAAAGATTTCGGATCGAATTCGCCAAGCGTATGGCCAGCCAACTGGTGACCCGGCTGGAAACCAACCCGTTCCAGGACTGACCATGGCAGGCAGCGGCGGTGGGGCTGGCTTTGGGGGTGGTGGCGGTGGATTCGGCGGCGGAAGTGCTGGCGGCGGGGGTTTTGGCGGAGCAGGTGGATTGTTAGGACTCGCTGGTCTCGGTGCTGGTATAGCTGCTCTCATTACGGTGGAAGACAACAACAACAATACCCCTGTAGTATCACCTATTTCGTCTTCCAATTAGTTTTGGTTTCCTACTCGGCTTGCTCCAACTTAAAGGCCGCCACAGTTGCATACGGATCAAAGTCGCTATCGATGGTAGCGTGCGGATCCGAAGCGGATTCCTGATCGATACGACTGGTGACTGTGCCCGAGGAGTCCTTTTTCAGAGGATCAGATTTCATCGCATCCCCTAACTTGGTCACCATTTCTAGGATAGCTGGCTCCTTTTTTGCAAGAACCAACATCGCGTCGTAAACGCTCTGGAAACCCGTGTTTTCCAAAATGGCAGTTTTCCAATCGCCATCGTTCCGCTTCTCTAAGTCGAGTAACTTGGAAGCAAGCCTTTCGAGTTGGTTACTAGTAAGATAGGCTCGCTGAACAAGCGATTCATCCAGCTTGATCGATCGATTGGCTGTCCAAGCGTCGAATGCAGCCAGAAACTGGTGACGCGTCAGAAACTCTTTCTCCAACGCCATCAACGACAAAAGAATTCCTCGTTCCATAAGTATATGCTCGGTTTGCGAATGGCGATGACAAGTTGAGACTTCGTTCACCTAGGATAAGCGATCGAAGCCGGTTTTCGCAAGTATCGGAGTTGGAATTCAGCAATCTTCGATTCGTCGCATCCTACGCTTAGGGGCGTGGTGGTTTCTAGGGGCTGGATGTCGCAGCTGCGACCATCATGCCTAGCAACTCTGCGACGCGAACTGGATCGAAAGATCGAGCCGTCTCGAGTACCTCCTTTTGATCGTCTATGACGCTTTGGCGTTGAGGTCGTCGTAATTCCAATCGTAACACTGCGCGAAGCTCATCTCGCAATGGAGCTATGGCATATGACTGCAGCGCTGAGTGTTCTACCAACTCGTCAACTGCAATGAGAACCATCCAAGCCGTTTGTTTCGCGACCCAGTAGTCCGACAGCCTGTCTCGACGACTCTTCCAAAGAAACTGGAGCCAGTCGTGGACCTGCTCTTTGGACATGAATTGTCGCTCCATTTTACGCCGGTCAAGGAGCCGTTCCGACAATGATACTCGGTGATTGTGGCCTATCTGATTGAGTCGCTTTGCATCCCCAAATGGAATAGCATTGAATGACGAATAAAATTCCCGCGTATGAAGCTCATTTCGCTCTCGGTTAGACACGTGAATGGCCGGGTATTCCAGAGTCAACCAATCAGCCGGGAACGGCCGACCAGGAATTCGAGATTCCGAAGAAAGTGACCGGATGTTCTTTTTCAATTCTTGATGGCATCCCATGCAATTGTAAATGGAGTAGTCTCCCCAGACCGCCGGTTCCGTGGCCGCTTGGTGAATCAACTCGATACCGAGATCATTCGCAGCAAGTCCACCAAGCATGCTTCTGCGAGTTTTGTCGTAACTGCCCTGGATGGCTAGCTGGATCTCGTCGATGGATCCTTGGATATCAAAATGAGCACCAATGTACTCGGCTTGGAGCTCAAAGGCTGGACCTCCTGGCGTTGTGGCTTTTATCGGTTCGGACTTCTCCTGTAGGGTTTTCCAGTGAGGTGGCATGGCGTTCAAGAATGTTTGCAGGTCGAAAGGCGGCAAAACAGGGTGGCCGGCCGCATACATGGCGTGCGTCACGAATCGCTGCTCGTGGATGCTCCCTAGGTGGCAGCTGAGGCAGACCGCAGCAGCGGACGAGGGGGACGACAGATCCCGAAACCCCAGCACCGCTTTCTCTTCTGGAGTCTTTGCACGCCAACTGACTTGCTGATGGTGCTCTAACTGGGTGTACTCGGATCCAGGCCCGTGGCAGGATTCGCACTGAACTCCAAATCGCACATCCATTTTTTCAGAGGGCCTACCGGCATCGCGCCCTACGTGACACGTTAAGCACTTCTTCTCAAAATTGCCATCTCCCACCTTCCAATCCAGTTTGACCCCAATATCAATAGACAACCGGTTGGATTTCCTACCTGGCTTTTCGAGCTCGGCAGGTGTCAGATCCTGTCGAACCAGCTCGAACGCATACGCGTGCTTATCGCGACCAAGCCACTCGCTGGCTTCGACCAATCGAACGAATTGAGTGACACCTAGGAATGTGTGAATGGGATTCGGAGCGCTATGGCATGCAGCGCATTCCTTGAGGCCAATGTTAAAGTGGACTACCGGGGCCGCCGCATGAGAATCCCCGCCCGGCGGCTCGCTTGCGTTCGCAGCAATCGCACAGACAATATTCGTCACGCATGCGAGAGCCCAAAGGGCCATTCTTTTTACGGATTCATTTCTGCTCTTCATGGATCAGGACTGAAGTGACCCGTTGCAACGAGTCATCCCATTCTTTCAAGTTGGGAGGGGGGGTGCTGTTCTGTAATCGCGGGAAATTCGGCACCATCCATTCACTTGGAAAGAGCAGACCATTCCGCAATGTTCTCAAGGCTTCAGCCAAGCTATCGTCCGCCATTTTCGGGTGGGTAGCCCAAGCGGCAGTGTAAGCGACAGCGGCAGTCTCCCATGAATTGCTGCGTTTGGTTTCTTCCATAAGTTGGATCGTCCGTGCCAATTGAGTCTGCCGTGACCAAGTTGGCAAGATTAGTTTTCCATCTCCGTACAAAGAGGCAACCAATTGCCCACTCAGTTTCCTTGCCTCTTCGGCAACGCGTATAGGATCAGGTTTGGGTTCCTCGAGCAGACTTCGAAGTTCACGCGCAGAAGCCATGATATCGTCTTCGGCTCCATTCGATGAACGTGGAAGGGACGAAAGACCGGACAGATTCCAGTTTCGGATCGGTGCTCGCCCTGTTCGAATTCGGTCTCGGTCACTCGATCTGGCCGGTTTCGGAATGCCATCCAGCGCGAGGTGACAGCTATTACATTGGAAGTTCGATAGCTCCGGCCAGGTCGACACAGGCAGGGACTTGCAAGCTCGTGATTCGAGCAGTTCTAGCTCTGATGCGGCGGAGGCGATCTGACCTGCCAACCAAAGCTGCGAACGAAACTGAATATTTTCTTGTTCCGCATCCCGCCAGTGCTTGGGATAGGCTTCATGGTACACGGCCATATCGAAGTACAGAGCTGGATGACCGGCGGCGATGATATCATGGTTCATATCCCGGTCTTTGCTACCGACATGACAGGCTGCACAAAGCTTGGCCCGGTTCAAAAGTGGTCCAGAATCCGTCAATCCCAAACTCGCAATCGCGATGCGTTTCGATTCTTTTCCCTGGTAATGCCGGTTGTACCAATGCTCGGATGGACCGTGGCAAGACTCGCACCCGACTCCTTCTGCAATGCGAGGGGAGATTTGGTCCGCCCCGAGTTTCTGATCCGTATTGTGGCAAGCCAGGCAGTTTTGGTATCCGGCCAAATTGGCGATCTTTCCGTCTTGCCAGATACCGAGTTTGGTGAGAATCCGCATCGACGATTCTGACGAGAGCGTTTTCCAAGATCGAGCATGTGGATCCGCTTCGAACCAAAGTGGGTACTCCGAACCACGAGGAGCTTCGACAGAGGACACACCTGCCTTTGGGCCGCCATGGCAACTCGACGTCGCGCAGGAGGCAGCTCCACGCACTTCTAGATCCCGACGATGGATGGAGTCTACTCCCCATGCAGACAACGTGACCGGGAAATGGGCTTGCTGGCCAGACGATTGTCCCTTGGTTTGGGCAATTACCCCAAAAAAGAAACAGAGCGTTAAAGTCACGACACAAGAGAAGCCGTTTGGAGCAACTATACTAAGCATCGACGCAACATGGAGTGACATATACTAGACTACCCAAATGGTAAAACTCTCGTCAGATAGCTTCAAACAGTTTAATCCGATTCCAGACATAGGTCGATATTCAGAGAGGAACTCCATCCGATCGTGTCACTAATCGTAAATGTCGCTAGAAACGGATCGCGCGTCTATTCTACCTTAGTCACCGAAGCGGTTGAGATCGGACGACGACAAGTCGGCGAGCCGCAAGAGCCACTTTTGTATCAAAACCAGAGTGGGCAATGGAGATTGATCATTGCAGAGCTCGAATTGAGGACTGTTCCTAGAACTTTGATGAGGTTGGATAGAACGGAGCAGAACCAGTGGAGACTCACCAACCTGCACACGAGCGCCAAGGTTGCATTCTCAGGCCGTAAGGTACTCGCGTGCGGGGAAAACTGCATCGTGGAGTTCCCTTCGTTCGTCCAGCTGCCTGACGGCATTTCGTTGTCGTTCGCACGACCTATAGCCCCTAAGCCACGCATCGTCGACGATGGTTGGGAGGGAAGTCTGTATGCACTTGGAGTCTCCGCCCTCAGTCTCTCCGACGACGATTCCATAGAACCTCAGCACACCCTGTCCCGTTTCTCGATGCAGGCGGGAAGCGGTTCACAAATTGACGTTCAGGTGGTTCTGGATTGGTTGGGGCAAGCGGTCGCAGCCATGCAACGGCCCGTATCGTCCTCCGGTTTCTTCTCGGGCATCGCGCAAGCCGTCGCGGGTATCATCGATGTGGATCGAGCAGAAGTCATTCTGTGGGACGGGAAGCAATGGGAGTTTGACCCGACGCGCAGATTTGTTAACCCACGCATTGATGAAAGTAGCATGACTGCCCCCTCCAATGCTATGCTCCAGCAGGTTTTGGATACGAAAAGAATCGTTGTTTACCCAAACTCTCGGGGAGCTTCTTCCGAGCTCCATTCCCTCAGCGTCCGAGCACTTCACACGGCAGTGGCGTGCCCCATCCTCGACTTCATCGACGGCAGCAAAGAAATTCTCGGCGTGCTCTACGCCGATCGAAGCTTAGATGACGCACTGGGTTTGGGCAGAGTCATGGAAGCAGAACAGCGATTGATCGCGATTCTCGCAACCGCCATCGCGTCGAGTATCGCTCGGCGCAAACGAGAAACGCTAGTGACAAAGTACCAGCAGTTTTTTTCTCCCAAAGTGACCGAAGCGATCAGCCTCAATCCGGCCCTACTCGACGGGGAAGACGCTGAGGTAACGGTTCTGTTTTGTGACATTCGGGGCTTTAGCCTAACCACCGACTTGATCGGCACCAAGGCCGCCATGACATGGATCGGTGATACTCTCAGCGAGTTATCAGCCTTGGTTCTGAATTCGGACGGAGTATTGGTCGACTACGTGGGAGACGAGATGTTTGCTATGTGGGGGGCGCCGGAGAAGTCGCCGGATCATGCGTTTCGCACCGCCATGGCGGCCATGAATATGATGGCCCTACGGAAGGTACTAAGCGACCGATACAAAGATGCTATTCCCGGCGGAGTTGACTTCGGAATCGGTATTTGCACCGGCCCTGCGCGCGTTGGCAACACCGGCTCCAAGCAAAAGTTCAAGTACGGCCCTATGGGGCGAACCGTGAATCTAGGCAGCCGAATCCAAGGCCTTACCAAACATTGGAAAGTTTCGACCCTCATGGACACCGAAACCGCAAAATGCTTACCTGCTGATGTGCTCAAACGAAGACTCTGCAAGGCGAAAGTTGTCGGACTCGACGGCGAACTGGATCTATTCGAGCTGATGCCGGACAAATCGGAACTGAATGCACAACTCGCTGCCGACTACGGGAAAGCCCTCCAACTCTATGAATCCGGGGACCGGTTTCACGCAGCCGTGCGTGCTTTTGGGGAACTCGTGCAACGCTTCCCGGCTGACGGCCCGTCTCTGCTCATGTTGGTACGATCAGTGAACGAACTGGTGGAACCCTCCAAAAGCTTTTCACCCGTTTGGTTTGCTAAAAGCAAGTAATTGATACATGATTGACACCTTCGCAGTTAGTCAACTGCGAGATTTGACAGTCGACAGTTGAACGGCTAAAGTCTACCGCGGAAGAACTTGGTTTCTTTCGAGCGCCTTTCGTAGTGGTCGCAGGTGACGTGTGCTATTGATCCGGAAACTTAAGCTTCACCTAGGATCCATCGTATTGGCTTCGCTCTTGGTCCTGGGTGGAGCGATTTGGCATGCGTTCTATTCCTACTCGTCCGGCAGAATCGCATCCGGTAGTTCGCTTCCAGGATTGACCGTCGGAGGAATTGCGGCTGCAATCATTCTGTTCGAATTGCTACTTTGGCCCAGAAAGAAGCTTCGACGCTGGAAGTTGTTCCCCACCAAGTTCTGGATGGTCGCTCATATTTGGCTCGGGTTGGCAACGGGACCGCTCGCATTTATACATTCCGGCTACCGACTGGGCGGGACTTTTACGCCGGTATTGATGTATCTATTGCTCTTTGTATGGGCGAGCGGCATCTACGGCTGGGTGATGCAGATGATTATTCCCAAGTGGATGCTCGGCAATTTGCCCTATGAAACGATCGCTTGCCAAATCGATGATGTATCCATCCAGTCCGCACTCAACGCCCGTCGCATGCTGACCGTCGCATTCGGACCCAAACCCGCCGGCTTAAGGAAGCTAGCGAATCTGGACAGTGTCTCCGCAAAGATGAATGGAGCGGTTGCTAGCACGGATGGAACTAAACAAGTCAAGGCCATCGTCATCGGTGCTACGCAACGCAGAGATTCCAGTCGATCCCGAATCGAGATCGATACCGAAAGCGAATTCAATGCAAACGATGGCCGAGAGCTTTGGAGACAGTACGCTGCCGTGATCGAACCGTTTATCCTGGAAGGAATTTCCCGCTCGGGAGGTGAGGCTATTCTCAGTAAGTCGGGCAGCCAGTCTCCTGTGAGGAATAGGCAGAAATCAGTAGACTGGTTCTCTTTACTCCGAGAATCGTGTTCCGCGACCGCACTTCCGATCGTAGATCGACTAGAGGAACTCGCCGTGCAACGGCTTCAGTACGATGCGCAGCGCCGCGCGCACGCTTGGCTGCACGGCTGGATCGCTTTTCATGCCAGTGTCTCCGTGGTTTTGGGGGTGCTACTGATAACCCATATTATTCTCGCATTGAGATACATGTAATCCAAATGCTACAGGGACTCGGATGCTAGAAAATGGAAGAGAGCGTGCAGCGAAGATCGATAGGCGATACCATGCCGCATTTGACCGATTCCTATTCCAAAAACGATGGATGAGCGCCTTTGGTCTCTTCATTGGCCTGAGTTATTCCGCTTGGATGTTCTCTAGTCGAGGTGCGCTGCAAGTGTCCACCGGTCAGCTCTCACAACCCCATTTCGCCTGGAACCAAAGTGGTTGTGAAAACTGCCATTTGCCAAATATTCCAATCCGAACGGATGCTTCGGGTGGCCAAAACATCGCCAACATTGCTCGAAACAACCAGCAATGCAATGAGACGTGCCATGCGGTTACCAATCACTTCGCTTCGCAAACGAAACCAGAAATGCTCGCCTCCGAAAGCTGTAGCTCCTGCCATCGCGAGCATCTGGGCTACGACCGAAGTCTCGTCGAGGTATCGGACCGGGATTGCGCGCGTTGCCACGCCGACATGGCAGCCGCGGGTGTGAACACACAAAAAACACATACAGCCATTCGCAGTTTCTCTGCCGATGGCGACGGTGCTCACCCTGAGTTCAAGTCGCTGCAAACGGACCCGGGGACCATTCGCTTTAGCCATATTCAGCATATGCGACCCGGTCAGCCGAAAGAGCTAGGGGGTGCCGAAGCAAAGACTCTCGAGATGCTACCTGAGAAGTACCGAGCTGGTTTCAAAGATCGAGTATCGCGCGGTATGCCTATTCAATTGACATGCAGCGATTGCCACTCCAGGGATGTCGAGTTAAAGGGCTACGAAGGATTGGAATTGGTAGAATCCGTCACCACGTCTGCGGTTCAATCGTCGGGCCACATGCTCTATAAACCGATCGAATTTGAAAAGCACTGCGTTGCCTGCCACACTCTGGATGGCTTACCCCATGCATTAAATCGAGCGCAAACCAGTCAGGCCATCCGCTCGCTCCTCCCCATAAAGCAACTGGAACAATTCCGAGATCAACCCGCAACTCCAATGGACATCGAGGCTCGTGAAATGCGACTCTTGGCCATCATGGGAGATGGCGGGGAAACTTGCAAAAAATGCCATCAACCAGCCGATGAGCTCGATTCTGAATCGTTGGTTAAACCCAGCCAACTGAACGTTCAGTGGCTTCGAGATGCTTCCTTTACTCATGGTGCACATTTGATGGTTGCATGCAGGGAGTGTCACGCAGAAGCATACGCGTCGACCAACGATCTTTTCGATTTTACGGTTAATCGCAATTCGGAAATGGAGGCAAATCAGGTAATGATAGCCGGTCTCCCAAAATGCCGTGAATGTCACATCCAAGACGCCCAAGCACGCTCGAAGGCATTTGCAAAGAATAAGCACATCGCTTCTGCGGACTGCGTCGATTGCCACCGATACCACGTCGACCCGCCCCCGATTCCCAGCAGAACGAAAACGTCTTCTCTGACGGAACTCCATCGCTTCCTAATCAACGAGATCTCACCTTGATAAATCGTTGTAACCGTGCAGCTGCGATCGGATTCGTGCTTTTGCTATCGTTGGAATGCGCATGTGGTGACGACAACCTCTGGGCTAGGTCTGACTCTGCAATGGTGGGCCGGAGTGTTGTCGGCTGTCTGAGCAGCGCTTGCCATGGATCGGATGTCCCCGACGCGCCCATTTGGCAACGAGCGGGGAAAACTTGGTTCGACCAGGATCCGCATGCCCAAGCTTACACTAGGCTGCTGAGCGTTGATTCTGCGAACATCGTTTCGCGATTGGTCCACGAAACGCTACTACCCTCTTCGCCAGCTTATCGGCAGATTCTCGAGGAGAAATGCGTCTCTTGCCATGCCAACGAATCCGCACCGGAATCACAGCGAGTGCTGGGAGCCGACTGCCAAGTCTGCCATGGCAACGCAGATGCGTGGAGTAGCGAACATTATTCGAGCCAGCGGAAGGCGTTGGGACCGAGTCGATTCGAAAATTCTGGACGGATGAATATGGAATCGCTCGTCGATCGCGCTCGAGTCTGTAACTCATGCCACATCGGCGAACTAGATCGCGGCGGATTGGATCGCGAAGTGGATCATAGACTGATGGCCGCGGGACACCCACCTATGCATTTTGATTTCGAAGATTCCCTGCGCCGCTATCCGGTTCATTGGGACACGTCTAGCGAAACTATTGGACCGGGATCTTCCATGGGGTTCGAACGATGGCGAATCGGAAAGATTTCTGCAGCCATTTCCAAACTAAAGCTGCTTTCGGCGCGGGCAGACAGAGCCAAGGACAAAAAATCACCGACAATCGAATGGCCAGAGCTCACGGAGTACAATTGCTCCGACTGCCACCATGCGTTGGCGCATCCCAGTAGACGCCAATCACGACCTGCACCAGTGATCACGCCAGTGATCGCGCAATGGGACGATTGGTGCACTGCTTCGCTCGATTGCGCGCTACGAGATACAACATCAAGCGAACTCAATGATAGATTCCTAAACCTGAAGAACCAAATCGAGATGATTGCGCCCGATCCGAGCCTCGTCGCAATCAACGCTGATTCCCTTCGACAATGGCTGATGAGCGAGCTCAAAGATGTTTCTTCGGAGAGCCAAACTTCCAGTGAGATCCTTTTGTCAAAAATGAAAACGCAACTGGAAAGCAGTTCGCGATTGCGAAATTGGGAGTCGGCGGCGCAATGGGTTATGGCTACGCAAGTTTTGGCCGAAGGACTGGGATTGGAGCTCCTTTCCGATGCAGTCCCACTGCTCGGGATTCAACCCATGGCTGACAAGACCAAAACTTGGAAACCCAACGCTAACAAAGATCCTGGAATACTGTCCCGGTTCAAGCCCGATACCATCGAGAACTATGGTAATTATCTTCAGCAACAGCTTCGAAATCGACCATGAAATCGCTCATCGATCGACAGGTAGGAACTCGCATCGCAAAGATGCTCCAGGAATCGCAACACACCCATGGCTATATTCAGACCACCGAGATCCAACGTATCTCGGATCAAGTTGGGGAGCCAGTTCGGGTCATTCAAGATGTCGTCAGCTTTTTCCCCCATTTCCGGAGCACAGAACCGCCGAAATGCCATGTCTATGTTTGCCGTGACATGAGCTGTCGGTTGCGTGGCTCTGTCGCGATGGCAGACCGGCTTCGACGACTGCAATCCAAATTGGGTGATGAGTCGCTTGAGATCACCGAGGCTTCTTGCCTCGGTCGGTGTGATCGAGCCCCCGCGGTACTCATCAATGAACAGCTAGTCGTTGGTCGGACTGAAGAAGAGTTATCGGATATCGTGCTAGCAACCTTGGAAGGTGTCGAGCCAAACGCAGATAGCGATATGGATACAGCCAGGCTTTCACTTTCAAATGGCGAGCTCGACTGCTACCAACGTCAAGACAGGCAAGCGTATGCCGCGGTAAAGAACTATCTTCTAGCTCCGAATCCGGACCATATCATCAGCGCTCTGAGAACAGCGGGGCTACAAGGCATGGGAGGAGCCGGCGCACCTGCATCCGAAAAGTGGGACGAGACCCGACGAGCCCCGGGTGACGTCAAATATGTCGTTTGCAATGCGGATGAAAGTGAACCAGGAACTTTTAAGGATCGCGATATTCTTCTCGCTGCACCTCATCTGGTGATCGAGGGGATGATCCTCGCTGCCCTAGTTACCGGAGCAAAACGTGGCTTTATCTACATTCGCCATGAGTACTTCGAGCAAATCCGCAGACTGGACGAAGCGATCGCCGAAGCTATTCAGTTGAACGCGTGCGGCTCCAATATTTTCGGAAGCGGACGCGAGTTTCGTCTCGAAATTTTCATTAGTCCAGGCGGGTACGTATGCGGCGAACAGACCGCGCTTATCGAAGCCCTCGAGGGCAAGCGGTCAGAGCCTCGCAACCGCCCGCCCGAACTGCAAACCAACGGTCTCTACAATCAACCCACGATCCTTAATAATGTCGAAACCTTCGCCTGGGTGCCCGCGATCATGCTGAATGCACCTGCCGCAATTTCGCCAGAGCGAGAGCAAACCACAGTATCGCCAGAGCGAGAGCAAACCGCAGGCCCAACCCTGGCGGCCGACACGGCCGGCGTTTGGTTTAAAAACTCGGGACGAAACCGAGCGCGTGGAAAGCGATTCTTTTCCATAAGCGGGGATTTGAACCGCCCCGGAGCTTACGAGGTCCCCTGCGGTATCACGCTCGGAGAACTGATAGATGAGTTTGCTGGAGGAATGAAAGACAATTGCGCTTTGCAAGCGGTTGCGCTGAGTGGGCCATCCGGTGGTTTCTTGCCCGCATGGCTGCCAAAGGGCTCGATTCGGTCGCCGAAAAAAACAGACCGAGATGGCAACGAGACCGACGAACTGAAGTATCCAAAGCTGATCGGCGAACCGATTGACGTGCGACTGCTCCCTTTGGATCTCAACGCTGGCAGAGAGATCGGATTCATGCTCGGCGCCGGAATCGTTGTCTATGGCGAGAACGCCGATATGCTCGATCAAGCGATCGCATGCAGTCGGTTCTACCAGCGGGAATCGTGCGGCAAATGTGTCCCTTGCCGCCTTGGCACTCGGAAGATGGTCGATTTTGCGGAATCATTACTGCTGTCCGCACCCTCTTTCAATCCCGTGGAAACGGAAAGTAGCGTCAGAATTCTCAGCCGCATTATGGAAACCACTAGCATCTGCGGTCTCGGTCAAGTCGCCAGCAACCCACTGAAAAGCTATCTAAGGTACTTCTGGCAAAAGGGAAACAGCCATGGCCAATGAACAGGAAATTCTGGATGCGAACGAGTACATCAGCGCACGCGAAGAAGCGCTCTTTGCCCGCGATCTAGACGGCCAATTGATCCGCGTCACCGATGCAACCCTCGATGACCTCGATGCGGATATCAAGCTATCGATCGATGGTCGTGAGGTGATAGTCAAGAAAGCGGTTCCTCTGAGGAATTCCCAAGGAATCATTGTCGCGAATGACTTCGGTGAACCCATTCCTAGGCCGACTACCATCTACGATGCCGTTTCGCAACTCTACGTCAACAAGGTAGGGGACGTTAATCCTGTGCCGGTCCTGTGTCATCGCGAGCACCTCAATCCCGTCGGCGTATGCCGCGTTTGTTTGGTGGAAATCGAAGAGAGGCGGAAAAGCGGGCGAGTCAAAAAAGACTTGGTCTCCTCCTGCACTTACCATGTGAAAGAGGGCATGATCGTTACAACGCTGGCAAGCGAAGAAAATCCAGCAACGGTCGATCTGATCAAGAACTCAGTGGGTGTGATTATCGAACTGCTCGCATCGGAGCATCTTACCGACGAGGAATGCGCCGACTTGGAACACGGCCAACCAACTCGAGGCCCAAATGAGCTGAAGAGACTTGTGGCTCTGTTTGCCAAGGACCCCAAGATCTCGCGGTACGCTCCCAGCCATCTGGCAGGCAATCGCAAGAAAGATCTCTCGTCCGAAATCATCGCGGTCAATCATGACGCTTGCATTCTGTGTCAACGATGCACGCGAGCCTGCAATGACATTAAAGAAAACGATGTGATAGCTCGCGACGGCAAGGGCTACGATACTCGCATCGCCTTTGACAACAATCTGTCGATGTTAGAGAGTTCTTGTGTGTCCTGTGGGGAGTGCGTCATTTCGTGTCCAACAGACGCGCTGACATTTCGTCCAGAAGTCGTTGCAAAGCAAGTGGAAAAACTGCAGAAGCAAACGCGTCGGGAATCTGCCGCGTCTCAGATTTTGACCGTTGAGGAAATGCTCGAGATACCAATTTTTGCGGGAATCCCTTACAAATTCTTGCAATTCAACGGTGCGGCGTGCGTTCGCAAAATTCTGAAACCAGGTGATACCCTTTGTAAGCGAGGGGAATATGGCTCGACCGCTTTCTTGCTCCAACGTGGCAAATTTGAGATTCAGCTGAGCAAAGCAGCCATACCGCGAACGTCATCGAATGCAGCAGGACAAGGTGTCTTTGGCTTTTTTCGTCGAGCGCTGGGCGCGCCCCCCTCGCAATCTACACCAAGCCTAGCCACGGGCGCAGATGCAAACTCTGCGACCGACGGACCAAAACTCTATCGAGGTGTTGAGGATGTCATTCTGGGCGAAATGGCTTGCTTGAATCGCTATCCAAGAACCGCTACGGTCGTGGCGGCTGAGGAATCAGAAGTCATCGAGATCGGTAGCAATGTCCTCTA
>Ga0105049_10003986_pt1 | contig 17385 bp, 19 predicted proteins | sample MAT06_FD_78087 | JGI IMG/M metagenome (GOLD analysis project Ga0105049, IMG submission 78087) | Freshwater microbial communities from Lake Fryxell liftoff mats and glacier meltwater in Antarctica - MAT-06 | ecosystem: Environmental > Aquatic > Freshwater > Ice > Liftoff microbial mat | place...
AGGCAGGCACACAGCCCCTGGACGGCGCCGTCCTCACCGAAGGTGCCGTGGAGTGCGTTCCAGACGACCGCGGCGCCGGAGGCTTCGATCAGCTTTGCGAGGCTGGTGCCCTCGGTCCAGTCGATCGCGACCGAGTCCCAACCCTGCGCGAGGAGCGCAGCGTGGACACCAGCGCCGGTGTTGAGCGAGACCTCGCGCTCTGCGGAGAGGCCGCCCATCACGACGGCGACGCGTTTACCGGCAAACCGATGCATGGCTCGTTCTACCAGAACGCGCCGCGTCGAAACTCATTCCTGGTCGTGGGTCGGCTCGACCAGCGCATCGCGGACCGCGGCGTAGCGGGTCTTGTTGCCAATGTGCTTGCGCATCACTCACCTTCGTCGAGCGGCCGATTGCACACTGGTGCGGTCATGCCGTCTCGGAGTGTCGGAGAGGCCGGAGATGCGAGATGCACGAGCGTGCCGCCGAGTCCGAGACCGGTCACGAGGAACAGCGAGAGCAAGACGCCGGGGCGCTCGAGCAACGTGCTGGTGAGTCGGGTGGGCCGGAGCGAGGACATCTTCTCTCCCACCTGCGTGAGCTCGATCGCGGTGGCCGTCGATGCTCGCAGGCCGCTGGTGTCGAGCCGTCGCTCGGTGGTCATGGCGTTCCTTGGATGCAGCGATTCAGGCAACCGGCGCAGGCGCTGGTGCGGGAACCGGTGCAGGCCTCGGCGGAGGCGGAGGGGCCTCGTACCGGTGCGTTCGAATGACGGGCGTCGGTTTGATCGGCTGCACCGCAACAATCGGGGCGGGCACGATAATCCGGCTCGCGACCTCGATGATGCCGATCGCGGTCAGCGGCACGAGTGGAAGGAGAAAGAGGCCGAGCTTTTGGTTCTTGGTCATCGGTTCACTTGCTGGGAGTGGGGCGGGGAGGCGTGGGAGGTGTGGGCGCTACCGGGGGTGGCGGCGGCGTGGGACGCGTCGGCTTGACCGCGACCGCGGACGTGGCCGTCTCGACGCCGGGGGGCGGCACGACGATGTGATCGGCGACCTCGACGATCCCGATCGCCGTCAGCGGGAACAGAGGAATCAACAGGGCGATCCCGAGCTTCATGGTCATGGTCATGGTCATGGTCTTGGTCTTGGTCTTGGTCTTGGTCACGGTCATGGTCATGGTCATGGGTGCCGCTACGCGGGAGGCGTGCTGTGAGCCATGTGCTCGGTGGAGCGCTTCGGCGGCTGCACCGAGAAGTTCGGCTTCGGCATCGGCTCGGGCTTCGCTCGCAGGGTGCAGACGGCTTCATCGGCGCGCATCCCGTTGACCACCTCGACGATCCCGAACGCCGTCAACGGGACGACCGGCAGTAGCAACAGGCAAAGCTTCTTGGGGTGGTCGGCGATCCGCATGGGTGGATCAAACGTCTGATGTGACGCGTGGTTTCAATCTGCAAACCTATCGAGATCACTGATAAATCAGAGGAGAGCAAGGGCTGCGGAGTCACAGCGACAGGGTGCAGCCGTCGCACGGGTTCGGGGTGAGGCGAAACGACTTCAAGGATTCGCGCGGTGGCGGTGATTCGCGCGGTGGCGGTGATTCGCGCGGTGGCGGCGCGGGTGCTTTTTGGGAGACGACCTGCGCAGGAGTGCTGATCCGCTCGACCACCTCGAGAAAGCCGAGGGCGAGCACGGGGATCAACGGGAGCAGGAGCAGCTTGTTCGACGGAGACTCGGCTTTGCGCATGATCCTTCAGCGCGCGAGCGCCGAGTTTCTTAGTACAGGGCACCGGAAGTTGGTGGTCAGTCGTTGCACCTGTACTTGCACCAGTCAGTTCCACTTGCACTTGCGAGTTAAGACCTGCACTTGCAGTTCTGGCGCAACCAGCCAGCCGAAGGAGCGGTCGACAGCAGCATGCTCGACCACGAACGACTGCGCGTGGATCAGGGCGCCATTGCGTTCGCCGAGCTTGCGTTAGAAAGAATTCCACGAGGTGCGGGCAAGCTTCAGGCGTGTTCCGCAACTCGGGCAATTGGTCGGCACGGGTGTCGGCGGCGGGGTGCGCTTGGCGAACGCCGACGGCGCGATCGGCGGCGGCGGCGGCGTCGTCACGGTGTTCCGGTTCGCGACTTCGACGATGCCGAACGCGAGCGCCGGAACCAAGGGATCAACAGCAGCTTCGGAGACATCAGGGCCCCACCTCGCATCCGGTCAAACGATGGTCGGCTCGGGATGCAGCTCGACGCCGAGGCGCTCGTGCACGCCATCCTGGATCTCGCGTGCGAGGGCGAGGAGCTCGGTCGCCGTCCCGCCACCGCGGTTGACCAGCGCGAGTGCGTGCTTGTGCGAGATGCCGACGCGTCCGCGCGTGTAGCCCTTCGAGAACCCGGCACGCTCGATCAGCCAGCCGGCCGCGAGCTTCGTGAGTCCGTCGCCTGCTGGCCAGCTCGGATACCTGCCGTGATCGATCCGCGATTCGAAGCCGGCGCGCGTGGCGGCATCGACGATCGGGTTCGTGAAGAACGAGCCCGCGCTCCGCGATTCCGGATCGCCGGGATCGAGCACCATGCCTTTGCCGCGGCGCAAGCGGATCACCGTATCGCGCACGACCTCGAGCGGCGCACGCTCGGCTTCGGCGACGCCGAGCTCTCGCGCGAGCTCCGCGTACTTGATCGGCGCCGATACCCGGCTCGTCGAGAGGCCGAACGCGACCTCGACGATCACGTGGCGATCGCTGCCGCGAAACCGGCTCGTGCGATAGCCGAAGCCGCAGTCCCTGCCCTCGATCTCGACGAGCTCTCCCGTCGTGCGATCGAGCGCGCGCACGAACAGGATGGTGTCCGCGACTTCTTGCCCGTACGCGCCGACGTTCTGCATCGGCGTCGCACCGACGAGCCCGGGAATTCCCGACAGGCACTCGAGCCCCGCGTAGCCAGCACTCACCATCTGCGCGACCAGGTCGTCCCACACCACACCAGCATGCGCGACCACCACGGCGTGCTCGCTTCGCATCGAGCTCTTCGTGATCTGCACCTTGTCGATCCCGATCTGGATCACCAGCCCGGCGAAGCCCGCATCACGCACGACCAGGTTCGAGCCACCGCCGAGGATCAACACCGGCTCCTCGGTCACGAGCGCCTCGCGCAGCTCGTCGAGATGGATCACTCGCACGAGCCGCTTCGCAGGCCCACCGACACCGAGTGTGGTGAACGGCGCGAGCGAGACGTTCTCGGTCACCGCGCGACCGTGGCGCTCGACTCGTCGATGCGGACGAGGTTCTTCTTCGTCGCGGCGCCGAGGCGCTTCTCGAGGAGATCGATCACCTCGTTACACGTCAGCTGGATGTTGCCAGCGCCGAGCGTGATCACGAGATCACCGGACTGCGCGTTGCTGTCGAGCCACGCGGCGAGATCCTCGCGACGCGGGATGTACGTGATGTCCTTGTGCCCGGCATCGCGCGCGAGCTTGACGAGCACGTCGCTCGACACGCCGTCGATCGGCTTCTCGCCCGCGGCGAAGATGTCGCAGATCGCGACCTTGTCGGCGTCGTGAAACGCGCGCGCGAACTCGGGGAGCTGATCGCGCGTGCGTGTGTGGCGGTGCGGCTGGAACGCGGCGATCACGCGGCGGCCCGCGAACGCGGCCTTCGCACCGTCGAGCGTCGCCTTGACCTCGGCCGGGTGATGGCCGAAATCGTCGACGACGGTGACGCCACCGACCTCGCCCCGCACGGTGAACCGGCGCGCGACGCCCTCGAACTGCGCGATCGCCTTCGCGTACGTCTCGAACGGGATCGCCATGAAGTCCGCGATCGCGAGCACGCCGAGCGCGTTGAGCACGTTGTGCGTGCCGGGCATCGGCAGCGTGACCTCGCCGAGCTCGTCGGCCTTGCGCCACGCGATGAACCTGGTGTGCATGCCCTCATGGCGAATATTGCGCGCGCGATACATCGCCTGGCTGTGGACACCGAACGTGACGTAGCGCTTGGTCAGGTGCGGGAGGATGTCCTGCACGCCTTCGTTGTCGAGGCAGAGCGCGCTCATGCCGAAGAACGGCACGCGATTGCAGAAGTTGGTGAACGCCTTCTTCACGTTGTCGAAGGTGACGTAGTGATCGAGGTGCTCGGGATCGACGTTGGTGACGATCGTCGCGGTGGGCGTCAGCGTGAGGAACGAACCGTCGCTCTCGTCGGCTTCGGCGACCAGGTAATCGCTCTTGCCCCAGCGCGCGTTGGCGAGGCCGAGCGAGTTGACGCGTCCACCGATCACCGCGGTCGGGTCGAGCCCGGCGGCCATCAGCACGGTGTGCATCATCGTCGTCGACGTGGTCTTGCCGTGCGCGCCGGCGACCGCGATCGAGTACTTCATCCGCATCAGCTCGCCGAGCATCTCGGCCCGCGGGATCACCGGAATCGAGCGGGCGCGAGCCGCTTCGATCTCGGGGTTGTAGCCCTTGATCGCCGACGACACGACGACGACATCTGACTCGCCGAGGTTCGACGCGCGGTGACCTCGAGAGATCGAGCAGCCGATCGACGCGAGGTGGCGCGTGATCTCGGTGTCGTTGTTATCCGAGCCCGAGACCCGGTAGCCCATGTTCGCGAGCACCTCGGCGATGCCGCACATGCCCATGCCACCGATACCGACGAAGTGAATCTTGGTGTCTTGCTTGCGGAACATGCGCCTGATCAACGCCGCAGGCAGTGAAATCGTTCGCCTGGCGTCGGGCGTTGTTACCACCATCCGCGTCGCGTAGGCACGTCGTGGTGCGCGTCAGACCTCGATCTCGTCCAGCGAGCTGGTCACGTGGTTCGGTTGATAGGAGTAGTGCGCGATCGCGTCCTGGCGCGTGACGCCGGACAGGATGAGGATCGTCTCGAGGCCGGCGTGGACGCCGACGATGAGATCGGTCTCCATGTTGTCGCCGACCATCACGGTGTGCTCGGAGTGGACGCCGAGGAAGTTCAGCGCGACTCGCATCATCAGCGGGTTCGGCTTGCCGACGAAGAATGCTGCACGCAGCCCTCGATGGCATCGCGTGAGCGGACCGCGACGGCCATCCGACAGCTCGCGATCGGCCCCATGATACCCACGGGTCGTGTGACGCCACGGGAGCGCATATCGGTCTCGGCGACGTATCGGCGAACCTCATCGAAGGTACGAGCCAGCGCGTCCTGGGTCGCGTCACGAAAGCCGCCGCGGTACTCGGGCATCACGTCCTTCATGTCGGGAGACTGTCGCTGCCGGGCGCGATCTTATCGTCGTGGGCGCGTGACGTCCGTGCGCCAGATGAGGAACGAAGGGTTTCGAGCCGCCACGACTTCGGGACGCGTTTGTCATCTCGAGGCCGGTGGGCCGGTGGGCCGGTGTGCCTGTGACTGGTGGGTGGGCCGGTGGGCTGGTCCGGTGGGCCGGTGGGCCGGTGGGCCGGTGCGCGCGGGCGGAGGCGAGGGCTCAGGTGAGGGCGGGTCTCACGGCGCGACCGTCGACTCGACGATCTTGATCGGCTTGCTGGGGGGTGACAGCCGGCCGTAGCCATCGACATAGCGGACCGTGACCGTGTCGCCGGCCTTCGAGGGCTGGGTGCCGTTCGGCAGCGACATGCAATCCCCCGTGCTGAACGCGACGACGCGCACCGGCTGGCCGCTGACCAGCCCCCAGGATTTCGGCGAGCCCTTGGCGTTCGCGAGCACGACCGCGATCAAGCCCGACGACGGGTTCTCGAGGGTCGCCAGCACGCGCTCGTTGCCGCGGCGACCGCGACGACCTTCGTGCTCGACGAGCTTGACCTCGGGTGCGGGCAGCGGCAACAGGGGCTTCGGCGTCAGCTTGATCGCGAGTACTGTTTTGTTGGCGGCATCGACGAGGCTGCCGGGCTTGGTCACGCGGATCACCGCGAGGCCGGGTGCCAGCGAGACGGTCCGGCCTCCCTCGAACTTGAACGGGTGTTCGAGCGCCGCATCGCCGGGGTCGATCTTGCCGGCCTGATCCGACACCGCCGCGATCACGATGCCACCATCGAGCGGAAGCGACTTGTTCGTGGCCGTCATCGGCTTGGGCGTCAACCCGGAGAACGCGCAGTCGGCCGCCGCGGGCGAGGCAGAGAGAACCAGCGAGAGCAAGGCAAGGCGCAGCATGGGATCTCCAACATATCAGGGTTGCGCCAGAGTCTACTCGTCGACGTCATCCACGCGATCGGAGGTCACCGCGACGGCCGCACTGAGCGGCGACTTTCGCCCGCTCGCATCGACGAAGAACGCGGTGACGCGCTCTCCGGGCTTCGACTCGACGGTGCCGTTCGGCAGCACGCGGCACCGGCCCTGATCGAACGCGAGGATCTTGATCTCGCCGGTCGCCGTCAGCTTGCCCCACGAGCGCGGCTTGCCCTTGGCATCGGCGAGGACGAGGATGACCGCGCCGATGGGTGCCGGTGCGGCGAGCTCGACGGTGATCCGGGAAGACGGTCGCCGGCCACCGCGCGCATCGCGGCCGATCCGCTTGAGCTTGGGCGCGCCGAGCGTCGCGGTCTTGGGACCGACGGTGACGGTGCCGACCGTCGCGCGGTGGTCGTCGATCAGCCGCCCTTCCGTGGCATTGGCGGGAAGCCGATAGAGCACCAGGCCGGGTGCGAGCGGCACCTGCGTCGGGGTCGCGACCGCAGAGCCGATCCTCAGCCGCCAACCGGGCTGACTCGCGGTGTCGCCGGAGTCGAGCGCAGCGTCTGATGCCTCGACCGCACCCACCAAGATTCCGCCGTCGGCGGCGATCGCGGCACCGGTCGGCGTCAGCACATCGGCTTTGAGGCCCCACCTCGCACACTTCGCCTCGGCCGCCGGCGCGAGAGCACAGATCAGGACAGCCGCGAGGATGGGGCGCATGATGATAACAACGTAGACGGTGCCATCCCGTGCTGTCTTCAACGGTGTATTGATCTTGCGTGGCCAAGCCCGCGATCGCGCTGTCCTCGCCGGCTGTGTTCTATGCCGGCGGCGACCACCAGATCGGAATCGAGATCACGCCTTCGGAGGCGCTCCGCGTCGATTATGTCGAGGCCCGCGTGGTTGGCCGGCAGGGCTGGGAGGTCGGCTCCGGCAAGTCGCGTGTCAGCCATCGCGTGGTCTATCCGATGCTGGTGACCCGGTTCATGGATCGGGGCTCGCTCCCCGCGGGTGCGACGCGGTTCGTGATGCGGTTCGTGTTGCCGCGCGATCTTCCGCCGAGTCACTCGATCGATCCGGCGTATGCGCAGCTCGAGCTCCAAGTCCGGATCGCGATCCCGTGGTGGTTCGATCACAAGTTCAAGTGGCAGCTGCCGCTGCACGTACCGGCACCGCCGACCGTGCACCGCACCCCGGTCGCGATTCGCAGTACGCCACCGAATGCCGCCGCCGACAAGCCGCGCATCGAGGTCAGCTTGCCGTCGACGCGCCTGATCATCGGCGAGAGCTTGCAGGGCTCGGTCGCGGTGTTTCACCTCGACGACAAGAAGCCGCGCGAGGTCGAGCTCCAGCTGACGCCGAACTTCATGTTGCTCGGCCGCAGCACGCGCGAGCGCACCGGCGGCGCGTACGGCTGGCAGGTGACGATCCCCGCGGGCTCGGCGGGACAGGCCGTGCCGTTCTCGCTGGCCGTCCCGCGCGCTGCCGTGCCGAGCTTCGACGCGGCCTCGCATCGGCTGCGCTGGACGCTGCTCGCGCGAGCGGGCTCGTTCTTTGGCGGCAAGGTGTCGATCACGATCCCGCTCGAGCTGGTCGACGCGAGTGCCGCCGCCACGACGGCACGACTCGCCGATGCACCGCGGCTCGCCGACGAGCGCGTCGGTGCGGTGTTCGCGCGGTTCGCCGGCACGCGAGGCTGGCGCGGGCATCGCCTCGGCGATCACGACGACGATGACGCGCGGATCGCGATCGAGCGCGAGCTCGGCAACTCGACGCTGCGGTTGACCTACGCGTATCGCGAGGACGGCACGTTCCTCGTCGCGCGGATCGCCACGCCGTCACTCGGGCTCGGGCTGTCGGTCACGTCGAGCTCGTCGCTCCGTCACGTGTTCTGGAAGGACATCGAGGTCGACATCACCGCGTGGGATCGCGATCACCACGTCACCGCGCGGTTCGCGGATCAGGCGATTCCTGCACTCAAGGCCGTCGTCCCCACGTTGACGCGGCTGACCGGGCTCGGAAAGCTGGTGAGCTGGACCGACGACGCGCTGGTGTTCGAGCGCGCGGTGTCCACGCTCGAGGAGCCGGATCTGGTGAGTTGTGATGCTGCGCTCGAGGCGATCGCTGCGGTGATCGACGTCGCGCGACTCGCGGTGGCTCCACCACCCAACCTCACGCTCGAGCTCACCGCGTGGCGCGACCTCGCGACCTCCCTCGGTGGCGAGCTCGGCGCGGGCGACCTCTCGATCGACGGCAGGCTCGGCCATGTGCCGGTGACGTTGTCGCTGGTGTTCGATTCCGAACATGACCATCGCCCGATCGCGTTCCTCGCCGGTGCCGGCGATCCCGAGCATGCGAGCGCGGCGGCGCGTGCGGTCAAGTTGATCCTCGCGCGCCCGGCCGCCGATGCGCTCGGCTCGACGCAGCTCGGCGAGTCCGTCGTCGAGCAGCTGACGCGCTGGCCGGCGGAGATCGTCGATCTTCATGTCGAGGATGGCGTCGCGACCGCGCAGTTGCCCATCATGGAGGTCGCCGATGCGGCGCGCGCGAAGGAGCTGATTCACGGACTGGTCGCGGTGCTCGCGACCCTCGACCCCGGCGCTGGTCCGTACCGCTAGACTCATCGCGGATGGGCGATCCGAGGATCGAGCTGGTGAGAACGCTGCCGGTGTGGCGCGACGTGCCGATCGAGCTCGCACTCGAGATCACCCTCGATCATCCGCTCGACATCGCGACGATCGAGCTCCACATCGAGGTCGTCGATGGCTGGCGCGTGTTCGGGACCTCGCATCACGTCGTCCGCACGAGCCTCGAGCGCGAGCTGGTCGGCCGCGCGACCTTGCCCGCGGGCACGCATCGGTTTCCGATCCGGTTCTCACCGCCCGCGGCGATGGCGCCGACGCACGACGAGTCGCCGGCATACAGCACCGCCACGCTGCGCGTCGTCCTCAAGAACCCGCGGTTCTGGCGCGTCGACATCTCGCGCAAGTTCCCGCTCGCGGTTCGTGAGCCACCGCCGGCGCATCTCGCGCGGGAGATCGTGAAGCGCAGCGTCTCGAAGGACAACGCCACGCTCGAGCTCGCGCTCGCCGCGACCGAGCTCGTGATCGGCGAGGAGCTCGTCGGCTGGTGCACGCTGACCGACGATCGCGACGTCACGTTCGCGCTGGTCCCACGGTTCGAGCTGTTCGGCGGACCTCGTCGGGAGATCGAGATCCATCGTGGCACGCCGCATCCGTCGAGGTTGTCGGTCCCCGCGGGTCGGCGCGTGCCGTTTTAGATCGCGCTGCCGGCGCTGCTCCCGTCGTTTCGCGCGGAGTCGCACGCGGTGCACTGGGAGCTCGTCGCCACCGCCGGCGAGCTCGCGCTGACGATCCCGATCTCGCTGTTCGATGCCAGCGCGCGGTCGCGAACGCAGCCGCTCGATCCACGCGAGATCCTCGCGCGCGATCCCGAAGGACCGTATCGCTAGGGACCGATCGGCTTCACCGAGACGACGGTGAGCTCCGCCGAGCGCACACCGACCCGACCGGCCGCGTCGACCCACGCGACCGCCACGCGCGAACCGGGCTTGGTCTCGACCATGCCGGGAATCGCGGTCTCGCAGCGACCGGGCGAGTGATAGATCTCGACGGCGCTCGTCGGGTTGTCGAAGTTGAACGCGCTGACCCAGCTCGCCGGCGATTTGCCGGCGAAGAGGATCATCGCGACCGCGCTGGCGGGGCGCTTGCTGGTGATCCTCACGATCACCGCATCGCGGATCGCTGCCCGCGGACCGCCGCCCATCGTGTGGAGATGCGTGATCGCCTTGACCGTCGGTGCGGCGAGCGCGGGCGTCGCGGTGGCCGTGCGCTTGATTGTCACCAGCGTCCGCTTCGCGTCGTCGAGCTTGATGTCCGTGGTGCCCGCCGGCGGTTCGTACACGGCCAGGCCCGGTGCGAGGATCGTGACCGTCGGTGCGGCATCCTTCCCACCGTCGCGAAACTTCCACGCGGTCTTCGTCAGGTCCTGGCTCGGCTGGCTCCAGTCACTGATCAGTCCCGACAGCGCGACCAGTACGCCGCCACCGGGTGGGATCACGGTGCCGTTGACCGTCATCGCGTGGGCGGCCAGCGGCTCGATCGCGCACGGACCGGCGGAGGCGATGGTCGTGCTGGTGATCACGAGAGCGAAGAGCAGGGCGCGCATGGAGCCACAACCGTCTCTCGCGCCCACCGAAAACACAACACGCCCATCGAAGGGCGTGAAGCGATCCGCGGTTCAGGGAGGGCAGCCGGGCGCGCCCGTCGGCTGGCCGTTCTGCTCGCACGGCGCGCACTTGAAGCCGCTCTGGCAGTTGCCCTTCGCGAGGGCGATGCCCTGGATGCCGAAGTCGAGGCAAGTCGAGAGGCAGACGCCGGTGTAGTCACCGAGGATGAAGCTGTCGGCCTCGCACGCCGGGAACGGACCGTTGGCGATGATCTCGTTCGGCACGCACAGCGCGCCGGGGGCGTCGTCCTCGCACTCCTGCTCGGAGAGTTGCTCTTCCTGCGCGTCGGGGATGCTGCTGGCGGGGACGCACTTCGCGCGGCCGTCGCAGCACGAGGCGAACGTGGTGGCGGGCTGAGACGGCCCGGGGTCACACGACAGCTTGCACGCGCCAGTATCGCTACCGTCGATGGGGCTGAAGCACGGCGTGCACTTCTCGCTCGCGGCGCAGATGGCCGGCGGGAGGAGGCCGGCCTGCGCGGCGACCTGCGGGATCACGGTGTTGAGGCAGCGGCCTTCTGCGCCGCCGGCAGACGTGCACGTGATCGGCGTGAATTTGCCACCGGTTTCGAGGAACGCGTCGGGGACGCAGACCTTGACGCCGTCGTCGCACTTCGCGAGCTGCGCGGCCTGATCGCCGGCGAGCGCCGCGTCGACGCAATGGGCATCGGCGCCGCACGACGGCAGCGCCTCTGGATCGATCACGGCGGGGCACGACGCTTCGTACTCGCACGTCGCCGGATCGTCGCAACCCCCGCTCACCGGGTTGGTTGGATCTTCGCCTTCGCAACGCGCGAGCGTGCGCAGATCGCATGCACCCGTCGGCTCGCCGTCGAGCGGGTTGATGCACGGCACGCAAAGATCGTCGGCGTTGTCGCAGACGTCCGGCTTGAGGATGCCGGCGTTCTCGGAGACCTGTGGGATGCACTTCGAGAGACAGATGCCGTCGCCACCGAACGCGGTGCACGTCTTCGGCGGCTGCGCGGCGCCGGTCGCGAGGAAGCTGTCGGGGATGCAGTAGCCGCCGCCATCGCAGGATGAGACGAACGGCTGGATCTCCGCCGGCACCTTGTCATCGGCGAGGCAGTGCGCCTTTCCGCCTTCGGCCTGGCAGCACGCGGCGAGCGCGTTGATGCCGGAGATGTTCATCGGAGCACCCAGCGGTCCCGCGCAGGTCTCCTGCGTATTGTTGCCGCTTCCAGTCTCCGCACCCATGCAGGCGGCGACGGTGGTGAGGAGGAGTGCACTGAGGATTCGCATCACGAACCGGAACGTGTTCATGAAGCGAGCCAGATGTAGGTAAACGTGCCCGCCTGCAATTACGCGCGATTAGATCGCATCTCGCGCATGTGCCTCGTGGGACTTCCTCCCTCGATCGAGGTTTGACTGGCGGTCAACCCTCGGCACTTGTGCACGACTACGTTTGTTCCAAGCACCAGTCGACGACCGCAGCCGCGGCGTGTGGTTTCGCGAGCGCCTTCATCGCTGCCGCCATCTCGCTGCGCCTCGCCGGTGCGAGCAGCGGACGCAGTATGTCGACCAGCTTCTCGGCCGTTAGGTCGGCTTGTTTGAAGCTGAGCGCGGCGCCGGCCTGGGCCATCTCGCGCGCGTTGATCTCCTGATGGTTGTCGGCGGCGAACGGGTAGGGGATGAAGATGGCGGGCTTCCCGGCGATCGCGAGCTCCGCGACGGTGGTCGCGCCGGCGCGGCCGATGATCAGGTCCGCGCGTGCGTACGCCGCGGCCATGTCCTTGATGAAGGCGCTGCACTCCGCGACGACGCGGGTCTTCGCGTAGATCGCCCTAGTCGCCTCGAGACCCTTCTCGCCGGTCTGATGCGTGATCGCGATCGGGTGTTCCTTCGCGAGCGTGCCGAGCGCATGGGCGGCGAGATCGTTGACGGCGACGGCGCCGAGCGAGCCGCCACTGACGAGCACGTGAAATGTTTCGCTCGGCTCGGACTTCGCGTCGAGCAGCTTCTGCACGAGATCGCGGCGCACCGGGTTGCCGCTCATCACGATCTTCTTCGGCTTGAAGAAGCGACGCGACTCCTCGAACGAGAGGAACACCGCGCGCGCGAACTTGCCGAGGATCTTGTTGGTGAGGCCGGGGATCGAGTTCTGCTCGCAGATCGCGGTGGGCACTCCGCACAGGCGCGCCATCAACACGACCGGGCCAGAGGCATAGCCACCGACGCCAACCACCGCGTCGGGCTTGAACTGCTTGACGATCCTCTGCGCCTGCCACAGCGCTCGGGGCAGCCGGAACACCCCCTTGATCGCACCCCACGCCCCGACGGTCTTGAGGCCCGAGACCTCGATCAACGCGAGATCCTCGCCGAGCTCGGGCAACACGCGCGCCTCGATGCCGCGCGCGGTACCGACGAACCGGATCGTCGCCTGGGGATCACGTGCACGCAGCTCCTCGGCGATGGCGACGCCGGGGAACAGGTGTCCACCGGTTCCGCCGCCGGCAATCATCAGGCGCATGGCTATGCGATTACCACGCGCACGCGCGCGCGTTTCTTCCGTGTCGCCGCTCGTTCCAGATCGGTCTCCTGCACGGCCTTCTGGCGCGCGCGGCCGACGTTGAGCACGAGTCCGACGAGGAACATCGTGATCGCGAGCGAGCTGCCGCCGGCGCTGACCAGCGGCAGCGTGATGCCCTTGTTCGGGATCAGCCCGAGGACGACGCCGGCGTTGAACAGCACCTGGACGCCGAACAGCAGCGTGATGCCGAACGCGAGGTAGCCGCCGAACACGTCGCGTGCGGCGAGCGCCGCGCGGATGCCGCGCCACAGCAGGAGCGCGAACAGCACGAACACGAGGCCGACGCCAATGAAGCCCATCTCCTCGCCGATCGGCGCGAGAATGAAATCGTTGTGCGCCTCGGGCATGTACCCGAGCGACTGGTAGCCGTTGCCGAGCCCGTTGCCGGTGAGGCCGCCGGAGCCCATCGCGAGGCGCGCCTGGAGAAACTGGTAGGCCTCGCCGGTCGCGTACGCCTCGGGGTTCAAGTACGCGTTCATCCGCTGAAGTCGCCACGGTGTCCCGATGACGAGCTGGTACGCGACGGGTGCGGCGGCGAGCAGCGCGAGGGCGATGTAGCTGACGCGAGCACCGGCCATGAACAGCACGCCGAGCGTGGTGACGCCGAGGACGACGGCGCTTCCGAGATCGGGTTGCGCGAGGAGCATCACGCTCATCACGCTGCAGACCACGAGGTGGGGTACGAACCCGACCGTGAACGTCTTCACCTGATCGGCTTTGCGGCCGAGCGAGCAGGCGAGATACAAGACCAGCGCGAGCTTCGCGATCTCGACGGGCTGGAACGTCAACGGCCCGAGCGGGATCCAGCGCTTCGCGCCGTTGCGCGCGGGGGTCACGAGCGTGATCGCGAGGAGCACGAGTGAGAGCAGGAGCAGCGGATACACCCACTGCTTGAGGCGGCGGTAATCGACGCGCGCACCGATCCACATCGCGAAGCCGCCGACGCTGACGAACAGCAGCTGGCGCTCGAGGTAGTGGGTCGGGTTCTTGTGGTGCGCCATGCCGTCGGCGGCGGTCGACGAGAAGATCGCGACGGTGCCGATCGCGAGCAGGCCGAGGGCGGCGCCGAGCAGCCAAAGATCGTACGGGCGCTCGGGGATGTCCTGCGTGGGTTGCTGGACCTCGACCATCGACGCGGTCGCCGGCAACGTCGGGTCGATCTCGGGGGCCTTACGGCGGAGCTTGCCGCGGAGCAGCTCGGCGACCCTCGCGAGGCGGGCGAATCGCGGCTGCGCCGAAGGTGCGCGCTCGACGCGCGGTGCAGCGATCGGCGGCCTCATCGAAATCACTTCGGCATGACCCGATCTCGTGGGCCAGTTTTTGTGGGGAAGTTTTTGTGGGGACAGTCTTCACTTGCAACACTTAGCCCCCGCAACCACTGAGAACTCCTTGTGCGTAAAGGGACAGTGTTTACTTGTGCGGGTTGGCTTCGAGGCGCGCCTCCACGAAAGCCCCGATCGCAATTCAACACTGTCCCCACGGCAGCTAGAAAACTCGCGGAGTTAAGGTCCCTAAGTGTTGCAAGTGAAGACTGTCCCCAGCAGCACGGATCTTGCCACGCGTCGATTTCCCGCGACGGCCTCGTCGGGCGAGCTATCAACGCTCGATGAAGTTCCTGATCGCGCTCGCGGTGTGCGCATGTGGCTCGTCTCCCAGGCCGGAGGCACCGGTGCCCGCCGATCCGATGCAGGTTGCCTTCGAGGCCGCGACGCAATGGAACGTCAACCAGACCAGCGGTGAGGGCAGGGTCGACGAGAAGGTCCAGGCCGAATTGCGCGCCAAGGCGATGGCGCAGCTCGAGCTCGCGTGCGACTCGAAGAACGAGTGCGCGTGCTCCGCGCTGAAGACCGGGCGGTGCACCTGCGATCCGATCACGCGGTGCGCCGGGCAGCCGTACTGGTTCCTCGTCGAGTAACTATTCCAGGCTCGTGGTGCGGGCGAGGACCCGGCCACGAGCTGCAGTGACCGCTTACTTGATGCGCCAGAGCGTCTGGCCCGCGAGCCGCGAGCGCCACTCGCACGCATCCTCGAGCTTCTCGACGACGCGAATGCCGATCTTGCTCAGCACGACCTTGTAGGTGCCGACCTTGGCATTCGCGCACTCGCCGCGCGCCGCCGTGAACGTCAGCTTGTCGCCCTCGACCTGGAACACGCCTTCCGAGACATGCGGCGTCCGCTCCATCTCGTCCTTGGTCTTGCTCACCGTGTACGTGCCATCGGCTCCGAACCGGAACGCCGAGGTGCCGGCGGGCGGGTGCCGCTCGAAGTCTCCGACGACGAGCTCGTTGTTCGGCTTCTTCGGGATCCGCGACGTCGGCTCGGCCGGGCCAGCGCATGCAGACGCGATCAGGAGTGCGACCACCAGTCCCTTCATGCCTCGAGCATACGCTACGCGTCGAGGCGTTTGGCGCCGACCGCGGAGACCGCCTCGCGGAACACGCGCCCGCGGTGGCCAAAGTTCTGGAACATGTCGTAGCTCGCACATGCCGGCGACAGCACGACCGCATCGCCCGCGGCGCACAGCTCGGTCGCACGCGCGACGGCCTCGTGCATGTCCTTGGCATCGAGCAGCGGATACGTCACGCCGTACGCGACCGCGGCCTCGCGGATCAGCGGCGCGGCAGCCCCGATCAACACGATGCCCTTGCAGACCTCTGCGAGGGCTTCCAGCATCGGCGTGTACGAGCCGCCCTTGTCGACGCCACCGGCGATCAACACGAGCGGCCGCGGGAACCCGCGCACCGACGCCGCGACCGAGGCGACGTTGGTGCCCTTGCTGTCGTCGTAGAAGTAGATGTTCGCCGCCTGCTGGAGATCGATCGACCCGACCAGCTCCATGCGGTGCGGTAGCGGGCGATAGGCGCGAGCCCCGGCGCGCACGGCGTCGACGGGGATGCCGAGCAGCCGGGCCGAGAGATACGCGCACATCGCATTCTCGAGGTTGTGGTTGCCCACGATCACCAGATCGTCGATGGGATACCGCTCCTCCGCCGGCATCCGGAGGACGATCTCCTTGCGATCCGCCGACACGAACGCCCCGTGGTCCGCCGTCGCATCCGGGCGCGAATCGAACGTGGAGAGCTTCGAGCGGATCCCGATCGTCTCCTTCATCGTCCACGCGTCGGCGGCATTCGCGATCGCGAAGTCGTCGCCGCGCTGGAAGTCCCAGATCCGGCCCTTGATCTCCGCGTAGTGATCCATCGTGCCGAAGCGATCGAGATGATCCTCGGTGACGTTGGTCAGCACGCCGGCGTGCGCCCGAAACGTGTCGCAGTTCTCGAGCATGAACGCCGCGACCTCGACGACGATCAACCCACCGTCGACGTTCGCAGGATGATCGACCGCATCGATCATCGGCATGTTGCCGAGGTTGCCGCCGCAGAACGTCGGCCGGCCGGTCAGCTCGCACAGCCGGCCGGTCAGGGCCGTGGTCGTCGACTTGCCGTTGGTGCCGGTGATCGCGATGACCTTCGCACCGGGATGCAGGAACCGAGACGCGAGCTCGATCTCGGCGATCACCGGGATGCCCGCGGCACGTGCGGCGCGCGTCTCGTTGCCATGCGGCACGCCGGGAGACATCACGACGAGCTCCGCGGCGAGGAACGTCGTCAGGTCGAACACACCGAGCTCGATCTTCACGCCGGTGCCGTCGAGCTCGGCGACCTGCTTCGCGAGCTGGTCCGCCGACTTGAGATCGACGACCGTCACGCGCGCGCCGCGCTTCGCACAGAACTTCGCGCAGGCGATGCCGGTCTGCGCGAGACCGACGACGACGCCCGTGGTTCCAGCTAGCTTCACGATCTACTTCATCTCATCTTCAACGTGCCGATCGCGAGCAGCGCGAGCAGCAGCGACACCAACCAGAAACGCACGATGATCTTCGGCTCTTCCCAGCCCTTGAGCTCGTAGTGGTGATGGATCGGTGCCATCCGGAACACGCGTTTTCCGCTGACCTTGCCATCCGCGCCGACCTTCTTGGTCCACTTGAACACGCTGGTCTGGATGATCACGGACAGCGCCTCGAACACGAACAGGCCGCCGACGATCAGCAGCACGAACTCGTTCTTCGTCAGCACCGCGAGCATGCCGATCGCACCGCCGAGCCCGAGCGATCCGACATCGCCCATGAACACCTGCGCGGGGTACGTATTGTACCAGAGGAAGCCGATGCCGGCCGCGAACAGCGCGCCGGCGAACACCGCGAGCTCCTCGACGCCGTCGATGTGCGCGACGTGCAGGTACCGCGCGATGTTCACGGGCTGACCGTTCTGGATCAGCGTGGCGCCGGCACCTGCGATGTACGCGAGGATCAGGAACGTGCCCGCGTTCATGATCGACGGACCGATCGCGAGGCCGTCCAGCCCGTCGGTCAAGTTGACCGCGTTCGCGGTCCCGACGACGACGAACGCACCGAACGACGTGTACATCCACGCTGGCAGGGTGATGTCGCTCG
>Ga0105049_10003988_pt1 | contig 17380 bp, 13 predicted proteins | sample MAT06_FD_78087 | JGI IMG/M metagenome (GOLD analysis project Ga0105049, IMG submission 78087) | Freshwater microbial communities from Lake Fryxell liftoff mats and glacier meltwater in Antarctica - MAT-06 | ecosystem: Environmental > Aquatic > Freshwater > Ice > Liftoff microbial mat | place...
GTACCAAGCTGGATTCAATAACAAACTGATCATCTATTCATCCAAGCATGAAATTTTAATCGATTATTTTCAGGGCAGAAATGCTTTGTCATTCATGCTTCCCAAAGAAATTGGCAATGAAGCGGCTACACTTAAATCAGCAAGAATGATGTTTGGAGTTACCAAGTCTATTCCACAAAAGATAAATCTGAACCAAAATCCCATTCTGTCATTTGATTCAAATGTCAAGATTAATTATATCAACGATACCTTAAGTTTATCAAATGCTGAGCCAGATGTATGGTTGGTGAACAAGGATATTTATCCATTGGACAGTCACAATGTCAAACCGCAACTGGTGCTGCTGAATGCCAATCGAAGTAAAAAACAATTGGAATCTTGGAAGCTGTTTTGTGCCAATAAGGCTTGCAAATTTCATGATTTAAAAGAATCATCCTACCTATTTCATGGACAATAAACCCAAACATATAATCAGCAAAACCTGGTGGTATCAAAATAAGCCAGATCGTCGATCTTGGTTGGTCTTATCTGTTTTACTTTTTGTTTGTACCCCTATGGCTTATATTGGTTTCAAATATCATTTTGATTCTTCCATCTTGGATAAACAATGGAAGAGCAATTACAACAACAAGAAGTGGCGAGATTTTAAGAAATATGACAATCGCGACAAGGGCAACGCAGATTTGACTCTTGAAAAGGTGAATTTCAAATCATTGGTTGAAATGGGTTTGTCACAAAAGGCAGCCGCCATCTTTCTAAGCTTGAGAAAAAAAGGTAATTTATTGGATACCTGGAAGAAAATTGATGGGATGAAAGCATTTGAAGAACACGAAAAGTTGATTTTCAAGCAGAATTTCAAATTTAAAGAATCTCCAGCTTCTCCTTATGGCAACGAGCGCTTTGAATTTGATCCAAATACTGTTACTCCAAGCGAGCTGAATGCCATGGGTTTTACAGATTGGATGGTCAACAACATCATGCGTTTTCGTGAAAAAGGGGGCAGATTTTATAAAACTGATGACTTCTCTAAAGTTTACGGATTGAGTCCTGAAAAATTTCAAGCACTGAGGCCTTATATCATCATCCGTGATTTTAATGAGGATGATAGTGAAAACCTAAGAGGTGGGTTTGTACGTAAATCCAAGACTACTATGCAAATTGACATCAATACTGCCCAAGCAATTGAATTGCAAAAAATCAAAGGAATTGGGGTCTATATTTCGGAAAATATTGTTAAATATCGTCAACGCCTTGGAGGTTTTGTCAGTGTGGACCAGTTTTCGGAGGTTACGAATTTACCGGATTCAGTCCTTACAGCGCTTAAAGGAAACACCACCATAGGAAGTTCGGTAACGCAAATTAAAATCAATCAATTGTCATTCAAGGAATTTAAGTTTCATCCCTACATACAAACCAAACAAATGAAGATTTTGCTGAATTACAGATTGCAGCGAAATGGATTGCTTGCTCCTTCTGATTTAATAGATAGCAAAGTATTTACAGAAGAGGAAGCCAAAAGAATTACTCCTTATTTGGATTTCACGAAACAGGCTAAAAACTGAATCGAGTTTTATTGATTTACGAAACTACGGACTTCATCAATTAAGTGCTCGGAACCAATAAAAATGGTAGCTTTTTGATGCAATTCTATAGATTCAACACCCAAAATGCGCTCTAATTTTTGGTTGATAGCTTTACCGCCTGCTTGCTCAATGATCATTGCCAGTGGATTGCATTCATACATTAAGCGCAATTTACCATTAGGGTGGGAGTTGGTACCGGGATACATAAATATTCCTCCTTTGAGCAAGATACGATGAACATCAGCAACCATAGAGCCTATGTATCTTAGTCCACGACCTTTAGATATGCAGTGGTCGATGAAATTTTGAACAGAAGGATCAAAGCTCAAATAATTGCCTTGATTGACTGCGTATTGATTGCCATCGGCTGGAATTTTTATATCCTTGTGTGATAGGCAGAATTCTCCAATTGAAGGATCTAAGGTGAAGCCATTGACACCATTTCCGGTAGTGTAAACAAAAATCGTGGAAGTGCCATATATGACATAGCCAGCTGCAACTTGCTCTGAACCAACTTGAAGAAAATCTGATACATCACAAGGGTCTTCTGTGGTACTTTTTCTTTTGAATATTGAGAAAATAGTACCGATACTCACATTGACATCAATATTGGAAGAGCCATCCAATGGGTCAAAGAGCACAACATACTTGGCCGCCTTACCTTCCATTGAATCAATGATGACAATATCTTCCATTTCCTCAGATGCCATTCCACAACATTCACCACTGTTGCGCAAACATGAAAGCAAGCGGTCATTTGCAAACAGATCGAGTTTTTGAACAGTCTCACCATGTGTATTTTCCTCACCAGCGTTGCCAATAATATTTGCCAAACCCGCAGTATTTACCTCGCGATTGACCAATTTGGCGGCCAATCCTATATCGCGCAATAAGCCACTTAATTCACCGGTTGCTTGCGTGTAATGAGTCTGCTCACGTAAAATGAATTCATCAAGTGTAGTAATTGACTGATTGTACATTTTTTATTTTTTGGTCTGTGCGCACAAAGGTAAAAATAATAAACTGTAGCTTGGTTTAGCAATTGTAACTTTGCAAAACTAAAAAAGAGAACTGCGGGACGGCATGAAGGAATTAAAAGTTTTGTCAAAGTATATCGTAAAATACAAATACCACCTTTTGCTTGGGGTCGTTTTTGTTTTTTTATCGAATTATTTTAGAATTCTGCAACCACAAGTTATCCGTGAAGCACTTGATTTTGTGGTCAAGGAGGTGAAAATCTTCAACGCAGCTTCGGAAGGCGCAGCTAAGGAAACTATTCTGAAGGATATTAGTCACTCCATTCTCATGTTTGGCTTGAATGTGCTGGGCCTGGCTTTGCTGATGGGTTTTTTCATGTATTTCATGCGACAGACCATTATTGTCATGTCCCGATTGATAGAGTACGACATGCGGAAAGAACTATTTGTGCATTATCAGAATTTGTCATTGGCGTTTTATAAAAGGAACAATACGGGTGATTTGATGTCCCGAATCACTGAAGATGTGTCAAGGGTGCGAATGGCAATTGGTCCAGCAATTCTATATGGAATTAATCTGGTTTCAATGTTTTCATTGGCTATCTATTCAATGGTTCAGGTAAGTCCTAAATTGACTTTGTACAGTTTATTTCCGCTTCCTATTCTGTCTTTCATAATATACAAAGTAAGTCACCTCATCAACCAAAAGTCCGAGGTGATTCAGGAGCAACTGGCTGTGCTCAACAGTACTGCCCAGGAGACCTACAGCGGAATACGCGTCGTAAAATCATTTGTGCAGGAAGCATCCATGTTGCGTTTGTTCAGCGATCAAACCGAACAGTTCAAATCCAAAAACATGGATCTTGTCAAAATTGACGCAATGTTTTTTCCTTCGATGGCCTTACTGATAGGGGCTAGCACAGTTGTAACAGTTTATGTTGGTGGTTTGATGGTAATTGATGGCAGCATAAGTGTCGGGAATATTGCAGAGTTTGTTATTTATGTGAATATGTTGACTTGGCCGGTTACCGCCACCGGTTGGATTGCATCTTTGGTGCAAAGAGCAGCCGCTTCTCAAAAACGACTGAACGAATTCATGAATGAACGTTCCGAAATACAGGAAGAGCAAAACCCTCACAACGCTCCCATAAAAGGCCATATCGAGTTTAAAGATGTTTCGTTTACCTACGCGATTACTGGTATTCAGGCGCTTAAGCATGTCAGTTTCAACATAAAACAAGGTCAAAAGATAGCTATTGTAGGAAGAACAGGTTGTGGAAAATCTACCATAGCTGATCTGCTGGTACGGATGTATAATACCACATCTGGAAGTATTGAACTGGATGGCATGGATCTGACTAAATGGAAGCTGGAGGCCATCCGCCAAGGGATCGCTTATGTACCTCAAGAGGTTTTTCTATTTTCTGAAACGGTTGCCAATAATATTCGATTTGTATCTAATTCGACTGACCAAGAGGTCATGGATATGGCTGCTAAAGTAGCAGTACATGAAGATATCATGGGTTTGCCAGAACAGTATCAAACCATGGTCGGAGAGCGTGGAGTTACATTAAGTGGTGGGCAAAAACAACGAATTAGTATAGCACGCGCACTCATCAAACATCCTGATATTGTGGTGCTGGACGATTGCCTTTCAGCAGTTGATGCTGAAACCGAACAGAAAATATTAGGATTTTTGTATGACTATCTGAGCAGCAAAACTGCCATTATCATAACCCATAGAATATTTTCATTGATCAATTTCGATCAGATATTGGTCATGGATCAAGGAGAGCTTGTTCAGATTGGTACCCATGATTCACTGCTAAAGCAAGAAGGCTTGTATCAAGACATGTACAATCAACAACAGTTGGATAAAATCACAGATGATCAAGATGAAAACCATTAATTATGATATCTTTATCGACTAAATTACTTGATCCAAGCCAAACAATAATTATTACTTTGATGTAGTCTCTAACGCCTTTTGATATGAATGCTTATCCCAATTTACTTTCACCTTTAAAAATAGGAAATGTAGTTCTTAAGAATCGCGTATTAATGGGTTCTATGCATACAGGCTTAGAGGAAGAAAAAAATGGCTTTGAAAAATTGGCAGCATTTTATGCCGAAAGAGCAAAAGGCGAAGTTGGACTTATGGTCACAGGAGGAATTTCACCCAATAGAATTGGAAGTTTGGTGCCATTTGGCGCAAAGATGAGTTCGCAATCTGATTGCAATAAGCACAAAATCATACCCAGATTAGTGCACGAAAATGGCGGTAAAATATGTCTGCAATTGCTGCACGGTGGGCGGTACAGTTACCATCCATTCTGCGTTTCACCATCAGGAATAAAAAGTCCCATTTCGAAGTTTAAGCCTTTTTCGATGCCCGAATGGTACATCAAATCTACCATAAAGGATTTTATAAAATCATCAATGCTGGCAAAAGAAGCGGGTTATGATGGAGTTGAAATTATGGGCTCTGAAGGGTATTTACTGAATCAATTTATAGCGCCTCGTACCAACCACAGAACCGATAAATGGGGAGGTAGTCTAGAGAATAGATTTCGGTTTCCTCTTCAAATTGTCAAAGGAATTCGGCAGGCTACAGGCTCTGATTTTTTATTGATTTTCCGATTGTCTCTGCTCGACTTGGTCGAAGAAGGATCAACATGGGACGAGACTGTACAAATGGCAAAATGGCTTGAAGAGGCTGGTGTTAGCATCATCAATACCGGCATTGGTTGGCACGAGGCCAGGATGCCAACAATAGCAGCAACAGTTCCAGAGAATGGATTTTCTTGGGTTACCGCTAAGATGCGACCTCATTTGACTATTCCCATTATTGCCACCAATAGAATCAATAACCCTCAACAAGCCGAGAATATTTTGGCATCTGGCGAAGCAGATATGGTTTCAATGGCTCGTCCATTATTGGCAGATCCTTATTTTGTAAGCAAAGCGATGGAATCGCGTCCTGATAAAATTAATACTTGTATTGCCTGTAATCAAGCTTGTTTGGATCACATCTTTAGTCATAAAATTGCTTCTTGCTTGGTGAACCCTGCTGCTTGTATGGAATACAGCATCAAGGAACTTGAACCAGTCAACTCAAAAAAAGTGGCTGTAATTGGGGGTGGAGTTGCTGGTATGTCTTGTGCAATGGAAGCTGCTAAAAGAGGGCACGTTGTTACCTTGTTTGAGCAATCTCCAAAGTTGGGTGGGCAATTCAAGTTGGCTAGTTATATTCCTGGCAAAGAAGTCTTTAAAGATACAATTAGGTATTTCACGACAATGATGCAGGAATATCGCGTTGTCATTAAACTCAATACCTCATTCAATATCAATTTAGATTCAAAGGATTTTGATTCTATTGTAGTCGCAACGGGAGTGTTGCCTAATATGCCGGAAATCGAAGGCATTGAGCATCCAAAAGTTCTATTGTATCCTGCTGCTATATTACGAAGAAATGAATTGGGGAACAAAATAGCCATCATTGGTGCTGGTGGAATTGGCTACGATATTGCCGCATTATTGGTGCATCCCAAGTCCAATTGGTTTGATTTCTGGGGCATTGATTGTGAAATTCAGAACCGAGGTGGTTTGAAAATGCCGATGTCAGAAGTTTCCAGCAAAGAAGTCTGGCTGCTTCAACGTAAACAAGGAAAGATGGGTAGAACATTAGGAAAAACTACAGGTTGGGTGCTAAAAATACTGTTGAAACGACAAAAGGTAAACACTTGGGATGGGGTAGTTTATCGTAAAATAGATGACGAGGGCCTCCATGTTTTTCATGAAAATATAGAAAAGCTCATTCCTGCTGATCAAATCGTTGTTTGTGCCGGACAGCAATCCAATGATTACTTATTCGAAACAATCAAAGCATCTGGCAAAGAAGTTTATCTAATTGGCGGAGCTTCATTTGCAGGAGAATTGGACGCCAAGCGAGCTATTTCAGAAGGAACAGAATTGGGAAGAAGAATCTAGTTTACATGCACTCTAAATAGCAACATATTCGTGGTTAAATTTTTATGATGTAATTATAAAACTTACTTTTGTTAATCAAATTTCAAACTATGAAATTATTAAATATCCTGTCCTTTTTGCTGGTAGGAAGCTTTATTGCTTTTGAATCTTGTCAAAAGGAAAGTCTTCCTGAAGAGCCGATCTGTTTTCAGACAGACATCCTCCCAATTATGGTCAGCAATTGCACCTTCAGTGGTTGCCACAACGCAGCTGAAAAGAAAGCAGGATACGACATGAGCAATTATGATGGCATTTTGACATCCGTAAATCCGGGAAAATTTGCATCCAGTAAGCTATACAAAAGCATAACTGCTATAGGCGGCGCCCAAATGCCTCAGTCTCCGAGAAAAAGGCTGAATGACTCTCAAATTGAATTGATTGCCCGTTGGATCAAATCAGGAGCTGAAAATACAATGAACTGTGTCACCAATTGCGATACCACCAACGTGTCATACGTGAATGATGTGCTTCCTATCATCAATTCCAACTGTGTAGGTTGCCATAGTGGGACCCCTCCACTTGGTGATATTGATTACACAACTTATCAAAATATCAGATCAGGTGCTTTGCAAGGTAAGCTTTTGGCGAGTATTCAACATGCTTCATCAGCAAGTGCAATGCCTAAAAGTTCTCCTAAACTTCCTGATTGCCAAATCAATACCATTGAGAGATGGATTAAGAATGGCGCTCCAAACAATTAACAATCAACAGATGAAAAAACTATTATTTACAAGCACCTTGGTGTGGTTAGTGGCTTTTTGTGCAATTGCCCAAGAGGGTGGTATGCTAGATGGACTCGAAGATGCACCTGAAACTGAGAAGGTGATTTCCGCTTTTAAATCGCCAAGAGTGATCAACCAGCACAGTATGGAAATGCTTCACAAAGGAGCATTGGATTTTAGAATACTGCATCGTTTTGGCCGAATAGACCGAGGATTGTACGATCTTTTTGGCTTGGATCAAGCTTCAATGAGGATGAGCTTTGATTACGGTATTAGCCAAGATTTTACTGTGGGAGTGGGAAGAAGCACCAGAAATAAGGAAGTTGATGGATTCGTGAAATACAGATTTTTATCTCAAACCAAAGGAACTAAAAGTTTTCCTTTTTCATTGGTTTGGGTGAGTGGTATAACAGTCAATGGCGTCAAAGATCCATTTGGTCCCGATATTGATGCAACCATATCCAGAAGAACGGCTTATTATCATCAGGCCATATTTGGCCGAAAGTTCAATGACAATTTCAGCCTACAATTAACGCCAACAATAGTGCACAGAAATCTTACTACAAGTAGTGTGAACGCCAATACTTTGTATGGTTTGGGATTTGGAGCCAGATATAAAGTATCAAAGAGAGTTGCCTTGGTAATTGATTATGTGCATGCTTTCAACAGATTTCCTGCTACAATCACCAACAATCCACTTTCAATTGGTGTAGACATTGAAACGGGAGGACACGTATTCCAATTGCATATTTCGAATGCATTGGGAATGAATGAAAGAAGTTTTATAGCAGATTCCAATGCGAGTTGGCTCGACGGTGGAATTCAATTGGGATTCAATCTGAGTAGGGTTTTTCAAATAAGAGAATAAGCCAAAAAGAAAAGCCAGTCGATAATTCAACTGGCTTTTCTTATTTATAAAAGCTTAATCGATTAGTTATTAGCAATAACTGTAGCTCCTGGAGTGTTAACTGAAGCACCTGATATACCCAAACCACGTGCAAAAACTGTATAGATTTTCTTATTAGCCAATACAATACCAGGCACGGTGAATACATTTGTATTGGTATTGGCTACGTTCACAGCAATATTATAAGTGCCAGCGTCAACAGGAATAAAATTAGTTCCTTCCTTGAAGGTAACATTTGAAATAGCTACTGTACCGTTGATTAAAATGTCAACAGCTGGAGCGTCAGGGATGAAATGAAATACACGTAGATGTGATTTTCCTTGGGCTGGAGTTGTTAGATCATCTTCCACTGCCAAAACTGTTATTTTAGATAAAACATCTATTGCGAAAACTGTGTAGTTTTTGCTAGTATCTACCACAAAATCAACGTTGATAACGTTGGTTGAAGTTCCAGCAGCATTTACCTTGATGTTTCTAGTCCCTGTTTTTACTGCAAGGTATCCAGTGTTGTTAGGATAGGAAAGAGCAGCAGAGTTAACCTTAGAGTTGTCAACCAACAAATCCACACTAGGAGCGTCCGGTGAAGCGTGAACAACCATTACTCTACCAGTTGGATCAGGAGTAGGCTCATCATCTTTGTCGCAAGAAGAAAAGGTGAATACAGAAACAGCTAAAATAGCCAGAATTGAAAAAACATTTTTAAAGATCATCGTATAAATTTTTAGTTAAGGAACTAACACCAACATATTAAAATTAGTTGTGAATTGAGAGTCAGTTGTATATTTGAAGGGAGTGAACTGTGGATTTAGACCCAAAGTACTTGTTGTAGCATTACTTGAAAAAGGAACAAAGCCACTCAATCGTACCATTAATTTGCATTCTTGCCAGCTTTTAGAGTTTTGTGAATTTTGTTTTAGTTTGACATAAAATGACAAAATTAGGATTTCAGACTAAGCATAAAAATTGATATTGGTGATCTCCATAATATGAGTTCTTTACCTTAAGAAACCTTTGGCACGCAATTCTTTTTGTCTGGTGTCCATATTATCTGGTATGTTAAAATGTATCAACCAATTGACATCCAACCCATTTTTGATTGCTATATGCATCATGCTGTCATTTGATCCTATCAAATTTCCAATGTTTTCTAAGTCATCCTTAAAATCAAGAAGCAAATCTTCGTGGAGCTTTTGCATCAGAACTAAGACTTTATATATTCTGGCTATGATATAAATACACAATGAATAGGATTTTTTGGGCGATGCAGCCTGAATGCGTCCACTATTTACTGTAAGGATTTGATTCAAGATCTTGAGATTCAAACTGATTTCACCAAATTTATCCTTGGTTACAAAAAGATGTTCTGTAATCATGCCGCTCATATTTCGGAGTTCCTGCAACAAAGAATCAACAGAAAAATTGTGCGTAAGACCAAGATTTATTCTTTGAATCAGTTGTTTTTCGAGTTCATTTCTTTTCTCTTCAATGCTCTCATTGTCTATCAACTCAAATTGAAGTCGCTTTGCAAGTTTTAGATCACGTCTCAATAATCTTAATATAAGTTTGTCTTTTTCTGCATCCGGAAGATCGTGAAGTGCTTTTTTGAAATTGAGCTCGAAAGTCATTGGCCAAGAGATTTTAAGTTCAAATATAAGCCCATCAGATTTAGATATACGTGTCAATTGAGATTCATCCTGCTTGACCCATCAAAATCAACCTATAAGCATTTGAATATTGAATTGTAAATAAATTAAACTGAACACGATAAAATGCAAAAGCCCCAAATTGCTTTGGGGCTTCTTGCGGACCGGACGGGACTCGAACCCGCGACCTCCGCCGTGACAGGGCGGCATTCTAACCAACTGAACTACCGGTCCCTTTCTCAAAATATTAACTAAATATCGAAAGAGGCTGCAAATGTACGTGTAAGCATGTTTTCAAGCAAGCCTTATGAAAAAAAAATATCAAATATTTTATTCTGATACATCTTCATACTCCTATTTGTTATCTTTGTAATATTGAACGATCTGAGATGCAATCAGCCTTGGCTGGAGTAATAATCTTATGGTCAATATCAACTAAACCCGATACTATGGTTTTTTTGGACTTTGAGAAGCCGCTTGAAACTTTATACGAACAACTTGAGAAAATTAAGCAAGTTGGTGAACAAGGTGATTTGGATATGTCATCTATGATTTTGGAATTAGAAACCCGGATCACAAATACGCGAAAAGAAATATATGCCAGGCTTTCTGGCTGGCAGAGGGTGCAATTGTCTCGTCATCCTGAAAGACCTTATACGCTGTATTACATTTCACAAATATGCAAGAACTTCATAGAATTGCATGGTGACCGACATTTTGGCGACGATAAAGCCATAGTTGGTGGCTTAGGCACAATTGATGGGCTAACCGTAATGATTATCGGACACCAGAAAGGAACAAATACCAAAATGCGTCAATACCGCAACTTTGGGATGGCAAACCCAGAAGGTTACCGCAAGGCATTGCGCTTGATGAAATTGGCAGAGAAATTCAATATACCGGTCGTTTCTTTGATTGATACTCCTGGTGCATTTCCGGGTTTGGAAGCTGAAGAAAGAGGACAAGCTGAGGCCATCGCTCGTAATATGTATGAAATGATGCTGCTCAAAGTGCCAATCCTTTGCTACATTATTGGCGAAGGTGCCTCGGGAGGAGCCATTGGAATAGGTATTGGTGACAAAGTTTTTATGCTTGAAAATACTTGGTATAGCGTCATTTCACCTGAATCATGCTCAAGTATCCTTTGGCACAGCTGGGAACATAAAGCCGAAGCCGCAGAAGCCTTAAAGTTAACTGCTGAACACATGTTTTCCTTTGGCCTGATCGATGGCATTATTAAAGAACCCATTGGAGGCGCCCATACATTACCAGAGGAAATGGCTAAAACACTCAAAAAATCTATAAGAAAGGAACTTTCAGAGCTTCAGTTGCTAGATACCGACGAACGCATTCAGATCAGAACAAATAAATTCAGCCAAATGGGTAGATTTGAATCTGTACCACTTGAAAAACTCGAAAAACAAACCGCCTCAAAAATCGCTAAGTAAATTAAAGCCTATGCATTTTTACAAAAAGTTTACGTCCTATATCCTATACAAAAAGTTAGCAAAAGAGTCAGAAAATAAAAGGAAGTCACAAAAGCCAGCCTTTCAGGACCTCAGAACAATTGGTATTTTGATCAATCTAGATGTAGATCAAGATCAAAGAGGTATCAATAACTGGATTAAGGAACTGAAGGAAATGGGAAAACAAGTTCAGGTGTTGTGCTATGCTTCTAATGGCAAAATATTTTCAAATGGCAACATTCAGTTGAAGCCAAAAGACCTGGACTGGTTGGGAAGACCCAAGAAAAATTTGATTTCCGACGCATGGATCAATCGCAAATGGGATGCAATTTTTAAAATTTATCCCGGTGATTGCCCTGCTTTGGATTATATAATTGCCAGTTGTGAAGCAAAAATTAAAACTGGTTTTATTACCCAACGACATTATTTACTAGATATAATCGTTGATAATGGATCCAAAAGTCTCACCGATAATCTATCGCAACTGATGCATCTGTTATACACAGTTAAAAGTAAATCGTATGAACCTGTCCTGTAAAGGAGTTGGAGTAGCAATCGTAACTCCGTTTGACGTAAAATACAAAATTGACTACCCAGCTTTAAGCCGGATTATTGAGCATCTTATAAATGGTGATGTTGATTATTTAGTTTCACTTGGAACAACAGGTGAAGCAATTACTTTGACCGAACAGGAATGTCGAGATGTTTTAGATTTTACCATGAAACAAGTGAATGGTCGGGTACCAATTGTGGCAGGTCAGTTTGGAAGCAACGACACAGAAGCAATTGTCCGGAAAATCAAAAACTACAATTTTGATGGTTTGGCAGGAATTTTATCCAGTAGTCCATCCTACAACAAACCCAGCCAGGAGGGAATATTCCAACATTATCAAAGAATCAATGAGGTCACTCCTGTACCTGTTATTCTCTACAATGTGCCTGGAAGGACAAGTTCCAATGTTGAAGCTGATACTGTGTTAAGAATTGCCAGAAATTGTCCCAATATTATTGCAGTTAAAGATGCTTCCGCCAACATGATTCAAGCAATGCAAGAGCTGCAGGATAAACCCGATACTTTTTCTCTTTTATCTGGAGACGATCCTACTTCCTTGCCTTTATTGCTTTTGGGAGGCAGCGGCGTTATAAGCGTTATTGGCAATCTTTACCCTGATATTTTTACTAAAATGGTCCACCTAGCTATTGATGGCAAAAGAGATGAAGCCCGGCACTATAATGAAATTGTAATTGATGTTCATCAATGGCTTTACAAGGATGGTAGCCCATCCGGTATCAAAGCTGCAATGCACATTGCTGGATTTTGTGAAAATGTTGTTCGTTTGCCATTGGTGCCGATACACGAATCAACATACGCTGGCTTAAAAAACGAAATGCAACGAGTCAATCAATTACTACTGGAGTTGGCGTAAGCTTGATCAATTGATTTTTTTAGGCGTAACAAGTATAGTATCTTGTTTATCCTTCGAAACTTTGAATTCCTTTAGAACAGGGCCTTGCAGTCGCTTATCGTCATACGCCTTTTTTCGTGCTACCTGAAATTCTTTGATTCGAGCTTCTTCTTCCAAAGGCTTTCCGTTCAATGTGCGGTGGTAACTGATCAAAACAAAGGCAACTATGTCATCAGGATGATAAACACTTCTTCTGCGCATATTTTCAACCAATCGGCTTCCTTCATACAAGCTCCAATTGATGATCATCCATTTGCCAAGTGAGCGAGTAGCTCTGGTTAAAATAATTTCTTCCGAACTGGTCTTGAATTTCTCCATGGAAGCCGCATCAATCAAAATATTGAACCTTCTTATTGCATCTTCAACATTCTTAGGAATATAAATTCCGTTGATCGAATCCAATTTGATCCTGCGATTGTATTCGGCGAGCATCTCTTCCGGGGTGCCAGGAGGACTTTTTTGAGCATCAACAACTTGCAACCAGCTAAAAGCGAGGCAAATGAGTAAAATCAATATTTTCATGTCAGCAATTAACAGACTAATGGCTAGTTTTATTGTTTATTTTACGACAAAAGATGTAACTCTTGATTCGCGCTTATTTTGTAATTTCATGAAATACATGCCCGCTGGTATAGCATTTAAATTCAGTTCCAATTTTGAAGAACCATTGCTTTGATAGTCGCGGATTGGAATTCCCAGAGCGGTCAATACCCGAATATGAGCATTAGGATCTAGTAGCAAATCTGATTCAACATTGAGGAAGTTGCTGGTAGGATTTGGCCACAGATTTATCCCAGTTTCTTTGTTTCGATCGTTGGTTGAGGTTAAAGTCAATACGGTCACATCCTGAATTTGTGTGTCGTAACAATTCTCATTATTTTTTGCAAACAAAGAGATTTTGTATTTTCCATCCGTATTGAATTCAAAAATAGGACTGAACTCAGATTGCTTCGTCTCAAAGGGTGTGGACCAATCAAAATCAGTAGCATTCAAACTGAGGTTTATAGGTTCATAAAGCGCAGCTTGACTTCCCACAATGAATATCGTGTCAGGACCTTCAAATAATGCATCTGGGGCTAATGTATCTGAGAAAAAAGGAATGACTTTACTTGGAGCTTCACAAAAGTCACGGTATTCAATCACCCAATCAAAGAAGTAATTGTAACCGCTTTGCAGCCAAGCAGTATTGTAATTCAAACTAACAACGTTATTGACTGTATATGGAAAATTTGAACCTGAATTAGCCTTTACCAGAGGTTTGAATGCGTCATCGAGTTCGAGAACCAGATTGTCCGATATGGGAATTGGAAAATTCAAGACCAACTCCTGTATACCGGTAGTTTGCATTACAAAATTCTTTTCGAATACCTTGGCACCGTTATTCAATAAGGCAATTTTGCGCAATCCTTTACTGGTATTTTTTACCTTCACAGACTTCAGTAAGAAAGGATATTGACAACTAAAAGCTATTCCGCCAAATGGTTTATTGATGTTTTCTTCATCAATGACGCTGTTTATATCTTTTCCCAATTGGCCATTGCGGTTTGCTACCATCCAAATAGTTTGTTCTTTGCTGGCTGGTGGTAAGAGTATTGGATTGCCGGTTGCAACAAGCATTTTGAAACTTGCATCATTGTACCACTCAATTTTGCCTAGGTCGTAGTCTGTTGAAAGCTGTATTTGGGTTCCTGTGCATGTTTTTGCATCGGTTGGGTCCAGGTTGAAATTTTGGAATGGAAAATCAAAAATTGAAATATTCCTTATGATTCTATTATTCAGTGGTTTTTCATCCAATTCACCATTCACTGTTTCAACGTCAATGGTCAATTTTATCATCCCTGGAAGTGTGGTTGAAGGTGTGTAGTAGGCCACATCTCTTTGGCCAGGCGCCAACACTTTGTCGTACATTACAGTAAACTCTTGCTTATTTCCCGAATATTCCAAGGTATATTTGAGCAGTGCGGACTTGATGGTATCTGTTCCGGCATTTTCAATTTTAGCATAAATACTCATTTTGCTTTCACATTCAAATCCTTCACCTTCAAGACCATAAATAAGCAGATCATTATTCCTTGTTGGAATTTGTGGGAAATTGCCTTGATTGATCAGGTAATTATAGGCTGCCCAAACATTGATTAAACCATTTCCGAATATATTGTCTTCTCCGGGTTCACCAAGATCTGTGGCAGTATTGTACAGGGCAAGTTTGAGGTCATAGCCTGAGAGATTTGGAAATGCCTCCTTCAGCAAGAGAATAGCACCACAAGTATGGGGAGCTGCCATTGAAGTTCCAGATTTTAAGTCATAAGCATTGCCAAAAACTGCTGAACGCACATCTACACCAGGTGCTGCTACTTCAGGTTTGATCAACAAAGAGCCTTGACCTCCACATTTGGATGGTCCTCTGCTTGAAAAATTTGCAATTGGCAATATGGGCGTGTTGCCATTAAGTGCTGCAATAGTAAAACTGTTAACAATATTGATATTGATGTTGTGAGGCGAAGTGATGGATTGAGGATCAGGACCAGCATTGCCGGCTGAAAAAATTGAAGCAATCCCAGCAGCTTCTAGAGCCTCTTCTACTTGAACATATAAACTATTACAATCATCGAAAATATCAGGGTCATACCAAGAATTATTGATGACAGTCGGCATATCCGCTATTGTTGTTGGATCCCCATCAGGATCAATTGCCCACTGTAAAGCTGCGAGGTTGTCTTCACTACCTAATCCGCACAGTATGGCTGCACCAATCCAATTGGCATTGAACGCAACACCTATTGTATCCGAAGTATTTCTGTCAAGCCCCAAAATAGTTCCCAAGCAATGTGTGCCATGATCTCCGCAATTGGTAGGAGCCACATTCTGTCCATTAAAGTCAAACCAAGTTTCTTCAGCTGGTGCAAAATAACTTTTGGCCTTGTTTCTAAATGCTGGGTGGTTTGGATCTATTCCGGTATCCGCTACATAAGCTGTAAGTCCATATCCCGAATAACCAAGCGCCCATAATTTATGTGCATTGATAACTTTTAATCCTTTTTCAGCACCATTGGGCGGCATAAAATTCAGATTCAGTTTCAGCTGATTTTCTTCATTTGCACTGCTGTTTTTAAGTTGTGCATTGATGTCCATGAATTGGATTTCGTTTCTTTTGGCAAGCTCAGCTATAAAATTATTCTTAACAGTGCAGTATATAAGATTGCTTATCCAATAAGATTTGATATTCTTCTCAACTTGGCCGTTTTGTTGATCCAGCCAGATCAACAATCCTTGTTGTGATTTCTGTGCATGATCTATCAGCGCGGGTTTTAAGATATTGACGCGTTGGTTCAACGGGACCCTGCCTAAATTAAAGGCTTCATTCAAAGCACCAATATCATATTTGTCTTTGAGCACCAGGCTTATTCGGGTGCTTTGGTTCGGATTATTTATTATTTCACTCAATAATCTTCTTGATATTTCTGCTCCTTGTGCATCAAGCATGCTCAATTTAACAGCAAATGCGATAAGAATAAACAGTAACTTTATCATAAAATGAATGTACTAAAATTCAAAAATAAGTATTAAACCAGAGTGCCAAAGACAAATAGTTGAACAATAAATATTACTTATAGTTCTTCAAAATATTGGCGGGCATTTTTCATAGGTCCATCTTGAATATTTCCGCTTTCAAGAAAGTCATTTGAGTTCGCTTCAGATTTAGATTGCTTGTAAAGTTCTTTTAACCAACGAGGATTTTGTATTTCAATCCTGCAATTAGAATGTAAAAGTATGTAATCATTGTTCAGATGTGGATTGTAGAATATGAACTTCACTATCCCTTGGTTGGTTTTTGGAAAAGAATTATAGGCCCATATTTCATACGGAGGGGCATTGGGATCTTCATCTACTATTATCTTATCGTTAGGAGGACCATATCGGAGCCAAATTCTTCCTCTATCTGTTTCAAAGCCGTACCCGAATCCAGAGGCGTATGCACGATCGACCTCTTTGGCCATGCTGGTGTATTCCTGATATTTTTTCTCAGCGTCATTTGGGAAAAGTGAATTCCAATAATTGTGCAGGTAAACTTTTCCTGCCTCTATATTATTACTGGCAATTGTTGCGTTCAATATGGGTTGGTCTTCATTTTTTGCAACTGGAGCCAATGATCTAAGACTGTATCTGATCTCTTGTGGTGTCAATCGTTGTACAAACGAAGTGTTGAAGATCTCTTTGTCCACTGGCAGCACATTCGCATCCGCATCAGGATTACTCCGTTGAAAAAACACTTTCTTTTCAAGTATGATTTGATCGTTGGAATCTCGCACATAAAGCATAAAAGTATAATTGCCCGAAGGGAGCTTAGTAATGGTTTTATGAACCAAAACAGGAAGGATGTTAACTGCTCTGTATGTTTTGACATGATTGTACTCAGGAAGCAGATCGCTTGTTTTGTTGTTTTTTTGAATTCTGGATTCCACTTTGATTCGCTGCCCTTCGAGGTTGCTGCCGGAATAAATTTCCCAATAAGAATAAAGGTGATTATTGGTTTTTGGGAAGAAGTTAGAGGAAATGGGTTCCATAAAATACCCATTCCTCACAAAC